>OGQN01001761.1_pt1 | contig 16953 bp, 12 predicted proteins | sample 1553231 | NCBI WGS metagenome assembly OGQN01 (sample SAMEA2579950, study PRJEB22360) | human gut metagenome | biome: human gut; feature: human-associated habitat; material: faeces | place: Denmark | collected 2008/2010 | reverse complement strand
GGGGCGCGGGCGGCGGGGCTTGTGCTGCGCGTTGGCGGCGTTCTCACCCTGGGGCTTGGGTGTGCGCGGCTTGCGGGTATGGGGCGCACTCTGGCCGTTCTGGGCAGGCTGTGCGGTATTTTTACGTTTTGGCTTGAACTCTTCCATCGAAAACCTCCGAATCGTCGTATTTCCGGGCTGGTGCCTGCCATCTGCAGGTACCGGATCCCCTCAAAAGCGGTTGCGATCTATGTATTTTAAGAGCGGATGCTCCTATGCCTAATGGAATGGGCTCGGAAAGCCCGCCTGAAAAGGCGCGGCCAGGCCCGATAAAACACACAATGCAATTACACTCTATTATAATCGGAAATGGCGTCTATGTCAAATATCTTGCCTTATGAAGCCCGGCTTGCTATAATAGTAGTATTATAGACCAAAATACGGAGTACAACGCATGAAGCATATTGAAATTTATACCGATGGTGCCTGCAGCGGCAACCCCGGCCCGGGCGGCTGGGGCGCGATCCTGCGGTTCCGCACAGCGCAGAAGGTGTACGAGAAGGAGCTTTCCGGCGGCGAGGCCAACACGACCAACAATCGCATGGAGATGACCGCCCTGCTGGAGGCGCTGCGCCAGCTCAAGGAGCCATGCGCCATTGACCTGTACAGCGACAGCAAATACGTCATTGACAGCCTGCAAAAGGGCTGGGCCAGGGGTTGGCGCGCCCGCGGCTGGAAGAAGGCTGACAAATCCCCCGCCCTGAACCCGGATCTGTGGGCCCCGCTGCTGGCCGAGAGCGAGAAGCATGAAATCACCTACCACTGGCTGAAGGGCCACGCCGGCCATCCCGAAAACGAACGCTGTGACCGCATGGCTGTGGAGCAAAGCAAGAAATACGGCGGCCGTCAGGCCTGACCCTGGCATAAGGAGAGAAACATGAACGGTTTTAACACATTTGAAAAGCAGGATAAGGTTCTGCTGGGATTGAACAGCGGCAGTGACGCCGCCGCAGCCATGCGCATTTTGCAGCAGCAGGGCTTTGCGGTGCAGACATTCACGGCTGAACACGAAGTCACGCCTGCCGGGCTTTTGCAGCTGCTGGCCGACAAGGCTGCCGAGTTGGACTGCGCGTTCATTGCCACCGGGCACTATGCCCGCATCGAGGTGGACGGCGAGGGGCTTTCTCACCTGCTGCCTGCTGCGAACGCCGAGGCAGACCAGAGTGCCGCGCTGGCAGGTCTGCCGCAGGAAGTGCTGGCTAAGCTGGTGCTGCCGCTGGGCGAGTTTACCAAGGCAGAAGTGACGGAGATGCTGGCGGATACGGCGGAATAAATCTTACGACAGCAAAAATGCCTGTGCAGGTTTGAAGCCTGCACAGGCATTTTTGTTGTGCGCCCGGCATGGGCAACAACTAGGTGGTGAAAGACCACTACGCGCTCGGCAGTAGGAAGCGTTAGCCGAAGGCAAGGGTGTCCATCGTGAGGTGGAATCTGAAGGAAGTCGGATGTCAAGGTGAGAAGCCTTGGCGGGCAAACTCCTGAACCGACGAACAGAAATCACATAGTAGGCCGTATAGGGACGGACGAGTGTGCAGTACAACACAAAGTCCAATGCTGCCCGAATCCCGTGCGGTAAATGTGGCGGTTACGTGGGAGGAAAGTTGTTGTTCTTACCCGGGGAGGTCTTGCAGACGGAAAGTAGGAGAATCCGAAAGCCGCAGTAACAACGAACTGTAAGAAGTCAGCCGAGGCCATAGTACCTTGTTTTTTTTTTCAAGGGAAGGGCTGAACAATCGCAAGTTTTAAGTACAGACCGGAAGGAGGTCAGTGTGTTGAAAGCAGAATACCAAGGAAACGAGGGCTTCCTGCAAAGAGATAGTGTGGAACACAAAGGGTATGCAGAAGCGCAGAGCACTGACCGCAGAGAAGGGAAAGAACGAGACGGTGCAAGTGACCTGCTGGAAGCAATACTGGACAGGGATAACCTGAACAGAGCATACAAGCGGGTCAAGAGAAACCACGGCGCAGCGGGAATCGACGGAGTGACCGTAGAGGAAGCACTGCCGTGGTTAAAGGAACACAGGGAAGAACTTTTGCAGAGCATCCGGGACGGAAGCTATATGCCCAGCCCGGTACGGCGGAAGGAAATCCCGAAACCGGATGGCGGCGTGCGAAAGCTGGGAATCCCCACGGTAGTAGACCGAGTGATTCAGCAGGCAATCGCGCAGAAGCTGCAAAGCATTTGGGAGCCTTTGTTTTCAGACAGCAGCTATGGCTACCGTCCGAAACGGAGCGCCCAACAGGCGATTCAGAAGGTAAAAGAATATGTGGAAGAAGGATACCGATACGCCGTATCCGTAGACTTGTCCAAATATTTCGATACGCTGAACCACGAATTGCTCATGAATCTGTTGCACAAACAGATACAGGATATGCGTGTATTGCGCTTAGTTAAGAAGTATCTGAAAAGCGGTGTAATGGAGAATGGTGTGATTTGCAAAACCGAGGAAGGTTCGCCGCAGGGTGGGCCGCTGTCGCCTTTGCTGGCAAACATCTACCTCAATGAATTTGATTGGGAGATGTACCGCAGAGGGGTAAAACTGGTTCGGTATGCAGATGACATTGTGGTGTTTGCCAAGAGCAAACGCGCAGCAGAGCGTCTGTTGGAATCCGGCCGGAAGTATCTGGAAGGCAGGCTGAAGCTGAAAATGAACGCGGAAAAGAGCAAGGTGACCAGCATCTTTGCACAGAAGAATTTCAAGTTTCTTGGATTCTGTCTGGGTAAGAACGGAAACGGCATCTTTATCCGTGCGCACCGAAAGTCACTTGCCAAGGCAAAGAAAACGCTGAAGCTTCTTACAAAGCGAAACCGCGGGCGCAATGTCCGCAGAGTGATGCAGGAAGTGAAGATATTTATCCGTGGTTGGATCGGCTATTTTCGAGTAGCCGATATGAAGCGGACGCTGATGTCTTGGGATGAATGGATGCGGCGCAGGTTCCGAATGTACATCTGGAAGCAGTGGAAGAAGCCCAGAACGAAGGTAGACAATTTGAAAAAGCTGGGCATCCCGGCTGACAAGGCTTACCAGTGGGGTAATTCCAGACTGGGCTATTGGCGTATCGCCGGTAGTCCTGTATTAAAGTGTTCCATTACAAACGAAAGACTCGCAGCAGCGGGATACTTTAGTATCCTCAACTACTACGAGTCCTTGCACTTATGCGGTTGAACCGCCGTGTACCGGTCGGTACGCACGGTGGTGTGAGAGGTCGGCGCTTTCGTTAAGAGAGCCTCCTACGCGATTCTTTTAGGTAAAAAAGCAAACAAACAGAACACTTCATTCAAATGCATATAGCGGCTATTTATTTCATACAGAGACAAATAGCGGCACAGAACAGATATAATAAAAGAAGCTATAAAAAGCAGGTATTCACGTGGAAGACGATATCGTTTCTACATGAACACCTGCTTTTTTATTTATTATTTACTGGTGGAATAAATAGTGGTAGCCAGGTATTCATCACTGACCCAACCATAAATCCCATTGTAATATACAACAACCCAGTCAGGCACATTGCTGCTATAGCCGCATTCCCATATGATGATACCGTAGGGGATATTATCCATTTTTTCATAATTTGTACCGGGACCTTTACGCATAACCAGCCCATGATCAGCAGTGGTGTAGGTACAAAGGCTATCAATTCGGCTAAGCGTTACATCTGGTGCAACGCATCCATCCGGCAGAATAATGTCGGCATTGTTTTCGGTGTAATCCTGTACTTGCAGTAAGCCCCAAAGGCCATTCTGTTTTGCCCATACGCAGCCATCGCGCGCGGGGGCTAAATCTTCATATTGCCCAGCGGGAATTATCTCATTGCCGTAAACATCCAGAACTAGCTTTTGTCCGGATTGATTTTTCACAACTACCATGCCAGATAAGTCTGCGTAAGGATATTCAACAATTTCGTTCATGATGGACAAACTCATCTGCGGCTGATAAATGCAGGGGATTACTAAAGCACCGCTTTGGTCGCAATATCCCCAGTTACCGGCTGCATCCTTTACCGCGATTAAAGATTCACCGGCCATACAGGCATCCTGGTAGTCGAAATCGGTTAAAATTGTACCGTTTTTATCCGCAACGGCAAAAGGTGCAGAATTGTCAACAAGATAACCGGCATATTCATCATCCCAAATGCCTTGCTGGATGCCAACCAAATCAGGAGCATACACCTGTTCGATGGGCGTGCCACTAAATGTATAGACACCAATAGCAGAACGGTAAATCTGGCTGTCACCTAAAATCCACTGGATGCCATACCCGCCGTGCCCGCCCAGCATGGTTATAAAAGGCATTTGTTGGGCAACCAGCTCCTGGTTAATCTGTTCTTCCAGGGCATTCAGCTTCTGGTAATCGTATGTATCATCTACCCCAATGGAGAGCTCCTGCTCACCATACAGGTACGGGATGCTTTCTGACAAATCTTCCAGAAAAGCATTACAGTTGGCAGCATTAAACAGGCTCCAGCGTTCGCCCTTGCGCACAGCGTACAGATTTCGGGCAGCGGCGTAACCGGCAGTGTGGGTTTCGCGGGAGAAGAGAGGAATCATCTCGTCAAAATCATATTGCGGCGGTAACTTCCAGTTGGCATTGCTAGTGGATGGTATAGCTGTGGCAACAGCTTCACTGGTCGGGGAAAGAGCAGCGGAGGAAGCAGGTTTATTTTCTGGCGCTGCAGCACAAGCGGTAAGCATTATTGCGGTGATAACACTGGCTGAAAATGAGAATAACTTCCTTTTCATGGCTTTTCACTCCTTGCGTAAATGATTTTTCGGTAAGATGAAGAAGTAATATAAGAAAGTGAATTCATAAACCCTATAATATCTTATTTTATCAAAAATATCTGCTAATGGGAATAGCTAACAATTCTACATGGATAAATTTGGATAGTATGACAAAGATTGCAGAACTGGAGTGAAAGTTCGAATCATGCGATGAGTGATCTGCTATAATAAAAGAAACAAAGAAGCCGCCACAGTCGGGCTGTGACGGCTAGGAATAAGAAGAAATGTGGAACTATTATAAAATCCATTTCTATCCACAGAAAGCCTTAAGGTCGCTTTCTGACATAAAGTAGTGTACATGATTTTATCATGAAAAGCAAATTTTTTAGTAAAGAGGATTGACAGAGTCCTATTTATGATGTTATATTGATTACAAATGAAACTTTTATATAATCCAAAATAAAAATATAAGGAGATGATTACCATGCTACTCGGTCATACCAAACAAATCAATGGCGTCTGGAAAATACAATCCCTAAAACAACACAGTGAAAACGTGGCCGAGTACTGCGCACGGGCGTGCCAGCCGCTGGGACTTGAAAACTTGGGCCGTCTTACGGGCTGGCTCCATGACGCTGGGAAATCTCATAGCAACGTGCAAAAACATCTAAGAGGTCAGACAAACGAAAGAATCAATCATTCCAGCGCCGGAATGCGGTGGCTATGGGAAAATTATGGCGGAGAAACAGCTTCACCACCTTCTCGCTTGACTGCGCAAATGGCAGCATTGGCAATCGGATCCCATCACTCTGAACGTATGGATCTTTTCGACCTGGGTGGAGTAGAACCCTGGATAAAACATATGTATTCAGAGCAGGCTCAAGAGCTATATGAAGAAAGCTGCCGGGCCTTTTTTGCGGATTGCATAAGTGAAACAGAGATACGGCAAATGTTTGCCAAAGCTGCGCAGGAGGTAGAATGTCTTGTGCGGAAAATCCGAACGCAGGAAGGAAAGAAGCCGCGGCTTTGTATCTATCAGGTCATGTTGGGGTTGGCACACAGATTTTTGTTTGCAGCCCTGATCGATGCAGACTGGTTGGATTCAGGCAACTATTATAATCAAGAAGGATGCCTTCCCCCAGAGCAGCTTCCGCCATGGGATCTGATAGAAAGCAATGTTGAAACATTCCTGAACAATTTGCAGCCCCGACATAAAATAGATACCTTGCGTGCAGAAATTTCGGAGCAGTGCAAGACAGCAGGCGAATGTGCAAAGCGGGGTATTTACCGCTTGTATGTGCCAACAGGCGGAGGAAAAACATTTTCCGGGCTGCGATATTGTGTGCATGCGGCCAAAAAACTTTCGGCCCGGCATATTTTCTATGTTGCACCGTTCCGGTCGATTATCGGACAGAATGTACAGGAGTTCAAAAAGGCATTAGGCGGCAGTGAATATCTATTGGAGCACCATACGGATGCGGTGCTGGATACAGAGAACCCCGAAGTTCTCCGCCAGCTGGAACGCTGGCAGGAAGCGCCGGTGATATGTACAACTATGGTACAGATGCTGCAAACCCTGTTTTGCAGCAGGCGGCAGAATGTGCGCCGCATGGCAGCACTGGCAAATTCTATCTTGGTGTTTGACGAAATACAGTCCCTGCCCATTTGCCATACATACTTGTTCAACCAGGCGGCAAATTTCTTGGCGTACTATTTGGGGTGCGTTGTTGTTTTGTGTACGGCAACACAGCCAGCGCTAAGCGAAGTAGCAAACCCTTTGCGGTTTGCATCGCCGGTGGACCTGGTCCCGGATTACCAGCTGCGCTTTGCGCAGTTCCGAAGGACAAAGATTGAAGTGCCCGAAACAGGAAATGGATTTCAGGCAGGAGAACTCGCAGAATTTGTACGGAGCAAGCAAGACGAGAATGGCAGCATTTTGGTCATCTTGAATACCCGTTCGGCGGTCGAAAAGGTGTTTGAGGCTTTGAAACAATGCCAGCCGGAACATACACAACTTTACTGCCTGACCACGCACCTGTGTGCAAAGCACCGTGCAGATGTTATCGCAGAAGTTAAGCAAAAATTAAACACCTTACACGGTCAGGAACGTTTGATCTGTGTAAGCAGCCAACTGATAGAAGCAGGCGTGGATGTAAGCTTTGATTGCGTCATTCGAAGTATGGCTGCGCTGCCCAGTGTGGCCCAGGCTTCCGGCCGATGCAACCGCAATGCGGAAAGGAAATGCCGCACGGTGTATCTTGTTAAAACCTACAATCTGGAAAATCTGGATCGACTTCCGGAACTGCGCAACGGCAGGGAAGCCACACGGCACCTGCTGCAGCAATTACAAAGGGATGCGGACCTGTTAGAGCCGGAAAGTATTTTGAGGTACTACCAGCTTTATTATGCAGAGTCCCAACAACAGGAACGGATGGGCGATCCGGTTGAATTAAAGGGGTACATTCCCCCAAAAACAGTGAATTTGTTTGACCTTTTGTCAGATAATCAGGAAAGTGTGCTAGCCTGGAAAGAGACAACAGGAAAACAAAAGTTCCCCAATTACTTGCTCCGGCAGGCGTTTGCCACGGCAGAAAGGAATTTCCATGCTTTGGAGGACATTACAACGCCGGTGGTGGTTCCCTATGGGGAAGATGGCGCAGATATGGCAACAAGACTTTCGTCCAGTAAACCGCTTACCCCCAAAATGCTGCGGGACGCACAACGCTTTACCGTTGGTATTACAACAAATGAAAAAATACGCCTGGCAGATCAAGGTGCACTGTACACAGTAAAAGAAGGGGCAGTGACAATTCTTAACAAGGAATATTACGATGACGAAAAGGGAATTCAGACAAGCCCCGGATTTATGCCGATACAATTTGCTTAACAAGGAGGGTTAGACTTTGCAATACGAAAATTCAATATCCATGCAGGTATATGGGCGTTATGCACTGTTCAGCGACCCAATTACCCGCGTAGGCGGCGAAAAATTCAGCTACCCGGTGCCCACCTACCAGGCATTGAAGGGCATTTATGAAAGCTGCTATTGGAAACCAACGTTCACCTGGGTAATTGATGAACTGCGCGTGATGAACCCGATTGAAAGACAATCCAAAGGCATCCGTCCCATTATGTATAACAATGGAAAAAACGATCTTTCCATCTATACGTACCTTTCCGATGTTTGCTACCAGGTGCGGGCACATTTTGAATGGAACGAACATCGCCCAGACCTGGAAAAAGACCGCAATGAAAACAAACATTACGCTATTGCAAAGCGTATGTTGGAACGCGGCGGCAGAAGAGATATCTTTTTGGGAACACGCGAATGCCAGGGGTATATTGAACCCTGCATTTTTGGCCTGGGAAAAGGGCATTATGATGATGTTTCATCCCTGGACCTAGGCCTAATGGAGCACGGCATTACCTATGCGGACGAAAACGGGAAAGGCGTGATGCAGGAACGTTTTTGGCACCCGGTAATGCAGAACGGAAAAATCTGTTTTTGCCGTCCGGAAGAATGCGAAATTGTGCGTGATATCCACCCGCAAAAGATAAAGACCTTTACGCTGGGTGAAACAGTCAGCGACTGCGATGATTTGTACAGGGAGGTGATACAGAAATGAGCTGGCTTAGCTATTGCTATAAAACTTACCAGAATAGCGTGTCAGAAATTGGAAAGCAGCAGCCTGGGAAAGTTCCACTACTGCCGGTGGCTCACACGACGCAGCAGGTCAACATTGAAGTGGAGCTGGACAAGGACGGAAACTTTCAGTATGCAGGCTTGCTGGCACAAGATCAAAGGACAACGATCATTCCTTGCACAGAGGAATCTTCGGCGCGGACATCCGGCATGGTGCCGCACCCGCTAGTGGATAAACTGCAATATATTGCGGCAGATTATCCCACTTTTGGTGGTAGTAAAGAATCCGGATGGCCGCTTTACCACAAGCAGTTACAAGCGTGGTGTACATCTCCTTATGCCCACCCGGCTGTGTGTACAGTCCTGCACTACCTGGAAAAAGAATGCCTGATCGCAGACCTGGTCAAGGCAAATATTTTGTTTATAGATGAAAATGGAACTCTGCCAACAAAATGGCAGGGAAACAAAGAAGACAAGCCCCCTATTTTGGATACGCTGACCGGTAGTGACCAGACGGAATCTTTTGTCCGGTTCCGCGTTGACAATGTTGATTTGTCGCGTGATACAACAGTCCGAGAAAGCTTTATCCGCTTTTATGAAACACAGTTAAAAGATATTGACTATTGCACAGTTCAGGGAATCAAAATGCCGGTTTCTACATTAAGCCCGTATAAGATCCGCAACCCAGGTGACCGTGCAAAGCTGATATCCAGCAATGACAATACGAATTATACTTACCGCGGGCGCTTTGCGGATGCAGCGCAGGCACTTTCGATTGGTTATGAAACAACCCAAAAGGCACACAGCGCCTTGCGATGGTTGGTCAGCAAGCAAGGGGTAAATACAGGGGACCAGACTGTACTTGTTTGGGGAACACAGAACGAAGCGGTACCCAATGTGCTGGGGGATACTCTCGATATTGCCCAGGAATATAATCCACTAGCAGGCGATGATTGGGACGATTTTGAGGAAGATACAGAAAGGTTGCCTGCGGATACCCAAGAAGAAATTGCACGGCAGTTTAACCGGGCCATTCTGGGGTATCAGCACCAGTTGAAGGACAATTCCCAAACGGCGGTCATGATTTTGGATTCTGCTACACCTGGCCGGTTGTCCATCCGGTACTATCAGGAACTGCAGGGCTCTAAGTTGCTTGCCAATATAAAAGATTGGCACGATACGTTCCAATGGCAGCTGGAATACCGCAGTGTAGAGGAGCCGACGGAACTGGGCAAAAAGCCCAAGATCAAGAAAGTTGTCTTTGTTGGTGCGCCTGCCCCGGCGGACATTGCAAAAGCAGCCTATGGCGAAAAAGTGGATGCAAAGCTGAAACAAGCGACAATCGAACGACTGATTCCCTGTATTACCAATGGGGAGCGCTTCCCGCGGGATTTGATGATCAGCGCGGTAGATCGGGCAACAAACAGCATTGGCCTGGATTATTGGGAACAACAAAAAACACAAAACATTGCCTGCGCCCTTGTGCGTGGGTACTATCATAGAAATAAGAAGGTGGATTATCCGATGAATGTTGATGAAACCATTAAAGACCGAAACTATTTGTTTGGGAGAATTTTAGCCTGTGCAGAACAGATTGAAAGACGGGCGTTGATTCAGCTAGGAAATGAGAACGAAAAACGTTTGACAAATGCAGAACGTTTAAGAACCGCGTTTGCTCTGCACCCGGCAGCAACAACACTTCTTTTGGATAAAAAATTAAATCCGTACCTGAACAGAATGAAAAACCGTAACGGAATGGATAGCCAAAGGTATGCGATGATGCAAGAATTATTACATAAGATTGGCACAGAAAACTTTACGAACAAAAGACTTGGTGAGCTGTATCTGGTTGGCTATGCCGACCAGATGATGGACTTTAAGGCCGAAAATGCAGAATATAAAGCGAAAGCAAAAAAGCAGGAGGAATAAAAGATGGCTGTGCTGCAGAATAAAATCGACTTTGCACTTGTGATTGCTGTAAACCATGCGAACCCGAACGGTGACCCGCTGAACGGAAACCGCCCGCGCGAAACGTATGAGGGACTGGGTGAAATTTCGGATGTGTGCCTGAAACGCAAGATCCGCAACCGCATGATGGACCTTGGCCAGAATGTGTTTGTCCAGTCGGACGACCGCTGCAATGATGGTTTCAAAAGCCTGAAAGACCGTGCAGACGGCTGCCCAGCAGTGAAAAAGGCTGAAAAAGATAAAGATGCTTATGCAAAGGCTGCCTGTGAAACCTGGCTGGATGTGCGCAGCTTTGGCCAGGTGTTTGCCTTTAAGGGGAAAGAATCCAAGGGCGATGGTGTTTCCGTTGGCGTGCGCGGCCCGGTATCTATTCATCCGGCTTTCAGCGTGGACCCGATTGATGTCGATGATATCCAGATCACAAAGAGCGTGAACGGTACGACTGGCGAAAAGAAGTCAAGCGATACCATGGGTATGAAGCACCGTGTGGCTTTTGGCGTGTACACAACCTTTGGCAGCATTAACTGCCAGCTGGCAGAAAAGACCGGCTTTACAGATGAAGATGCAGAAATCATCAAAGAAGCGCTGCGCACACTGTTTGAAAACGATATTTCCTCTGCCCGCCCGGATGGCAGTATGGAGGTGGTTCGCCTGTATTGGTGGCGTCATAACTGCAAAAGCGGACAGTATTCCTCGGCAAAGGTCCATCGCTGTCTGCATGTGGAGCTAAAAGAAAGTGTGGCACAAGCACACCGGGTGGAAGATTATAATATTACTTGCGATACCCTGAACGGATTGACACCGGAAGTGTATGATGAATACTGATGACTATCTGCAAATGTCTGGCATCCAGCACTTTGCATTCTGCCGCCGCCAATGGGCACTTGCGTACTTGGAACAACAATGGTCCGAAAACCAACGCACCGCCGAAGGCCGCCTGCAGCATACCCGCTGCCATGATGTTACCCTGACGGAAAAACGCGGCGATTTGCTGATCGCCCGCGGTATGAGGGTTGTCAGCCACCGCTTAAAGCTGACCGGCGACTGCGATGTGGTAGAGTTTCACAAGGATCCAAACGGCGTGTCATTGCAGGGCCGCCGCGGCCTGTGGCAACCCATGCCCGTGGAATATAAGCATGGCCGCAGCAAGGTAAACGATGCCGACCGTTTGCAGCTCTGCGCACAGGCCATGGCGCTGGAAGAAATGCTGGTGTGCGAGGTGTCGGAAGGGGAAATCTTTTATGAAGAAACCCGGCAGCGGGAACATGTTTCCCTGACACCGGAACTGCGCAGCACCGCGCAGACCATGGCGGATGAGATGAACCGCCTGTTTGCGCGCGGCTATACCCCAAAAAGCAAACCCGGCAAGCATTGCAATGCCTGCTCACTGAAAGAGCTTTGCCTGCCGGCGCTGTATCAGCAGGCAGACCCGGCGGCGTATCTGCGGGAGCATATTGAGGAGGGCGCGCCATGAGAAAGCTGCTCAACACCCTGTTTGTCATCAATGAGGACGCTTACCTGACATTGGATGGCGAAAACCTTGTTGTTACCCGCAATAAGCAGGAAACCCACCGCCATGCCCTGCATACGCTGGAAGGCATCGTCTGCTTTACTTACGCGGGTGCCAGCCCCGCTTTGATGGGAGCTTGTGCCCGGCGGGGCATTGACCTTTGCTTTTTTGACCCGTATGGCAGATTTCAGGCCCGCACCGTGGGGGAAGAACGCGGCAATGTGCTGCTGCGTCAGACGCAGTACCGCGTGTCGGATGACCCGGCCCAGAGCTGTCGCTATGCCCGGAGCTTTATCCTTGGTAAAGTGTATAACGCACGCTGGGTGCTGGAACGCGCAACCCGCGATCATCCCCAGCGTGTCCCGGTCGAAAAACTGAAACGCACCTCCACCCAGCTGGCCGCCGCGCTGCCGCTGATACAGACCAGCGATGATCCGGAACAGCTGCGCGGCCTGGAAGGCGAGGCAGCCCAGCGCTACTTTGACTGTCTGAATGACCTGATTCTGCAGCAAAAGCAGGATTTTGTGTTTGAGGGCCGCAGCCGCCGTCCACCGCTGGACAATGTGAATGCGCTGCTTTCGTTTGCCTACAGCATGCTGGCGCGGGAGTGTGCATCCGCCTTGACCGCTGTGGGCCTGGACCCTTATGTTGGCTTTATGCACCGCCCGCGCCCCGGCCGCAAAAGTCTGGCACTTGACCTGATGGAAGAACTGCGGGCGGTTTATGCAGACCGGCTGGTCATCAGCTGCATCAATCAAAAGATCATCACGGCAAAACACCTGCAAAAACAGGAAAATGGTGCCGTACTGCTGACGGATGATGGCCGCAAAGCGTTCCTGACCGCATGGCAGAACAAAAAGAAGGAAGAGATCACCCATCCGTTTTTGAAAGAAAAACTGCCCTGGGGGCTGGTGCCCTATGTTCAGGCGCTTTTGCTGGCCCGTGCTCTGCGCGGCGACCTGGAAGTGTACCCACCGTTTTTCTGGAAGTGAGGTGCCGTTATGTTGGTGCTTGTAACCTATGATGTCAACACCGAAACAGCCGCCGGTCGTCGCAGGCTGCGCAAAGTAGCAAAAGTTTGTGTAGACTACGGCCAGCGGGTGCAAAACTCCGTATTTGAGTGCCTGCTGGATGCCGCGCAATACACGATGTTCAAAGCAAAATTGACCGAACTGATCGATTCGGAATCGGACAGCCTGCGCTTTTATCAACTGGGAAACCATTACAAAAGCAAAGTCGAGCATGTGGGTCTGCACCCGGATTTTGATCAGGATGGAATCTTGTTTGCTTAGTGCGAGGGGAAGGCAATCATAAAATTCCCGGCTCTTTCGCACCAGAAAATATGGAAAAAACAGGGGCAGAAAGGGTAAAATACAGCCTTGCCTGTCAGCATGAAGATGCAATCTCCATAAAATTTGTTTCATATGCGCAAAAGTACCCCACTGTTTTGTGCACTTTTGCTGTCGCTCTCCGCAAGGAGAGCGTGGATAGAAATGCTGATGTGGTACCAGTGTAACACTGTGGTCAAAGTCGCTCTCCGCAAGGAGAGCGTGGATAGAAATATTTGTCCAACCAGATTGAGGCCGACCGGCGCAACGTCGCTCTCCGCAAGGAGAGCGTGGATAGAAATACTAAAATATCATGAATTGTCATTTTGAAAAACTCGTCGCTCTCCGCAAGGAGAGCGTGGATAGAAATGGTACTGACGCTGTAAAGCGTGGGCAGTATATCTGGTCGCTCTCCGCAAGGAGAGCGTGGATAGAAATAGTGAAGTTAGCCATGTATCTACATAGTGCATACAGTCGCTCTCCGCAAGGAGAGCGTGGATAGAAATAATGATAAACCCGGCGGAACATTAAAGTTTTACTGGTCGCTCTCCGCAAGGAGAGCGTGGATAGAAATCTCAACACAATGCAGGTTGTAATTGTCATAGTGGAGTCGCTCTCCGCAAGGAGAGCGTGGATAGAAATATCATGGTTGACGACCCTGATCTTGCACTACCGGTCGCTCTCCGCAAGGAGAGCGTGGATAGAAATTGGGAATCCCCAACCAGGTGGGAACCTGGGAAGTGGGTCGCTCTCCGCAAGGAGAGCGTGGATAGAAATAGCGTGCCCTTTAGGCCCGCAAGCCATCTATCCAGTCGCTCTCCGCAAGGAGAGCGTGGATAGAAATTATCCACCGGGGCCCCTATCATTTTTATTTGGGGCGTCGCTCTCCGCAAGGAGAGCGTGGATAGAAATCTTTGGAGGGGCCTACTACTACTGTAGTAACTGCCGTCGCTCTCCGCAAGGAGAGCGTGGATAGAAATTGCATTACTTAATACCCAACAGCGGCACCTTGCGGTCGCTCTCCGCAAGGAGAGCGTGGATAGAAATAAAATGCCGGTGCCGGCCTGAATATACTCAAACGTCGCTCTCCGCAAGGAGAGCGTGGATAGAAATGCGAGCAATTTAAATATGTTGTGCAGTGCCGGAAAGTCGCTCTCCGCAAGGAGAGCGTGGATAGAAATGTATTATCGCCAAGGAATATGACTGGGATGCCCTCGTCGCTCTCCGCAAGGAGAGCGTGGATAGAAATGCTAAAATTTTGTGCAATCTGCTAATACCCACAAAGTCGCTCTCCGCAAGGAGAGCGTGGATAGAAATATCAAGGGCAACCCGTATTTGCAGATCGGCAGGCAGTCGCTCTCCGCAAGGAGAGCGTGGATAGAAATCCAACACCAACACAAGCAAAAAAGAACGTATGCTGTCGCTCTCCGCAAGGAGAGCGTGGATAGAAATACGCTACAAAATTTTATCGACCCGCTCAAAAACGGTCGCTCTCCGCAAGGAGAGCGTGGATAGAAATTGTGATTGACCTTATTTCCCGACTGTTCAGCACGTCGCTCTCCGCAAGGAGAGCGTGGATAGAAATCTTGGCAATCAGGTCTTGCGGGTCTTTGCCGGTCGTCGCTCTCCGCAAGGAGAGCGTGGATAGAAATCGCAAATACCTGTTTTTGGAAGCCGTGTCCATGGGTCGCTCTCCGCAAGGAGAGCGTGGATAGAAATACACCCCGGCAAATATGCACAGTTGCTTTCACCAGTCGCTCTCCGCAAGGAGAGCGTGGATAGAAATGCCCACGCTGTGAATCTGACTTGCAAAATGAGCTGTCGCTCTCCGCAAGGAGAGCGTGGATAGAAATGCGTACATCCCGCTTGCCAAGGTCCGGCACTGCGAGTCGCTCTCCGCAAGGAGAGCGTGGATAGAAATGTGTGTTTGTGTTTGTAGCTTTCTTGCTACAATTAGTCGCTCTCCGCAAGGAGAGCGTGGATAGAAATTGTGTACCATGAAGTTGAGCTTGCAGGCGTTTTGGGTCGCTCTCCGCAAGGAGAGCGTGGATAGAAATCCAGCTGCGCTTAAAGGTTTCTATTGCTTCCTGCGTCGCTCTCCGCAAGGAGAGCGTGGATAGAAATCTGCTGTTCCTTTTCTTCCTGCTCTTCTTTGGCATCGTCGCTCTCCGCAAGGAGAGCGTGGATAGAAATGGCTTTTTGCGTGGATTGCCTAAAGAGCATTTGGTCGCTCTCCGCAAGGAGAGCGTGGATAGAAATGTTTGATTTGCCGGGTTGTTTTTTTTTTTGGTCGCTCTCCGCAAGGAGAGCGTGGATAGAAATTTTTTTGATTTATCATTAATTATAAGGAGGTGCTGTCGCTCTCCGCAAGGAGAGCGTGGATAGAAATATTAAAAAAAGTGTCGGTTATAGTGCTGTCAGGCTGTCGCCCTCCGCCAGGGGAGCGGGGGTAGGACCGGCAACATCGCACAAACGAGTACCAAGATCATCGGTCGCTCTCCGCAAGGAGAGCGTGGATAGAAATACTGGTTTTCAACTTTGGTCGCCTCCATAATAAGTCGCTCTCCGCAAGGAGAGCGTGGATAGAAATCAGCGCATTGCCAAGCCGTTTCGCGAACAATTTAAGTCGCTCTCCGCAAGGAGAGCGTGGATAGAAATGGCGGCGGCCTATCGGCCTGCGCGCGGGGTTGCCGGTCGCTCTCCGCAAGGAGAGCGTGGATAGAAATATATAATCCCGGCTGGTGTAATAGCTGGGCAGCACGTCGCTCTCCGCAAGGAGAGCGTGGATAGAAATATGGGACGCCCACGGCCGGACTTTTCCGGCCGGGGTGTCGCTCTCCGCAAGGAGAGCGTGGATAGAAATGACGAATATGCTGTATTACAAAACATTGTCAGCACAGTCGCTCTCCGCAAGGAGAGCGTGGATAGAAATGCTAACCTGGCCAACTGGCTCCGGGGTGCAGAGCGTGGATAGAAATCAGCCGCAGCCGTTGCGCTGGCCGCTGCATTATGTCGCTCTCCGCAAGGAGAGCGTGGATAGAAATCGCGCTTACAATCAACGGAGAACCGCTTGTTAGCGCGTCGCTCTCCGCAAGGAGAGCGTGGATAGAAATTGCCGTGATGGAACCACTTCCGCCGTTTCCGGCAGTCGCTCTCCGCAAGGAGAGCGTGGATAGAAATAAGCAGAAGGCCAAGTATGACCGAGACGGCAACATGTCGCTCTCCGCAAGGAGAGCGTGGATAGAAATTTACCAGTGGACAAAATGACAACGACAGCAACAACGTCGCTCTCCGCAAGGAGAGCGTGGATAGAAATAATGGAAAAGTAAACGTTGAAGCTATCGCTGCTACAGTCGCTCTCCGCAAGGAGAGCGTGGATAGAAATATCAACGCCCGACATGGCAACATCAAACTGGTCTGTCGCTCTCCGCAAGGAGAGCGTGGATAGAAATAAAGAAAAAAGAACGCCAGTGCGCAGCATACATGCGTCGCTCTCCGCAAGGAGAGCGTGGATAGAAATTTGACAGAAAGGAACGTGAGAAGCATGGCCGTCGGTCGCTCTCCGCAAGGAGAGCGTGGATAGAAATTGCACCAGAGTGAGTACGCTTGTCGGCTTAATGTGTCGCTCTCCGCAAGGAGAGCGTGGATAGAAATATTGCAAAAGCGTCGGCAAAGCTGGTGAAAAAATGGTCGCTCTCCGCAAGGAGAGCGTGGATAGAAATCCGCAGCCGGTGCCCTA
>OGQN01001759.1_pt1 | contig 16966 bp, 11 predicted proteins | sample 1553231 | NCBI WGS metagenome assembly OGQN01 (sample SAMEA2579950, study PRJEB22360) | human gut metagenome | biome: human gut; feature: human-associated habitat; material: faeces | place: Denmark | collected 2008/2010 | reverse complement strand
AGAATCAAACGGCGTGCCGCGTCCTGATTTTGGGGAATACAAACTCAACGGTCCTTATGCGGATGATTGCCCTGGCCAAGGCGGACAGCATTGCTTACTGGCGGAAAGAACTGCCCGGAGCCAGTGAGACAGAGCTGGAAATGATGTATACCCATCTGTCAAACGGTTTGATGCATGTCGTCGTGGAGGGCTATGACAAGTACAGCAAAGAGGAAATGGTCCGTTTTGTCAACCGGGTAGTAAAAGCCAGTCTTTCGCTGTTCCAATCACCCCAAAGACCTCTTGCTTAACATAGGCCTTATGCTTGCGTGGTATAATAAGCTTTGCAAAACGGTCGATGGTCAAAGGAAAGGATGGAGAAAATCAGTCATATTTTATGAAAAATGAGCATAAGAAAACCCCGGAAAATGCGGATTTTCCGGGGTTTTTGAGCTTTTGAGCTGTGAATTTGCGTCCGATCAGCGCTTGGAGAACTGAGGTGCGCGACGGGCGGCCTTCAGACCGTACTTCTTGCGCTCCCACGATAGAAACCATTGTATTTGCAAGGGATTTGGGGATTATAAGGGAAAAATTGTCCCCTCAATTGTCCCACCTTTTCGCAATCGCCTGTTTTTATATTACAGGTTAGGAATGTTGAATGCGTGATTGACACGCGCTGCCAGAGCGTCCGGCTTGTTGTACTTGGCTTCAGCGTAGATATCCATGGTGATCTTCGAGTTTTCGTGCCCCGCTAAGTACTGCACCGTCTTGGGATCGACACCAGCATAAATCAGATTGGTGATATACGTGTGCCGCAGCATGTGCGGTGTAACGCGAAAGTCAATAGAGTAAATCACATGGCTGTTGTGTGCAGCCCTTTCGCCCAAAGCGGGAACAACCCGATGTTTCGTCTTGGTTCCGTCTGGCGCAATGCGCGTATATTCGCGCGGCTTCGTACTGCGCGTGGTCACATATTTCCACAGGCGGCTATATTGCGAGCCCGACAACAGGCCGCCATTGCGGTTGCAAACCACGTACTCGGAATTGGCCGTATTCTCTTTCTCTTTCAAGTATTGCGCCAATCCCGAGGGGATAGGTACAGTTCGATAAGCCGCCCTACTCTTCAATTTTTCGGTGATATAAGGGCGATTCTTATGGACGTGCCACGCCTCGCGCACAGTAAGTGAGGGCGTTTTTGAGTCAAGATCCACGCTATCCCACCGCAAGGCAAGGATTTCCTCCCGCCTGAGTCCAGTGTACAGCGCAAGCAAAATGAAAGTGTACGGCGGCAATCCCTTAACAGCGTTCAAAAGGATCTGCACTTCCTCGTCTGTCAGCGACTTTCTAGCCTTTGTCGGTGCTTTCCCACCCTTTGCAGGAAGGACAAGTGCGGGATTTTCCGAAATAATTCCGTTTTTGACAGCCTCGCCAAAAATACTTTTGTAGAACATCTGAACCGCACTATAAGTAGCTTCTGACAATACGGCAGATCGTCGCGCTGCGGCGAGTATGTCATCGCGCGTTACGTCACACATGAGTTTGTCGCCCAGCGGCTCTACGATATGTTTTTTGATAGTTTGTGCGTAGTTGTCAAATGTGCTGAGTGCGATAAACGGGGATTTGTTCTCGAGACACAGCTGTGCATACTGCGCAACAGTGGGGCAGTCCCGTTCAAGATTTTCTCGCGCGACTTTTGCCCGCAATTCTGCGACCTTTTGATCTACTTCACTCTCGGTGCGGCCGTAGAGCGTAACTCGTGTCCCGTCCTGAATGGTAATGCGTGTTCGAAAATACTTTCTTCCCTTGCGAGTGACAGTGCCATATTTAGGTTTTTTGCTGCGTCCCATCAGCGACACCCTCGTTCAGGTACCTCGCCGCGAAAAGCGGGAGCAAAGGCGGTGGATGCGCGGGGCACAGGGCGCGTGTACATTGCCCTGAACTGACGCAATTCCTCCTTGCTGAGAAAGACCTTGCCGCCGGGAACCCGCTGAACATAAGAGATTTTACCATCCCTACGGAAACCGTCGAGCAATTTTGCGCTGATGCCAAGATACGCTGCCGCCTCGGCGCGTGAAAGTAACATACCCATCTTTTCCTCCTTAAAATTGTGTTGTTGATTTTGCGGAGGACTCATGATACAATATATACTGTCCTACAGGTGCATCATGGACCCTACCACGGTGTGCTTGGATGGCTGCCCCCATCTGCAAATGGGGGCAGCCTTTTTATATGGCCCTGCTGCAGAGTAGCTTCCTGCTTCAACGACAGAAATCCGTCTCCACAGGCGTTGATTCCGGGCGAGCCGACCCGTACTGTATGCCGCATCCTTAGCAGTAATTCGCCTCCTTTCTTTTTTTGCATCAATCCTAGAAGCCTAGATTTCTCAATCGTCGTAAACCCCATTGTGACGCCGCGACTTTTTGTGCTTTTAGACTAACATATATATTTATAAAAGTCAATAGTAAGATTTAAAAAAATAAATATAATGATTTATATTAGCGCACCAATCGTCTAAACACAGGCGTGTTATCTCGGCAGATTTATTTATCAAGCCGCATGCTTGACTTTTTTTTATTCAAATGGTACCATTATTTAATGGCAGGAGGTGTTCATGTGAGCGAAAAGGTAAATAAGGCAAACGACCTGTACGAATTCGAAGAATACTATGTAAAGACAATGGCACTCACAGGAAGCAGAGATAGGTTTCCTAGCGATGCAAACTTAGTAAAAAATGTAATCAACGTATTTTTACAGCAGAACCCCAAGGTATCGCAGGTGGATATTGCAACAAAATATGAGCTATCCCCCAGCTTGTTTTCTCGATTTTTAAGAACCGAGAACGTTAAGTCAAAGCCTGAATGGAATCGGGTTGCATATAGATTAGGGTTGGACATTGACTTGGCGAAGTATATAAGAGACACACGCGAAGTAATCGAACTGATTCAGAGTTGGCAGCTACTCTACTACGGCACTCGCATCATATCTTTTATAGACAAGATATTTGAAACAACCCTCCTCATACCATATTCGTCAAAACACTCTCCGTGTAGCCGCGGTCTAGATACGAATTATGAGAACATGCATCATTTTTTAGTCAACGAAAAAGCCGATGAAGGATGGTTTTTCTACTACTTTGCTGGGCATGACATGCTTGCTTCAGATGTGATCCTCGGTTTGCAGAGCGATAAGAATATCCCAAGGATTCACACGATCATCATTCTGAACAGCGAAAAGGCCTTTGAGGAGTTGAAGCATACTTTGCGCAGGCAAGATTGGCGAGCGAAGCTGCACTATGTTTCGCTGACAGTCATACGTATTGATGATGAAATATCTACTATCCTTGACGAATACACCGATGGTGATTTGGGACTCGCAAGGCGACCTGAGCAAGTAAGCAACTCGGACTCCACATCCACTGTAGCTCCGCAGTAACCACAGCAGCTTTCGCAGACAAAGCTCAGGCAGGGACACTGCTCCTCGCCCGCACCTAACCCCCTAATCCCAGCGTAGCATAATCGAGTATATTGTCAATACGTTCGGAAGGACAAATTCCAAGGAAATCACTCTCTATCTAAGGGAAGGCTACCTGCTGTTTTCGGCAAGTGGTCTTCCTTCATTTATTCAACCGGTGCGGCCTATTCTCGACAACTGGCTCAATGCTTAACTGGCATCCCTGCTCTGACACATCAAATGCGTATTTACGTTCCGTGAGTCGCGCGGCGTATAGCAATTGCCTTCGCAGTCGCACTCAGCCCCTTCAGAGCCCCATAGTGCCATGACGTAGGGGTAGGCGGGGTTCAGGCACACGGGGAGGCCAACGCCCATCACGCCCGTGCCTGAGTCATTACAGAGAAAGAGCAGCCATTCCTAGGAATGGCTGCTCTTTTGTTCGTTTTGCGATTGGTATTTCAGGGTGTCTGTGGGGTCGGGAGCCATCTACTTACCAATACTTAGGGTACTTGCTGGTGCTCTGCTGCTTTTCGGCATACTGCCACCAGGGAACTTGGGTGGCGAAATCAGTCAGCTTATCCCAGAACTGGTCGGCCAGCGTGCCCTTATCCACATACACCGTGACGATATAGGTTTTGGTGCTGCCATCGTCCATGGTAGCGGTGTAGGTCACGGAGTTGGTGAAGTTCACCGTCTCGCCGCTGCCGGGCGCCAGGGACTTGACACCGTTGGTAGAGATGGCCGGGGTCAGCTTCGTCACATCTGTGCCGCGGGGCAGCGTGATGGTAATGGTATTGGTGGTGTTGTTCACCGCACCGACCACACCGCTGATGGAGAAGCTGGTGATGCCCTTAGCAGTCGTGGTGGCCGTCTCCCACTTGCAGGTGATGGTCACATTGCCCGCAGGCATGGTAAAGCGGTTTCCGGTGATCTTCACCGTTTCACCACCTGCCACAGCCAGCGAGTAGGTCAGAGATCCCTCTGCCATCTGATAGCCGTTGTTGGGCGTGACGGTGACGATGATCTCGTCGCCTTTATCCGCCTTGGTGCGGTTGGTGGTAATGGTGCCGCCCTTGGGCGCGTTAATCGTGATGGTAAACTTACCGGTATCCGGCGTTTCGCTGCCGCTGCCATAGGCGGGGATCTCCACCTTCAGGGCAGCACTCTCGCCTCCGGCTGCACCCACAACAACGATGTAGATGTCACGGGCGTCCTCGGTCAGATTGCTGAGGGTGATGGTGTTCTCGCCCTGAACGGCAGATGTGCCGTTCTTACTGGTATCCACCGTGGGCACTGCCGCACCGTGATCCACCACCTTGTAGAAATAGCTGCCCGCCTCGCTGGAGGTGAACTTCACGGTTGCACCGGTCTTGCTGGTGCGGGTAGCAGAACCGCCGGACAGGGTGGGGGCATTGGGGGCGGTGTACTTGATCTCCACCGTGTAGGTATTGGTACTGTCATCCTCGGCAGTGACGGTGAAAGTTTTGCTGCTGTTGGGGCTGATGCCACACATGACATTGCCGGAGGACCATTTGCCGATGGTGCCAGTCGCATCGTCATAGCCTTCTGCCTGTGCCAGAGACACACCGGTGTAGTTGATCTGCATAAAGACATCCGGCGCAGAGCCGATCTTGTTGATCAGGGCCTTGTCCGTATTGGAGGGCAGCGTGATTGTCCACGTCGTACCGTTGAGCTTGCCCTCAGCGATCACGGACTTATCGGCGTTCAACAGCTTGACGGCGGTGATGTCCTTCGTGGTGCTCTTGGTTCTGGTGATGGTCACCGTGTAGTCCTGCGTGGAGCCGTTCTCAGCCGTCACCGTGAAGGTGGCAGCCTTATCCAGCTCCATATCGCAGGCCTTGCCCTCAGCGGGCCAGTTGCCCGTATCGCCGGACTTCTTCACCGTGGCATACTCGGAGATCTCAAGCTTCAGTACCGCCTGCGCCAGCGCGGCTTCGTCTGTGTTGGCAGGAACCGTGATGGTATACTTGGTGCCGCTGCGCTCGCTGGTGGCACCGGGAATATTCAGCGTCACATTGCTCAGATCGCAGGCGGCGCTGGCCTTTGCGGGATCTACCTTGAAAATTGCCTTTGCGGTGATGTCCTTGCCGGTGTCAGGCATGATGAATGTGGCAACGTTGACAACATCCTCCGCAACGGTGTATGTCACATCGTTCTTATCGGCATCCTTGACCTCCCAGCCTTTCAGCATATAGCGTTCGCCGGGGGTGGCGGTCAGGGTGACGGTCTGCCCTTCAAAGACAGCAGGAATATTTGTACCCGGTGTGCCAGTGCCGACAGCCACAGTCGCCGAACCCATGGCGCTGTCGTTGACCGTGGCGGTCACGGCGGCGATCTTGCGCGCGTGGAAATTAGCGGTAACTTTCATATTCGAGCCGCCGACCGTAACGGTCGGAACCGTATAATAGCCGACCTCTCCGGGTTTTCCATAAACCTCATAGGTTATTTCGTTCTCGGGAACCTCATTGCCATCTCTCAAAATCGTCCAGCCATCAAAGGCATATGCATCCTGCCATCCGACAGTAGTCGCGGCAACAAGGGTAAACCTTGCGGCCGAACCCGTTTTATAAACAAACGGGTTGACTTCTCCATTGCTATTGCAGTGTACGGAAACGACATTGTTTACTTCGGGTATATTCGTTCCCCACTCCACATTTGTTCCTACATTCTCAAATTTTGCGAACAAATATACATCTTCCGTGCCCATTTCAAATTCCAGCCTGGGATTTTTCCGATCCGCGCCTGAAATTTTGACGCCCTGTTCCTCCGTCCATTCAACGAATTTGAATTCGTACCAGCTTACATCGCGCGGCTGCGCTATTGCGATCACTTTGCTTCCCTCTTTCGCAACAGTAATGGCCGCACCGTTTTCATCTGTGAATGTCAAAATTCCCTTCGAGTTTGACGGTCCTTCGGGGTTATGTTCCCAGATCTTTGAAACCTTAGCCGTCAAATTGTGGCTTGCCACAACTGCATCTGCATAGTGGAGCCAGCCGTTCTCTTTCGTCCCATCGAAATAAAGCGCATCTCTCAGTGCGGCAACCGCAGGCATTGTAAATGTAATACTGTTTTCTGTGCTATTTACGTTTGGGTTATAGTACAGTGCCTGTGCCGCATCTTTGTTGGCTCTTTGCGCTGAAACCAAAGAGGCTTCACTGATGCACTTGGTCGTATCCTTTGGTTGCAGCCATATCTTAACGCTGTCATTATAATGCAGGTCAGAAATAACAGTCACGTTGTTAGTTGTCTCTGCCGACGCCGCCTTCCCGTTTACCTCTGCCTTAATAAATGTAGGGGAAATAGAAAACGAGAGATACAGCGTTAACGTACTGGTGGAAAGTGCTTCACCGATTTCTATTTTCAGAGTTTTTATGGTGCCGTCTTCATTTTTCGCCGCAACATACACGTCTTTCGCCCCTGCGGTCAATGTGACGGGGACGCTGTTATCCCCAACGCGCAGGGGGATGCCTGTGCCGCTCGTATCAATTTCCGGCTTTGCTGCGCCGGAATCAACAACGGCATAGTAGCAGAACGCAGCTTCCTGTGTGTTGATCTTGATTTCCGCCGCCGTTTCACTGATGCGGTAGGGTTCTTCAAACTGGGTGATTTCAAAGGGGTTGACAAGCATTACCTTATAGTAATATTTGACACCGTTATCTTCAACATAGAACGTATTCGAGTTTACGTAATTGCTCGCTGATTTAAGGCTTATACTGTATGTGCTAGGTTTACCTGTTGTGGTTTTCCCTTGGATGCAAGCGGCGGTTCCTTTTGTGACCTTGGCCTGCCAGCTTTTCTGCCAGATATATATAAAGTTATCTGTAACTTTTTCTTTCGTATATAGTCTGATCTCGCCCGCGATGAAAGAACCGTCGTCTACCTTTTCTAATGTATCGTACTGCTTGATAACGTACCTGTCTATGGTTTTTGCCTCAGCCTTCTTTGCAATGTTATTACTTGTTACATCTTTTGTATATACGGTATCCTTCTCCGCAGCTCGCTCAGCCATTGTATCAGTGTCCTTTAGCGGAACACTGGTTGCTATAATTGAGAAATCCGTAACCTGAGGCCAATCCACATCAGCATAGGCTATCGTCGGGATGCTATACAATAGCCCTATACATAGAAGGCAGGCGAGCACCGAACGAGTCAGTTGCTTTAATGTTTTCATGTTGTCACCTACTGTCAGTAATTACATATAAGGCCTTCGTACAATGCTAAGCCTTACTGCTAAAAAAGTGGGGAGGACAGGAGGACTTCCTGTCCTCCCCGGGGTGTTTAACTATTATTTAATCGTACATGGACATCAGTTCCAGGGATGATGGGTATAGTCGCAGCAGATGAACCAGCAAATATTGGCACCATTTGTCAGCGTATAGTCAGCAGCGCCGACAGGAGGCGTAAACCATTTGTTTAGATAATCCGCTGTTCCGTCTGCATTCCACTCCGGCCTTGTGGTATACATCCAGCCGGACATATCGCCGAAGGTGAACTCACCGATGCCGTTCAGGGTCGCCATATAGGTGCATCCTGCAGGAACTTCACTGCCATAGCCATTAGCCAAAGCAAACTCGCGCATTACATCCATTACGGTTGTTCCAACAGCTGCAGTACGCTGACCATAGGCGTGGCCGTCTTTTGTACCAAAGAACGTCTTTGCCTTGGTATTCAATGTGTTGACTGCCGCAGCAATGTCTTCATCACCCTCATACTCTTCGGAAGCCATTGCTTCGGTAAAGTCGATGCCATAGCAGAAGGATACGGTATTGGGGTCCGTGGCAAACACATAGTAATCACGGGAATCCAGAATGGTGGTGCCACTCATCTGCGCGACCTTCAGGACGGGCGCGGAGCTGCCGAGATTCAGGGTGGTCGCATTGATCAGGCAGCTGCCACTGACCAGACCAGTCGTACCTTCAGGAAGGCTCAGAGCCACACCTACCGCACTGCGGGAAATGGGGGCGGTCTGCATTGCAGAATTGACCTTATAGTTGACAAAGGTCCACTTGCCATCCTTGTTCGACACAGTATTACCCATAAGGGGATTCTGCGCGTTGGTTGCGGTGATCGCATTATCCGTTGCATCACCGACAACGATGCTGACAATGCGCAGGGGGTCGTTGGCGTTAATGGCAACGGTGCCGCTGGGCAGACCTGCCGCCAGCTTATAGGTCTTGCTGGTCGTGACGCCGCCCTCGGAGGTGCTGATGATCACGGTATAGACCTTGTTGAGCAGGTTCACATTCGTCGCCGTGCGGACATTGCCCGCACCCGTGAAGGCAAGGTCGCCGTTGATGGTGGCGCCGGCATTGCTCAGGTTGATCACCACGTTGGTGCTCTTCAGGCTATACTCGGAGCCGCCGGCCACCATGGCGCGGATATAGATCTGGTCGCCGGTATTGCTGTCCTTCTCATAATAGGCGGTGGTGCCGCCAATGGTGACGGAGGACACGGCGTCAATGGAATTGACGGTCGTGCGGGTTACTTTCCCGGTCGTGGTCGTCGTGGTGCCATCGGCAAATGCCATGGTGCTGAGAGACAGCGCCATAACGAGAGCCAACAACAATGCGGTGATCTTCTTCGTCATTTTCATGTTGTTTCTCCTTTACTAAATGTTGTTTTTGTTCCACGTGCGTCAGGTTCTCGCGATGACCCTGCGTATCACTCCTTCCACTAACTCATGAGCCTGTTCATTGGCTCAGCGCTATTTCAAAGCCGTAGGAACGGCTGCTTGACCCATTCTCTATAATCAGATCCCGATGTTCCAGCGTCAGATCCAGCACCATGCGGCCGCCCAAATCTGCCTTCAGGCAGGGACTATCGCCATTGACGGACGCGCCGTCCGCCAGCGTAATGTTGGCTGTGCAGTTCTGGAAATCCGTTTCTATCGGCAGTGTGATGCAGATCACATATTCCGCGTCCTTTCCGCTGCCGCGCTGTTCCACCGTGCCGATGCTGTCGCCGATGATGAACTCCCGGATAGCCAGCGGGTCACTGTTCTGGCCGCAGCCGCCCAGCAGCAGGCTTACGCTCAGCGCGGCGATCAGCAAGCATACTATACGCTTCATCCCATCGCCTCCTTGAGCCGCAGGCAGTAGGTGCGGGTATAGCCCTCGTTCTGCACGGTGATGCAGGGGTCGCTAACCGTCAGATCTACCACCAGCGACATACCGTCAATGGATACGATGCACGGCTCAGTCTCGTCCAGCGTCGCTCCCTTGGAAAGCTGTAGTGTCAGCGGGACGGCGGTCATGTCCATGCCCTCCGTGGGAGGGATGAACACAACACAGCTCAGCCCCGTTTCCTGCCCGCCCCAGTTCTTGGTGACGGACACGGTGCAGTCCGCCTCGCCGCACCGTGCGGAGAGAATATCCCACTTGCTGCGCTCCTGCGGCTGCTGGGGTGCTTTCCCGCAGCCAGCCGCCAGCGTCAGCAGCAGGCATGCCAGCAATAGAAATACAGTTTTTCTTTTCCTCATGGCACTCAGCTCCAATCCCGCTTGGTATGGCTGGTCTGGTGATCCGCCACATCCGAGTTGTTGCCCAGCTCGTCCCAAAGCTGCTGGGAAACGCTGCGCTCGAAGGTCACGGTGACGGTATAGCGGCTGGTTTCCTCGCCCAGCGTCACGGTGTAGACCACCGGGGCGGTAAGGTTCACCACCTCGCCGGACACAGGACTCACCACCGCGCCCGCTGTCACGGTAACGGAGGGGGCTACCGCCGTCACGTTCGTCCCGGCAGGCAGCGTTACGGTGATAGTACCTGCGCTCTGGTTGATGACGCCGTCCACGCCCAGCACGGAAAAGGCCGTGATCTTCGCGCCGGTGGCCGGCGTTACAGGATCGCTGCCGCATCCACCGCCGCTGCCGGAGATCAACTGACCCGCCTTATTCAGCACGGAGACGGTGTAGGTGCGGGACAGCACCTTTTCATTGCCCGCAACGATGTACTGCACCGTGCGGGAGAAGTCCTGCGCCAGACCGGGGGCAGGAGAGCAGACCAGCGTCTCCGGTCCAAGCGTCACATCCGGGGCGAAGGAGGTGCTTGACAGCTTGCTGTCATCCACACCGGACACGGTAATGGTGTTGACCTTGTTGTCAATAACGCCCTCATAGACCGTGCCGCCGATGGTAAGGCTGAAGGCGGAGATAGACGCCTGCGTCCGTGCCGTGGCCTTGATGCGGTACGTCCGGGTATTCGTCCCGTCGCCGGAAGTGATGGTGAAGGTCGTCCAATCCGACAGGTTCATGCCCTTCTTCCCGTCCAGTGCCGGCGAGGCGGTGGCTCCATAGGAGAGGCGGGCGTAGATCATCAGATTTGAGGTGTCCTTTCCTGCGTCAAGCAGCAGCTCGATATCCGTGCTGTCCGCGCCAGTGGTGATATTCTTGCCCAGAATATCCAGATCCCGCAGGATATTGGCGTCCTTCAGCATAATGGTGTCGGTGTAGATCTCCGCGCCGGAGGGCTTTTCCTCATCCGAGAGCTTGACTACCACATAGTAGGTCTTGGTGGTCTTGCCGTCCTCCGCCTGCACGGTGAAGGCGGTCTTGGTATCCTTCACAAAGGTGATGCCGCCGGCAAGATCCGGTGCAAGGAGCGTGGCATAGTCAGACAGCTGAAGCTGCGGGTGCATATCGTTCAGCGGCGTACCGGCAGGCAGGGTCACGGTGATGATGTTGTCTCCGCCCTCCGTGGTAAACATGCCCTGCTTGCCCTCCAGTGTAAAGGAGGTAATGTCCGCCTCGGTGGACAGCTTACGGGAGAAATCGAAGCGTTGGTAATACAGGGAATAGGGATGTCCCGCGCCGCCGCCCTCCAGGAAGCCCAGATACCACTGGGTGGCGTAGCAGCCCTGATAGGTGGCCATGGCGTTCTTGGGCGTCGTGTTGCTGTGGGCAAAATAGCCCTCGTCAAAGTCGGCGTAGTTGAGGAACGCGGTCAGTACGCTGTCCTTTCCGTTATTGAGGCGCACATCCGTGTGGACGTCAACGCCCATAGCGGAAAGAGCGCAGATGATCTGGGACGCGCCCTCAGAGGTATACACGCCGCCCCACTGAACGCCGAAGGGGTTGTCAAAGGGGTCGGTGCCAAAGCTGTTCATAACAATGTCAAAGCCCTCCCACAGCTTAGCCTTGACCCGCTCGCCGTACACTGGATCGTCCTGATACGGTGCGATAGACTGCATCAGCATGGTGACCATATCCAAGCCAAAGCCATCCGACAGGTACTTGTGGTTCAGGATCGTCTCCAGCAGCTTTTCCCGCGTCCACACGGCGTTTTCAGGGATAGTATAGTTGCCCATATCCAGGGCGTTTAGGGCAAAAATGGGACCGTTGATGGTATATCCGCCGCTGTAGTTATAGAGGACTGCGGCAAGGTCGTCTACCTTATTGCCCTTGGCGTCAATGAAGGGTTCACCGTTGTTGTACTTGGACAGCTTGGAGCAGTCGATGCCGCGGGCAGTCAGGGTCATGATCTTACGGTCAATGTTGGTCATAGCCACATTGGTGGTGGTGTCCAGCCGCTTGATGCACTCCGCGATGGAGAAGTCGTCGTCAAGATTACCCAGCTTCTTCTGGTAGAAGCCCAGGTTCATCCATTCCCAGTCTTCCCACGCGCCTGCCGTTGTCAGGCTGTACCGCTGGTTGATCTTGCTGACCAGGGACCCCATCTTCGCCTTGTAAGGATTCTCTGCTTGCTCCTGAGAAACCGTTACAGTGACGGTATAGATGTTGGTGGAGCCGTTCTGCGCTGTGACCTTGTATTTTACCGGCTTGCTGAAATCCCGCTCCTCACCGGAGGCCGGTGTGACCGTGGCGAAATCCGATACACGGATGGTCGGTGCAAAGGTGGTGCCGGTACCAGCGGGCAGCACCAGTGAGATCGTACCATTCACCTGATCGATCACGCCTGCCACCGCGCCGTAGGTGAAGGATAAGATCTGCGTGCCCGTTGCCACCGGTGTGCGGGTAATGGTCACCGTATAAGTACGCACATTGCCGTCTTCAGAGGTAACGGTGTAGGTGTTTTCGCCCTCCTGCAACGTGGCAGGTGCGGTAAGCGACGCGAACTCGGAAAAGGCGATCTTCGGCTCCACGGCAGCCAGGTCCATGGCGTAGGGGATGGTGATGGCAATGCTGTCGCCATTGATCACGCCCTCTGCGTCACCCAGCTTATAGGAGGTGATGTGATTCTCCGAGGACTTTCTGGCTGTGATGGTTACCTTGTAGTCGGTGTGCAGTTTAAAATTGCTGTTGGTCACCGTCAACGTCAGGGGCGATATCTCAGAATTAGTAAAATCGAAAGAACCGCTGCCATCAAAAGATTCCCCGTTGATTTTGACCTCCGTACCGGTATGGGTAACGACCGGCGTGATGGCGCGCAGGTCGGTGCCCTCCGGCAGATTCAGAGAGATCGTCTTGTTGGTCTCGTCGATCTTGGCGTATCGGGTCTTGCCATCACCTGTGGTGACGGCGAAGGAGGTGACCAGATTGTCCGGCGTGCCCGTTTCGATGACGATACGCCATGTGGCACTCAGTGCATTGTATTTCGTGCCGTATGCCGGATCATAGGGGGTTACCTGATAGGCAAGAATCCCATCGGTCACAGAGCCGGCCACGGAGTTGGCGGTCAGTTCCGCGCCGACCTCGACTTCCGCCGTCAGCTTGGAACGATCCACACCCTCCGGCAGCTTCACCGTTACCGTGCGAGTCTCGGTATTGATGCTGCCCACCGAGCCGCCGATGGTCACACGGTCAATGACCGGATCCTTGATGCGGCATTGCGTAGCATAGGCCAGATATTCCGGAACGATCTGCTCATAGATGATCCGCAGAGCCGCGGGGTTGACCTGACTATAGCCTTTTTTGGCAATATACCTTTGCAGGTACTCCCGCATGAACTGAACGGCCTCCGCGCCGCCGGCACGCCACTTTGCTTCATAGGAGTCAAAGAGGCGATTGCCGTTCATGCCGGTCTCGCCCGCATCCAGGTCGAAGTAGGCCGTGCTCATGCCCAGCGAGTTGCCCAGTGTGCTGAGCATATCCGCATTGGCCGGATGATATGAGCCAACTGCCGCCCGCGCGGCGGTGATCTTATCTATCTCCTGATAAAGCTGGCGGAAAGTATTGACGAACAGCTCCGCCATATCCACCAGTTCCTGCGTATCCGCCGCTGTCCAAGTATCTTTGCTGGCTATTTCCGAGGCAAAGGCATAGGTGAAAAATGTTCGGCCATCTTCGGCAATGATGTTGTAGCGGAAAGGATTTGAGAAATTGTAATGTTTCTTCAATTCCAAGTCGGTGGTATTGTTTTTTGAATCCAGAAGGGCTCCGAAATTAACGGAGGTGGGCACCATCACATAGGCGTCCGCCGCAGAACCTTTTGGTACGCCATACACGTTGATGAATCCGCCAAAGTCGGATATCTTGGGTGCTATCGAGGTATCTCCGTTATAGAATGTGCCGGTATCTTGCATATAGCGGTCGCTGCTGGCAACGCCCGTTGCGGGCCATCTCGACGTCCCGGCAAACGTCTGCACCGTCAGAGAAAGGGTCATCACCAGCGCCAGCAGCATCGTCAGCACACGGCGCAGCGAGCGTCTTACGTTTTGTGTTGTCTTTTTCATATCGTTACCTCATTCTGCGCGGATGGCTTCGTTGGGACTGATCAGCGTTGCTTTGCGGGCGGGCATCCACGCGGCGGCAATAGCCACGCCGCCGGAAAACAGCACGCCGCAGATCGCCAGCCACCAGGGAAGAACGCACCGCAGCTCCTGGGATGCGAACAGCACCGGTATCAGCCACTTGGCGACAAAGCTCAACACCAGACCTGCCGCGCCGCCGATAACGCCCACGATCAGCGCCTCCGAGAGAAACATCTTGAAGATGTCGCTGCGAACGGTGCCCAGCACCTTCAGCACGCCAATTTCGCGCGTCCGTTCCGTAATGGACATCATCATGGTGTTTGCCACGCAGATGGCGGAGATCAGGACAGCGATACCGCCCAGCGCGCCCAGCATCCCCTGGATCTGCCGGGACTGCGTCCGCACCGTCTCCAGCATATCATTGAGAGAGTAGGTGTTCAGTCCCGTGTCACGGATCAGCTTGACGATGCGCTGCACATCGTTGACGTTCTTCACCTTCACCCATACCAGATCATAGGTAGGGCCGTTGGCCTTTTCCTCCGCCGTTTTGGTTTCCGTGGCAGCGCCGAGATAGTTGGCGTTGGCCTGCACCATCTCCTCCAGCCGGTCATAGGCCATAAAGGCAGAGGAGGTGAAGTTGTTGTTCAGCGTGGAGCAGATGCCGGTTACCCGCAGGTTGTAGAGATTGCCGGAGGGCAGCGCCCGCCCATCGGTATCGGCCTTTGCCTCACCGGTCAGATTGGAATAGTCGAAGGTCATACGGACAGGTGCTTCCAGCAGATCCACCAGCGGATTTCCGTCCTCATCCAGCGCGGGCTCCCAGTCCTTGGCCTTGTTGGCAAGTCCCGCGGAGACATCATCGGTGAACATGACCTCCGGATGCAGATGGGTACCATCTTCCGCGATCGTCCCCCGTTCCGGCGTCAGCATGAAGCTCTCCGCCGTGGAAAGGTCAATGCCGTACACGCGCACCATATTGACGAAATTGCCGGTGGCGATATAGGCGGACTGCTGTAAAACCGGCGTCACCGCCTCCACGCCATCGATCCCCCGAAAGGCTTCCACAGCCTTTTCGTTCAGCACCGCCGTGCGACCATAGTCGCTGTTGGCGGGCGTCACGTCGATCTTGGTCAGGCTGCCCATGGCCTCGATGCTCTCGCGGTATGCCTGTTCATATCCGAGACCCACGGAGATCAGCACCACGATACACATAACGCCTACCGCCATGGAAAGTGCTGTCAGGATCGTGCGGGTCTTTCTGCGGAACAGATTGGTGCAGCCGTACCGGAACAAATCTCTCGGCTTCATACACCGCTCCTGTCATGATCCAGCGGCTTCTCACCGATGTCCGGCTCGCCGCCCGGCGCGTCAAAATCATCATCGAAATCATCGATGTCATCGTCACTGTGGTTGACCGCATCGGGGCCGATCTCGCCGCGCTTATAGCGGATGATGACATAGACCACAATGCCGATCAGGATGAGCGCAAGGATCGCTATCAGCAGCCACAGCCACCAGCGGCTGCCTGTGCCGTCTTTATTTGCGTTGACGCTGTTGGCATCTGTATCCGCAGAGCTTTCCGCCACGCTCAGCGGCACGGAGATGTCCTGAGAATACGTCTCGCCGTTGGCGTCCTCATACTGGAGGATCATCTTACCCACAAACGCGCCGATTTTGGAGAAGCCCACCGTTACATCGGCGCTGGTGGAGCCGCCTGCCAGCAGGTCACCCACATAACAGGGGGTGGAGGCGGTCATGCCGTCCGTGGCCAGCACCCGGATATTCATAGCCTTGGCGCGGCCCATGTTGGTCAGCGGCACGGAGATGGTAGCTTCCTTATCCTTGCTGAGTGTGCCGTACACCTCCGGCGTACCGGTCAGGACATCCATCTTCTGGCTGACCGGCAGCATGATGTTCTGCGCCGCCTTACCGGCCACCGCCTCGGTGGTCTCATAGGTCAGGTTGATGCCCAGCATGGCGGGGCCAACCTCCGCGTCCTGCTTGGCCATGATCTTGTATTTCAGGATCGTCGTACCGCCCGGCTTGATGGAATCGGCATAGGCGGTATCCGTGCCGCCTACGCACAGCGTCAGGCCGGGGGAATTGGTGAATACCAGGCTGGAGATGATCTTCTTGGCCGTGTCATATTTGGAGTTGTTGATCAGGGTCAGGCGCAGCTCCGTCTCCTCGCCTGCCATCAGGCCGGACACCTCGGTATCGTCCACATACAGCTTATAGCTCTGCACCATCACCGACATGGCGGAGGCGTCATAGCCGTCGATCACGGTAAACTGCGTGGAGAAGGAGCCCTCCGCAGGGGCGCTGTTCTCGAAATAGTTGGCCTTGAATTTAATGGACTTGTTGCCGGAGGTGGCAAAGGGTGACACCGTGAAGGTGTAGTCCAGATACTTCACCTCGCCGCTTGGCCAGTAGTCAAAATACTTGCCCAAATTGGTGGAGTCGATCACGAAGGGGAATTCATCCAGCGCGGCGGACACCACGGGATAGACCGTCACGCTGGTCAGGGTGCCGCCCACATTGATCACGGGGATCCGCATGGAGATAGTCTGATTGGGTGTGCCGGTAGGTACGGTATAGGAGCCGCCCGCGTTGGTACCCGCCACCTGAAGGCTGCCGAAGGAGGTAGTGACGCCGGACATATTGCCGTTGTCGGTAACGGTCACATAGGCACTGACCTTGAAGGTCACGTCCTCGGTGATGGTGGTGCCGTTCACGGCGTCCTCCCGCCATACGGTGGCGTTGATCTTAAAGGGCACAGCGTAGCGTCCCTTGCTGGCAAACTCGCTGACCTTGAACTCGAACCACACCTCCGCCGTGGAGTTGTAGGACATATCCTTTAAGTGCTGCACAT
>OGQN01001753.1_pt1 | contig 16986 bp, 17 predicted proteins | sample 1553231 | NCBI WGS metagenome assembly OGQN01 (sample SAMEA2579950, study PRJEB22360) | human gut metagenome | biome: human gut; feature: human-associated habitat; material: faeces | place: Denmark | collected 2008/2010 | reverse complement strand
AAATCGTAAACACTTGTCATGACAATGCCATGTACAAGCTCAAGGAAGATTTTCCAACTATGAAAGCTTCCGACACCAGGTTATTATGCTATATTTTTGTAGGATTTTCACCGCAAGTAATTAGCTTATTCATGAAGGATACGGTGGCTAATGTATACGCTCGCAAGTCACGGCTCAAATCACGTATTAAATCTACGGAAACAGCTAATAAAGAATTATTCTTAAGCCTTCTGGGATAGGTATTTCAACTTTATACTAGGTTCCAATGACTAATGCATCATCCGGTAATTAAATCTAGAATATGTTCAGATTGTTTTTGCCATAATACCGGAATGATGTAATTGTAGAATGGTTTTGTCATGGAGGTAAGCCATAACAGGTTTAATTCTCCTGGGAGGTATGTCCGGAAAGTATGAAGATGTTTTCATTATAATATCTGTTACTATTCCAGTCAATTGTCAGAAACTTATTGATTGCCCTATATTTTTTAAGGTTGTAAATCATCTGTTAGCGTCGTGTTAGAAAAATAAGAAGAACGAAGTCTTTATGTTTCTGTATTATAATGTTTTATGCAATGCGGACGTTAGATTTGTGGTTTCATTTTGTAACTCGTGATTTATGTGTTATTACTTTTGCAACCAGGAAAAACAAAACAGATGTGATAATATAAAACTGTTTCTTGTTCATTAAAATACTTCATTTTTACAGGTTGCACGTAGAATAAGAACAGTCTTATTATGATGACACAGCTTTTCATCCGTTTACTTTGGGTGCATGTTTTGTTTATCCACTTAAAGTTTGAGTTATCCTAGTTTGAATTATGAATTTGAATAGAAAAAAGTACTTTTTATGTTTTGCCTGTGTCTTGGCCTGCCTTGTGTATTCAGACAAGGTTTCCGCGCAGTTTTATTCTGTCAGAACCAATCTGGTGGGTTTAGGTACGGGGAATCTGAATGTGGAGGGTTCCATGGCTTTTTCCACGCATTGGTCCGCCCATCTTCCCGTACAGTACAATCCTTTCCGTCTTTGGGATGACGGCAAGCTTAAAAACTTCACAGTCCAGCCTGGTGTGCGTTATTGGATGCGCGAAACTTACGGAAGGGGTTGTTTTATCGGGCTCCACGGTGTGTTCTCCATATATAATGCGGGTGGTCTGTTCGGACATCGCTACCGTTACGAAGGCACAGCTTTCGGCGGCGGGCTTTCTGCGGGGCTGGTGCGCCCCCTTTCGCGTCGCTGGAATCTGGAGTTCGAACTGGGTCTCGGTGTTGTCTGGGCCGACTGGGAACGTTACCGTTGCGTGAACTGCGGTAAGCGTACCGGCAAGGGCTCCGGTGTCTATGTGACACCCACACGTACCGCCGTTAATCTGGTTTATCTTTTCTGAAACCATCTTATCTGTTGAAACAAGATATAAAAAGTTGAATGATGAATAAGTATCTCAAATCCCACATAACGGCCGCCGCTTTCTGCGCGGGAGTGTTACTGGCCGTGTCCTGTTCCACTTCCCGCGAACCGCGGACTATGCGGCTGTTTATGCAGTCCGGCCGTCCTAATATTTTTCTTCCCCACGAGGAGAGCGCACCTTCCGGAGTGCTTGCCGAACAGGTGGGGTTCACCACTTCTTCGGACACTCTTCCCGGTGAGTTCGAAGAGGTCTCCGACAGTACGGATGACGTATGGAAAACCATACACCTGGGCGGTGTTGACATCGTCGCTGCACGCACGGTCGTCAAGCAGGTCACCATGCGGGAAGGTTCCGTGCGTTTGGAATTCAATATCCATGTCCCTTCCCTCCTGATTGACAGTTGCTGGCGTGTCACACTCACCCCGATGCTCTGCACCTCTGACAGTTCAGGCTTCCCGCTACCACCTGTTGTGCTTTCCGGTTCTTCCTTTACCCGCATGCAGGAAGCGGACTATAAGGCGTACAGGCTGTTTCTTAATGGAATTGTCGATCCTTCGGCTTATGATAGTGTGTATCTTGACCGTAAAGGCATCAATAAGGATATCGCCTGCCGGCAGAGGTTCTTCTATGAACTTTACGGCAAGGAGCGCGACCGTCAGCTTGCCTACGAGAAGTGGAAACGCCTTGCCCTTGAACGCCAGAATTTCTGGAACACGCGTACGCAGGCCAACCGTGCGACACTCCGTCACCGCCTGGAACGCAAGCGGATCGAAGAAAGCGTACGGCGCTATGTGGCTGGTCGTGACACGCTCGGGTTGTGGGCCTCCTATGACCGTAAATATCATCGTACGGCCTCCTTTTGGCCGATGTACCGGCTGGAACGCGAGCTTACCGCCGATCGTGTACCTTCGAAATTCCGTGACCTTTATAACGGGGGGGCGCAGCCTGTCCAACATACACAACTATGTCCTCACCGCCACCGATTCGATGGACATCTCCCGCCACCGTTATTTCTACGACCGGATTGCCGAAAATGAGATGAATGACCGTAACCGTGATGAAATCCGCCGGCGTATGATTCCCTTCCCCTATATCGACTCCGTGATGGTCCGCCAGAATTCGGATTCAGTTTCCGGACATGATTATATCTACAACTATGTATATTCTCTGCCCGTCACCGATGGAATGAAAAAGCTCCGTGTGCGGCTAGAGTCTATCGTGGAAGCCACCGACCGCAGCACATGGCGGCCTGCCGCCTCGGACACGCTGCTCTTCATTGTGGCCTCGCTTAGCGACCTGGTTGACCGTTCCGCTCTGGACCAATATGTCATAGCTTCTGCGGAGACAGACTCTCTTGCGGCAAGCGGTCCCGTATATACTCCGCAGGGAGAAGAGTATGCCGAAGCCTTGCGGCTCCTTTCAGAGCGACAATACCGGCAAGCCTTGCCGATATTGGAAAAACGGCCTGACTATAACACCGCCCTTTGCCTGACACAGCTCGGTTATCATAAAGAGGCTTCCGCTCTTTTAGACCAGTTACCCGTAGATTCCCGCAAGGAATACCTGCATGCTGTGGTAAGCGCCCGGCAGGGCGATGATTACTTAGCAGTGGAACATATGCTTGCGGCCTGCCGCATGAATCCCAATCTTGTCCTGCGTATTCCCCTGGATCCGGAACTGTCGGACCTCATTCCCAAGTTCTTCGGGCTCCGTATGGAACTGGACAGGATAGCGGAAGGGAAATAGTAAAAAGTAGAAAGAACAAAACAGGAAAAAAAGTATAAGTACGAATTAAATATTAACAAGTGTTTTATTAGTGTTTATTTTTTTATTAACAATTTAATTACAATGATTATGAAAAAAAGTTTGTTAAGCGTGTTTACAATGGTTGCTATGGCTGCAGCATTCACCGCGTGCAGTAACGATGACATCGAAGTGCCTGACGTAAAGAACGGGGAAGCGAGAAGCGTATTCATGAAGCTGGAGTTGCCGACGCTGACGAGATCGACCGAGCCTCCTGTAGCCTCGGGAACGGTTGCTACGGTAAGTAATCTGCATGTATACTTCCATGACGGGACCAGCATTCTGAAATATGTGAACGCGACTACAACCACTCCCATCACGATTGCGAATCTGACTACCGGTACCCAAATAACGGATGTACCCGCGGCGGCTACCACTGTAACGGTATGTGGTAATATTCCTGCCGGAACTTCATTGCCTACAGGTGGAACCGTAGCTGCATTGAAAGCTGTACAACTGGAAATCACAAGCCAGTCTGCAGTTGCGGATGTGGTGTTGAGCGGCGATGACAAACCCCTGCAGACATGGACTACCGGTAGTCCGGCCCTGCCTTATGCCCCTGGAATAACGGACGGTGACAAGTATGCCGAAGTGGAAATCGGTCCTGCCGTGGCACGTGTCGAAATCGAAGGTCTGGCGACTACGGCCTCCAGTGCGGTGGATGGTTTTACGCTGGAAGGAATCTATGTGAATAACTTCTTTGAAAAGTTCAACCTGGCCGGTACCGTTGTGGGAACGAAAGTACAATATGGTGCTACTCCTGCTGCCTATGCTCAAGGACAGGGGCTTTACACCCCTGCTAACGCTGGAAAACTCTTTGACCAGTCTGCCGTCGCTGCTACAGGTATCCCAAAGGAAGTCATTCCGCCAACTGCAGGGCAACGTTGGGCATATCAGGTTGTTCCTAACGGTAACAGTACTGACGCGAACGAGCAACTCCAGCTCGTATTTAAGTTGAGTAATTTGGCTGCTAAGGCCGGCAGCAGCGTGAATTTCGGCACAGGTGACCAGTTTATCACCGTGAGAGGATTCAAAGATGGCAGTGGCAATATTGTAGAACTGGAAAAAGGAAAGATTTATACTATCTCGAAAGCCGACTTTACATTTGACGAGAGCAACCTTTCCACAATACCTAATACCAGTGCTGTCAGCGTTTGGTTGAAGGTGACGGTAAAAGCCTGGACGGTCGTTCCTGTCAAGCCTAATCTCTAACTGTCATACCATCAAGGTATATTGTATTTGTTTGTTTCTTTTACAAGTCCGTTTGCGTAGAGGAGATTTTTAGCTCATTTTACTAGTTCACCAGTTCCTCTCGCACGGCGGAATGTAAGCAGGTCGTGGGTGTCTTTTGCCCTGACCTCACGACCTGTATTTCTATAACCTGTTAAATCATAACACGTATATTCATATAAAGTCATAACCACAGTTATTCACCTAAAAGATACTACGCATGAAATTGTATAAAGCTATACGCTTCCTGATGCTTTCCGGTATTTTAACCTTAGTCTTGTCGGGGTGCATCAGGGAGTCCCTGGAGGGCTGCCCTCTGGATACCCTGTTACGATTTACCTACAAGCCTCGCGGCTCTGCCGCTGACCTTTTCGGAGAGCGTGTTCAGAGGGTGAGGCTGTGTGTGTACCGTCCCGATGGCAGTATTGAGCATATGCAGACGCTGGAGAAGAGTGAACTTGACCGTTTGCAGGGTGTTGAGATGTATCTGCCGCAGGGAAACTACACTGTCGTGCTCTGGGCGAATGCTTCGGATGCACAGACCAAGCTCGGCGGCTTTTCCGAAGGAGAAACCATAAGGAACCTTTCCGCCTCACACCCGCATCCGCTTCCATCCCCACGCTTGATCGGCTTCTTTTCGCTGTCACGCCACTTACGGTCAGTGAGCACGAGACTGGAGACCATACTGTCAATTTCAGCCCCGGCACTATCCGTGTAAGTCTTCACCTTGATGGTGTGAGCGTGCAGCCTGTGGTACACATCACGGGCATGGAGTCAGCCTTGCGACCGGTGTTCGACGAAACCTCGGGCACATGGCGTCTCCAGTCCGTAAGCCGGAACAAGACATTCCAGCCTGCCGTAGCATATGATGTCACCAACCGCCATGCTAATGCCACGACTGACATCCCCCGTTTCAAGGCCGATACCCCCGGCATGGTGGAAATTATCGATCCCACCACGGGAAACCATATCGTGCCCCCGATTTCGTTGGCAGGGCTTATTGCCCGCTACCACATACCGATGGAGGAAGATATTGAAGTAACCATTCCTATCGAGATTACCTTTACAAACGGTCATGCGAAAATAACGATCAGGAATTGGGAAAATCAGAATGTAAAACCCGGAGGAGTGTAAAAAACGCACCGGTCAATCATGAAATGCAAATCATAAAACAATATATTATGCCAAGTAGTTCAATCATCATACCGTTCCGCAACCTGCTGTCGGTCCTGTTATTACTGCCGCTCGTACTTTCGTGCCGGCAAGACGAACTCATTCTTCCTGTTCCGCCCGTGTCCGGCAAAGGTGAGACGGCCGAAGTGACACTTTCTGTCAGGATTCCCGATTTCCGGGCGGCGAATACTCGTGGTGTAGACGAGAAAGGGATAACAGAGATTACCGTACTGATGTTTGCCGATGAAGGCGGTACGGAGAAAGTCAAGGTGAAATATGATATTCTGGGCAGCTCGTTGCATACACTTTCAGGCTCTTCGGATACGAAATACTTCTCTGTGCCCGTTATTGCGGGCAGATACAAACGTATAGCTCTCATAGCTAATGCCCAAACAGAACTGGCAAATATAACAGCCGGTTCCACCTATGATGCTCTTAAGCAAGTGGAAGTCGTGGGTAGGTTCGGACAAGAAGGTACGGGCACATACATACCCATGTACGGCGAGCATGCCCCGGCGGGAGGCTTTGAACTGAAAGCCGGTGTGTCGCAAACCATTGCGCAGGAAATACCGCTTATCCGCATGCTGGCGAAGGTGGATATCATCAATCCTACAACTTCGGGAGCCACGACAGCTGCGGGAAAGGTTTACTTCGTCAATTCCGTAGGCAACGGACGCGTTTGGGTAGATCTTGCTACATACAATACCACCGCTTCACAGTCGGGATACATGACTCCCACACTGCCTGCCACATCGCAGCCAGCAGTCAGTGGCGGGCACCCGCTTGAGGGAACTGCAAACACCGCATCTCCGAATGTCATCACTTATTATTTGAATGAACAGTCGGCTATCTCCGGCGGCAGCCGTCCTTGTATAGTTATAAATCTTGCCTATCAAGGAAGAGAATACTACTACTGAATGGATTATACATGGGACGGTATCAAGGGCGGTGGCACGAGTCCTTACGAAAAGGGTAAATACATGCCCATTCTGCGCAACCACCGCTATATTTTCACCATCAAGGAAGTGAAAGGGCCGGGGTTTGCCACTTTGAACGAGGCTGTAACCAGCCCGGACAACTTTACCAACCATAACATCGTAGTAGTGCCCATCGTGATAGACGCATTCACAGATATAACGTTCAATGAATCGGGGCATTTCTTGGCAGTGACCCGAACGGCGATGACACTTCAAGGCAAGCACGATGCCACAAGCACACAGAACAAATTTTCTGTGCGCACCAATTACCCCAGTGGGTGGAAGGTCGGTGCCTATAATGCCGACGGAACAACAATTTCAGTTTCTAATTCATGGCTGAAACCCAGTCAAAACAGTGGGGCGGCTGGCGCCACTCTCACCAATCCGGTTACGGAGGAATTGCAGGCCATCACGAATGGCAAGGGATTCAAGGATGGTTATCTGTAGATACGGGCTGGACGACTTTATACTAAAATCAATATTAAGCAGATCGGTACGCCTTTGGATTATGTTGCCGAATATAACCTCGCCGGTGGCTCTATCTATAATTCTCCTTTCATTTCTTCCGTTCCTCCGGGTATTTCTCCCACTGCAGCCCAGACTGACCCTAATCTTCATTGGGCTTCGAGCCATAGCAATGACCAATCCGGTTATTATAATTGGTACGTGCTCACAGGAGAGAATAATGATACTTACAATCCAAATGCCAAGAAGCTCTTTGATGATGTCTTTTTTAAACTGGGGCATCCCGGTTATGGTTACCACCTGCCTTCCCGCTGGGAGTTGACGGGCGTTTTCTCCTACAGCGGTAATACCCAATATGATTCCCCTACTAATACTTCTAATGTCAACGAGGCTATTGAGTTCGGTGGCATCAAAAAAACTTTCGCCAACGATTATTTCTCTTCGGGTAACGGTGTTTGTTACGCTCTGCGTTTCAAACAAGGTACCGGTAATCCTATCGATGATTCTTCCCTATCCGATTTCCCTCTTGCTACTGATAATAATATGGTTTGTGCTTACCGTTACACCCGCGTGGGTTCGTTTGCCAACCATGACTTTACTTCCCTATTGAAAGTGGATTGTGTTTACTTGGGCAGCGCATTTACAGGAAACATTAGCACTATCAATAATGATTCTTGGTGGGATAGCCATACTTCCGAGGCTGTCGTTCGTATTTTTCCGGCTGCCGGTTATATCTCCTTCCCAACGTTCATTTCGAGTGGTTTGCTCGAAGCCCGAGGCGAATATGGTCGGTATTGGTCGAGCACGGAGTTTCCCAGCCTCCTCGGCAATGCTTGGAACGTGTCTTTCTACTCGTACTCTGCGTTCGCGAACTACAGAGACGTTAAACACCACGGGTTTTCCGTTCGTCTGTTCGCCGATAAATAAGTAAGACGGTATATGACCGATGCAATTTAGTTTGTAAGAAAGTTGATATAAAAAATAGATATATTACTAAAAAAAGAAGAAAAATGAATATAGGATTTCAGACTTCCGGTTTATCCGGTTTCACCCGTGTGGCATATCTGTGGAGGCGACATGCCTCAGCTGTGCTGTGGATTGCAATGGCGGCGCTCCTTCCGACCGCTTGCAGTGATGATGCGGAGCAGTCGGTGCCGCAAGCGAACGGACATACAGCCGTTATTTACCTGAACTTTAAAACCGGTGCTTCAAAACAGGCTGCTGAAATGAACACCTCGCAAAGTTCCGAAACGCGTGCGCCGCTGACACGTGCTATAGATGAAAATGGAATCAATACTGTAGATGTACTTTCATTCAAGGTTGATCCTGCAGATCCTACGAATATAAAGAAAGGTACATTCTTCTACCGTGCACAGGGTACATACGATATCGGCACACAAACCGTACGTGTACAGCTGATGGGAGCTCCCGAACATCAGACACTCGTGGTGCTTGCCAATGTCCGTGAGCAGGTGAATACCCTTGCTGCTGCATTCGGAGAACAGAAAGAGGGGGTAATGAACCGCCTGGCATTCGATGTCGGAACGGATGCCGCACCCGACTTTACGAATGGCATACCCATGTGGGGCGAGCTTCCCAACCAAGCGGTGGGCGAAGGTTTCTCTCCCTCTGGCGCTCCCCAAGAGGTGACGATGATACGTGCGATAGCTAAGTTCACGCTTATCAATCCTCTTGAATCCGACCTAAAAGGCTTTTTCTATTATTACAACGATCTGCGGCTGTACAATTACCGGGCAAAAGGACGCATTGCACCGGACAACTATAATGTGACGGGCAAGCAAGTGAATACTCCCACCGTACCCGTCGGGGCACGGCAGACACGGGGTACATTCACCTCATTGAACAGCGATGTGTCACCCGGGAATATCGGTATTTTCAACGGCTCACAAAAGACGTTCTACCTGTGCGAGGTGGACAACAAGAACCGCCCCTCGGGCGGGAATGCGCTGGACGACCTTTGTCTGGTTATGCACGTGAAGCCGTATCTCACCGGCTCTAAGCCGTCGGTAGACGGTTACTACCGCCTCGACTTCAAGGACTACGGTTCGGGAGTGCCGATGGATATTCTGCGTAATCATGAATATAAAGTACAAGTGGAAAGTGTGGACGGGTTGCCGGCCCAAACTCCCGAGGAAGCTTTCAAAGGAAACCATACCCTTAAATGCCGTATCGTGCCGTGGAACGAGGTACAAGAAGAAGTAATAGTACGAGGGAACAAACGGCTGACGGTGGACAAACGGGTGTTCGCTTTTGACGGTGATATCCAAATAGGTGTCGCTTCATTACCCGTAAATATAACTACAGAGAATACCAATTGGCAAATAACCGGAAAACCTTCATGGATTTCACTCAGCCAAACCTCGGGTACAGCGGGAGTACCAGCCACGGTTACTATTTCGGCAAACAGTAAGAACTTTACCCAGAATATGCGTAGTGCTGTCCTTTCCATACGAACAGGAAATTCTGCTAACGAATTGGAATATCGTTTGCATGTAAGCCAGCAACCGGCTTGTGGTTTCGGAAATTCCATGAAACTTATGCGTATCGGTGGCAGTAACTATCAGACTACCCGTATGGGTAATGGTGGTGTTTGTTGGATGATAGACGCCAGTAGGGAAGGAGGTCCTAATATGGCTGCTCGTCCTCGTTCATATTCTTTGGCACCAGCTATGGTCGGACCCATTTATTATGGCAGTATTCCCCAACGTGCCTGCCCCGATGGCTGGCGACTCCCTACGGCTTGGGAGGTTATTAATCTGATACAGTCTATAACAGGCTCTTATCCTGTTGTATTTACTCGATTGATAGAAAGCGGTGCGGGAATAGCTAAGTCTTTTCCAGCCATATCTGCCCCCGATGGTGGATATGAAGAAGGCGTTTTAGCTATCTGGACACAAACTCCAATGATATATTCATCACCTCAACGACATTCTCCTGCCTCTGTATTACATACAGGAATATATTGGAATCCTGATATCGGAGCTGGAAAAACAGCGCCCACATATAGGGTTAATCGTAATAGATGGGCCTTAATGCATGGTGCCGGTAATGACATTCATAGTCCGGCCGGGTTACCTGCAGGGTTTAATGAATATTATGGTTATCATTATCTGCTGGGCGGTAGTGTCCGTTGTGTGCATGACCAGTAATTTAACCATTAAACAAACAGCACCATGAAACGATCAACTGTTTTAGTCTTTTTGTTTGGACTGTTTTTGGGGGGCTGTGGCAGTTCCCGTCAGGGCGGTGAAGAGGCGGAAGTTGTGCGACATTACGAATGTCTGCTGCGCGCCCTTGCAACAGATGATTCATAACTCTGGCGTTATTTTCATCTATTACATCTTGATATTCACTTCTTTCTATTACTCTGCCATTTTGATTTTGAGTACATTTTTCTCTTATTGAGCAATTTACACAAGCTGATGTTTTATATACTTTTGATCTATAATTGGGACGGATTCTCCATTTCCCTGTTGTTGTCATTTGTTCTCCACAAGGGCAGATATAATAATCTCCGTCATTTATATAATGAAATTCAGCCAGTGGTATGGAATTCGAATTAGGTGATGTTGATGGCATAGGCGATGAATAAGTACATATTCCTGAATATTTACAGGCTTGTAGTTGGTCGCCGCTAGTATAACCGGCATCGCTAAGTGTGTTGAACGAATCTAATTGTAGTAGTTCCTGGACGGTCAATGCCGCTGTTGATAGTTCTCTTTTATCAGTTGATGCTCCAATATGAGAGTGAACCAATAATTTGTGTTTACTATCAAAGGCTGCTTGAACCGCATATTCAACTCCTGATACATTATTGGTTAACATTAATGCTCTTGAATCTTTGTCTGTTAGACTTATTTGAGTATCATTACTATTCTTCAATTCCGTATCAAGAGTTTCGTATTTCTTACGCCTGTCTTGTTGTAATTTAATCTTAGATTTAAGAAGTTCTTTTTCTTCTTCTTTATCAGTCTTATCTAAAGCTACTTCAAATTCTTCAATACGGTTATCTATATATTCAAGATGTCTGTCTATCTTCTTTTGTGTATAATTGTTTCTGAGACTATTTTGGGCAAATATCTTGAAAGAATCTATACCTATGGTTTCGCCTTCTATCAGACCCATATCCTTTAGCATAAGGACAAACTGCCTAAAGACTTTTCTAAAAGCCTCCGCATTATTTTTTTTAAATAAGCAATTGTCCGAAAAGAGGGCATTAAGCCTCCTAATAGCCACCATAATTCCACATTTACTTTACAGGAAGTGTTCCAACTTTCTTGATGATCTTATTGAGTGCTTATAACCATATAAATACAATTTTAGTAATGTTGCAGGATTATACGGTGGTCTCCCTTCTGATTGAAGTTTGACATGTTTAAACCCAAGCTCATCTATAGGCAAGATATCCACAAATAAATCGATAAGCCTGCTCATCACCAAGAATGTTTTTCTCATAATCCAATAACTTTAGAAATTATTAATATCAACGTAACAAATCATTCATCTTTCAGATCGACAGTCGGCAAGTTAAAAACTTTTTCGATGCCAATCCAGCTTTCTGCCGCATCATCAAATAGCGTTTCATATTGATCATGGAATCCAAAAAGGTCACTAAAGAAATATGTTTTCAGTGTTGGATACATGCTTACTTTCCATTCGTTGTCAGCTCCATCAGGTACAGAAATAATAAAATCTGTGGACAAGCTACAAGTGGTTATCCCGGCCTTAGCACCTCCATTGACAGCACTCGACGCGTAACAAAACATATTAAAATGTGAAGAAGGTTCGCGTAAATTAAACTACCACCTAAGCTGTGGGCTTCCTTGGGCCGGATTGGTTCTATTGATAACTTCAATATCATTTATTGTTTCCGTATGGCTATTGGAAATGCTTATTCCTCCTGAAATCTCTGGTCCAGTGACACTGACACTTCCTCCTAACTCGAAAGAGACACTGCTGGTATAAGAGCTCTGGCGTTCCGTAGTTTGCGGGGAATGTGCATGAATAATGGCACCATTCGGGTGAACCGGAGCGAATTCCAAATTTACGTCAGTCAGGCAAAAGCCATACCCTTTCATTTTCAGAGTACTGACCTTGGTATGCCATTCTCCATAAAAAGAAGGTTCTACATAGGCTATAAAACCCAGATTTACCAAATAAAAATGTTCTTTCCGGTCTTTGCTATAAGCGGTCCATATCTTAGCTTCTACTTGAAAATTATCGGTTGTCCCTTTACCTTCATGTCCATGAACAGGAGGTGCGGTATAGCTATTTTGACCGATAACGATATAGGCAGATATCAAGTTTTTCAAATCCGACGAACCGTTTGACGGAGCTTTCGGTTCCAGGGCTCTTTGTAAACTTTGACTTGTCATGTCGCAATGAAATCCCTGCCCGTATTCATTAATCGTCTGTACAGATTCTTTGCCATCAGCTCCGGTAGCAGTACTGAGCGCATTGAGCTTGGAATAGAATCCGCTCGCCGACGGAAGCGGTCCAGAAAATACCCACAGCGGCAGTTCGTCCGAATAAGACTCATCTTCCTTCGCATAAGGATTATAGCAATCCAGCAACGTGCAGACGGTATTAAAATCCTCGTTCGTTCCTCCCTCCATCATCATCACGATGCTCCGCTTATGGAACATATCCTTGATGTCAGCCAGCAAATCGGTATCCGACTGAATCCGGTCAATGTCCTGCCGGGTAAAGAAGAACGTGTCGCCAACCTCCATCTTCTTTCCCGGAGCATAAGGAACCGCCTCCTTGTAACGGTTTATCATGTTCTCGGATATCATATGGTCTTCTTTGCTCCAGAACGAAAGGTAATAAAGCGTGTTGTTGTGTGTTACGCCTAACTGGTCGGTAGTAGGCAAAGGATCAGTTAGTTTCTCGGGATCATTTACATTGTCGGGGGCGTAGTCATCCTCGTCATCGCCGCACGATGTAGCTACCGCAAGAACCATGTAGCACAACAATAAGTAATGAAGTAAATGAATCTTTTTCATGACTTTTTAAAGGAGAATCCTATTGTTTGTATTATTCAAATTCAAGCTGTAGAACTCATTTGCCGCTTGAAATAGAGTTGTCTTTATTTGAAGTTATTTGGGTAGCATTTTCTTTTACACACGTTAAAATCACCCATAAAACCCTGTTTTACTCTTTTTGGAGATGACGCAGGCTCAACCGACAAGTGCAAAATAAGCGAAAAGATTTAAATTCAGCCCGATTCTTGCCTATAAAAATTGTCTCAATTGTCAGAATCGCACATCTTTGTGGTTTAGAACATTTTAGTTTTGTAGTTTAGGCTATTTTTTGTCGTTTGGGCTATTCCTCCATCCATAACACACCGTATTATTCCGCCTCTGTTTTCCTCCATTTAGGGGTACAGCCCGCATTTTCCTTGAACAGCCTTATAAAATGGCTTGGTGACAAAAAACCGGATTTCTCGGAGATGTCGGCTATCGTCAACCTCGGATATCGCGCAAGCAGACGTTTCGCATATTCTATACGAAGTCCGATAATCCAATCGCGGAACGACATGTCATACGTAGTTTTGATGTACCCGGACAGGTAGGTACGGTTGGTATGAAGCACATCTGAAAGCTCCTTTATGGTAAGGCCGGGCCGGATATAACCGTCCGCATCGATACAACCTTTGATTTTTTTCGCTATTTCGGCATGGAAAAAAGGAGTATCCTGCCTCTGTGCCTGTTCCCGGTTTGTGGTGTCACACAGGTCTTCCTCTTCAGAAGTCATGCCATCTTCCATCGCGTTTTCCACCTGTTCGTAAAACAGCAGATAGTTCAGATAGCAAAGGAAGAGATAAATGTAAAACGGTACCGATGACAGAATCCAGATATAGACGTATTCATCAGGCAGGAATGTCAGCAGTCCGCATCCCACCCCGAATGTGACAGCCCAGTAGGTGAAAATGGAAAGCCATTTGATATAGGCACCGATGTCGTCCGCACGGGTGTCATCGAAAATGCGGATGACCCTGTGATAGGCTCGGAGAAGCCTACGGGTCAAGAACAGCCCATAGATAACCAACCATGCGGCCAAGGCAAACATCACCGTTGTCTGTAAACCACCTTTTGGTAACAACAGCAGAACGATGCCGGAAAGGATGGAAAACAGTATCCATAGACAGATATGCGTCCGTAACCGACGTTTGGTGATATAAAAGCGGTCAAGCAGAGTGGTGAGGGCCGAACTGAACAACCAGTAGCACAAAAAATAGGTGGACAGGTTCATCAGGATGGCGGCATCGGTATTCTTGAACCTGATTCCAAAAAAGAAATGTACCGAATAGTTGGCGGCAAGTAACAGTATGGCTACCCCCATAATTCGCCGGGAACGCAGATAATTATTGAAAATGGCTTTTTCCGAGGTTGGAGCCAACAAAAAATAAAAGCCGAAGAACAACATCAACGGTAGCGCAATACAAAGTGAATAACTGTATATAGATGGTTCCATTTTATTATGCCTAACTATTTTGAATGCAAAATTAGCGAAAATACTGAATATATGGCGGATTTGCCATGACGATTTACTTTCAACACCCTATTTTGATATAATCGAGGGCTTGTTGTATGGTATCCTTGCCATTATGTCATATTGATGGAAAAAGCAGGAAAAGGAATGGTATGTTCCCAATCCTGCCATATATATCCGCACACTCGTTCACATTTTTATACCTTTCGGTTTGCACTCGTCACGGACGTTGAATCCCGGCCGCCCGATGATGATGTGGTCGGCAATAAAATTGCCAGACGGACTGCGTTCATTCACCGAGCTGCGTATCTGCGGCACATCTTCGGTGTGTTGTGGAGATACGTTTCGTACACCTTCCGCATCCGGTTTGACCTCCTGTCCGTCATTCTCCTTTTCGGCGACTTCGGGCGTAGGCGGCTCAAGCTCCAACTGTATCTTTCGGTCGAGTGCTGCAAGTTCGGACTTCAACTGTTTCAGTTCGTCCTCCTTCTTCCATACCTTCCCGGCTATCTCCTACAACTGTGAGACCTCCTTTTCCTGCACCTCGTTCTTCGCCTTGTACTGGTCAATGATGGACGGAATCCTCTCCAATGCGTTCAGGAAATTGCGTGCGGCGGCTACCGGGTCAGCCATCGCCAACATGCAGCTTATGTCATACAAGGATACTGATACTACGGGAGAACCTGTCGAGCATGTGACAGAACCGGACAAGCAAATTGCGCATTCGGCTCTCGGTGACTACGGACCATTCAGTGTGAAATATGCCACGAAGGACTTTCTCAGCTACGGGAACAAAAAGTTCCGCATATAGATTCTGATTTTGCTTGTTACAGATGGAAGCAACGGCAATATGCCAGAGGAGGCCGGGCTATACAAAAAATAAGGGGCTGTACACATGCGTCAGCTCCTTGTTTTTAAGGGGTAAGCGACTGCTCAACTACATCTTGTGCATTCAATTTTTCAGTGGGATGCACTCCATTGTAAGTGCATCTCAATTTCCATATACCAACTTATCTCAGGGTTGTCATTGAGTGTCAGTCTCGCTTTTTCCCGTTTTTTCCTGCATTTTCCCGGAACTGTCCTGATTATTTTCTCCATACATCCGGTAGCAGTTCCTTCAGGTCTCTGTCTGATTTGGGAGCCAGATAATAGGGGAGTTTACTGATCACATCATTCAGCCACTCTCTGGGGTTGACACCACGTTCCTTACATGAGCCAAGCAAGGAACAGATTATAGCCGTATTCTCAGCCGCTTCGTGGTTTCCGCAGAACAGCATGTTCTTTCTTGATATGACCAGTGGCCTCAGGGCATTCTCACAGCGATTGTTGTCAATGAAAATTCTTCCGTCATGGAGATACGGTTTCATTCTTGGCAGCAGGGAGTAGGCATAGGCTATGGCTTTTCCCATAAGACTTCGTTTTAGAACTTTAGGGTATGTGTTTTTAAGCCAGAGTTCAAAGCTGTCAAGCATCGGCTTGGATAGACGTTGGCGTAATTCAGCACGTCCTTCATACGGGAGTTCCTGTTTATCCGCCATGTATTCCACATTATACATATCCTGGATAAATTTGAGTCCCTGCATGGCATATTCCAGATTTTCTTCCTTGCACAGCTCTATATGTCTGCGGATATGCGCGAGACACCCACACAGACATACGTCCTCCCCATCCTCAAAGGCGTCATAAATGGGATGGCCGTCACTTTGGAGATATCCTTTGAAGTTTTTCAAAAGCCTGACCGCAACTTTTTGTGAACGCGATCCGTTGTCGTAATGGAAGAAGGCAGACGCGGCACAGCCGCTCGGACTATCCAGATGTATTCTTTTACGGCTTTATGCCTGTCGTGGTTTATAACCGGAAGCGTGGTCTCGTCAACCTGGAAGTAATCTGCGGCCAGTACTTTCTTCCTGAGTTCCAGATAAAGTGGCCTGAGAAGCTCGCAGACCGGTCTGAACCAGCCGTCCAATGTGTTTTTGGACAGTTTCACACCCAGATGTTCCAGCTGTTTCACTTGTCGGTAGAACGGGACATGATATTCGTATTTCTGTAAAAGGACCTCAGCGAGCATGGAAGCCCCTGGCATACCTTTATATATGGGCATCAGTGGCATGGGAGCGGTTATTACAGCCTTTTCTCCGTTATCAACGGCCTCCATTTCATTTTTCAGGGCGTATGTGGGACGTACCGTGTCTTTCACATAGAGGTAGCCGGGTTTCATCTCAAGGGTCCTGGTATGTTCCTCGCCTATCTTGACGTATCTGCTTAAATCGACATTCTCCGGTTCGATGACGACTGTTACAACCGGAAGGTTATCCATGACGACCCGGTTACGGCGCGGCGTTTTATTGGCGGCTCGGGACTTGGGGACGGTAATCTGTTCAGCCGCCCTGCTCCGGGCATCTTCGATTTCCGCCT
>OGQN01001749.1_pt1 | contig 17024 bp, 10 predicted proteins | sample 1553231 | NCBI WGS metagenome assembly OGQN01 (sample SAMEA2579950, study PRJEB22360) | human gut metagenome | biome: human gut; feature: human-associated habitat; material: faeces | place: Denmark | collected 2008/2010 | reverse complement strand
TGTTTTCTTCCATGTTGTTATTCTCCTCTCTCTAAAATGTAGGGACGGGGAATGCTCTCATTTAGACAGAAAGCCGGGAACGGGAACTGTGCCCCGTCCCCGGCTTTTCGTCGATGTAAGGAAGCTCGCTGTTGTCGGGTTCTGCAGGAATGCGCTTACTTGGCGGGATAACGAACGATTCTGCCGGTGTACTCCACGTTCTTGAAGTAGGGAGCCCACACATCGTTGATGGCGGCCTCGCCGTTCTTCCACCAGCGTTCATCCACCTCGATAATACCGATGTCCACATACTGACCCTCCTTGGTATCAGCATTGGTCAGAGGCATACCAGCATTGATCTCGTAGAAGGAGATGATGTCGGGGGCGGTCATGACCACGATGCCATCCTTGTAGATGACCAAGTTCTCGTTCTGGAACAGAACCATATAGGTGGAGCCGTCCTCACCCGCGACAGTGGCGGTGCCATAATCGAAGCCGCCGGCCGTTTTCGTTTCCACCTTGGTGATCTTACCGCGGCAAACGGCCTGGCACTTCAGGCTGGAATGCTTGGCGAGATACGCATAGAAATTCTCGGTGGTGTTCTCGGTCTTATACGTGGCCATCACTTCGCCGACGGTCTTGGCACGGGTAATGGTGCCGTTGCCGATAGCGGCCTCGATCTGCGCCTGATTGACCATCCAGCCGGACAGACCGGCCATCATATCAAAGGCCACGCAGATGTTTCTGCCGATGACCTCGGCCTCGTGTGCATCGCGGGGATCGGCCAGCTCAATGGTCAGGCGGTTGTTCTTGTGGTCGGCCATAGCCAAAGGAGAGGTATCCAGGCCGTTGACGTGCAGCAGCAGCGTGTCCAGAGCGGGAACAGCGCGGGCAGCACCGTCTGCATCAATGACGGGGATATCATTCATCATGGCGATCAGCATGGGAACGAAGGTGTTGAAGCCGCCGATCTCAACGGGAATCGTATAGCTCAGGGTGCGACCCATGGTCGCAGCCATATCCACCAGAGCGTTGTATGCGTTGACGGCGTAGGGCGTAAAGTCAATGTCCTTCAGTGCAACGGGAGAACCCATGCCTGCGGTCACAGCGGCATAGGCGTTGACATTCATCTCACCAGTGGAGATCATGCGGAGCTTCGGATCACCATGTTTCTTGATGTAGTTCTCCAGCATCTCCAAACCGGAGCTGGCAGAACCACCACCGCCGGCACCCAGGACGGTGGCACCATAGATGATGTTGATAATATCCTGACGTGACAAAACAGTAGACATTTCGAGTTCCTCCATATTCTTAATTTTTGTGGCGTTCCCGCCATCTCTGCTTAAAAGTATACAGAGTCTCGGTGTATAGGTCATCGGATAGCCAACTAAGGATTTCATCGTTTCATTGGTCGCAGAAACAAAGAGGGACTGTTTTGGCAGCCCCTCTTTGTGCATCTTGCTTTGTTGAGTTGTAAGTATCTCCTAAATCCCTTTCAAAATACGGTAGACCACCGCAGCTTTATATACCGCCAGCGTTGCGGGCATCTGTACCAGATCACATTTCAAAACGCTCCGGATCTTATTGAGTCGGTAATGCACGGTATTTTTATGAAGATATAGCAAGGTGCCTGTGCTCTGCGCGTTGGATTCCGCATCAAGAAGATAAGTGCATAGCGTTTCAATCAGGATATCACCGTCCGCAGTATCCTTCAGCTTCCTGATGGGCAGCAGACAGTCTGCTACCGCATCTTCCCCCTGCTTCACGGAGTCGATACATGATTGCACATAGCGCACATCACTGTCTGAATAGATCTTGCGCCGCGGATACACAGCGCAGAGCTCTGCAAAGCAGCGTATCATCCGATTATATGCATCGCGGGCCTGCGATGTGTTCTCAAGATCGTCGAAAACACAGCCGCGTGCAACATATCCCTCTTTTTCAAGCAGGGAGACAAAATCCTCACCCATCTCCCGCGTATTTTCCTCAAGCAGCATCCCGTCGGTCAAGGCGACAATATAGGTGCCGTAGCTATCAACGATGACGATCTTATGGTGCTCCTGCAGGTACACCTTCAGCTTCAGGACAACGTCCAGCTTTTGGCTGGCGGTCAGCTCCCGCCCTGTTCTCAGATCCGAAAGCTGCAAAACCCACATGGTGTTAACGGCACTTATGGAAATGCCCATTTGCTGTGCGAGTCTACGCATTTTGGCGGGATCGTCTGTCAGGACCGCTTCTACCAGCGCATCTGTACCGTCATAATAAGTGCCTTTGTCCCAGATGTTCAAGAATAACGCAACAACATCTACTGCTTGCTGCAGCCTTTCAGGATCCATTTGGTCAAACTCGTCCAGCGCCAGCAGGTGCATCCCTCGATGGGTCTTTGACGGAACGGGTATATCCCACAGTTTGAAACTGTGGCCTTCCAATTCCATTGTCTGCTGTCCCTTTGATAGAGTCTTCCGCTTTTGCAGCATCTGCAAAAGCGCCGGGTAGTCCCATTGGTTGGAAACCGGCCATGCCGCCGCGCCCCTTCGTTCCAGATACCGATCCGTCAGCAGCAAAGTACAGCGCATACGGTCGGACAGCAGACGCAAGACGGTGTTGATGTTCCGCTGCTGTGGCTCCAAAAGCGCAATGCTGTTCATCACCTCGGCGGTATAATAATTGCCCTGCATTCGCCGCTTGTGGATATACTCGACTATATCCGTGATCATATCCGAGTATCGGAAGTCCATGCGGCCAAAGGGCATGGCAATCAGCGGGAGGTTGATCTCATCCGCAACGGCAATCAGTGCATCGTCGATCTGAGGAATAAAGACCCCAACGTAAAACAGAACAAGTCCTGCCGCGCCCATGCTTCGCAAATGTCGCAATACACAGCACTGTCGGGCAACATCATCTTTAATGGTCACGAGAGCAGATATAACCAGTTCGTTTCCGACAATTAACTCGTCAGATAATAGATTTGTCTCCGGCCACTCCAGCACACTGACGGAGGACACCGCACGATCCAACCCTTTTGCACCGGCGACTAGCTGCGCTTCACGCAGTGTGGGAAGTCTCAGGCAATCCGCAACGGTCACGTTCATAGGATATCTCCTCTCGGCGGGACACGTACCAACAATCGACACTTTTTCATTCTCATAGTACCAAAGTTTCTGGTGACAGGCAATGGTTTTTTGCACAATTTCTGACCGCTTTTTGTTGTTTCTGCAACTAAAAAGCGCGTCAAAGGGTATCGTTGCTTCCGGATAATGACTGCCGCAGATGCGAGGCGTTTCTCTTGTAGAATCGTGCCGGATACAACGCGGGAGCTGGAATCGCCGATAGGTTCTCCGCATTTTGATAAGAATTGAAGATTTTTAAACGGTGCCGTTTGGGGGTAAGGCTTTTGTATAAAGCATAGAATTTTTCCTTGCAGACCTGCCGTTATCTCTGAGTACATGTCCATCACTACACAACCGCTGTAAGAACTGTGCAGATATGCCTCCTATATTTTGTGTCGTCAAAATGACAGTCATGAGCTGTGCCGACAGTATTTACCTCTTGCGTATATAGAACTTATGTTCTATTATAACGTTTGAGAAAACTGAGAGGAGGACGGATAGATGGGACGGCATATTCTACACGTAGATATGAACGCATTTTATGCATCCGTGGAATGTCAGCGTCGCCCTGAACTGCGACAAAAGCCGGTGGCAGTCTGCGGTGATCCGGAGGCCCGTCACGGAATCGTCCTTACTGCCAACTATGTAGCAAAGCCACGAGGCGTCAAAACCGGCATGACCATCTGGCAGGCGAAGCAGCTTTGTCCCGATTTGGTGGTGCTGTCTGCCGATATGAGGGAGTATATCCGATTCAGTAAGATGGCTCGCGAGATTTACGAGAAATACACCGACCAGATCGAGCCGTTTGGCCTTGATGAAAGCTGGTTGGATGTGACCGGCAGCGTCGGTCTGTTCGGTTCGGCCGTGAGTATTGCTGAAGAGATCAGCGAGCAGATCAAGTTTGAGTTGGGGATCACCGCCAGCATCGGCGTTTCCGACAATAAGATCACGGCGAAGCTGGGTAGTGACTATAAAAAGCCGGACGCCATCACCCGTATCGAGCGGGATAACTATAAAGAAATTGTCTATCCGCTGCCAGCATCCGATCTGCTCTATGTTGGTCCTGCCACAGAGCGCAAGCTGCGCGGTATTGGGATTTATACCATCGGGCAGCTTGCCGAGGCGTCGCCGAAGCTTTTGGAACACAAGCTGGGGAAAATGGGGCTGGTGCTGCACACTTTTGCCAACGGGCTTGATGTATCGCCTGTGCAGCGCAGTGATCATATCCGCGCCATAAAATCGGTGGGCAACAGCGCCACCACGCCGCGCGATCTGGTGAGCGACGATGATGTGCGTCTCATGCTGTATCTGTTGGCGGAAAGCGTCGCCTGCAGAATGCGGGAGCTGGCATCAAAGTGTACGGTGGTCGAAGTTGCTGTCCGGGATACGGAGCTGCATTGGTACTGCCGGCAAAAGAAACTGGCAGTTCCCACCTGCTCCAGTGCGGAGATCGCGGAGGTGGCCTTTGACTTGTTTCGCCGCAGCTATCTGTGGACGCTGCCGGTACGCAGCATTGGTGTGCGCGGCGCCGATCTGGTAGATGCGACTATTGGTATACAAACGTCGCTTTTTGATAACGATAGGCGTCGGAGCGCGTGGGAACAAATCGACGTAGCCGTGGACAGGCTGCGGCAGCGATATGGCTATATGAGTGTGCGCCGCGCCATCACCATGTCTGACCCGGCATTGGGCTGCATCAATCCCAAGGATGACCATACCGTGCATCCGATAGGCTACTTCGCAGGATAGGGGGAATATCCATGGAACTTGAAAAGAAGTATGTGCCGGTGACGGTGCATTTTGACGCCAACGGGAAGATGCGTCCTATCGAGATCGAGTTTGACGAAATACGCAGATATCATATCGACAAGATACTGGACGTGCGCCGCGCAGCCTGCCAAAGTGTAGGCGGCGTGGGAGAGAGATATACCTGCCGCATACGGGGCAGGGAGAGTTATCTCTGGTTTGAAAAAGGCCGCTGGTTCGTAGCAGCGAAGGATGGAAAATAAGAAGGAGGCTGCCGGCGTTGCCGACAGCCTCCCTTGCGTAGAGAAAACTACTTACCAATACTTGGGATACTTGCTGGTGCTTTGCTGATGCTTTGCATACTCCCACCAGGGAACTTGGGTGGCAAAGTCCGTCAGCTTGTCCCAGAACTGATCGGCCAGCGTTCCCTTGTCCACGTAGACCGTGACAGTATAGGTTTTGCTGCTGCCATCCTCCATGGCGGCGGTGTAGGTCACGGCATTGGTGAAGTCCACCGTTTCACCGCTGCCAGGTGTCAGGGACTTGACACCGTTTGTGGCGATAACCGGGGTCAGCTTCGTCACATCTGTGCCGCGGGGCAGTGTGATGGTAATGGTATTGGTGGTGTTGTTCACCGCACCGACCACACCGCTGATGGAGAAGCTGGTGATGCCCTTGGCCGTCGTTGTGGCCGTCTCCCACTTGCAGGTGATAGACACATCGCCCGCAGGCATGGTAAAGCGTCCGTTGGTGATGGTTTTGGTTTCGCCGCCCGCTATTGCCAGCGTATAGGTCAGAGAACCAGACACCATCTGATAACCGCTGTCGGGCGTTACGGTAACGATAATTTCGTCGCCCGCGTTGGCCTTGGTGCGGTTAGTGGTGATCGTACCACCCTTGGGTGCGCTTATCGAGATCTTATACGCGCCGGTATCCGGCGTATCGGTGCCACTGCCATAGGCGGGGATCTCCACCTTCAGGGCAGTGCTCTCGCCTCCGGCTGCACCCACAACAACGATGTAGATGTCACGGGCGCCCTCGGTCAGATTGCTGAGGGTGATGGTCGTCTCGCCTGCGCTGGCTGTACCATGGGTGGTGGATTTCATGATCTCATCCGCCGTGGGAGCCGCCGCGCCGTGGGTCACTACCTTGTAGAAGTAGTTGCCCGCCTCGCTGGAGGTAAATTTCACCGTTGCGGCAGTCTTACTGGTGCGGGTGGCAGAGCCACCGGACAGGGTGGGAGCGTTGGGGGCGGTGTACTTGATCTCAATCGTGTACTCCTTCGTGCTGTCATCCTCGGCGGTAACGGTGAACTTGACCGGCGAGTTTATGGACATATTGCACATTACGTCGCCGTTGCTCCACCTGTACCCGCCATTCGTCGCATCATCATAACCATCCTTCATCTTCACGGTAGCCGATTCCGGATAAGTCAGCTTCAGGTATTTCATACCGATGCTGTTCAACACGGCCTTATCCGTATCAGAAGGCAGGGTAAAGGTGATTTCGGTTTCACTGATTTCCGCTCTTGCAAACGGCGTGGTGTCACCGGTCTGGTTCAGCAGAACAGCGGCGGTAATATCCTTCTCACTGCTCTTGGCCTTGGTAATGATGATCGTGTACGCCTGGGTGTTGCCCTTTTCCGCTGTTACCGTAAAGGTCGCAGCCTTATCCAGCTCCATACCGCAGGCGGCGCCTTCCGTCCAATCCTTGTCAGGATCCCCTTCCTTGGTGACCGTGGCTAAATCGGAGATCGTCAGCTTCAGGATCTTCTCACTCAGCTTGCTGGTGTTTGTACCAGCGGGCAAGGTGATGGTGAACGTGCTGCCCGACCGGGATACCGCAGCGCCGGGAACATCCAGTTCTACTGCGGTCAGGGCATTTTCCGTGCTGGCCTGCTCGGGATCGACCTTGAAGAATGCCTTGGCGGTGATGCTCTTGCCGGTGTCAGGCATGATGAAGGTGGCAACGTTGTTGACATCCTCTGCAACGGTGTATGTCACATCCTTGTTATCGGCATCCTTGACCTCCCAGCGCTCCAGCATATAGCGTGAGCCGGGGGCAGCAGTGAGAATGACGCTCTGGCCCTCGTAAACGGGATATTGAGAGGCGCCGGTGTTCTCACCCACGGTGACTGTAGCTCTGCCCATAATCGAGTCATTTACATCGGCGGTCACTTTGGCGAACTTTTTCCCGCGCAGGACTGCGGTAAACACATAGTCGCCGCCCGCCTCCAGTGTAAGCTCCGCACTGCCATCCTCGTTGCGCGTGATTTTGCTCTCGTCAACGGGAGTACCGTTGCTGGTGATTTCCCATTTATCCAGTACATAACCGTCTGCAATTGAGTAGGCTCTAAGCGTTACGCTGGCACCAGCAACGAGGCAGTCGCGCTTATCACTGTAATAGCAGGCGCTGCCGCTGCCGCTGCCAAGCTGGACATCGCACCTGAGTGTGGCCTGCACACTAGAGTCACTTGATTTAAGCTGGATCGGTATACCAGAAAGTTCAGTCTCCGCTTGGATGGTAACGTCGTTTTCCGGCATGGTGAAAGTAAAACTTCTCTCTGTCGTTGTAAATTCGCCCAATCCTGAAATGTTCCATTTTTTCAGGACATGCTGTCGTATACCTATTGAGTCAGTAATGACACCAGCGCCCTTATCATAATGGACGCTGCCCAGAGGTGTAACTTCGTCAATAGCAAATACGCCAAAATTCACAGTGACCTGCTCTCCAGCAACAGCCTTTGTGATCGTCTTGCCGGAGGCATCCGTGAATTTCTCTGTATACAGCCAGCCATTTGTTATGTTGCCGCTTCCGTCAAGAGTTGTAAAACCACGAAGTCCTTGCTTATCATGCTTGAGTTCAAAAGGAATACCCGGAATCATGATTTCCAGCGGAGCACTGGCTGTTCCAGATGCATCAACACCCACAATATACAGATACTTGGTTTTACAATCCGTCATACCGCTGACAGTGATCGTGTTGGTCGTAGCCATCGTACCCGTATTTGTGTTAGCCGAAGTGGTGTCTACCACAGGTGCGGTTTGCTGCTCGTCATACAAGGCATAGTAGTAATTGCCTGCTGCGGAAGCGTTGAACTTCACACTGGCCTCTTCTTTACTGGTACGCGTTGCGGAACCGGAGCTGAGTGTCAATTCCTCACCAGTTTCGCCGGTGTACTGTAGGGCTTGCACATTATAATGATAGCGTACTTTATCGGCTGTCTGTATGTAATAGTAAGCCTTGTTATGAAACTCAAAATTATTAGCTACAGATAGATTAACCAGATTGAAAAACTGCACCGTATCGGTATCAGCAGCACCCTTCACTGTTACAAGGTCGTTGCTTGTTTGGAAAGTAAACCCATAATCTGTACCACCATAGCTTTCAAGCTTATCGTTCTCTGTAGGAAGATTGTCCACATAGAACGTGATGGTTCCGGCATCATAGGTTGTATATTTTTTTGAAGTACTTACAGCACACTTCGTCAAGCTTTCAGCATGCTCAATTTTAACATCTTTTACTGTGAAGGCAAAATCTTCGCGAAGGCCTATGGGAACAAAGTACGGCTTCGTTGCTTCGTCGTTTGTCGGCGTTCCTACACTGGTTAGATGCGGCCATTCTGGTTCTGCTTCACCGCTGTCCTCATACTGTAGGACTTGTACATTATAGTGATAACGTACTTTATCGGCTGTCTGTATGTAATAATAAGCCTTGTTATGAAACTCAAAATTATTAGCTACAGATAGATTAACCAGATTGAAAAACTGCACCGTATCGGTATCAGCAGCACCCTTCACTGTTACAAGGTCGTTGCTTGTTTGGAAAGTAAACCCATAATCTGTACCACCATAGCTTTCAAGCTTATCGTTCTCTGTAGGAAGATTGTCCACATAGAACGTGATGGTTCCGGCATCATAGGTTGTATATTTTTTTGAAGTACTTACAGCACACTTCGTCAAGCTTTCAGCATGCTCAATTTTAACATCTTTTACTGTGAAGGCAAAATCTTCGCGAAGGCCTATGGGAACAAAGTACGGCTTCGTTGCTTCGTCGTTTGTCGGCGTTCCTACACTGGTTAGATGTGGCCATTCCGGTTCTGCCGCATATGCTTCTGGCGCAGTTATTACAAAGAAGCTCATGGCCATGAGCAGGCAAAGGAGCAGGGATACCGCTCTTTGCCATCTTATTGTATTCATGGCGCTCTCCTTTCTGCTTTAATTGAATTTGTGTCCGTAGCTGGTCTGATGATCGGCTACGTCGCTGTTTTCTGCCACCGCACCCCAAAGCTGCTGGGAAATACTTCGCTCAAAGATAACGGTGACGGTATAACTTGTGCTTTCCGCGCCCAGCGTTACGGTATAGGTCAGCGGACTGGTAAGGTTCACGACTTCACCGGACACCGGACTGACCACAGCTCCCGCAGGGACGGTAACGACCGGCGCTACCGCCGTGACGTTCGTTCCCGCCGGCAGTGTGACGGTAATAATGCCGGCACTTTGGTCGATCACACCATCCACACCCAAAACGGAGAAGCCTGTGATCTTCGCTGTGCTGGTCGAGGGCGTATCATCATCGCCTCCGCTGCTCTTTGCAGAGATCGGCTGACCGCTCTTGTTCAGCACAGTAACGGTGTAGGTGCGGCTTGCCAGATCATTGTCGCCACCAAGCGTGAACGTGGCTGCATTGGCAAAGTCCACCGCGATACCGGAGGTCGGCGAGCAGCTTCTGCCGGTAAATTCGATGTCCGTGACCAGCTTGGTGCTGGTCAGCTTGGAATCGTCCACATCGGTGACAGTGATGGTGCTTTTGGCGTTGTCAATGACGCCATTGTACCATTCACCGACCGCCTGAACACGGAAACTGGTGATCTCCGCCTGCGCCTTGGACACGACCTTAATACGGTAGGTATTCTGTACCGTCTTATCGCCGGAGGTCATGGTGAAGGTCTTCCAGTCAGAGAAGTCCATCACCTTCTTTCCGTCCAAAGACGGGTCGGAGGTCGCTTTGTAAGAGACGCTGGCACTGAGATACATCTTCGAGGTATCCACACCGGCGTTCACCGTAAGCAGAATCTCCGTTGCCCCATCGGATGCCTTGGTGACTTTCTTCTCCAGTATGTCCGTTGCGTTCAGCACGCTGTTTTGCAGCTTGATGCTGTTGACATCCAGCTCGGCGCCGGAAGCCCCCACATCGCCGTGGGTAACGGTGACATTATAGGTCTTGGTGGTCTTTCCGTCCTCAGCCATCACGGTAAAGGGTTGCTTGATGCCCTCTACGAAAGTCACGGGAAGGCTCGGCGCAAGCAGCGTCGCACCTTCTGCCATCGTCACGGTTGGGGTCAGGTTCGTCAAGGGCATACCGTTGGGCACTGTAACAGTGATGGTATTCTCGCCGCCTTCACCGCCCTCGGTGATAACGCCTGGCTTGCCCTCAATCTCAAAGCCGGTGATGGAAGCATCCGTAGACAGCTGCCGGGCAAAGTCAAAGCGCCGGTTATACAGCGAATACGGATGTCCAGTACCTCCCGCCTCCAGGAAGTTCAGATACCATTGGCTGGCATAGCACCCCTGATAGGTCGCCATGGCGTTATTTATGACGCCGGTGGTGTGGTGGAAGTAACCGCTGGGATTTACAAAGCTGTCCACCCAGTTTTGGATCACGCTCTTCCCCTGTCCGTCGGAGAAGCGGGGATCGGTATGGCAGTCGATGCCCATAGCGGAAAGCGCACAAATGACCTGAGCTGCCGTTTCACTGTTGATAGCACCCCATGCCTTGAAGGAGTAGTCCGCACTCATTCTGGTGATGATAATGCTTACGCCTTCCTCCAGCTTCGCGCGCACCCGTTCACCATAAACCTCGTCATTGGCATACGGCGCGATGGACTGCATGAGCATAGCGACCATATCCGTGTCAAATCCATCAGACAGATAGACGTGGTTGAGGATCACATCCATAAAGGCGTCTCGTGTCCAGATCGCGTTGTCAGGGATTGTGTAATTACCCATATCCAATGAGATCAGGCCGAAAATAGGGCCGTTTATGGTGTACGTTCCCGCGTAGTTATACATGGTCGCTGCAAGGTTGTCCACCTCGTTGCCCTTGCTGTCAGTAAACGGCTGACCGTCGTTGTACTGCGCAAGGTTAGAGCAGTCAAATCCTCGTGCTGTCAACATCATGATGGTGCGGGCAATGTTGGTCATTGCCACACTTGTGGTGGTGTCCAGATCGCTGATCTGCCCAGCAAGGTCATAACCACCATCGTAGTTTGCCAGCTTTCCCTGATAGAAGCCGAGGTTCATCCACTCCCAGTCATCATCCGCCGTACTGGAGTATCTGGTGATGATCTTATTGACAACGTTTCGCAGATCGTCCTTATACTCGTTTTCGGCTACCGCACCGGTAAAGGAAACATTGACATTGTAGGTGTTCGTATTCCCGTTTTCCGCCGTAACAACGTAGGTGACGGTCTTCGAGAAATCCTGCTTTACACCGGACGCGGGAGAAACCCTGGCAAACGGAGATACCTCAATCACAGGTGCGAAGGAGGTCGCTGTTCCCGCGGGCAGTTCCATGGTGATCTCGCCCGTATTGTTGTTGATAACGCCCTGCACCGAGCCATAGCGGAAGGACAGAATATTGTTGCCCTTTGCGGCAGGAGTGCGTGTGATCTTGACAGTCCACGTCCGCTCGACGCCGTTCTCGGCCGCGATCACATACTCGTTGTCACCCTCGCTCAGTCTGTCGGGTACACTTTTCGGTTTCGCAAACTCCGAGATCACGATCACCGGCTGCATAGAGGCAAGATCCGTTGCGTAGGGGATGGTGATCTCCACAACGCCGGTATCTGCATTGATCGTGCCGATCGCATCACCGATGCTGTAAGACTCGATGGCGTTCTGAGAAGACGCCTCTGCCGTTATGGTGACGGTATAGGATCTTTCAAGCTCATAGGTGCGGTTATAGACAGTAAGCGTTTGTGTTTTGCCGCCGCTGAAATCAAACGTGCCGCTGTCCATATTGGTATGCGTACCCGTATGCGTAATAGTAGGACTGATCGCGGTAAGGTCTGTCCCCACCGGCAGATTGAGGGTGATCGTTCCGTTTTCCTCGTCGATCTTGCCGTATCTAATCACACCGTCCGCCGTTGTTACTGAAAAAGCACTTGCGACCGTATAGGGATCACCCTCTTCGACCACGACATTCCAGTAGGCAGACAGATCTGCGCCCATGTCAAAGCCGTATTCATCAATAGTAGAAACGCCGTCATAGACAATGCCGGCTGTTTTTTCCCACGGAGTAATGTTATATACAACTCTGCCACTCTTCAACGAGCCTGCTACCTGTGAGATCTTGAGCCAATCGGACAATTCAATGGTAGGTGCAGGCAGCTTGGCAAAATCCGTGCCTTGCGGAAAACGAATGGTAACCGTCTTGCTTGCCGTATCAACTACGCCCACGGAATCCCCCACCGCGTACCGATCAATGGCCGGTTCCGTGATGCGGTTATTTTCTACAAAATCAAGGTAGTACGGCGCGGCGACCTCAACCAGTGCCTGATAATAGTCCTTGCTGTATCTTCGCAGGTATCCACCGGTATATGTGTTATACGCATCATACTCCAGTACTTTGCGCATGACATCTTCCGCGTCGGCACTGTTCCAATCGTGGTACTCAAGAAGCACCATACCACCCTGAGGATAGTTTTCGGCACTCCCTGCAACTGCAAAGCCAATGCTCCGTGCGGTCTGATAGAGCATATTGAACTGCACGGGCTGATAGTCGCCCACAGCAAGAGAACCGCTGCTGCGAGCCTGATACATCGCCTCCAGCTTGGCGCTGTACGCTCTGAACAGGTTCGTCAGCGGCTCCACCAGATAGTCGATGATCTCGTTGACTTCTTCATCTGTATTCTTGCTGTTGTTGCGGGCCGGGTCCGCGATAATATAGAATGGATATTCGCGCCCATCCGCAGCTTTGGCCGTATAGAGAACCGGGGAGGAATGATCGGCAGGCAGGCTTTCCTGACAGGTAAACGTCGTGCCGGAGATCACGTTTTTCCCGGCATAGTCGCTATAAAAGCTGGCAGGGGAAAATGTAGAGCTTCCGCCTTCTGGAATCGCCACTCTCACCAGGGGGCCGACACCGAAAGACTTTGCTTCGCGCGAGTAAAACCTGCCTTCGGTATCTTTCAGAGAGAAAAACTCACCGTAATCGGCAGCCTTTCCGCCAGTCCACCCTACAAGATAGGGCCACGTTGTACTGGTCAGGTCGTCCGTTGTCCATGCGTATGTATTTGTGGGGAGAAGTATCAGCAGGGTTAGGCATAGCGCCAACAGATGCTTGAATAATTTGTGGGTTCTCATCTTCATCTTGGTTGATCTCCCAATTATGCTATTTGCATAGGGAAGATCCAGACATATACAGCCCAGATCTCCCCTGTGGTGGGGGCGGCAGGATCACTGCCGCCCCATAGGATCAATTAGAAGTGGGGCGTGTAATCTACAGTCAGGAACCAAGTAAAGAGAGGCGCATTGCCAAGGGCGTAGTCAGCTGCGCCGACCATGGGCACCTTGCAAGTGGGCGTATATGCGCCATCCATGTAGCACCAGCCGGACATCTGGCCGGCAGAGAACTCGCCCAGACCATTCAGGGTCGCCAGATAGGTGTCGCTGCAGTTCGTGGTGCCAGTGAAATAAGTGCTCTGCGCGAAGGAAATGAAGTCCTTCATGACATCCATCACGCTGTCGGTAGCGGCGAACACTTTGCCCTTAGCGTAATAGGCGTTCAGTGCGGTTTCGATTTGCGCGACATTAGTCTCAAATTCATCGGCGTATTCGCTATCATTCAGCTCGTCGAAATTGATCGCATATGTGGATGCACTGACTCTGAAACTAGTTGTGGTGTCAAGCACAGCAGTGACAATATAGGAACGGGTCTGGCCGTTATATGCAACTGTCACAGTGGGTCTGTTCACGGTCAGGTCGATCGTTCCGTTAGAATAATTTCCGCCCAGAGTCGCAGCGGCATTCTTGCCAATATTTGCAGTAACGGAAGTCGAATCACCCAGCCAAGTATAGGTGCCAGAGATATAGTAAGCAACATTGGTGTCAGTCCAATTCGTACCGTTGTTCACATAGTAGGTGTTGCCCATGTAGTTGTTCTGAACAACAGAGCCATAGACATTGATGCCAGTAGTACTAGACCCCAACTGGCTCACCGTAATTGCAAGGGGATCAACGTCATTGGCGGAGAGGGCAATGTTCTTCTCGAAGCCAGCGGCCAGATAGTAGGTGTTGCTGCCAACGGTAACGGCATAGCGGGTGTTCAGCAGATTCAGCGTGTAGATGTATTCATTTCCGGTGGAAGAGGTCGCGGTAGCGCCGGCAACAGTAGGTACGGCACCAGTGGTCGTGATTGCCACGCGGGCAGACTGAAGGTTTTCCCAAGTCTTGGTCGCACCGAGCTTGGCACGGATGTACTTCACGCTGGAACCGGTGTTGTCATCGTACTGATAGTACGCATCCACGCCCTCCACGTTCACAGATGCGATCCCGTCGAGAGCGGTCACGGTCGTGCTGCTGGTAGGAGCAGTCGTTTCGGATGCGAACGCAACGACGCTGACAGAGAGCGCCATGGCAAGTGCCAGCACAAAAGCTAGCAGCTTATTGCAAGTTTTCTTCATAATAATTTCTCCTTAAATCTATTTTTCGAGCGTATCACTCGAAATTTATGATCTTGGCTGCTTCCTAGGGTTTTGCGTTTTGCCACTATATGCCCATTGGCATCACCTCCGTAAAATCAGAAAAGCAAACACTGAACTTCCTCTATTCTACAGTCAGATGGTAGCAGCGTGTCGTATCCATGGCGTCAGCCTTTAAGATAATTACCGGCACTTCTTCACTCAAATCCACAATGACATTGCTGCCATCCATCTGGACTATACAATTGCTATCCTCTGAAATCGACCAACCAGAGCCAAGCTCCAGCGTCAGTGTGACGTTCGTCTCGTCCTGAACCGCCGATTCCGGGATGAAAATGCTGAAACGTAATCCCGTTTCCTGCCCGCCATAATTCTTCCGCACATCAACACGGCACACTGTACCATTGACGCTTACAGAAGTTATCGCGTCCGTTGATGTACTATCTGCACCGGCAGGATCGTCCGCCTGCTTTCCGCAGGCTGCCAGCATTGATAACAGTGCCACAAGCACTATTAAGGCTATACAGGTCTTTTTCATTTTCCTAGCCCTCATTCCAGCTCAATCTGGAAGCTGTAGGTCTGGCTCAATTCACTGCTGGTGACTACCAGATCACGTTCTTCCAGTGCCAGATTTAAAATGAGCCGACCGCCCAACTCGTTCACGATGCAGGGGCTATCATCTATGGACAGTGCTGCATCCGGGGCAAGCTCTACATTTGCGGCACAGCTTTTGAAATCCGTGTCCGTCGGCAGCGTAATGGCGATCACATAGTGCGTCTCGCCATCCTCCGTGTGGGTCTGGATCTCCGCCGTGCTGTTGCCAATCACAAAGCTGCGGATCAGCGGATCTTCATTGGCGGCATTTGCTTTCCCACACCCTGCCAAGCACGGCAGGAGGCAGAGTGCGGCCAGCACTATACAGCATATCTTTTTCATATCGTCACCTCACTCAGAGCGGATAGCCTCGTTGGGGCTGATGAGCGTTGCCTTGCGTGCGGGGATCCATGCGGCGGCAATGGCCACGCAGCCGGAAAACACCACGCCGCAGACCGCCAGCCACCAGGGCAGCACGCACCGCAGCTCACGGGACGCGAAGATCACCGGTATCAGCCACTTGGCGATAAAGCTCAGCACCAAGCCCGCCGCGCCGCCTATCACGCCAACGATCAGTGCTTCCGTCAGGAACATCTTGAAGATGTCGCTGCGAACGGTGCCCAGCACCTTCAGCACGCCGATCTCCCGCGTCCGTTCCGTAATGGACATCATCATGGTGTTTGCCACGCAGATGGCGGAGATCAGGACAGCGATACCGCCCAGCGCGCCCAGCATCCCCTGGATCTGCCGGGACTGCGTCCGCACCGTCTCCAGCATATCATTGAGCGAATAGGTGTTCAGCCCCGTGTCCCGGATCAGCTTGACAATACGCTGCACGTCGCTGACGTTCTGCACCTTCACCCAGACCAGATCGTAGGTAGGGCCGTTGGCCTTTTCCTCCGCCGTCTTGGTTTGAGTTGTCGCGCCCATGTAATTGGCGTTGGCCTGCGTCATCTCCTGCAAGCGGTCGAAGGACATGAACGCGGCGGTGGCGAAGTTGTTGTTCAGGGTGGAGCAGATGCCTGTCACACGCAGGGTATAGAGATTGCTGGAGGGCAGTGCCCGTCCGTCGGTGTCGGCCTTCGGTTCGCCGGTCAGGCTGGAGGAATCGAAGGTCATGCGGACAGGCACTTCCAGCAGATCGATGAGGGCGTTGCCGTTCTCATCCACCGCCAGTTCCCAGTCCTTCGCCTTGTTGGCAAGTCCGGCGGCCACATCGTCGGTAAACAGCACCTCCGGATGCAGACGCGTGCCGTCCTCGGCCATAACGCCCCGCTCCGGTGTCAGCATGAAACGCTCCGCCGTGGTCATGTCAATGCCGTAGACGCGCACCATGTTGACATAGTTGCCGGACACGATATAGGCGGACTGCTGATAGACCGGCGTTACCGCCTCCACACCGTTGATGCCCCGGAACGCCTCCAGTGCCTTGTCGTTCAGCAGCGCCTTGCGCCCGTAATCGCCGGTGGCAGGCGTCACATCGATCTTTGTCAGGCTGCCCAGCGCCTCGATGCTCTCGCGGTACGCCTGCTCATAGCCCAGACCTACGGAGATCAGCACCACGATACACATGACGCCCACCGCCATGGATAGGGCTGTCAGTGCCGTGCGGGTCTTTCGCCGGAACAGGTTGGTGCAGCCGTAGCGAAACAGGTCTTTTGGCTTCATACATTCCCGTCCTTATTGCTTCCGTCGTAGGTCAGCGGCTTCTCTCCAATATCCGGCGTGCCGCCGTCTGCGTCAAAGTCGTCGTCAAAATCGTCCAAGGCAGCGGTGTTTTCGGCACCGGGCCCGATCTCGCCCCGTTTATAGCGGATGATCACATACAGGACAATGCCGATCAGGATAAGCGCAAGGATCAATATCAGCAGCCACAGCCACCAGCGGCTGCC
>OGQN01001740.1_pt1 | contig 17087 bp, 19 predicted proteins | sample 1553231 | NCBI WGS metagenome assembly OGQN01 (sample SAMEA2579950, study PRJEB22360) | human gut metagenome | biome: human gut; feature: human-associated habitat; material: faeces | place: Denmark | collected 2008/2010 | reverse complement strand
CCTCTCTAGATGTTAGCTTTTCGTCACCCACTACAGTTGACAAAGAGCCATTATTTATTAAATAAATTCTTTCTCAACGACTTCTAGAGCACGCTCAATGACCACGTGCATGTCGTAGTATTTATAATCTGCAAGACGTCCACAGAAGATAACCTTGTCATTTTTCTCAGCTTCTTCTTGGTACTTAGCAAACATGGCATTGTTCTTTTCATCATTGATTGGGTAGTATGGTTCATCTCCACGTTTCCAATCAGCTGGGTATTCACGTGTGATAACTGTCTTAGGTTGTGTACCATACTCGAAGTGCTTATGCTCAATGATACGAGTATAAGGAATCTCACGCTCTGTGTAGTTGACCACGGCATTTCCTTGATGATTTTCTTCATCCAAGACTTCGTGTTCAAAACGAAGACTGCGATACTCCAACTCACCATGTTTATAATCAAAGTACTGGTCAATCATTCCTGTAAAGACAACTTTTTCAGCTGAAGCTTCAAGCTCTTCACGATTGGCAAAGAAGTCAACTCCAAGCTCTACTTCTACATCTCCAAGCATATTTTCAATGATGACATTGTAACCACCGATCGGAATTCCTTGGTAACGGTCATTAAAGTAGTTGTTATCAAAAGTTAGACGAACCGGAAGACGCTTGATGATGAAAGGAGGCAGGTCTGTGGCAGAACGTCCCCATTGTTTTTCAGTGTATCCCTTGATCAACTTTTCGTAGATATCTGGTCCAATCAACTTGATAGCTTGTTCTTCCAAGTTTTTAGGCTCAACATCTTTCATATCAGCCGTTTGTTCAGCAATCTTGTCCTTAACTTCTTGAGGAGTCTTAGTGCCCCACATAGCATAAAATGTATTCATGTTAAATGGAAGGTTATAAAGACTGCCCTTGTAGTTAGCAATTGGTGAGTTGATATAGTTATTAAATTCAGCAAATTGGTTGACATAATCCCAAACTTTTTTATTTGAGGTATGGAAAATGTGAGCACCATACTTGTGAACATTAATACCTTCAACATCTTCACAGTAGATATTGCCACCAATGTGATCACGCTTGTCAATCACTTTTACTTTTTTGCCACGTTTTGTAGCTTCATGTGCGAAGATTGCTCCGGACAAACCAGCACCAACGATAAGATAATCGTACATATTTTTCTCCTTAGTTTTTCATTAACTGTTGCTTCAAGTCTTTCATATCAACGACACGTAAGACAATAATCAAGACAATATAAATGATAGCACCGACAAGACCATCTACTGCTACATTTAGCATTGGTTTCAATTGCACAAACATCTTAAAGACAAAGAGTCCAAGATACATGACAACTGATGCTAAGATAATTTTTGACATGGCTGGAAGGATTGACACATCTTTGATGAATATCCTTGAAAAATTCAATTGAATAACCCATACCAAAGCCTCTGTTAAAACTGATACAATTGAGACCCCAACAAAGCCAAATGGAGGAAATTAACAAGAGATTAAGTCCAACACTGACAACAGCCGGAATAGTCGTAGAGAGCATGAACTCACGATGTTTATTATATGGAATCAAAATCTGGATTCCCATAATATTTGTCCAACCGATAAAGAACATCCTAAAGACCATAATAGCAATGGCAAGATAAGCCTCTTGGAAATCTTTCCCTAGTAAGAAACTCACAAAATCCTTATTAACAATCAAGAGACCTGCTATTATCGGGAAAATCACAAGATTATAAATCAAGAAAGAGAATTCATGCATCTTGTTAACGGCCTTATGATCTCCGTTAGATAAAAGACCAGATACCCTTGGAAGCATTACACTTCCCAATGAAGTCACCAACGTCAACAAAATATTAATTATTTTCAAAGCCTGATCATAAATCCCTACATCATTTGTCGATGACAAGGCACCCAACATTGTACGATCCAAAGTCACGTATAGTGAAATGGCAACCTGAGGGAGAAACAGCAAAATAACAGGTTTAAGATGTTTCTTAGCATAGGATAAATCAAATTGTGGTTTTCCAATGTAAGGTCTCGCTGGTAACCATATACTTAATTGCCCAAGCAATTCAAAGAAGGTCAATAGGAAAACATAGAGATACAAATCACCAGGTGTTTTCACAAATAGGAAGATAGAAATAACTCCTAAAACCTTTACCGTTGTATTCCTTGCGGTAATACGACGAAAATCCTCCAAACCTTGGAATAACCAAGAAATATCCATTCCTTTCGATATCAAGCTTAATCCTAAGATATAAGCCACCATATTTTGCATACCAGGAAAGAACAAACATAATGATGTATACAAGACAAGAGACAAAATAGTCGCAATCAATTGGAGGGTATAAATACCCCAGAAATTTTTACGAATATCCTTTCGATGTCCTGAAATCTCTTTAGTACCATAGTTAGCAACACCTAAAGTTGCCAAAAGAATAAAGTAGGTCACAATCGAATTAAAGTAACCATAAGTACCTAAATCCTTTGAATTAAAAATCCTAAAGGCAGGTACCTAAATCCATACCTCTATTTATGCATAATAAACTTTAGTTTATTAATTATTTCTGCCTTTAAAAATATTAATAAAACAACATAAATAATTATGCCCACAGTAATTTCCAACAGAATGAATATCCAAGATGTCGGTGTTAACAAACTAATTTTAAAGACAATTAGAAACATCACTAATCCTGCAATTAAATACTTAGATAAATCCGAAAACAGTGTATGCAAATTAAGCTGTTTATGAATTATAAAAAGTTGATACACAGTTACAGACATTTCAGAAATTACAGTTGCAATTGATGCACCAACAGCACCTAGATATATAATCAGTGGAATATTTAACATTAAATTGACTATCGCTCCAATGAACACCGACACTGTATATGACTTATTTTGATTAGTTGGTAAAAGATATTGATTACCTATTGCGTTGCTCCAAGCTATAAAAATAATTGCAATTGACTCGATCATTAACACAGGAATAACATCACTAAATTGAGATGTAAAAAAAAGTGGCACGAATTTAGGAGTAATAGCTATCAGACCAAACATCATAGGAATCGAAATTGCCGACACAAAAGAAAAACCTGCGTACATGTACTCCTTAATTTTACTATACTCTCTATGTGCAAAGGCATTTGCAACACGTGGCAACATGACAGTACCTGTTGCACTAGCAATAGCCAAAACCAGTTTAACTATTTTATCAGACTGATCAAAAAAGCCGGAGCTCGTGACAGAATCCAATGAACCTAACATTGTTTTATTCAAAACCCAATAAATTTGGACAGCAATTTGTGGGATAAACATAACTAAAGATTGCTTTAAATGCTTTATTGGCCTTAATTCACGATAGTTAACCTTTACGAGATATCTGTGTAAACTTGGGAAAAAAGTTAAATTACCAATTAATGTAGATAAAACTGTTATCAATATATATATATTCAAATCATTGTAAGATTTGACAAATAGGAAAATACTGAATAGAGCAAGTAACTGAACTATAAAATTTCTTAATACAGTTACTTTAAAATTTTCAATTCCCATAAAAAACCAAGAGATATCAAATGCAGCTGCAACTATAGCAATGGATTGAAACAAATAGTATTCATGATACTGACCATTAATGGTTAAAAAAGCAACGAACAATAAATATGCTAAACATATTGTTAATAGTCTTAAAATAAATATTTCATAAAAGACTTTAGACATTTTGACCTGATTATCCCTAACAAAGGCAATCTGACGATTCCCATACAAACCGACTCCTATACTACCAAATAAAACAAAATACTGAACAATAGAATTGGTATATGAGTTAATTCCAATACCTGAAGGGCCCAAAATTCTTGACAAATAAGGAATGGTAAGTAATGGCACAATAATTATAAAGACCTGATACATTGCATTATAAAGATAATTTTTTACTATTTGCATTAATAATCCTCCCGAAAAATATTAAACAAAAACTATATAACAGGAAGGATTAAAAATTGGGTCCTCCTGTCCACCTAAGTTCTAATAAAAGTATATAGATGGTGAAATCTTACCATTCTTAATCAAGCAGAATAACTTTTAATAAGTTTTCATCTGCCTTCACTGTAATTAACACTTAACATCTGTCCAGATAGCTAACTAGACAAATCAAAGACTCCCCTTAACCGAATGACTTCACATTCATTAAAACAAGATAACCAAATTCAGTGATTAATGAACCCATTGAAGATATAAAAAATCCGTAATTAACATAATTGTATATGAACCCTTTGGATTTTCGTTTAACGGCTTAATGGTTTTTCGCCTTAATAATAATAACCTTTGTTAAAAATTTGATTTTTTCTTTTAAGGGCCTAGAATTTATTATTTCTTTTATTAGAGTGAGAGCAGTATCAAAACAACTGTTCTTCCTATCCAACGATAGGTTATTCCTCACAATAATTCCCGTCCAATCTCTCATACATGCATAAATAGACTTTAGAATTAAACTACATAAAACATCAGATTTTTCATGCTTTAACATACTAATAAATTGTGATATAATTTTTTCTTCTGAAAGAGACATTTTTTGGGCATTTTTTGTGGTTTTTGTGGTTAATATACTTCCTGGACGATTTATTCTATATGCATAATTTGGTTCAGGTGATGTAGCAACTAACTTAGCGAGCATATAAGCTCTTATTGTAAAATCTGCATCCTCAAATAGAATCCCTGGTGTAAATCGTATATGATTACTATTAATAAAATCTAGCCTATAGATACTCGACCAAACTACAAAAGATATGTTGCTGGATAAGAATTGGTCTAATACTATTGTCCCATAATTGGTTGGAACATTGAAATCTGGAACCCAGCCTTTAGGAATATTGCCATTAAAGTCTCGAAATGACCCACGCACAATGTCAGCTCCTGTTTTGTCAGCAATTTGATAGAGCGAGCTAACAAAGTCTGGCTTAATTTTGTCATCTGCATCTACAAAAGCTATATATTTACCAGTTGCCGCATCAATACCAGTGTTTCGAGCTACTGATAATCCTTGGTTTTTTTGGTTGATTACCTTAATATTATGATGACTACAGATTAAATCGGAAATTACTGCTAGCGACTGATCTGTGCTACCATCATTTACTATAATGACTTCAATATTGCGATATGTTTGAGCTAAGATTGATTCAATACATGTCCTAATATATTTTTCAACATTATATGTTGGAACAATAATTGATATTAATGGATTCATCTCTTTATTCTACTCCTAATTATATAAAATCATATTCTAACAGTTCCTGTTAAGCTCCAGTATTTTGGCCTGTACTTGATAAGTTAATAATTATCACGGGATGTTGTCAACTAGTATAAGCTATTTTATACTTGATTAGTCTGCCACCCAGAAAATCATTGTACATAGCTATTCACACGCAAAAAAGTTACATTTTTTAAATTTTCAATGTAATGTGACATTGACTAAACAAAAGATTCATTAAAACACTCCATTGTTATAAAGTATACATACTATTTATACAATTATAGATTGCCAATGACGGGATGAATTGCATCATTCACATCGTCAATCTGATTGGCTAACCATGAACTTAATCCCTTATGGTTTTTAAGGCCAAATGTCTTATGAATCGTTGGTCGTCGCAAGTCAGCATCGACCAGTAAGACTTGCTTGCCTTCCTTCCTTGGCATACTCCACTGCTAAGTTACCACTTACTGTCGATTTACCCTCGCCAAGCATGGCCGAAGTCACCATCAAAGTTCGTAGCTTATGGTCAGTAGCCGCAAAATTGATATTGGTTCGAATTGTTTTAATCTGCTCAGTAATGACCGTCATGGGTTCATTAATCGTGGTGAGATTAATTGGTGCCGTAGTCGTTATATTCTTTTCTTTACGTTTAAACATCTAGCACCCTCCTAAACTCGTTTCATCGCTTGTGAAGATGTTTGATCGTTATGCGTATGATAGCCATCGTTCAGATTCAAGGCCTGTTTCTTCATTGAATGGTGATGTTGATGGTTAACCAAGCCTAAACTAGTCAATCCTAATTCATCAGTTAAGAAATCAGCTTCGTGAACGCGGCGATCCGTGAGCATCCGAATCGCTGCATAAACAAATCCTATAGCAAGCCGACAACTAGCCCAATCAACGTATTCAGCGGCTTCTTCGGCATTGCGGCCGTAGCAACAATCGTAACGTTGTTAACCTTAATAATCTTTTGCACTTGGTTCTTAAAACTACGAGCAATTTGAGTGGAATATAATTTATAATTTCGTTATCATATCCCATAGATATTATCTTTCTCTGCAAAGCAAATGACTGTAGAAAAGATAGATCCATTATTATGTGCTGAATGTAAAGTAATTGTAGCAGTTTTCATTATTTTTTATCTTTCATTATTGTTTTTATCTTGTCATTTTTAAATATAAATTCCAAACATTACGATATGTCTTTAAACCAAAATTTTTTAAAATAAAAAATGCAATCTTATCTCTTTTGGGAATAAAAGTATTCCTTTTTATGAATTTATCCTGTTTAAGGAGATAAGCTACTAATTGTGGCGCATATAAATCAATATCGTGTTCATTAGTTGATGATAAAACTTGATTTAGTGTACTAAAATATGCCCATATCATTCGACGATGTGCTTCAGATGAAAGATCTGGAAATTTATGTTTAATAAACTTATTTGCTTCTTCATTCATTTCAATAAGATCAAACTTTTTTATATTAAAAGTACCATTAACAGTAGAATTTTTCCTGTTAACATAAAAATAAATATCCTTTGCTCCAAAAACAATTGTTGAAGCTTCTGAAAATATCTGGTATGTAATTAAAGAATCTTCAAATAGTTTTCCTGAAACGAATTTATATTTATTAAAATACTCCGTTCGATACATTTTCCCCCAAACTCCCATATCGAAACCTTCATTCAGTAACATTCTCCGAATTGCAGTTTTTGCATCCATAAGAGCTACTTCACCGTTACCGTGCTTAATTATCTTTTTAGGTGTGATATAGGTAAAACTAGCTATTGAAATATCTGCATTGTGTACTTGAATCAAATTATATAAATACTCTATATAATCAGAAGAAACGTAGTCATCAGAATCAATAAATGTTATCCATTCTGATGTGGCATTTTTGATTCCAACGTTCCTTGCTTCCGACTGTCCCCCATTTGCTGTGTGGATTACTTTAATACGTTTATCATTTTCGGAATAATAATCACAAATTCTTCCACTCAAGTCAGTAGAACCATCATCAACAAGAATAATTTCTAAATCTGAAAATGTCTGGCTTAATATAGAATCTAGACACTTTTTTATGTAATCTTGAACATTATAAACTGGGATTACTATGCTGATTGTCATATTTTATCTCCTTTTCTATAGTTATGATTTCTTTGATTTCAGACTTAATATTGTAAATACAATACTTAAGAAAAACGCAGTACTCCCCAATTGCCAAATAATAAAAGATCCGATAATTGCCTGTACCCCTAATAAATAATAGACTAGATATTTACTTTTTCTTTCGATAAACGCTTTAAAATAAATAAAACCACAAATACTCCCAAAAAGGAAAGAAAAGCAAGCAACTCCAAATTCTCGAAAATCTTTATAGAAAAAATAGAAAAGTGTACTAAAAGCGTTCATCGATTGATTAGGGAATACGCCTACCCAATCATTCTGAGGCATTCCTTGCCACATGACAACATTAGCCAACATCGAGTTAGGAATTCCTATTAAATTACAAAATGAATTTAATAGATATGTGATGGGATAAATAAATCCTAATCCATGTGAATGAATATTATAAGTATCAACATCAGTCATCCAAGTAGATAAAAGAACTACAGGGCCCGAAAAGTATGCATAAAACGCTCTATATATACTGTTAGAACTTCTGATGTTAGATAAGACAATTATAGATATAAAAAATATAATACTTGATATTATGACTACTTTCTTAATTTTTTTTGGTATATTTTTTTTTGAATAAGATAATCCTATAAACAATTGAATAATAGTATATACAAGTAAAATTCTACCACCGGATGATAATGTTGCCAAAACAAGATTCAATAAAATAATTAAGGAAAATTTAATATTTTTTTTCCTAATTAGAAAAAAAATAGAAAATGGGATCAAAGCAGTCAACCCTGGTCCCGATATATATCTTGTTAATATATTTACGAGAGGATTCGTAATAAGTGGTTCAGCTCCATTATATCCCAATATCATATTTCTCAATTCTAAGTATGAACCTCCTCCTAAAAGGAATTTCAAGGAAAAAATAATAGAGAATACGTTTCCTGTGGTTACAACTATCAAAAGAATTTTTAAAAAAGTCCAATTTACATTTAAATTATCATCGTAATTAATAACATTATTTTGATTTTTTAAAAATTCATGAGAAACAATACGAGTACAAAATACTCCTAAAGAGAAGAATATCATCCCTAACACAATTACTTCTATTGATTTGATAGAATATTCTCTCAAATTATATAACCTCATAGAAGAAAGAGATATTATTAATAAAAAGAGTGAATTAAACATAAAGACCGGAGAAAATACTGTTTTATGTATATAATAATCGAAAATAGTCATAAAAATTATTAAAATTATTCCGATTGTAAGCAATTTATTTCTCCTAGTCTAATAATATTTTTTGTTGAAAAGCTTTGCAGAAATAAATCTTTTAGATTTATCCCACCAATTTTGCTTTTCCATAAACATAACTGGAATTTCAGTGAAATTTAAATTATTCTTGAAAATCCATACATCTAATAAAATTTCACTCACACGACCAAATACTCTTGCATGAAAGGGAGAATATTCTGAAATATCTAGTACTTTTTCTAATTCAAAAAGAATCGAAAATAACCATTCACAATAATTATTGAAATATTTATCTTTCATAATAAACATATTAAACATATGAGCAGATTTTCTTTTTAGTGCACTATAATAAAAATCAAGATAGTCAGGATATAGTTTTTTAATTATCTCTTCTGTTGCTAATAAATCTTTTTCAAAATGCGTATGTTTATAGTGAGATTCTATTGTTTCAATATAGTAATGTCGAAGCTTGGGAAGTATAATATCAAACTTCTCTAAATGTTCCTCAAGTACCGTCCTATCAAGTATATTATCAAAATTACCTGTAGAAAAAATACTCACCTTTTTATCTGAAAAATGACGTCTATAGTGTGCTAATCCTTTATACTCAGAATCATTATTTTTCCATAACCAATATAGTGCTGTTAACTCTGAATAATTCTTGTTTTTTTCAGAAATATTATCTCCACTATCATCAGCAATATAGTCTAGGTGATTTTTTCTTAAAACTGCTCCACATTCAATTGGTAGATAAATATTATCTTTTGGCATTTGATATTTTTTATGCGTTGCAACTGCTATTGTAATTTTTTTCATTAAATCACTCCTTTATGATACCCGAATTGCTAGTTGATTATTTAGCCATGACTTGATACCCGATAGAATATCTTAAAGTCTCTGGTTCCAGTGATTTAGCTGATTTTAACAGTAAAGAATACGCTAAAAGTATCATCTCTAATTTCAATTGAAAACCTTGAGGCGAACGACTTTTACAACGCTCAGCTCCTAGATCTGTCAAAAAAGAGAAAACTCGCTCAATCACTTTTCTACGTTTTGAAAAATTAGGGAAAAGAATTTTCTTTTGCTTCATGTTCTTCCTGACAGGTGTAATTAGATCAATTCCTTTTAATTCCAGCCTATCATGCAGTGACTGACCTAAATATCCCATATCTCCAAGGACTGTTGGTGTCCCAAATTGACTCAACACTTCCTCGGTCATTGAACTATCAGCCATTGAAGCAGGAGTAATTGTGTAGTCTATGACATAGCCTGATTCACTGACTAAAGCATGACATTTACATCCATAGAAGTACTATCCCTTTGTAGCATTGTAGCCAACATTTGCATAATCTCCAAGAACTTTGCTTCTGAAATTACGAATAGTCTGACACAAAGGAATGGGGAAGCTGTCAATAATGGATACACTAATTCCTTCAACCTCTTTAAATACGAGTGCTTGGCGAATGACTTGGATACTCGGTAAGAGGGCATTACAACGGCGGACAAAGTGAGAATATTCTAGGAAATTAGGAAATAAACTTTGAGCCAATTGGTGCTTTGCTTTAAGCGTTTCACTAAAATGCAGTACGCCCCATAGGTAACAAGCGATAACTAAGCAATCTGATGTTGCGAGATGGACGTTCTTTCGGTTTTGAACCTCAAGGGGAACACTCGTTTGATAAAGCGTCTCAATGGTTGTCAGTAAATAAACAAAAACTTTTGGAAGTGTGCTATTATAAGTCATATAAGTCGTGCGCTTTCTAATGCTTAGTGGTTTAAGATTAGGATAGCACGACTTATTTATTTTCCAATGAAATTAACTAGCAATTCGGGTTTTATGATACATATCTAATCTTTTAATATTTTTCGAGTTATGATTTCAAATATTTTTTCATTAATTTTTTAGTAAGCGTCCAATCCGTTAATGATTTGTGAAATTGTACGTATTAGAAGCTTGATGTCGTTCTTGGTGCTGTAATATTGGAGATAATAGAGTTCTAAATCTGCTCGTTGAGGAAAAAGAACTTTACTTCGACCATGTGTCGTCCAATAACCAGTAATTCCAGGTTTACATATCAGTAAATAAGGAAGGCGCTCCCCATATTCTTTCGCTTCAAAAAGTAGAATTGGCCTTGGACCAACTAATAAAAGGGAAACTATGAGCTTGTAGGACTATTCAAAGTGTTTAGACTAAACAAAGTAGCCACGACAGTTAGGGAGTTCTTTTTAGGGTTCTGTTGCGAAGTTTGAAAATCATCTGCTGTAATGTCTGATTTTGCAGAGTTTTCCCGCATACAAGCTACATAATATTGGATATCTTTGTCTTGTTGGAACTCTGTCAACTTCTCAACAAAGGTCTCAAATCCACCATATTTTGCTGGAATCCCCTTAGAACCAACGATATAAACTGTTTTTGTCATTTAATCACCATTAAAAGAAATGGTGAAAGCCATCACTTTGCTCCATCCTTCATTACTACTACTTTAATCGTTTTCAATAAGATTTTGATATCACGCCAGATTGTCCATCCGTCCAAATAAGCAACGTCTAGTTTTACAACTTCATCAAAATCAGTAATTTCACTTCGACCGCTTACTTGCCAAAGACCAGTGATACCAGGTTTAAAACTTAAACGACGTTTCTGTTCAGGTGTATATTTTTCATACTCATCAACTGTTGGAGGACGTGTCCCAACCAAGCTCATATCACCTTTTAGAACATTCCAAAATTGTGGAAGTTCATCAAGACTCGTTTTACGAATGAAATGTCCAATTTTGGTAATACGTGGATCATTGTCCATCTTAAACATACCACCAGACATTTGATTCTGTGCCATCAAATTCTTCTTGATTTCTTCCGCATCAACACACATAGAACGGAATTTATAAAACTTGAAGATACGTCCATTTTCTCCCACACGGTCTTGAGCAAAAATGGCTGGTCCTCCATCTTTACGAATAAGAGGATAAAGGAAGATTCCTACAATACCACAGAGCAACAAACCAACTAGAGCTCCACAGATATCGAGGAAACGTTTCGCCAAGATATCTCCATAGCTATAAAAATACGTTGAAAACGTAACAACTTTGAAAGGACCCAATTGTTGAATACGTTTTTCACCTTGATTCATAAATTCAAGGGCATTCAAATTAATAGAAACTGGAATTCCCATGATCTCAAAAGGTGATGCATAATCCCAAATCTTATACTGCCCACTTGGCAGATTAATCAAAACTTGGTCTACTACTGAGTGTGTCGCATATTCAATCAAATTTTCAGGTTTAACACTCTTGATAAATGGATCGGTAAAATAAGGATTATCCAAGACACAAACTGCTGTAATCCTACCATCCATATTGTCTTTCATACGAGACAAAACATTTTCTAGACGTGCTTGATCAGAAATCAAGAGAATATTCTTGTTACTTTTACGACGTGTATAAATAGATGAGCGGAAATACTTAAGAACAGTATTTGTAACGTATAAGAGAACACCTGAAATCAGGGTGACGTAAAGAAGTCCGCGACGTGAGATTGAAAAACTTCCATCTGCAAAAAACGAGAGAAATGTTACAATTAGAGCAAATATGAAACAATATTTGACAGTTGCAATGAGTTCATCCAAGTAGCCTCTATACTTAAGATTTTCATAATAACTACTGATATAGTAAGACACTACATGTACGACACCTAAAAGGACAATGCTTCCTTGGGTAATCTCTGTATATGGTATTTTACTAGCTACCATGGCTGCGAAAACAACCACAACCAACTGTATAATACCAATTTCAATGCGACGAATTTCTTGTTTTTCTCTCACTCTAAACCCCTTTTTAATCTGTTAAGGTATAAGGAGCCGCATCATCCCCATTAATGCTATCCTTTTCTACGACGATGTGCTCCTGAATAACCTTCTTTTTAGTCAGATTTTTTTCCATACTCGCCATATGATCCGTAAGAACCATACGATCCATATTTATCAACTGTCATGTCAACTTTATTAAGGACGACCCCTAAGAACTGAGAACCACTTTGTTCCAATTGTTCAACGGCCTTAGTTACGAAACGACGTTTAATTTTTCCAGCTGCTGTAACCAAAAGACTGGCATCAGCCTGATGGGCAATAATAACTGCATCAATAACCAGACCAATTGGTGGTGTATCGATGATGACATAATCATAACGACTACGAGCAACTTCCATCAAATGTCTAAAATTATCATTTTGCAAAAGACTTGTTGGATTAGGTGCAACAGGACCAGATGCAATAACATCTAAACCAGAAATATCAGTTTGGCAAATCGTTTCATTTAGATCGGCATTTCCCGAAAGGAAATTTGAAAGACCTTTATAAGGCTCATTTGATTTAAATGTACCCGACAAAACAGAATTACGCGTATCAGCATCAATCAGAAGTGTTCGGAGTCCAACACTAGCAAATGAAATTGCCAAGTTAACAGATGTCGTTGATTTTTCTTCACCAGCTTCAACAGAGCTAATCGCAATCACTTTAATCTGAGCACCAGAAAATTGAATATTTGTGCGAATAGCGTTATAATACTCTTCCGTCTTTTTAGCAAAGTCTACTTTTGATTTAACTAACTTTAATAAAGGCATTTCTTCTCCTTAAATTTTATCTGTATCAGGAATAATTCCAAGAAGTGTCATTCCAAGCACATCTTCCACATCTTCTGGACGGCGAACACGATCATCTAGGATTTCACGTACCAATACACCAATCACTGCAAGGAATCCTCCAAGCACTGCCCCAAGAAGCACATTAAGTTTGATATTTGGTGAAGATGGTGACTCTGGCAATTTAGCTTCTTCGAGCGTTGTGACATCTTCAACTTTTGTCACCTTCTTGATTTTTTCTGAAGCAACTTCACGAACCTTATTGGCAAGTGTTTGCGCATCTTGACCAGTTTTAGCATTAACAGAAATTAAAATAAGACGAGTATCAGTAGGAATATCAACTGAAATCATTTTAGCAAGTTCTGCTTCTGTCATATTCAATTTTTCATCTTTGATAACTTCTGACAAGACATCGTTTGATGTAATAATTTCTTTGTAGTCTTTTGTCAAAAATGTACCGGCCTGCAAAGCTTCAGCAGAAAGATTCTTATTATCTGTTGCCTGATTAACCACATAGATACGCGTTGTTGATGTATATGTTGGTTGGATAAAGAAATAAGTACCTAAGAAACTGAAAGCAGCGAAATAAAAAGCTGTGAAAAGAATCAAAAGCTTCTTCGTCCAAAGTTTATGTAGCAATGCTAGTACGTCGATTTCATCACTTTTAGTGTTATCTTGATTCATAATATCTCCTATAAATATTGATTTTCTAGTAATGTTTTGGGATTTTCAATAAAAAGATTCTTAGCACGTTTGGAGCCGTAGTTCTTTTTAACAATTTCATAAGCATCTTTCATAAATGGTGGTCTCGGCCCAAGATTATGCATGTCGCTAGCAACCATATGAACCAAATTTTTCTCCAAGAAAAAGCGAACACGTTTCTTTCTTACTTTATCTTTATCTCCAAAGAGCTTTGGTTTGAGGACATGTGAGCTATTGACTTGAGTATAGCAGCCCATATTGATGATTTCTCTAACACGATCAGCATTTTCTTCGAGGGCATCATAGCGCTCAATATGAGCAACAATAGGTGTTACCCCCGCTCTCAAAACATTACTAAGCCCACTATGAATTTCTTTCCAAGATGTGCGAGCACTAAACTCAATCAAAGCAAATTGAGTGTTGTGCATGCGCGGAATGAGATTCTTTTCAAGTTTCTCCACAATGTCTGAGGTGTAATAAAGTTCACCTCCATAATAAATAGTTAAGTCTGGATAAAGTTCTTCTGCTTCTGCTTTTACCTTAGAAAAGTTGGCAAAAATTTTATCCTCTGGAGTCTCAAACATTCCCTTACGACGATGGGATGTTGAAACAATCTTACGTACCCCCTGGGCGTAACTTTCACCAATGAGGTCTAAACTTTCTTCTAAAGTTTTAGGACCATCATCAACATCAAAAACAATATGTGAGTGAACGTCAATCACTTATTTTTCCTCCATCAATTTTTTGATAGCTTGAGAGGCACTTTCCACACTCGAATTATCTAGTTTCATCATGTAAAGACTAGAATTTGGCATCGCATAAGAGATCAATTGTCCGGTTGAACCTGTACCTGTTACTGCTTGAGAAGTCACCGTAAATTTAGAACCTGAATCAAGTTGTGTATTAGCCAAAGCATTAATGGTATCCAAAGAAATATTTGTCTGAACAGAGTCTTGGAGATTATTAACGATTGAAGTAAAGTTTGATACAGACTTTAGAGAAGCCAACTTGTTTACAATCGCAGAAATGACTTTTTCCTGGTTTTTACCACGATCATTATCTCCGCCATCTAAACTATAGCGTTCACGAACAAATCCAAGTGCTTGCTCTGAATTCATTTGGATATCTCCAACTGGGAAATCAAACTTCCCATGAAGACTTGTGAAAGCTTGATCATTATGGACTGTCACACCACCAAGTTGGTCAATCAACTTAAGGAAAGATGTGAAGTTAATTCGGGCATAGTAATCAATCTTAGTACCATATAGATCTTCCAGAGTTTGTTCAGATGTTTCAACGCCATAAATACCTGCGTGGGTTAATTTATCATACTGGTCTGCTCCACCACCAGGAATCTTAACGTATGCATCACGTGGAGTAGTCGTCAAGAGAATCTTATGTGTATTCATGTTTACTGTCATAATAATATTGACATCTGAACGTGACACTGTTGAAATCGAACCGTAGGTATCAATACCACTAATATAAATATTGAAGACTTTTGAATCTACTTGGTTTGCAGAGTTGCTATTCTTCTTTTTAATTTTATAAGTATAAATTGTTTTTAGATTTGAAGCATAATTACTATCGACAGACTCTAGTAGGCTAGCATAAGACCCACTCAAGACCATAGCTTTAGATTTGCCAGACTTAAGATTATCATAAGCTTCTTGATATGAGGCAACATCATCAACTTTAACATCAACTTTTTTATCTTTTTTGAGAGCTGACATCAAGATCTCGATATTGTTCTTATCAACCTTAGTAGGTGCCTGTACGCTAGTAAGCTGGCTCACATCTTTGATGTCACTTTCCTTAGGAACCACGATGCTCATTTCTACTTCAGAAAATGCTGCCGTCTGATTCATACGGTTAGTGATGTCAATCATTTGTTTAAAACCAAAAATACCAACCAGAGAAACTAGCGAGAAGATAATCAGTACAACTGTTGTCACTAGTGGTGATTTCTTAGTCTTCTGAAGGAAGATGCTAATAGCAAGAACTACCAACAAACCAATGGTGATAATGATGTTCAAAAACCTAAAGGATAGGAAATTATAATTGAACATGGTGAATAATAAGACCAATGCTAAAATAGCATACAGAATGGTCAATCCAACGTTGACCATCCCCCATGATCTATTACCCGTACGTTTTTGCTTACGATTCGTACGCGAACTCATATAAATTGCTCCTAAAAATTAAAATTAAGTATTCCCCATTATTATTGTAACATTAATACAATTTCATTTCAATTGTCATTTTTTGGTAGTGTAAAATAAGTTGTGTAAACACAAAAAGGAATAAATCCGTTATAGTAGAGTTGCAAAACATTACTAGAAAGAGATTTATTCCTATGACTCCGTTTACCACAGAACTACTTAACTTCCTTGCCCAAAAGCAAGATATTGATGAATTTTTCCGTACTTCTCTTGAAACAGCTATGAATGATCTGCTTCAAGCAGAGTTATCAGCCTTTTTAGGGTATGAACCTTACGATAAATTAGGCTATAATTCTGGGAATAGTCGTAACGGAAGCTATGCACGGAAATTCGAAACCAAATATGGGACTGTTCAGTTGAGTATTCCTAGAGATCGTAATGGGAACTTTAGTCCAGCTTTGCTTCCCGCTTATGGACGTCGAGATGACCACTTGGAAGAGATGGTTATCAAACTCTATCAAACCGGTGTAACGACTCGAGAAATTAGTGATATCATCGAGCGAATGTATGGTCATCACTATAGTCCTGCCACAATTTCTAATATCTCAAAAGCAACTCAGGAGAATGTCGCTACTTTTCATGAGCGAAGCTTAGAAGCCAATTACTCTGTTTTATTTCTTGACGGAACCTATCTTCCCTTAAGACGTGGAACCGTTAGTAAAGAATGTATTCATATCGCACTTGGCATTACACCAGAAGGACAGAAGGCTGTTCTTGGATATGAAATCGCCCCAAATGAAAACAATGCTTCTTGGTCCACCCTGTTAGACAAGCTTCAAAACCAAGGAATCCAACAGGTTTCTCTTGTAGTGACCGATGGCTTCAAGGGGCTTGAAGAGATTATCAATCAGGCTTACCCATTAGCTAAACAACAACGTTGCTTAATTCATATTAGTCGAAAT
>OGQN01001733.1_pt1 | contig 17114 bp, 14 predicted proteins | sample 1553231 | NCBI WGS metagenome assembly OGQN01 (sample SAMEA2579950, study PRJEB22360) | human gut metagenome | biome: human gut; feature: human-associated habitat; material: faeces | place: Denmark | collected 2008/2010 | reverse complement strand
TCTCTCTTTGCGCGTGCCTCTTCTTCTGTATCAATTTTAATTGCAGAAGTGGACAATTCTTTAATCGCAATACTGAGAGGTTTTGGATATTTTCCCGATACCAGAGGCTGGGAACCGGCAATAAGCTGACGGGCACGTTTTGCGGTTGCCAGTACGATGGAATAACGGCTGTTAACTACCGGGTGTTCTCCCGGTTCAACATCACTGTTTACGACGTTCATTAAATCATTATAAGATGGGTGTAACATAATAAAGATCTCCTTTCAAATTTCCACATAATTTCTATATCTATTTTTTATCTTTGTATCCATTCATTATGGTGTTCCAAATTTCTTAAGCGGCCAGATACGCAAAACAACGTGGCCGGCGATATTTTTTTCTTTGATCGGGCCAAGTTCGCGGCTGTCTAGGCTTACTTCGCGATTATCACCAAGAACAAAATATTCATCTTCGCCCAATGTGATCGGCTCAGATGCCACACCGGCATCTCCGTCTTTCATCGCATTTTTCGCATAAGGATCATCAATTTTTTTGTCATTGACATAAATGTCATTTCCAATAATTTGAATTTTTTCCCCTGGAAGACCAAATACACGTTTTACATACAATTCGGAATCTTCTTCTTGGTCTCCGGAAGCCGTAGTATCAATTTCCAATTGATCTTTCATACTTTCCGGAACTTCATCACCATTCTTTCCATATGGATAGAATACAATAATGTCATAACGCGATGGCTGTTTAAAATGATAGGAAACTTTTTCCACCAGCAAACTCTCGTTTGTATGAAGTGTATTTTCCATGGATTCCCCTTTTACTACAGTTCGCTGAAGGACATGTTCCGGTACCCAGAATATACATAAGAGAATCAATGCCACATAAATAGCATATTCTATCGCATAACTGACTTTCGAGCGCTTTTTCTTTTCTTTTTTTGCATTTTTATCAATTGTTTTGGCAGTTTCAGGTATGTTCTCTTCTTCCTGTTCTGTATCTGTCTGATTCATGTTGCTCTCCCTTCTTTATTTACCTACCAATGTATTTAACTGCTGCGTCATTGATTTGATCAATTCAGCGCAATATGCGGTTTTATGATGTCCAGACTGAATGAGGTGATGGAGGTCTTCTACCGCCGCTTCCAGTGAGTCATTTACCAGAATATAATCATACTGTTTCATAGAATCTGCTTCCTCAGAAGCACGGTGTAACCGGCGCTCAATCTCTTCCGCACTCTCAGTGCCACGACCGGTCAGCCGATCCTTTAATATTTCTGCACTTGGTGGAGTTACAAAGACAAGCATAGCATCCGGAAATTGTTTTTTTACTAACATACCGCCCTGCATTTCAATCTCTAAGAGGACATCTTTTCCGGCTTTCAGCTGCTGTTCTACATATTCTTTTGGCGTACCGTAGTAATTTCCTACGTATTCTGCCCATTCAATCAATTTGTTTTCTTCGATCATCTGTTCAAATTCTTCCCTTGTTTTGAAAAAATAATCGACACCATCAACATCGCCTTTGCGGGGCTTGCGGGTTGTGGCGGAAATCGACAGTTCATAGTCATATTTTTTTCGAAGTTCTTTTATGATCGTACCTTTTCCTGCTCCGGAAAATCCCGAAACGACAGTAAGAATACCTTTTTTCATTGCAATCTCCTATCTATTTTTATTAACTAGTAACGTAACTATTATTTAATCGATTTGTGATCGTATCCGGTAATAGCGAACTTAACACGATCATATGGTTTTCCATAACAATGACAGCTTTTGTTTTTTTGCCGCAGGTAGCATCGATGGCAAGGCCGGCATCTTTTGCTGTCTGAACCATGCGTTTTATGGGAGCTGCCTCATAATTGATCACGCTGATGATTTTTTCTGTATTAACAATATTTCCATATCCAACATTGATAAAAGCCATGAGTGCCGTCCTTTCCCAAAACTATTCAAGATTTTGTATCTGTTCACGGATTTTTTCAATTTCCGTTTTCAGCATGATACCAAGATCCGCAATAACAATATCATTGGCTTTTGATAATGTCGTATTTGCCTCGCGGTTTAATTCCTGCGTAATAAAATCCAGTTTACGGCCAACGGTTTCTTCTTTTTCAAGTGTGTCACGCATATGGCTGATATGACTCTTTAAGCGTACCAACTCTTCATCCACACAGATTTTATCTGCATAGATGACCAGCTCTGTCGCCAGAACACTTTCGTCTAAATTGCCGTCTGCCAGTGTTTCATTAACTTTGGCAGTAAGCCGTTCTTTGTATTCGGCAAATACTTCCGGAGAGCGTTTCTCAATTTTTTCTGCAAGTTCCGCTAAAAATTCAAGTTTTTTCAGCAGATCAACTTTTAATAATTCACCTTCGATTTCTCTGGAGTGAATAAAGTTTGTCAATGCTCCATCTACGGTTTCGTAAACCAGTTTTTGAAGTTTTTCTTCGTCAACCTGCGCTTCCTCCATCGTATATACATCCGGATAACGGGATAACGCGGCAGCATCCAAACCGGGATTCAGAGAAAAATCATTGGATAACTGTTGTATCAATTGAACATAAGCCTGTGCCATATCGGGATGATACGTAATACTGCCCTCGGCTTTCGAGACTTTTTCATACGTTACAAATACATCAATTTTTCCACGACTGATCCGGTCTTTTAATTGTTTACGGATGATATTTTCAAAAGGATTCAGATTTTTTGGAAGTCGTATAGAAATATCGCAGTAACGATGATTTACCGACTTGATCTCAACAACCAGTCTGGATTCTTCATTTTCAGCTTCATAACGGCCGTAGCCGGTCATACTTCTTATCATAACGTCCTCCAAAATTTAAAAATGAATCTATGCATTCCGTATTATTATAAAGGAGAAAGACGCATAAGTCAAGATTTCTGTGAGTTTTTTTGAAATTTTGAAGTTTGACCCTGTCCGCGGATTATAGTATAATGAGAAAAGAAATATAAGATGGAGGAATTTGATATGGCTTTTGATGGCTTTTTGATGGCTGCCCTGACAAAAGAACTGTCGGATCGATTGACAGGTGGTCATTTACAAAAAATTTCACAGCCGGAGCAGGACGAATTGATCCTTGCTGTGAAAAACAACCGGCAGACGTGGAGGCTGGTTTTATCGGCAAGTCCTTCTCTCCCACTTATTTATTTGACGGATAAGAGCAAAACGGCACCCCTTACAGCTCCCAATTTTTGTATGCTGTTAAGAAAACATTTAAGTGGTGCACGGATCTGCCGTATCTATCAGCATGAACTGGAACGCGTTATTTTTATAGAATTTGAAAACAGAAATGAACTTGGAGATTTGGTGCACCGCAATCTTGTAATTGAGATTATGGGAAAACACAGTAATATTATATTTTTGGATGAAGAAAATAAGATCGTGGACAGTATCCGGCATGTTTCGGCTCTGGTAAGCTCTGTACGTGAAGTGTTGCCGGGAAGGACGTATTTTATTCCAAATACGCGCGAAAAACATAATCCTTTTGAACTTACGACGGAATTGTGGATGACAGAACTGACAAAACAGCCGGTGTCAATTGCAAAAGGCTTGTGTAATTATCTTACCGGCTTTAGTTTTTCCATGGCACAGGAAGTGGCTTACCGCTGTCATTTGGATGGAGACGATCCTTTTGCTTCCTGCAACGGAAATCAATTGTCCACGCTTCTCTCCTGTCTGCGTGCTTTGATGGAACATGTAAAAAATGGAAATTTCGAACCGGAAATTGTGTTTCATAATGGGGAACCGGTTGAATTTTCGGCTTTTGAAATGAAACGATATGAGGCCGAAGGATACGAACACCGTCCGTTTGAATCGGTCAGCCGGATGATCGAAGTGTTTTACGGCGAAAAGGAAATGATTCAGAGAATCCGTCAGAAATCCGCGGATCTGCGTAAAAATGTAACCAATCTTCTGGAACGTGACCAGAAAAAGATCGACATTCAGCGCAAGCAGTTAAAAGACACCGAAAAAAGGGAACGTTTTAAAGTGTATGGTGAACATATCAACACGTACGGATATCAGCTGTCGCCGGAAGACAAAGTGCTGCGCTGTACGAGCTATTATGATGGCTCGGAACTCTCGATTCCTATCGATCCAACGAAAACGCCGGCAGAAAATGCCAATAAATATTTTGACCGTTACAATAAGTTAAAGCGAACCTTTGAAGCGGTTACGGTTCAGATTGAAGAAACGCAGATGCAGATCGATCATTTGGAAACGATTCTTACGGCGCTTGATATCGCCAGACAAGAGGAAGATCTCCAGCTGATCAAGCAGGAATTGATTGACAGCGGTTATATGAAAAGCCATGCAGGAAAGAAAAATAAAAATAGCAAGGCAATGCCAAAAAGCAAGCCGCTTCACTTCCGTTCAAGTGATGGCTACGACATGTATGTGGGAAAAAATAATTACCAAAATGATATGCTGACGTTTAAGACAGCGACCGGAAATGATTGGTGGTTCCATGTAAAACAGGCACCGGGTTCGCATGTCATTGTCCAGTGCAATAACGAGGAACCGCCGATACGGACATTTGAAGAGGCAGCAAGCCTGGCGGCACATTTTTCACAAAAAGCATCTTCGGACAAAGTTGAGATTGATTACACGCAAAAGAAAAATGTCAAGAAACCAAATGGAAGCAAACCTGGATTTGTCGTTTATTATACAAATTATTCCATGGTGGTATCTCCGGATATCGATGGCATTGAGGAAGTTCATTAGGAGGAAAAAATATGGTTCAATACGATGCACATATGCACACACAGTTTTCGACGGATAGTGAAGAACCGATGGAAAATATGATTCGGGAATCGATCCGGCGAAAACTCTGTGGAATTACTTTTACCGATCATATGGATTACCGGTTTCCGGTTACCTATGACTGGGAGCTTGGGAAAGGCGAAAAACCGTTCCAGTTTGATTTTGAGAAATATCGGGAAGCCATTGCTGTTCTGCGTGAAAAATATAAAGAGCAGATTGAAATTCATACCGGTGTGGAAATTGGATTAAAATCCGATGCCTATGAGGAAAATGTGGCATTGAGCAATCGCAGTGATTTGGAATATTGTATCGGGTCCATTCATTTGGTAGAAAATATGGATCCTTATTATCCGGATTTTTGGGAAAGTTATGGTGAGGAAAACGGCCTGAAACGATATTTTGAAACAACCTATGAACAACTTAAAAATCTGGGAGAGATCCGGATTGATACTGTTGGACATTTGGATTACATTACACGTTATCTCCCTTCCGGTTATGCGTTTTATCACTATGAAAAATATGTAGAGCTTATTGATGAAATCTTAAAGATTATTCTTGAGCGAAATATTATTCTGGAGATCAACACATCCGGATATAAAAATGGTGGAATTATGCCAAATCCATGCTTTGAGATTATAAAACGATTCCGGAAACTTGGGGGCGAAAATATTATCTTTGGATCGGATGCCCACGATATTTCCCGCGTGGCGGCTGATTTTGACCGTGCTGCCATGCTGGCACAAAAGGCTGGATTTTCCGGCTATGTGTCAGTAAAGGATCATGTTCGCCAATTTCATTCTTTTTGATTAAAAAGTAAAAAATACCGTAGATCCCTATTTTGGAAATCTACGGTGTTTTGATTTTTTACAAAATCCGGAATCAGTACTCTTCCTCGGTATCTTCTTCCCCTTCATGAATATCAGATTTTGGCTTGGAAAGCCCTTCAATCTTAATCCCATGTTTTTCTGCATAATCCCAAAGGGCTGCATGAATTGCTTCTTCTGCAAGAAGGGAACAATGAACCTTTACCGGAGGAAGTCCATCCAATGCCTCCATAACGGCTTTGTTGGTTACTTCCATTGCTTCCTGAATGGTTTTTCCTTTTACCAGCTCGGTTGCCATACTACTTGTCGCTACGGCAGCACCACAGCCAAAAGTTTTAAACTTACAGTCCTGAATTACACCATTATCGTCAATATCTAAATACATACGCATGATATCACCGCATTTTGCATTTCCAACGGTACCAACACCACTTGCGTTTTCAATCTCTCCTACATTTCTTGGATTGCTGAAATGATCCATTACTTTTTCGCTATACATTACGATACATCCTTTCCTTATTTTGCTGCATTTTTCTTTACAAAATCTTCGTACAGTGGAGACATACTTCTCAATTTTGCAACGATACCTTGCAATTTATCGATCACATAGTCGGCATCCTCAATGGTGGTTTCTTCACTTAATGTCATACGAAGGGAACCATGTGCAATTTCGTGAGGAAGACCAATTGCCAATAATACGTGAGAAGGATCCAAAGATCCGGAAGTACAAGCAGATCCGCTGGATGCGCAAATTCCTTCCATATCTAACATGATTAACAGAGACTCGCCCTCGACAAACTGAAAACTAAAGTTTACATTATTTGGAAGACGCTTTGTGCGGTCACCATTTAATCGGCAATACGGAATGGTCTTTTTGATTTTTTCAATCATATAATCGCGGACTTCTGTTTCATGCTTGATTCGTTCATCCATAGTCTCTACGGCGATGGAAACGGCTTTTCCAAGTCCTACGATACCCGGTACATTTTCGGTACCGGCACGACGTTTTCTTTCCTGTGCGCCACCGTGAATAAAAGAACGAAGCTTCAAGCCCTTGCGAATATACAAGAAACCGATTCCTTTTGGTCCGTGGAGTTTATGTCCGCTGGCACTCAGCATATCGATATGAAGTTCATCGACGTTGATCGGAATCTGACCAAACGCCTGAACCGCATCGGTATGGAATAAAATGTCGTGTTCTTTGGCAATTTCACCGATTTCTTTGATTGGCTGAATGGTTCCAATCTCATTGTTAGCAAACATAACGGAAATTAAAATTGTGTCAGGGCGAATTGCTTTTTTCAATTCATCTAATTTCAAAATACCATTTTCATCGACATCAATATATGTGATCTCAAAACCACGGGATTCCAAATAATCACAGGTGTGTAAAATGGCATGATGTTCAATTTTTGATGTAATAATATGCTTTCCTTTATTTTCATAAGCTTCTGCAGTGGCAATCAATGCCCAGTTGTCGGATTCACTTCCACCTGCGGTAAAGTAAATGTCACGTACATCAGCGTGAAGCGCATCGGCGATGGTCTGTCTGCTGTCATTTACCGCTTTTTTGTTTTTGGCGGCAAAATCATATACACTGGAGGGATTTCCAAAGCTCTCTGTAAAAAATGGATACATAGCATCAACGACTTCTTTTTTTGTTGATGTTGTTGCTGCATTATCTAAATACACAAATCTACTCATTGTGATCTCCTTTCTCTATTGACAGCCGCAGATTTTATCTGAATTTGATTCCTCGAGTAAATCGGAAATCATAAGACTATCTACAGCATTGTTGATACTCTCGCTAATGCGCTGCCATACCAGTTTGGAAACGCATTGTTTGGATTCTTTGCAGGGACTTCCGTTTTCAATGACTTCTGAGCAGTTTACCGGTGCAAGATCTCCTTCTAATGCTCTTAGTACATCTCCAACAGAAATTTCATTTTTGGGCTTGGCAAGCGAATAACCACCCTTTGCTCCGCGAACGCTGGTTACGATGTCCGCCCGGCGCAATTTGGCAATCAACTGCTCCAGATAACTGACGGATATATCTTCACGAACGGCAATATCACTTAAGGAAACCGGCTCGGAATCCCCATGTATCGCAATATCAATAACTGCGCGTAAACCATAACGTCCTTTCGTTGAAATTTTCATTGCAATCCTCCTTTGAACAGTGGAATTACAGTTGTTCTCCCTAGATAAAAAGGATTGGAAAAAGTCCGACTGTTTTAATTCCTATCATTTTTATCGGGATTAAAAATATTATAAACTTTGCTATTTTTTTTGTCAATAACATTTCTCAAAAAAAATATAAAATTTGGCTAAAAAATATCCCACATATAGAGAGCTATACATGGGATATTATGGTTCTGCTATCCTTATAATATGCAGAGAATATCATAATTGTGTAAATTCTCTTTATTGATAATATAACTGGTAGTATTCACGCTGGAACGTACCATTATCGTAGATATTCTTTTCTGCATATACTTTTTCTTCGTGATGTGTATGAACATCTTCAAGATGCTCCACTTCTTTTCTTTCCTCCGCAAGCATTTCCGGTGTCACTGACTGGATTTTGGAAATACCATCCAAGCCGGTGACAGCAGTTTGAGAGGAGGCTTCCCGGGTATTTGCCGGCTTTGCCGGTTCCTCTTTTGGTTTTGCAACTTCCGGCATATTGGTAGAACGGATTGGTATGCTGGAAGAATACTTGAATTTCTCTTTTTCTTCTGGGTCGCTGGCCTGTTTTTCGCCCATCTCATCCAAAGAAAGTGAGAATCCCTCGTCTTTCTTCTTCGCATTCTTTTTCCGGTTTTTCTTCTTTTCTTTTTCCTGTTTTTTTAGGTTTTTTTCCAAACTTGAAACTGTCGGAACTTCGTTATAATCTTCAATGATCAAAGAAGAAACATCATCAAAGTCGTTCATTTCTTCGACAAAAGAACTGCCCTGATCCGGATTAACAGGTTCAAAGTGAAGTGTAAATGGAACTTCTTCCTGTGCCGGTTCCTGTGCTTCTGGCTCTGTATCAGAAGAAACTGCTGTATGTTCAGGTTCAACAACTTCTTCCACCGGTTCAGGCGGACTTGCAATGCTTTCTACATCTGTCTCATCAATAGTAGGGGCAGCTATTATTCCCTGAGATTCCGTCATTACTTCGTCTAATTGATGGGATAATGTATCGTCCATCGGAGGAATCAGACTTTCAATCGTATTTTCGGTATCCAGATCTGCTTCAAAATCCAAAGCAGGCTCCGCTTCTGCTTCAAATTGATAATCTGCTACCTCCGGCTGCAATTGAGGCTCTTGTTCAAAATGCAGCTGTGCTTTCGGTTCCGATTGAGGTTCTTCCTTAAATTCAGGTTGAAGTCCGGATTCAAATGTCAGATCCGGTTCAAGTAGAGGTTCTTGTGCAGGCTCCGCTTCCGGCTGCACTTCCGGTTCTTCTGTTTCAAAGGAAACTTCCTGTGTTTCTTCTTCAAATTCAGCTGAGGTTTCCGTAAATGGATCATCATCTTCTTTGTAATCCAAATTAAAGTCCGGATTTTCTTCCTCTTCTTCTGTAAAATCTAAATTCGCATCCGGGTCAAATTCAAAATCGGACTCGAAATCTAAATTTGCTTCTTCCGGTTCTTCTTCTACTACAAAATCTAAATTAGATAGAGTTTCATCTTCATCCTCGCCAAAATCAAGATTTGCATCTGGAGATTCATCGTCGTTTTTGCTAAAGTCAAGCGTAGCTTTTTCCAGTTTTGACGGATCCGGTTGTTCCGGCTCTGCTGCAGTTTCTGCAGTGGAAGCACCCTCTGTCTCTTCCATCGAATTATTCTCTGAAGTTTCTTCATTTTCTGCAGCAAGGCTGTTTTCTTCTTCATGATGTGTTAATGTATTCATGGCGGCCGCAACTAAGTTAGACATATCAAAACTGGAAGTTGAGTCGGCTTCTGCTGCATCCAGATCAAGAGCATCTGAAGCAGGTTTATTAATCTCCTCTGCATCTTTTATACTTCCCTGGAATGCACTCAAATCAATATTTTCCTCAGAATACTGTGGCTCATCATCCAGATCATAACCCATGTCAAACATGTCATTGGTAATTTCCATGACTGGCTCTGCCTGGCTTTCCTTTGGCTCTTCAATCACTGGTTCAAGATCAGAAAGATTAGCACTTTCCTGTGGTTCCTCCGGCATAAGTGCATCAAGATTCTCCACGGGAACAGCAGTTTCGAGTTCGTTTTCTACTTCTGTCTGCTTGATAACGTCTGCAATATCTTCTTGTGCTGCCGACTGCATTCTTTCTAAATTTTCAGACACATCTAACTGTTTAAGCAAAGCTAATACATCGTCCGTATTTTCTGATGTGGAATGATCCATTTCATCAATAATTTCAATATCTTCCGGTCTTGCTGAGTTTTGTTCGTTTTTAAGCAAATCCGCAGCCGTCGATAATATTTGTTCTTCATTTTCTTCTGAAACAATAGAATTAGCCATATCGGATAACTGGCTGTCAACATCCACCGGTTCCGGAGTAACTTCCACAACAGGTTCCGGCGCAGGTTGAGGTTCCGGTGCAGGAACAGCTTCTATAACAGGCTCCGGCGCAGGTTGAGGTTCCGGTTCAGGAACAGCTTCTATAACAGGTTCCGGCGCAGGTTGAGGTTCCGGTGCAGGAACAGCTTCTACAACAGGCTCCGGTGTTGGCTGAGGTTCAGGTTCAGGAACAGCTTCTATAACAGGCTCCGGTGCAGGTTGAGGTTCCGGTTCGGGAACAGCTTTTACAACAGGCTCCGGCGCAGGTTGAGGTTCCGGTTCAGGAACAGCTTCTACAACAGGCTCCGGTGTTGGTTGAGGTTCCGGTTCAGGAACAGCTTCTACAACAGGCTCCGGCGCAGGTTGAGGTTCCGGTTGTCCGATATTTAAGATGCTGTCTGCCTTCTCCGTATCATCTGAGATATCAAGTGTTGTAATGCTTTCCGTGTCTTGCGTTGATAAAGTATCCCCACCAAAATCCAATACATTTTCTGTGGCAAAATTATTTTGTGCAGGAAGTGGCTCGGAAAAAGAATTATCATCCGATGCGGAATCATCATTTCCAATTACAAATTCTGTATTCAAGCCACCACCAAGTCCGGAACTAAGACCGGAAACTGCGGGTTGAACAGGCCGCGGTGATGGTTCGGAAAATGTACTTTCAGATGAAATGGTATTTTCGGGCTTTTTCTCCTCTTTTATTGTATCCTGAGACTCGGTAAAATCCAGAGAAAGCGTCCATTCTGGCAGTTCTTCTGTCGGAGTCCCAAGGGAAATTTTATTTCGTTTTGACATTTGCTATCGTCCCCTTTATATGAATTGATTTCGTACACATACAGTTATAACTATAATACAACAAAATGGTGTAAAATACAACATCTAAAAATTTTTCATATAAAATATTTTACAATCATATACATTTTATACAGAAAATCATGTAAGTAAATGATGGAAAATGAGTAAGGAGCAGAATATGAAAAATAAAATGCTAAAAGGCACGATTATTCTGACCGTTGCCGGAGTGATAACCAGAGTGATCGGATTTTTATATCGTATATTTCTGGCAAATCTTCTTGGAGATATCAAATTGGGAATATATCAGATGATATTTCCGATTTATGGAATATGTTTTACTTTATATGCTTCTGGTCTACAGACTGCTGTTTCCCAATTGGTTGCAGATCCCCATTTGAAAAATTCAAAACGTGTATTAAAGTGTGGAATTTTCTGTTCGCTTTGCTGTTCGATTACATTGTCCGTTCTCTTATTTTCTTTTTCGGATTGGATAAGCATTCATTTGCTGTTTGCAAAAGAAACTGCACCATTGTTAAGAATACTCTCGGTTATATTTCCTTTTTGCGGAATTACAAGTATTATCAATGGGTATTTTTATGGTAAACGTCATGCGAAAGTACCGTCCATCACACAAATTATTGAACAGATTTGCAGAGTAGGCTTTGTTGTTGCCGTTTTTTTCTGTTTTCAAAAATCAATCTCGTGCGAAATTGCTGTACTTGGATTAATTATAGGGGAAATGGCATCTAACCTATACAATTTATGGAATATCAGAAAAGAATTTTCTGGGAAAAAAGAAAATTCTAAATCAAGGTATGAAGAATTGATAAAAAAACTGCTGGGTCAGGCAATCCCATTAAGCGCTACACGCCTTACCATCTCGGTTTTGTCGGCGGCAGAAGCCGTTTTAATTCCTATTATGCTGCAATTTTCCGGGTTGAATCGAACCGATTCTTTTGCCCTATATGGAATAACCACGGGGATTGTGCTTCCATTTATTTTATTTCCGGGAACGATCACAAATTCGCTTTCGGTATTACTTCTTCCGGAAGTATCAAAAGCATTTTATGAAAGGGATAACCCTAAAATAATGCGGACAACGCAAATAACCATAAAGTACTCTCTTCTGCTTGGCTGTATCGCCATGGCAGTCTTCGTATGTTTTGGACCTCAGATAGGAACTATGTTCTTTCATAATCCGCGTTCCGGGAAATTACTTTCTCTTCTTTCTATGATCTGCCCTTTTGTTTATGTTTCTACGACACTGGCAAGCATCATAAATGGATTGTCAAAAAGTTCGATAACTTTTCGAAATACGGTTATTGGTTTGGTTCTGAGAATTGCTTTTCTGATTACGGCAACCCCATATTTTGGCATATACGGGTATTTACTTGGGATGCTGGTCAGCCAGATTCTCATAAGTATTTTAGATGGATATTATCTTGTGAAAAGAAAATATACAAAGATTGATTTGATAAAATGGCTGGTTTGCCCGGCAATATTATTTATAAGTTCATGTTACATCGGAAAAAAACTGTTTTCCATCAATGAAATATTACAGTATGTTCCTTCAACAGTATGCCTCGTCTTAATAATGGGAACGTTTCTCGTCATTCCCATTATTATTCTTTACAAAGGAAAAATGATACAAAAACAAGATTTTTATTGAATCATTTCAAGTAATTCGTCTTCTGTGATAATAGGAACGCCTAGTTCTTTGGCCTTCTTGTTTTTTGAAGAACTTGAAGTAATATCATTATTAACCAGAAAAGCAGTATTTTTACTTACGGAAGAACTTACTTTTCCACCGAGAGATTCAATTTTTTCTTTACATTCGTTACGATTTGTAAAGTGGGTAAGACTTCCTGTAATAACAAATGTTTTCCCTTCGAAAGAAGCATTGGATTCGATTTTTTCCGGCAAAGCAATGGTAAGAATATTGCTTAATTGCTGTAAGAGATCCTGATTTTCGGAATCAGTAAAATATTCTACAAAGGACTCAGCCAATTTTTCTCCAATGCCATCTACAGAAAGTAACTCTTTTACAGATAAATTTTTGTACTCGGTAAGAGAAAGAGGATATTTTCGACAGATTAATTTTGCCATGCTTAAGCCAATCCCCTTAATTCCAAGACTGTAGATAACGCGCTCTAAAGTAACTTGTTTAGAGTCTTCTATTGCTTGAATCAAATTCGTGTACGATTTTTCTCCAAAGCCATCTAAATTTTGAATTTCTTCTTTGTATTGTGACAACGAAAAAATATCGGTAACTTTTTGCAACCAGCCGTGATCGATAAATTTTTCCAAAGTAGCTTCCGAAAATCCATCAATATTTAAGGCATCCCGGCTTACAAAATGGGTAAATGCTTTGATCTTTTTTGCATAGCATTTTGGGTTTGGACAAAACAAAAATTCAGAACCATTTTCATTGATAAGTTCTGTTTCCTGATGACACACCGGGCAAACGGACGGAATTGATAACGCATTGCTCTTTGTCAGGTTTTCTTGAATCTGCGGAATGATCATATTTGCTTTATACACTGTGATTTTGTCGCCGATTCCTAATTGCAGTTCTTTTAAAATGCTTACATTATGGACACTGGCGCGGCTTACAGTGGTTCCCTCTAATTCAACCGGTTCAAAAATCGCAACCGGATTAATAAGCCCTGTACGAGATGCACTCCATTCAATGTCTGTTAACGTTGTTTCCGCTAATTCATCCTGCCATTTAAAAGCAATGGAGTCTCTCGGAAACTTAGCCGTTCTTCCCAATGACCGGCTATAAGAAATATCATCATAAGTAAGAACAAGTCCATCGCTTGGCAAATCAAACCCATTTGTAATCGTTTCAGAAAAATCGTCAATAGCGGAAAGAATATTTTTTCCGGTTACTTTTTTATAAGGCACGATGTCAAATCCCTGCTTGTCAAGCCAAATCAACTCTTCTTCTTTATAATCAAACTTGATTTCCGGATCGGACTGAATTAAGTTGTAAACATAGTAATGAACATTTCTTTTCGCGGTAATTTCATTATTTAACTGACGAACTGTGCCGCTGCACAAATTTCGCGGATTTTTGTATTTTTCCTGAATGTCAGAAAAGGATTCGTTTAATACTTTAAAATCAGAATATCGAATCAATGCCTCTCCACGAATAACCAGTGTTCCGGTGTACGGAATTTTAGCAGGAATATTTTTGAATGTTTTGGCATTATTAGTAATCACTTCACCAATTTCACCATTTCCACGAGTTAACGCTTTTACTAAGAAACCATTCTGATAAGTTAAGATGACACTTAAACCATCTAACTTTAAGGATAACAATCCTTCACGTGAAGTAAGCCACTGTACCAGTTCTTCCCGTTCTTTTGTCTTTCCAAGCGAAAGCATCGGGGCGATGTGCGCTTCTTTTGGCAGTTCACTAAGGGTTTCATATCCAACTTGAACCGTAGGACTTCCAGAGAGAACGACTCCCGTTTTCTCTTCCAAAGCGACCAATTCATCATATAAAGCATCATATTCAAAATTAGTCATAATTTCATCTTCCCCCTGATAATAAACTTTAGCTGCAGCATTTAACCGGGCAACTAAATCCCGCATACGTTCCATCTCATTCATTGTAGAATTTTTGTCCTTTCAATGCGTTTTTTAATTCTTCCAATTCATTTCCTGTGATCTCTCGCCAGGTTCCCTCTTTTAGTTCTCCTAAATGAATATTCATTACACGAACTCTTTTTAGTGTGATAACTTTGTAGCCAAAATATTCACACATACGGCGGATTTGCCGGTTTAACCCCTGAGTTAGTATAATCCGGAAGGTGTGGGAATCAATTTGAATGATCTGACATGGTCTCGTCATGGTGTCCAAAATAGGAACTCCCTGTTCCATGGCGCGTACAATTTCCGGACGTAATGGTTTTTGAACTGTGACAAGATATTCTTTTTCGTGATTGTTTTTTCCGCGAAGGATACGATCTGTCAATTCTCCATCATTGGTTAGTAAAATCAATCCGGTGGAATCCTTGTCAAGTCTTCCTACCGGATAGATACGTGTTGGAAAATGTAAATAATCAACAATATTATTTTTTTCTTTGACACTGCTGGTACATACAATCCCTTTTGGTTTGTTAAAAGCAATCACAATTTCTCTTGGTTTTTCACCAACAGGGATTCCATTTACCGTAATATACTGTTCCTTGGTAATACGTTCTCCAACAAAAGCAGTATGTCCATCCACTTGAATCTTTCCCTGTTCCAAGAGCCGGTCTGCTTCTCGTCGGGAACAGTAACCAATAGAACTTAAGTATTTATTTATACGTAATAGTTCATCCATAAATTATCTTTCTTTCTTGCTAAATTAGCAGATTATTGAGCCGGAGCAGCATTCGGATCGGCAGTCGGAGCGGCATTTGGATCGGCAGCCGGAGCAACGTTCGGATCTGTGGTTGCAGCGGCATTTGGGTCGGCAGCCGGAGCAGCGTTCGGATCTGTGGTTGCAGCAGCATTTGGGTCAGCAGGGATTTGCTGCCCTGGAAGGGAAGGTGCTCCACATTGCTGCTGTAAGAGAACCGCACGCCGGCCAGATCCGCCAGCCACGTGGTTTCATCTGCCATCCCCTGGCAGACCATGGCCAAGTCAAAACCCTCTTCCCGGGGAAAAGCTTTGTCGTTGAGTTCCTGGGTCAGCTCTGCCTGCCGGGTGAGGCGAAGCATTTGAAAGATCAACCGGCTCTGATTGGCCAGATCCTGGTCGAAGTCTCCCATCAAATGGTTTTCCTCCAGCACCCGTTTCATCTTCCACTGCACGGCAGTGAAGTTAGACAGGCACTCCCGCATCCGATAGACCGCGTTGGAAAAAGGGTGCTTTTTCTCTTCTGGCTGGGGCAGGGGACGCAAAACCAAGAGGTCCCCCATCTCAAAGGGGGAGACCGTTACCCGATAGGTGGCCTGCCCCAGGGCAATCTCCATCGACCCGCTGGGATGCTCTGCCAAGGCAGCCAGCAGATCCAGGGGACAGGTTTCGCTTTGTAACAACTGCTGCCCGGGCTCATTGGAATACACGGCCTGGCCGCCGGCCAGGAAAATCACCGGCTCGGGAAAACTGCCGAACTGGAGGTCCAGACGGGACGTGATGAGATCCATAGCGTCAACTCCTTGAAAATAGGATTAGGATGCCCGGAAGGGGCTGAAATTTTCACACCAACAGTGTAGCAAATCCTGGAAAGGAACACAAGAATTTTGTCGAAAAAGGTCGCTCTGCTCCAAACAAATGGGACAATTGCTGAAAAGTAGCACTTCCCTCTTGGGCAAAACTGGAGTATAATGTAGGCGTCTATGCTGAGCTTTCAGCAAACAAATAGATTATGACGCGGAAAGGATTTTGGTGATATGGGTATGAAAGTAGGCATTAACGGATTCGGAAGAATTGGCCGTTTAGTGCTGCGTTTGGGCATGGAGCGCCCCGACATCGAGTTTGTTGGCATCAACAGCCACAGCCAGACCCCCGATTACATGGCATATTTATTGAAGTACGACAGTGTGCATGGCCGCTACCAGGGCGAGGTGAGCTGGGACGGGGACGATCTGATTGTAAACGGCCGCCGGATCCGCGTGTTCCACTGCGAGGAACCCCACGAGATTCCCTGGTCCTCTGTGGGCGCTGAGTACATCATTGAGAGCACCGGCAAGTTCACCACCGCGGAGAAAATGAAGGGACATCTGGCCGGCGGGGCCAAAAAGGTGTTGCTGACCGCCCCTTCCAAGGATGACACACCCATGTTCGTGATGGGGGTCAACAACACATCCTATGACAAGAGCATGGACTTCGTTTCCAACGCCTCCTGTACCACCAACTGCCTGGCCCCGGTGGCCAAGGTTCTCCACGATACCTTTGGAATCAAGGAGGGACTGATGACCACGGTGCACTCCATCACAGGCAGCCAAAAAACCGTGGACGGCACCTCCAAGAAGGACTGGCGGGGCGGCCGGGCGGCCTCGGGGAATATCATCCCCTCCACCACCGGCGCGGCCAAGGCGGTGGGGAAGGTCATTCCCGATCTGTCCGGCAAGTTGACGGGGATGTCCCTGCGGGTGCCCACGCTGGATGTCTCCGTGGTGGATCTGACCGCAGAGCTGGAAACCCCTGCCACCTATGACCAGATTTGCGCCGCTATGAAAGCTGCGGCCC
>OGQN01001717.1_pt1 | contig 17224 bp, 9 predicted proteins | sample 1553231 | NCBI WGS metagenome assembly OGQN01 (sample SAMEA2579950, study PRJEB22360) | human gut metagenome | biome: human gut; feature: human-associated habitat; material: faeces | place: Denmark | collected 2008/2010 | reverse complement strand
TGGTAAAGATCACAGACATGAAAGACCGTCTGATCAAAAACCTTTCCAAAGGTTATCGCCAGAGAGTGGGTCTTGCACAGGCAATCCTAGGATATCCTGAAGTGATCATCCTGGATGAGCCGACAGTAGGACTTGACCCGAAGCAGATCATCGAGATCCGTGACCTGATCAAAGGCCTGAAGCAGAAGCACACGGTTATCCTAAGCTCCCATATCCTTTCCGAGGTAAGAGCAGTGTGTGATTATGTTCTGATCATTTCCCATGGAAAGCTGGTAGCCAGCGATACACCGGATAATCTGGAACGTCTGGCAGCAGGCTCCAACAGCCTCCTTATGAAGGTAAAAGGCGAGAAAGACACGATTCGAAAAGCTCTGGAAACGATCGAAGGCGTAACCGGAGTGGAAATGTCCTATGACAGCGATGAAAAATTGTGGAAAACAAAACTTTCCATTCAGGAAAATGTGGACATCCGTGAAAAAGTCTTCTACGCTATGGCAAAAGCGAACTGTCCAATCTACGAGATGCAGGTTAAGAGAGTTTCCCTTGAGGATGTATTCCTTGAGCTTACCGAAGGAGAGAAAAAATCCGCCGGAAAACCGGAAAGCTCACAGTGGAAACCGGTAGAAGACAGATCATCGGAAGAAGAAAAAACTCAGGAAGAAAAAAACGGGGAACCAGAGAAGGCTTCTGATGAGAAAGAGGGGGATCAGTCATGACAGCGATTTTTAAAAGAGAACTGAAAAGCTATCTGACCTCCATGGTTGGATATCTCTTCATATTTTTTGTCCTGGTGCTGACCGGAATTTATTTTTCCGCATATCAGCTTTCAGGCGGCTATTCAAAATTTGAAACTACCTTAAGTGCACTGACCTTTGTGTTCCTGATCGGTGTGCCGATCCTTTCCATGCGCGTACTTGCAGAAGAGCGCAAGCAGAAAACGGATCAGCTTCTTCTGACCGCACCGGTATCTGTATGGGATATCGTATTTGGAAAATATCTTGCACTGGTAGCTGTGTTTGCCATTCCGGTCGTGATCATGTGCGTTTATCCTCTGATCATGAGTAAGTTCGGAACGATTTCCTATGCTTCCGCATACACCGGAATCCTGGGATTTTTCCTTCTGGGATGCGCGAATCTGGCGATCGGTGTATTTATGTCAGCACTTACAGAAAGCCAGGTAATTGCAGCAGTACTTACTTTTGTATTCCTGTTCGCCTTCTATATGATGAACGGAATTTCCTCATTCTTTTCACAGACCTCCATGTCAACCGCAGTGGCATTCGGACTTCTGATCGTGGCGATCGCTATCATCATTTATACCATGATCAAAAATGTCCTGATCTCTGTAGTGATCGGAGCTGTGGGAGAGATTGCTCTTGTGATCGTATACGTTGTAAAATCCAGTATTTTCCAGGGTGGTATCCAGAAGGTACTGAACGTATTTAACCTGAGCGGACATTATGATAATTTTACAAACGGCGTGTTTGACGTGACAGGAATCGTTTATTTTATTTCTGTTATTGCGATCTGCCTGTTTCTTACCATGCAGTCCATTCAGAAGAGACGCTGGAACTAGGGGGTGAATGGAAATGAAATTCAGTGAGAAATTTAAGAAAAATAAAGGCGAGGCAGCCGTACCGGAGACCGCACAGGACTCCGGCAAAAAGAAACATAAACCGGATCCGAAAAAGCTGGTAGGCACCATCAGCAAAAAACATATCAAAAATGGTTCCTACAGCATGGCTATGGCAGCTGTCTTTATCGTGATCGTGGTTGTGATCAATATGATCGTCGGGGCGATCCCATCCAAATATTCACAGCTGGATGTAAGCTCATCCAAGCTTTACACCATCGGTGATGAAACAAAGAAGGTACTGAAGGCACTGGATAAGGATGTTACCATTTATCAGATCGCGGCAAGCGGTTCTGAGGACGACACGATCTCCAATCTGCTTTCACGTTATAAAGATGAGTCCAAGCATATTAAAGTTGAGGTGAAAGACCCTGTTGTAAATCCGAAATTTGCATCGGAATATACAACCGATGATCTTGCGTCAAACAGCCTGATCGTAGTCTGCGGCGACAGAAACAAGGTTATCAATTACAACGATATGTATTCCTCTTCAGTAGACTATAATACCTGGCAGCAGACTACAACCGGATTTGATGGAGAAGGACAGATCACAAGTGCGATCGGCTATGTGACATCCGAGGATCTTCCGATCATGTACACCTTATCCGGACACGGAGAAAAAGATCTGGATTCCAGCTTTAAAGAAGATATCCAGAAAGCAAACATTGATATCAAGGAGCTGAACCTTCTCACAGAGGGAAAGGTTCCGGATGATGCAGACTGCCTGATGATCGTATCTCCGACCAGCGATATTTCCGAGGAAGAAAAAACAGAGCTCCTGGATTATCTGGAGGCAGGCGGAAAAGCTATGATCTTCTCAGATTATACACAGGATGATCTGCCGAACTTTGATGCGGTTCTTGAAAACTATGGTGTAAAGTGTGCAGAGGGAATCGTATTTGAGGGTGATAATCAGCATTATGGAATGCAAATGCCATATTATCTTGTACCAACAGTCAACAGCACAGATGCAAGCTCTGAGACAGCTTCTGCAGGCTCCTACGTACTGGCACCGTATGCACAGGGCATTCAGAAAACAGATGATGTAAGAGATACCGTAACCATCGACAGTATCCTGACAACCTCTGACAAGGCTTACTCCAAAACAAATATGCAGAGCAGCAATATCGAAAAGGAAGACGGAGATGTAGACGGACCGTTTGATCTTGGTGTTGCCATCACTGAGAAACTGGATGATGATAAGGAAACACAGATCGTTTACTACTCCACAGCAAATCTGATGGAGAGCCAGATAAACCAGATGGTATCCGGCGGAAATGAAAAGCTCCTTCTGGAGTCCTTAAACTGGATGACCAGCACAGACGACAGTAATTCCGTTTCTATTCCATCCAAGAGCCTTGAGTCCACAAGCCTGACAGTAACCGATTATGCTGCAGCCTTCTGGAAGATCTGTACCATTGGTCTGATCCCGGGAGTATTCCTTGTTGCAGGATTTTTGATCTGGCTTAAGAGGAGAAAAGCATAATGAAAAAATCGACTAAACTTGTTTCAGCAGTTGTTGTTCTGGCAGTTCTCGGCGGCGTTTATGTGGGACTGAACACCTACGTATCCAAAGAAGAAAAGACAGAGAGCAGCGAAGAGGAAAGCAAAACAGAAGTGTTTTCCGTGAAAACGGATGACATTAAATCCCTGGAATTTATCGTAGACAAGAAGGAAGTGACCTTTGAGAAAAAAGATGATTCCTGGGTGAAAAAGGATGAGACTGCTTTTCCTGTAAATCAGACAACTCTGGATTCCGCAGCTTCCGCCATCAAAAAGGTGGAAGCGGACAGAGTCCTGGAGGATGTGGAGGATCTTACGGAATACGGACTGGATTCTCCATCTAACACAGTAACCGTTGATACCGCTGATGGGACAACGAAGCTCAACATCGGAGATGAGAATACGTCTACGAATCAGTATTACATTTCCAAGGATGATGATGACAGCACGGTATATGTAGTGGCAGCGGACACAGTGTCTCCGTTTATGAATTCCCTTTACGATTATGCACAGGGAGAAGATTTCCCGACAATTGATTCTTCCACAGTGAAAAAGGTCCAGGTCAGTGAGAATAAAGATTCCTATGTCCTGGAAGAAAATTCCGACGGAGCTACCTGGGATGTTTCCGGTGACGGAAGCAGCGATAAAGAGTCTGCCGATACAACGGCAGCAGGAAACGTAACCTCCGGACTTGGAAGCTTTGCATTTGACCAGTTTGTAAACTACAATGCAGAGGATCTTTCCCAGTATGGCCTTGATAAGCCCTATGCGACGATTACAGTGGATTATAAGGAAGAGGTGAAGGATGACAGCACAGACAGTACAGAATCCGGAGAAAACGATTCTACGGCCTCTGAGAGCGATTCTGAGAGCGGCGGCAGCGCTGACACGGACAGCAGCTCAGAAGATGCAGACAGCAAGACAACCACAGTGGATAAACAGCTTGTCATTTACGTTGGCGATGAGGCAGGAGATGGCAGCAGATATGTAACGGTAGATAACAAACAGATCTATACAATGTCAACGGATACACTGAGTGCAGTTATTGACAAGACGCCGTCAGATCTCTGGTCACTGATCGTCAATTATCTGTCTGTAAAAAATCTGGATCAGCTCCAGGTTACTTACGGTGAAACAACAAGTACTGTAAATGTTTCACGTGAAACATCCACAGATGATGACGGAAACGAAAAAGAAACAACAACCTATCAGCTGGATGGTAAGGAAATAGAAAGTACAACCTTTACCACCTTCTACAACAAGCTGATAAACATGGCAGGACAGAAGAGACTGACAGACGCTTATACACCGGCTGCAGATCCGGAGATGACCGCTGTATTCACAGACTCTGACAAGAACCAGACAACCGTTACCTTCTACACATATGACACAAACTATTATGCAGCTGTCGTTGGAGACAAGGTATTTCTTGTAAACAAAATGACAGTAAAAGAAATGTTCAATGCATATGAAACCATGGTAAACGGTGAAACAGAGACAGAAGCCACAGCAACACCAACAGCTGAGGCGGAAAAATAAAATATTAAGAAAATAAATAAAAACACCTCGGAGATCCGCAAACAATAAGGTGATCTCCGAATATCCGCTTGATGATCAGATATTCGGAGACACCACACAGATCAGGATTTTCCGGGGTGTTTTTATGTTGCTGTTATTTTACGGTCCTTACAGATGAATAAGGTCCGTATATTTTTTTACCGTTTGTGATGCGGTATGCACGGATACGGTATTTGGTTGCGGTGCCTGGCTTTTTATCGGTGTAGGTTGTATTTTTTGTATTGCCGATAGCTTTCCAGGTTTTACCCTGAAGACGGTAAATGGTGTAGCATAGGTGATGATTCTGTCTGTTTTTGCGGTCAGTGGATTAGATGCATACCAGGTTGCTTTTCCATTGAAAACCGCAGGCTTGCAGTCAGAAAGAGCTCCGGTTTGTGAGTAGATCTGAGAAGTCATATTGCCGCTTCTTCTGAATCTGACAGGAATGTTTCTGAACTGAAATCTGCTGCATAGGTCAGGCACGGTGTACTGGCGAGCTTGATTTTCTATAACTGCTATAATTATAGCGTGGAGAATTGACGAGGACAATATAAAAAAACTGTACAGAAGCTCATCTGAGCAACTGTACAGTTTTAATTTTTCTATATCTAACAGAAGGTTCGGGGGAGCTTCTGTCAGTAACTAAGTATTATGCAAGACCTCTTTCTTCCAGCCAGTCGAAGAGAACAACTTTTTCTGCTTTCTTTCTCTTGGTCATGTGATTGAACTGAAGGATCGTCAGGATCGTGAAGATCACTAACAGTGCAACCATTACAATAATGGAAGTGGTAATGCTTCGGCCACCGCTGATCGTTGCACGGAATGCGTCGACCGTATAAGTAAACGGAACGTATGCATGGATCTTTGCAACGAATGAAGGTGAAACCTCAACCGGATAAGTTCCGGCAGATCCTGCAAGCTGAACGACCATGAATACCAGCATCAGGAAGCTTCCTACTTTACCAAGAGTAATGTTGAAGAAGTACATGATAGAGGTAAAGGTCATTGATGTCAGGCAGGCGAAGAGTACGGTTTTGCCCATCTCTGCAGGTGTGAATCCGTTAAATGCACGTAACAGCAGGATCAGGCAGATTCCCTGAAGGATCGCTACCGGATAAAGGACGGAAGCTTTGCTTGCCCACCATGCGAAACCGGATTTCAGTTTGCCCTTATACTGAGCCAGAGGATACATCAGGCAGAATGCCAGTGCGCCGACCCAGAGGCCTACAGACATCATGTAAGGTGCCATTGCGTGTCCGTTATTCGGGACATCGGTAAGTTTTGTTTCATCGCTTACAACAGGAGTTGCGAACATTTTGATCGTTTCATCACTTGCTGAATTGTCTTTTACAGTGGTAGCTCCATCGCTGAGGCTTGTGGTCAGTGTCTTGGAACCGTCTTTCAGTTCTTTCATACCACTTCCAAGCTTCTTGGAGCCATCATACAGCTGAGAGGAACCGCTCTGGATCTGGGCAGCGCCATCTGCAAGCTGTTTTGCACCATTGTTAAGTGTGCTGTTGTTGCTTACAAGTTTCTCGGTACCGCTGAGAAGTGTTGAGGTACCGTTTGCTAATGTCTTAGTTCCGTTTGCAAGAGTAGTAGCACCGCTGGAAAGGGTCTTGGCTCCTGTTGAGAGCTTTTTGGTACCGTCTGTAAGAGCGGAGCTGTTTTCGGAAAGCTTAGCAACACCATCGGTGTAGGTTGTGATTCCGGTTGTCAGTGTTCCGGAACCATTGGCTAATGCTTTTGTTCCATCTGCAAGAGTAGCAGCACCGCTGGAAAGAGCCTTGGCTCCTGTTGCCAGTTTCTTGGTGCCGTCTGTAAGAGCAGCACTGTTTTCGGAAAGCTTTGCAATACCATCGGTGTAAGTTGTGATTCCATCTGTCAGTGCCTTAGAACCATCTGCCAGCTGACCTGCACCGGATTTGATATCCGGAAGTGCGTCAGTGATCTGTTTGCCGGCTGTTTTCAGATTCTTTGCACCGTCGTTGAGCTGCTTATCATAAGATGTCAGTTGGTCAAATCCATCGTTCAGAGCTTTGATTCCTGCTGCTGCAGCCGGGAAGGCTTCGACTGTGCCGTCTTCCAGAGACTGAAGTCCTGCGGAAACGTTCTTGGTTCCTGTGTTTACAGCCTGTGCACCCTGATACAGCTGGGTAACACCTGCAGAAAGCTGAGCGATCAGATTTGTAGGAAGCTGACTTGTAGCTGCAGATAACTGCTCTGCACCTACGCTCATGGTTGTTGCACCTGCACTCATCTGGTTTGCACCATCTGTCATGGTTGTTGCACCCTCAGAAAGTGTGCCGGCACCCTGAGTCAGTCCTCCGGAGATCTGAGTCAGTCCGGAAGCTGCTTCGTTAAGCTTGGAAGCAACAGCATTCAGATTTTCCTGAGTAGAAGAGAGCTGACCGGATACACCAGCTGCAAGCTGTGAAACCTGATCAGAATAGCTGCTCATGTAAGAACCGTCCACGCCAGTCATTCCACCGGCTACGCTGTTTAAAGCGTTGATCACATCATTCAGAGCTGCTGCGGAAATGGTTCCGTCCTCAGAAGCGGTTGCCTGAATCGCCTGAAGCTGTGCTGCTAAATCGGTCATTGTCTGTCCGGCAGTACCGATCTTGGTATTTGCATCAGTAAGTGCTTCCGTTGTCTGCTGTCCGTATCCTGTAAGGATGCTGCTGACCTGATCACCTACCTGTGAGAACTGTGTGCCTGCATTCTGGAGAGCAGGGATCAGACTGTCTGTGATACTGCTGCTGGTCTGACTTGTGATGCCTGCGGCCTGAGTGATATATCCGGCTGCGTTGTTGATTCCGTCTGCGGCATTGTTCATACCAGCTGCAGCACTGTTCATACCAGCTGCGGCTGTGTCCATACCATCCTTTGCGGAAGTAAGGCCGGCTGCAAGCTTGTTGATGGATTCCTGTGTTGTTCCCTCTTTCAGAGCAGAAACCTTATCGTTCAGGGCTTTCAGTCCGTTTTCAAGCTGCTGTGTTCCGGATATCAGTGACTGTGAGTCATCGGTTCCTTTGGTAACACCGGTATTCAGCTGAGAGATACCATTGGAAACTGTTGTGAGTCCGTCTTCAAGTTTTGCAAGCTCTTTGGCACCGGCTGCGAGTTTGCCAGCACCAGCCACATAGGTGGTAGTTCCATCTGCAAGAGTGTCAGCACCAGCTACATACTGTGTTGCTCCGTCGGAAAGAGTATCAATACCTGCACTTAATGCATTTGCACCGGATTCCAGGCTACTTGCGCCGGATTTCAGCGTATCAGAATTTTTATTAAGCTCATCCACACCAGCGGTGTACTGCTGAACACCTTCATCCAGAGTATCTACACCGGTTGTCAGCTCAGGAACCTTTTCTGTCAGAGCTGCAACGCCGCTGTTCAGCTGGTTTGCACCGGATTCCAGGCTGCTTGCACCGGATTTCAGTGCATCAGAATTTTTATTAAGCTCATCCACACCAGCGGTGTACTGCTGAACACCTTTATCCAGAGTATCCACACCGGTTGTCAGCTCAGGAACCTTTTCTGTGAGGGTTGCAACGCCGCTGTTCAGCTGATCTGCACCATCGTCCAGGCTCTTTGCACCATCGTTAACCTTTGCAACACCATCGGTGTAGGTCTTAAGACCTTCGGTGAGACTGTCAGCACCGCTTACGAAAGTAAGAGTACTGGTGGAAAGCTTCTTAAGGTTTTTGGTAATTGTTTTGTTACCATCAGCTGCTGTATTCAGTCCGTCTTCGATCTTTCCGGATCCGTCTGCAGCTTCCTGCATTCCGTCACCTGCTTCTGAGATAGAATCAAAAACGGTTTCTGTATAGGTTTCCGTAACCTTGGAAGCAATGTTATCACGAAGCTTCAGCATTGCTGTTTCACTGAGCTTGGAGGCGATATAGTTGGTTCCAGGGTTTGTCTCATAGGATAGCTCCATTTGCTTTGGCTCGTTGTCCATTACAGTGGCTGCGTTTGCGGAGAAATTTTCCGGAATTTTGATAACCATGTAATAGGTTCCATTGGCCAGACCGTCCTCTGCTGTCTTGCTGTCTACAATGTTAAATGCCATTGAGTCGTTGTCTTTCAGCTCATCCGTCATGTCCTTACCTATGCTTAAGGTCTTGCCATTATACTCGACAGGTTTGTCTTCGTTTACCACGGCCACTGGCAGGCTGTCTACGTTTCCGTAAGGATCCCACATGGATTTCAGAAACAGACCTGCATAGATGATCGGGATTACGATAATGGCGATTACGACGATAAGCATGAGCTTGTTACGAAGTAAGCTTTTCCATTCGTTTTTGATCATATTACCTATCCCTTTCTTATTAAATTGTATTATCAAACATAGTTGATTAATCAAACTTTATTCCAGTAATGGCGACGAGATCTATTAATCATATTAAAATCTATTAATAGCTTTATATTCCATTATCAAACAAAGTGTTGATTTTCTTTACGTGATGTATTATACTAAACACATACCACAGATACAACCATTAAATCTTTACTGAATGTATATTAATAGACGGAAATAATGGAAGTGTCTATTACAAATAAAAAACTGCATAATAGACAAAAAGTACGTTATTTCCTTTGAATTTATGTGCAGTTGGTAATATTAAATGCAGACAGGATTCCTATGTTTCAACACAAATATGCAGCAGATATCTGGTATCGTGTAGGTCGGCGTCGTTAACAATTTTGATCTTGTCAATTCTTAACAACAGCAGATATCTGGTATCATGCAGATCGGCGTAGAGAAAGCGAATGCTTTTATTCGTTTGAAGGATGCATTATGCATTGTATGACAGTTGCAGAGTATCGTAAGTAATAGGTGATTGAGGCGGAGGAAACGTGCTTGCTTTTTTGAATTGCAGGGGGAATTAAGATGGCGGAAAAAGTTGACAGAAGAGTACGTAAGACCAAGGCACAGTTGCGAGCGGGGCTTGCCCGTCTTATGCAGAAGAAGAGTATTAAGGAAATTACGGTAAAGGAACTGGTGGAAGAAGTTGATATCAACCGCTCCACATTTTATCTTCACTATACAGATATCTATCAGATGCTGGAATCCATAGAGGCTGAATTGATGGAGGAAATCACGCATCTGGTGGCAGACTATCCTCTGGATCCTCTTAATAATAAGGAGAGCTCGTATCCTTTTATTGAGCAGATATTTACGATCCTGGATCATAATAAGGATATTTGTATCGCACTTCTTGGAAAGAATGGAGATATGGCTTTTGTGAATCGTATAGAAAAACTGATCGCAGATACAGTGCTGCATCGCTTGTCAATTCGTCTTCCGAAAGACAACCGTGATATTGAGTATGCGTATGCGTTTTGTCTGAATGGATGCGTGGGAATGATCAAGACATGGCTGTCTTCTGAGAATCAGGAGAGTACACAGCATATGGCAGAGCTGACGCATAAGCTGATCGATAATACAACACACATGTATCTGGAGCAGGCACTTAGATAAGAGAAATGTCCGGATGCATGCTGTGAGTCTGGTAAAAAATAAAGAGTATTGTTTCACGTTTGTTTGAGGGAAAACTCATGTTTCACGTGAAACAGTACTCTTTTTTTATTGGCTTTTTGTTGGTTTATAGCATTTCCACAAATTACTGTATGGAGCTCAATGGCTCCGAATATGAACAATGTACTTTTGATGCGTTGATTTCCAAAATTACTATAGATAAATTTTGTTTTTGATGCCGGATCATAAGTTGTTTTTACAGGAAAATAGCTACCTGTTCCAGGAAATGTTCCGGATCTTCCAGATGAGGAAGATGTCTGGTTTCCGGGATCACAGCGGTTTCAATGGAAGAATTCAGCTTCTGATATTCCTCTGCGATAAGAGAAGCGGAAGCTTCTTTTTCTCCGGAAATAATATAGATGCATGCATCGGAAGATTCTACGGCATTATTAATGTTGATATTCAGGTATTTGCCAATGTAGCTGGAATACAGATATTTGGCGTTGGAACCGCCCTTGTGAGCGGATTCATAATAGGTGTCTACCAGTGTATCTGTTACATGGAAGGGATTGTAGAACAGCTTTTCCATAAACAGACTGCTGATGGATTCGCGGGAAGCTACCATATGATAGATCAGAGTTCCGAAAATCGGAAGCTCGATAAAATACTTAAAGAGCTTGTTGTCTTTACAAGGTGCCTGCTTCAGGGAACTGAAGCTTGGTGGATTGACCAGCATGATCTTGCGGAAATGGTCGGAATTGTTACGGTAAGCCATGATCGCAAAAGAACCTGAGAAACCACTGGCAATAACATCGGTTTCCTCACGAATCACATTCTTGGCAAAATCACAGAGTAACTGAGCAAATACAAAATTGGTATAAGTAATATCCGGTTTTTCAGAACGTCCACATCCAAGAAGATCAATGGTGTAAACGGTATGTTCGGTTGCGAGCTGCTTCTCTATGGCATTCCATTCATAACCGGAAGCACCTGGCATGATGTCATGAATAAGAAGAATAGGGGTGCCATGTCCCTGTTTTGTATAAAAAATCTTTCCAAAACGCCAGTCATAGGTTTTACTGTGTGGCTGTTCCAGCATATCTTTAAGCTGAGATGTGGCATCTATGAAACGGTTAGCAATATGAATAACACCTGCGGCAGTTCCGACTAAAGCTGCAAGAGTAAGTAGTCTGTGTCCATTTTTCTTCATTAAAAAGCCTCCTGGAATTCGTAAAAATAATCAGGACAGATGTAACGTAATTCAGGTATCTGATCTGATTTTTTCTGAATATTTCTTTGCTTTATTATACGACAGGAACGAAAAATTTACAATGCTTTTGTGGGAACCCTAACCTTGTTATTGTATGCTGACGCTACTGTCCATTCTGTTCTTGGCGATGATCGCTAAGTTGCTGTTCGTTCTGCTTTCAGTAACGCGCTTCGCAATGCAAAGAATTTATGTTGATCGCATAAATTGGTGCGGTATGGCTTCGGGCTTTCTGCGACCTTCGTTTATAAAAAAACTTACGGAATATTATCAGTGAACAGTAGCATAGCCAATATGCTTCATGATACATAGAAATCAGATTTGGAACCGAATCAAGTAAGTCCCCTGCTTTAATTGCGAAGAGCAATAAGCAGAGGGTGGGGACTTACTTGTATCAGGAGAAGGAAAAACTCCTTCTGATAAACTGCGAAGCAGTTATTTGGTTATGAGCAAGTAGCGAAGCGGATGCTGTTATTCGCTGGAATGCTTTTATACTTCAGTAAAATACCAAGTGTTTCACGTGAAACATTGGACTGGACTTGTTATCCGACGGAGCTGATGCTATACAGGATTGCCGAGGATGATGTTGATAAGGGTTTTGTTCAGCATCAGTGTGCGATTCCATGGATTGAGAATTACTCCCTCAACAGACGGCTCTTGCAATGCAGAAGCAAAAATCTTATCAATATCTGCGGTAAATGTGGACATGATCTTATCACTGCCTTTTAACTCTTCGTCAAAGCTGGTAAATGCAGCCCACCATTGCTTTCCATCGTTGGTTTTGATCGCATGAAGAGAAATTTTTCCATCACCTTTTGGAGGTTCTACAGCAATGATCAGCTGTGCCTGCTCCTGCATTCTGTGACGGATTACGGTGAGAGTATGAGCAAGCATTTCTTCGGTTGCTTCTTTTTGGAGTGCTGCAATGGCAGTTTCGATCTTTTCATTGCCATTTAAAGTCTTGTCTAATTGTTCTTTATAGAAATCGTTGCGATTATTTGTGGTGTTCATGTATAAAATATTCCTTTCAATCAGATGATAAATGACTAGTACAGCGAATATTAAGTAACCGCCATATTGACTTGTCTGATTTTTCATATGCTGCGTTGTCGTCAATCGCCGTAGCCACCGCTACGCCTCATTCCTTCGCCTTGCATATGAGAAAATCATCCTACGTCAATATAGCAGAAACTTAATTTTCGCTGTACTAGTACATTGTTTTCGAAATAACTATACCAATTACTTGTTGGTGAATCCGACTGCACAGATCTAAAAGTCTCAGCATAGCCAGCTACGCCTGCATTTTTATACCTGCACACTCGAATCCACATCCCACGCGATTAGTATAGTTATTTACGAAACAATGTATTAGCCGCAAACTGCAAGGAGTTTGCGAATGCTTTCTTTATGGATTATAGCATTTCAGGGGAAAATGAGGCAAGAGAAGAAGTATTTTTAACTGAATCAAATAAGTCCCCTGGTTCGATTTCGAAAAGCAATAATCAGGGGAACTTGCTTGCATCAGGAGAAGTGCAGGCTCCTTCTGATAAACTGCGAAGCACTTATTCGGTTATGAGCAAGTAGTGAAACGGATGCTTTTATCTGCTTGAATTAAATCAAGCAGTTTCCTGATTACTGATCACTCCGTTCTTGGTAATACACTTCGCGATGCACAGAAATTATGCTAATCACATAAATTTGCATGGTATGTCCAGGGCTTTCAGTGGTCTTTGCTCACAAAAAAACTCGGAGGATAATATTACCAGTTAACAGTAAGTCCCCTGCTTCAATTACGAAAAAGTAATAAGTAATAAGCAGTGGGTGGCGTGTATTAGGAAGAATGCAACGGCGTTTAGAAGCAGGGAAAAGAATAGTGGGCATGTCTAAAAACAAGGTACTGCACTAATTCATGTGGCCACTGTTATGGGTACATTGTAAGCAGGTCCTGATAAATTGCAAAGTAGCTATTGGGTGTAGAACTGCGTAGCGAATACGGGTATTTTTATTCGTTTGATCCCAAATTGGATAGATATGTTTGCACACTTGAAGGTGAGTTGCCAGATACTGTCATCAGTATTCCCCATGATTTCGGTCAGATGCTTTTGTGAACTGGATGGGGAATTAACAAGTTAAGTGAATGTAATAAAAATGTGTATTTATATGAAAAATGGAGGGTAAGGCGGAAAATATGGGGGATTTTATAGAAGAACGATATAAGAGTAAGGATGAAATAAAGAGAAATAAGAGATTATTTCTGTGAAGAGAACACTATGATAATGACAATAACACAAATGTTAAGTACGATAAAAAGGACTTTATAAAAGAAAATACTGGCAAATAAATAGAAATAATAGGATATTTACAAATGAAAAAGCATTAAAGTACAAATTATAGTACTTTAAATAAAAAAGTACGATAAAACGTACTTTATATGTATACACATATAAAAAAGTCTAAAAATGCAAAATGTGCACCTGCACACATACGGCAAAAAGATAAAATATAGATCCGTTCCTACTTTAAACATGTAAAATTTTGATTGATCGAATAAAAGAAAGCAGCTGCTTCGATTATAAAAAAAATAATAAGCTGTGGGTGGGAAAATACTTGTGCTCTTTCTGATAAACTGTAAAATAGCTATTTTGTGTAAAACTATGATTGAATGCAAAAATTTTTGTCCGCATGACTGGGATAAAGAGAAGACAGGGAAGTGTTTTACGGCTTGATTTAGAAGAAAAAGCCTATTAAGTGAAATTTATTTTATGCCAGTTCTATGCCGGAACCTTATTCAGATACATTTTATATTGGATATTACAAAATGAAACTATGCTTGAAAAAGCCTTTAGTTAACATGTACATAACGAATATATAACAGGATTGGAAGAAAAATGAAATAAATACGCAAATCTTTCGTAAACATAATAAAATAAACAAAAATCGAAAATTTCAGTTTCATAATATTATATTTTTTTCACGAGAGATACATGCATTTCACGCTATAAAAACACTCCGGGAAAAGAAGTTTCCATTTACTATATATAGATGCTTTTGGGGAATATAAAGATAACAGCCACATTATTTTGTGGATGGAGTTTCTTGTATTTTTTACATGCTTTCGTGATACAGATAATGCCAGAGAGAATATATCGGAGTATTTTTTTGATATTTCTCATTGATTTTATAATGTGTTCGTAACTGTTCAGTACCCTTGCAGTTACAAGTCAAACCGTGTCCTGGATCGATTTCGTTGATGGCATTTTTAACCGGATCGAGGAAGTCACTTGCTTCAATTATGAATATTGGTTTGATAATCTGTCTTCGGATGTTTCACGTGAAACATCCGAAGACAGATTAAGAATAAAGAGTTATAACCCCATCTTTGACAATTGCAGAAATAAAAAACAGCTGTAGTTCGTGCTTATGTGTTTTATGGTAGGCTTAATATAGATTTTAATCGAATCAAGTAATTCACCTGCTTCAATTGTGAACTACAATAAGCAGTGGTTGGGGACTTGCTTGTATCAGGAGAAGTACAGTCTCCTTCTGATAAACTGCGAAGCATTTATTAAGCTATGAGCAGTAGTGAAAAGGATGTTTTTTTACGCTTGACTTAAAAAATGTTTCGCAACAATGACAACTCATATGCGCTTTACGGTAGCGAGATATAGTTTTTAATCGAGCCAGGAGGTCCCCTGCTTCAAGTGTAAGAAGCAATAAGCAGTGGTTGGGGACTTGCTTGTATCAGGAAGAGTACAAGCAAGTTTTAATAAACTGCGGGGCAGTTATTCGGTGTAAAGCTGCGTAGCAACTGCGGATGCTTTTGTTTGTATGACTCGAATCAGGAGTTCCCCCCTGTTTTTGGCTTCAATTGCAAGAAACGATAAGCAGTGGTTGAAGAACTGCTTCTTATCAGGGAAGAGTAGCTTGTAGTCCTTTTGGTAAATCGCGAAGCAGTTATTCAGTGTAGAACAGCGAATGTGTTTACAGATGCTTTTATTCGCTTGATAATAATAGTAATGTTTTTAGTGTTCAGATAAAATTTGAAAATGCTATAAATGCTGTAAAAGAAAGGGATTTCGATGCCTATGTAGCAGTGTGCAAGGTTCCATAAAAGATAATATCTATACCGAGAAAATCGAATTATTTTCGAGATTACGATAAATCAGAACAATTTCAGCAAAATATCTATAAATGGGAACTTCATTTCTCGGTACGTTTTTATGGCGTAATGGCGTAAAATATATAGTCTGATTGACAGCAAATAAAACTGGAAGTTTATGCGGAGTTGATGGACTTTATAATCGATGTACTGTTACTGTCAAACTTCTGTTTAGTCCGGAATGAGTTTGGGTATACTACACAATAAATAAAATAATTCAAAACCTATTTTCTATTGTTTCACGTGAAACATTATGTGGCAGTTTAAAAATAAAAGTGTTATAATGATATCCAATGAGTAAAAATCCCTTAAAAAATACAAAAAAGGAGGGGTAAAATGGGACGAATCATTGCAGTTGCCAATCAGAAAGGCGGGGTTGGAAAATCAACAACGGCAATTAATTTATCGGCCTGCCTTGCTGAAAAAGGGAAAAAGGTTCTTGCCATCGACATTGATCCGCAGGGAAATACGACCAGTGGACTTGGCGCAGACAAGAATGCAGTAGAAAACACCCTTTATGAGCTGCTGCTTGGAGAAGCAGAGACCAAGGATACCATTATAAAGAACGTTGTAGACAATGTTGACCTGATACCATCGAATATGAATCTTTCCGGTGCAGAAATTGAACTGGTTGATCTTGAGGATAAAGAATTTATTCTGAAAAAGATCACGGATAAACTTCGCCGGAAATATGATTACATAATCATGGATTGTCCGCCGTCACTGAGTATGCTTACAATTAATGCTTTGACAGCCGCAACCTCCGTTCTGGTGCCGATTCAGTGTGAGTATTATGCATTGGAAGGTTTATCACAGTTGATACATACCATCGAACTGGTAAGAGACCGATTGAATAAGAGGTTGAAGATCGAAGGCGTGGTCTTTACTATGTATGATGCCAGAACAAATCTGTCACTTCAGGTTGTAGAAAATGTAAAAGAAAACCTGGACCAGAATATATACAAAACGATCATACCGAGAAATGTACGACTTGCAGAGGCACCAAGCTATGGAAAACCGATCAATCTGTACGATTCACGATCTACAGGAGCAGAGAGTTATCGCCTCCTGGCAGAAGAAGTTATAGGCAGGGAGGGCGAGTGATGGCTGGAAGAAGAACAGGAGGCCTTGGAAAGGGTCTTGACGCACTGATCCCGAACAAAGCAGGCGGTCCGTCAAAGGAACCTGCAAAAAAGACAAGATCTGCAGTTGTAAAAAAAGACAAACCAACTGAAAAAGATAGTCCGGCCGCAGAACGACTTGTGAAAATTTCCAGCGTAGAACCAAATCTGAATCAGCCCAGAAGACATTTTGATGAGGATGCGCTGCTGGAACTTTCGGAATCCATTAAACAGTACGGTGTTCTTCAGCCGTTGTTGGTATCCGATAAGAAGGATTATTTTGAGATCATTGCAGGCGAACGCCGCTGGAGAGCTGCCAAGATGGCAGGGCTCAAGGAAGTTCCTGTTGTTGTAAAAGAGTTTACAGACCAGGAAATCGTAGAAATTTCCTTGATCGAGAACATTCAGCGGGAAGACCTGAATCCTATAGAGGAAGCGATGGCATACAAACGTCTGATGGAAGAGTTTCACCTGAAACAGGATGAAATCGCAGACAGAG
>OGQN01001702.1_pt1 | contig 17270 bp, 16 predicted proteins | sample 1553231 | NCBI WGS metagenome assembly OGQN01 (sample SAMEA2579950, study PRJEB22360) | human gut metagenome | biome: human gut; feature: human-associated habitat; material: faeces | place: Denmark | collected 2008/2010 | reverse complement strand
ATAACGTGTCAGCGGCTTTTTCTTTTTATCTGAAAATCTATTAGTCAAATCTGAAGGGAGTATGCAGCAAGTGATACAGGAGAACTCTTGGAGTGAGTTTTCCAAAATTATCACAAAATGTTTCCTGCCTATTTCTCCTGTCATATAATGTTTTGCAAATTATTTTGCATGGATGTTCGCTGATAATAGGTATTTATGATATCCTGTAAAGTAATCGTATTCATTTTTTCTTCAGCAGTTTTTTGGATTTCATTATAGAATCCCTGCAAAGACAACTGAATATTAATGCCAACGCCGCAATCAGGGTTGGTATGAGTATCTAAATGAAGCAGAGGTTTCTCGCCTTCAACTGCTTTATGGAAAATGCTTAACTATAAATGAAGATCTATTTTATTTTTTGCAAAAATTACGGGGACAGATTCAATGAAGCGAGATGTAAGAATAACGATTTTAAAATCAGAAGTGGATCAAAAGCTTGCAGAGCAGTATGCAGTTTTAGGATTTGAAGCTTGTCCATTTCATAAAGCAGGACAGGTTTTTGTCAGTGACGGTGAGCATAAACCGGAAGGATTGTGCGAGTATGCCTGGAAACCAATAAAAGAGATGGTAAAAATGCTGTCAGAAGGAGAACTTCTCCAGCCGAGAGGCACATGGATGGTAGATGATGACAAAGGTGTTTTTTCCTGTGTAGATGGGTTACGACCAGTTATTATGCTGATCGAGGCGATTCATGCAGAAACTATATACACTTGTAAAAGATAAACCATATTTTGTGGTGACTTCTAATACAGATGATCATTTTGCAATGGCAGGGTTTGAACGTCAGCATATTTGGGAATTGGAGGACATTGTATCAGGTATTATTTTTGAGATAATTATGACTTTGCTTCGCAAATGGTTTGACCGAAGAAGTAAAACTATAACGGTAACCAAGCCAAAAAATCCCCTCAGTATTAGCAGTGCTGAGGGGATTTCTTTTTTTGTCCACATTTTGCTGTTTCTATGCTTGCCATTGTAAAATGTTACAAAAACTGAGTACAAATTTTGTAATGGGTTACACGTTTAACCTTTGTAAAAAAAGTATTTCTATTATACGATGTAATAAAATATGAGGAAAAGAAGGAATAGATATGGCGCAGAACAGAGTTCGGATCGTGGATGTGGCAGATGCGTTAGGTCTTAGTACCGCAACTGTCTCAAAGGTGATTCATGGTAAAACAGAAAAGATTTCTGACGAAACGGTAAAACGTGTCCAACAGGAGCTTGAAAGTTCAGGATATATACCGAATATGGCAGGTATTTTACTTGCAAGAAATAATTCAAGAATCATCGGAGTGGTGGTGAATGACAACATAAAGTATGAGGGTCGGGTTTTAGAAGACGGCTTTGTGATGTCGTCGTTGAATGCTCTTTCCCATGAGGTGAATAGAAAAGGATATTTTCTGATGATAAAAACAACATCAGATATCAGTGAAATCCCGGTGTTTGCTTCGATGTGGAATATGGATGGTCTGATTCTCATGGGGTTTTGTGAAGCGGATTATGAGAAGCTTCGCAATCAGATGAGAATATTGTTTGTTGTGTATGACGGTCATTTTGAAAAGTGTTCTAAAGTTGTTAATCTGGTAATTAATCATTATGATGGAGGTTATCAGGCAGGAAAGTATTTTAGAGAGCTTGGTCATAAAAAGGCATTATGTATAGCAGATAATTTTATATGTATGGATAAGGAGAGAATCGAAGGATTTTGTAAAGCATTTGAACCGGGGGAAGCATTGATATGGCAGATTCCCAAGACGGAAAAGGAAAGGATATACTTTTATCAGGATAACTTTTCCGAACTGCTAAAGAATAATATTACAGCAGTTTTTGCTGTCTCAGATTTTTATGCACTTGAGGTTATGCGTTTTTTACAGGGGAAAGAATTACATATCCCTGCGGATATACAGATCATCGGTTTTGATGACAATATGTCTAGCAGGGGAAGTTCTCCTGCACTTACGACGATTCATCAGGATGCAGCATTCAGAGCAAAAACAGCAATAGAATGTCTTGAAGCAATGCGGGATGGATTAGATTGTGAGTCGGAAATTGTGCTGCCGGTTAAATTAATAAAAAGAGAAAGTACGGGGTTGTTGTGATGTCAAAATTTACGAAATCGTTATGTAAAATAGCAATTCCAGTCACGTTGCAAAGTATGCTGCAGGCATCATTTTCAATTATAGATCAGGTTATGATCGGACAGTTGGGAGAAACAAATATATCTGCAGTTGGGCTATGTGGTAATTTTTCTTTGATTTTTTCTGTAGTGATCGGTGCCGTTGGTACTGTTGCGGGAATTTTAATTGCACAGTTTATTGGTGCTGATGATACGAAAGAAGCCTGGTGTAGTTTTGATGTGAGCTTTATTTGTGGAATAATAATAGCTACAATGTTTCTGTTAGCATCAGGAGTTCTTTCATCGCAGATTCTGAGTCTATATACAAAAGATACGAGTATTATTAGTACGGGTGAAGTTTATTTTAGAATTGTGGCGTTTTCCTATATTCCAATGGCAATCAGCAATATTTTATCCGCATGGCTACGTTGTAACGAGTATGCAGCCATACCATTTGCAGCGAGCTTTGTAGCAGTAGCTGTAAACACAGGACTGAATTGTTTACTGATATTTGGAAAATGTGGATTTGCACCGATGGGAATAAAAGGTGCAGCAATCGCAACACTGATTTCACAGTTATTTAACCTGGTATGTATTGGTATCGGATTTATGGTCTGCATCCAAAAAGATGAAGATAAACCAGTCTTGGCATTTCATTTTGAAAAGATTAGTCTTGGAGATTATTTTATAATGATCATGCCAATTTTGGTCAGTGAATTTCTATGGAGTCTTGGTCAAAATGTGGAATCGGCAGTATATGGACATCTCGGCACATTAAATCTTGCTGCCTATACACTTACCTGCCCGATACAGGGGCTGATTGTTGGCGCATTAAGTGGTCTATCTGCTGCGGCTGGTGTGATGGTTGGCAAGCGGCTTGGCAGGAAAGAATATGATGAGGCTTATACAGAGTCTAAGAAGATTATGTATGCAGGCTTAATTGGTGCAGTAGCCATATCGATAGTGCTTATTTTTTTAGCAGGTATCTATACTAGATTATATCGTGTAGATTATGGTGTAAAAGAGCTTGGAAAAATTTTGCTGATTATATTTGCTTTGTATGCGCCAATCAAGGTTGAAAATATGATTCTTGGTGGAGGAATTATTAGAAGCGGCGGCAATACAAAAATTATCATGGTGATTGATATTATTGGAACATGGTGTATCGGAATTCCTTTGTGCCTGGTTGCGGCATATGTATTTAAGTGGGGAATTATAGGTGTATACATGCTGCTAACCACAGAAGAAATATTTAGATTGGTTATGTCACTGATTATTTTTAGAAAACGTAAATGGATGATTAGTTTATCATAGTGTGTGGGGGGGGGAGACGAAAAACTCCGCAAAAAGGTATTACATATAATAGATGTATATGATGATCGTAAATCTTACACATCTTTTTTGTAAAAATCATTTAAAGTAAATCAACAGGAAAAGGATGTTTCCAGTTTCAAATTGAAAAAAGCAGGTTAACAGATGTCCTTTTGGATGATAAAATAAAATGAGGAGATTACGAGAAGAAAAAATTTTCAGGGGAAAATTCTTTGGATAAATTTCACTGGGTATTGTGCTAAGAACTAGTTTAGCTGTTAGAATTACAGTAATTTAAAGAATGGAATAATTTATAATGAATGGGTATTTTTATGTATTAACAATAATTAATCTTTTTGTTCTGAGTTTTATGTGCATTCTCACAAAGTTGAGTGAAGCACTTAGTAAAAAACAAAAGCAAGGTTTTGTATGTGCATTTGTGTTGATTGCTGGAATCTCCGTTCTGGAGGTTATCACGCTTATAGTTGACGGTAAGCCATCGAGTTATCGATGGCTTAATATCATGTCAAATTATCTAGGCTTTGGTTTATCGCCTGCAGTAGCAATCTGTCTTGTATATGTGTTGGATAAGAAAACAACTTTTAAGCGTGAATTTAAGATGGCGGTGTACTGCGAGCTTGGATATCTGATTTTTCTGGCTTTATCTATTCCACATGGAATTGTATTTTCTGTGGATGCTGATAATATCTATTCACGTGGCCAATATTTTTGCATTTATGTTATCATGTACTTCACTGCAATTTTGTATCTTGCGATATCTACGATCATCAAGGCGAGAGAATTTCAAAATCGCAGCAGGAAGCTCATCTATCCACTTATTGTTTTTTTGACGGCCGAGACGATTATTCAGGTCATGTCACCGGAACTGCGTGTTACTTGGTTATGTGTTACTTTGCTTTCTGTGTTGTATTTTATTTATTGTAATGAGATGTGGAATCAACTGGATGGTCTTACGGGTCTTTTGAATCAGAGCAGTTATCTGAATCGTACAGAGGAAATGCGATACAGTGGAGGGGTTCTCATAGTGTTTGATGTGAATGACTTTAAGATGGTGAATGATGATTATGGACATTTGCAAGGAGATATTTGCCTTGCTGCAATCGCAGACTGTATCAAAAAAGCCTATGCGTGTTATGGGTACTGTTATCGGATAGGTGGAGATGAGTTTTGTGTGTTATTGAAAAATGGAGAAAAAGAAGAGGAATGCTTACATGAATTTATGAATCGACTGGAGGAACGGAGAAAGGAAATTACTTTTTTACCAATCGTTTCATTTGGTTCATCGGTATTTTCTGGTGAGGATATCAATGTGGTTAAGGAGATTGCAGACCGTAATATGTACCAGTGCAAAAAAGAGCAAAAGAATCGTGTCGCTTCACAATTATAATACTATAGGTCAAAGAGAAACAGTATTATTTGTGAGATTGTAGAAGTATTTGTGTAAAATATATAATAATTACTTACTTTTCGGTGCACTTGTATCACTTGGAAAGGCAATTGTAGGTATGGATGTTGTTGGAGCAGGTATCTATGCATTCCTGAACCGTTTGTTAATTCCTACAGGATTACATCATGCATTGAACAATGTATTCTGGTTTGATACGATCGGACTTGGTGACTTACAGCACTTCTGGGCTGGTGAGACATCTGCAGATGTAACATGGAGTCTTGGAATGTACATGTCTGGATTCTTCCTATGTATGATGTTTGGTATTCCTTTTCGCAATCAAGAAGTTTGATCTTAAGACTCCTGGTAGAGAGGATGACAATCTTGAAGCAGAGAAGAAAGTGGAATTAGAAAGTAATGATTATACTGCCATCGCAGCAAAAATCCTCGAAGGATGCGGTGGAAAAGAGAATATTACAAGTATCGATAACTGTGTTACCAGATTGCGACTTGAAGCAAAGGATATAACAGCAGTAAATGATAAGGTAATTAAATCTGCAGGAGTTGCAGGGGTTATTAAACCTGGAAAGACTTCTGTTCAGGTAATTATCGGAACGAAGGTTCAGTTTGTTGCTGATGAATTTACAAAGCCTTGTGAATAATAGAAAGTTCTAAAAAGGACATGTGAGAAACTTTTGTTTTTCACATGTCCTTTTAGTTTATAGCATTTATGATGATAGCGAATATTTTTTTAATAACTTTATTTATAAATGTTCCTAATAATAACATTACCATGGACATTTTGACAGAAAAAAGGTATAATGGCAATAAAGAAATATAACTGTAGCAAATCAGCCGAAAGTCTGAGACGCAAAGCTAAAGGGCCTGTAAAATGGTAGCCAGTTGCAACGTTTTTGAGCATTGTCTGGATAGACAGTGCTTTTTTTCAGTTAGATAAACAGGTAATAAAGAAGTAAGAGAAGGAGAGTGGTGCATTATGAATGAAATGCATAATAAGAATGAAGGTTTTACTCTGGTGGAACTTATAATTGTAGTTGCAATTATGGGTGTTCTTATTGCGTTATTAGCACCTTCTTATGCCAGACATGTGGAAAAGAGCCGCGAGACGGTTGATATTGCGAATGTCCGTTCAGCATATACAGAAATTATGGCAGAAGTGATGGATGAAGATGCATCGAATATAGTTAAGGTCGTAAAATTAAAACAAAAGAGAGATGACTGGCAGGCATTTGATCCTGTTGTAATTGCAGGAAAAACACATTACAAAAGCGAGAAAGATACTGATAACTGGAAGGGAATTCCTGTTGCAAATGGGGAATGTTAGGTGTCTTACAATGAAGCAACGGGGATTCTTTTTGACTGGAAAGGCACAGGCAAAGATTCATCTGACACAACGATAGATTTTAACGAAGATCTGCATGGAATACTTAAAAGAACAGGAATATTAGATAATTTAATAAGTCAGAATAATAATCGCTTTGAGATAGATTCCAAATGTCCTGATTCAAACATGGTTAATAAAGTAAAGGAAGAGATTGAACGACAAGATAATAGTCTGCTGAAATATGGTACATGGGCCTATCTTGGAAGTCCATCGGAAGATTCAAGCAGATATTTGTTTTGGACATCTGTTGATACGAATAAGGTTGGGGCAGGAAAGAAAATACCAGTAATTGTCAGCAAAGTAAATGGTGGTTTTTATATATCGGAAACGACAACAGCTAATAGAAATCCTAAAAATAAAGAGAAGTATGTTGCAATCGCAGATCATATTTATAATGATTCTGGTTTTCAAACATATACAAAAGGTGAAGAATATAACACGTTAAAGGATGCTTATGAAGCATATTCGAAGCTTCTTAAAGAGGGAAAATACTCAGGGTATAAATATACTCTGCCCAAATAAAAGGGAGAAAAGTGGAAGAAGGTATGAATAGTCAGGTGTTTTTTTCTTTGCCGTTGTTATGGATCTGTCTTGGTAGGGAGACGGATAGACCGCTGATGTAAAAAACATAGGGAAAGGAGAAAGCTAATATACATGGGAATGAAACAAAAGATCATGATTGTTGATGATGCAGAAATAAATCGTCAGATTCTGATGGCGATTCTTGGGGATAAATATGAATATGTGCAGGCAGAAAATGGCTGTCAGGCAGTCCATATGCTGCAACATGATCTTACGATAGATTTGATACTTTTAGATATTAATATGCCGGAAATGAATGGTTTTCAGATGTTAGAGCGAATGAATAAGTTTCACTGGATTGATGAGATTCCGGTAATCATGATATCTTCGGAAGAAAAAAGAGATATTATTGAGCGGGCATATATTTTGGGAGCAGAAGATTATATACGAAGACCGTTTGATGCTTTTATCGTACGCAGGCGTGTGCAGAATATACTGAATTTATATGCGAATCAGAAAAGATTAAAGCAGATGGTCTCTGATCAGATTTACGAAAAAGAAGAGAATAACAATCTGATGATTGGTATTTTAAGCCATGTAGTGGAATTTAGAAACAGTGAAAGCGGAGAACATATCATTCATATTCGCATGATAACAGAACTTTTACTGCGTTGTCTGGTTCAGAAAACAGATCAATATCATTTGTCTGAGTCGGATATTGCTATCATTACAACGGCATCTGCCCTTCATGATATCGGAAAGATCAGTATTCCGGAAAGTATTTTAAATAAGCCGGGAAAGCTGACACAAGAAGAATTTGAAACCATGAAGACACATACGACAATCGGTGCGGATATTATCAGGCAGATGTTTACGAAATCAGAAAAACCGCTGATTCGCAGTGCATGGGAAATCTGCCGCTGGCATCATGAACGGTGGGACGGACATGGTTATCCGGATGGGCTTCTCGGAGAAAAGATTCCGATTTCAGCCCAGGTGGTTGCTTTGGCAGATGTATACGATGCGCTGACTAGTAAGCGGTGTTATAAGAATGCTTATGACCATGAAACGGCGATGAATATGATCATGTCTGGTGAATGTGGGGCTTTTAATCCGCTTCTCTTAAAATGCCTGTATGAAATATCTCCCAAACTTCGTATGGTAGTGGAGGGAGATATGGGAGAAGAAACATATCGGCAGGAGGCAGATCGTCTGGCAGCAGAAGTGATGAAGAAAAAAAGTATGCCATATAGCGACCGAGCACAGCGTATGCTCGAATCTATGCAGGAACGGCTGGAATTTTTTGCTTCTTTAAATGGCGGGATTCAGTTTGAGTATGATCATGTTTCCGGATTGGCCAATATAGTAAACTGGAATGAACCGCCACAGTATCGTTATTCTGTCATGAATCTTGCAGATCAGAATTGTTCCAAATATCTGGGGCAGAAAGATGTTCATCGCTTGAAAGATGCGCTGGATGCAACGACACCGGAAAATCGGGAATTTTCCATGAGTATTATGTTACCACAGGGAAATGACTATGAGTGGCGTGATCTGCGAATGCATTCACTTTGGTCAGAATCGTCACCAGATCATTATATTGGAGCAGTGGGGCAGTTAATTAAACCACAGCATGTTACAGCGGAACTTCCTCTTCTGGATGGTCTTTCTAAAGGAGAGAACGTAGATGGAAAGGATATAAGAGCAGCATTTGAACAGCTTAAGCAGATTTTTGATATTGTCCGTCTGGTAGATCCGACTCATAATGCAGTCATGGAAGTAGATGATAAAGGAATATTGAGGCAGACGGATCAGCACTGTGCCGGTTTCTGGGAGAACGGAGGAAATTGTGCCAACTGTATTTCAGCGCGTGCCCTCACACAGAAAACGATGCTGAATAAGTTAGAATTTACCAGAAGAGATATGTATTATGTCGTTGCAAAATATCTTTGCATCAACGGAACACCATGTGTGCTGGAGATGCTCTCTAAGATGAATGAAGGGCGCTGGATTGATGCGAATGGAACCCGATTTTTACTGGATAAAAGTCGTGGAGAGAATAGAGAACTTTTTTCTGATGCGTTGACGGGTGCATACTCTAGACGATATTTTGAGACATATCTTACTCATATGGAAGGGATGGAGTGTGTAGAAATTATAGATGTGGACCGTTTCAAACAGGTAAATGATACATACGGACACCTGGCAGGCGATGTAGTGCTTAGGGATATTGCTGCTGCGATTCAGTCCTGCATTCGAAGTACCGATATTCTGATTCGTTATGGTGGAGATGAATTTTTGCTGCTTTTTCCTCAAATGTCTGAAAAACATATGTTGAAGAAGAACGAAAAAATTAAAAAAGCAGTTGAGAATATTGTGTTTACCGAATATCCGGATTTTCATGTAACCGTCAGTATTGGTGGGGTCTGCGGTGTGCATCCGATCATGGAAGCAATCCATCAGGCAGATAAGCTGATGTATGAAAATAAGAGGATGTTATAGAAAAAGATAAAAAACGATATATTGGTCTGTCCAGTACGGATGCATTGACAGGAGTCCTGAATCGCAGAGCTTTCCGGGCAGATGTTGAACATGAGCTTAGAAAGAAACAACCGGGGATATTCCTGTTTATCGATGTAGATAATTTTAAATCTTATAATGACACCTATGGTCATAGTAATGGAGACCTTTGTCTGAAATACTTTGCACAGACAATGCAGGAGGAGTAATTTTCCCTGAACAGGGAGAAGATTTTGTATCGTTATGTAAAAATGCAGATGCTGTCCTCTACGATATAAAACAGAATGGAAAAGCTGCATTTAAGATGAAATAAGATAAAAAATAAAAAGTCCGATAGAGCAGAGCTCCTTATATCTGATCTATCGGACTTTTTACATAATGAATCAAAGTTATGAATCAAAGTTATAAAAGCAATTCTCTTACCATTTCTCCGGTAAAAACGACCTGTTTTAAATGATCCACTTCAATCTGATATAATGCATTCGCTACGATATGCTCTGCAGCCTGTTCTAAGTCACGAATACCTGTAGTATCGGAAAAGATGTCAATTACGGTATCTAATGCCTCATCCGTCATGATACATTCCCCTTCATGTAAGCCGATTCGTTTGAGAACTTTAGGAAGAGCAAATTTAGAGAAGATTGCCTTCTTTTCTTCTGGTGTATAATCCGGAATATCAATGACAGCAAAGCGGGACATTAAAGGACTGCTGATCTGACTCTTATCATTGGCAGTTGCGATCGGATAAACTCCAACAGTAGGAATCATACATTCCATGTAGTTGTCAGTAAAGCCAAGGTTATCTAATAAAGTAAGAAGAACATCAGCAGGATTACCAGTTCCCTTACCGGAGTTTGCCTTATCAAGCTCATTAATAATGAAAACGAGATTAGATTCTCCAGCCATTGAAAAAGCATCCATAATAATTCCAGGCTTTGCATTCGCATAAATACGGGAACTTCCGGTTAACTGTTCGGGATCATTAATGGAACTCATGTCCAAAGTTGTCCATGGGAGCTTTAAAATACGAGCAACAGCGTAAGCAATCTGAGACTTTCCGGTACCGGCAGGTCCTACAAGTAAAAGACCATAAGCAGGAAGAGTATGTGTACGGTTAATCTGGATAATTGTCTCAATAATTCTCTGCTTTACACGTTCCATTCCATAGAGTTCTTCGTCAAGAATCCGTCGTGCTTCTTCAGGATCGATAGATTTAAAATAATCACTTTTCCATTGGATGTTCATCATAATAGATAAAGCACGCTGGGCATGGCGTCGTTCTTCTGGAGAAACTTCGCGTGAACGGGCAACAGCAAGGTTTCTTCTGGCCCACAGGCGGATATTATCAGGAAGCGTTCTTCCGGCGCAAGTCATAAAGTCTGTAATGCTCTGAAGACTGGTAAGCTTCATCTCATCACTGTCTTCTTCCTCTGTAGTTATCTCAGAAGTTTCCTCCACAGGAGCGCTGCTTGCAAAAAGACGCTCGATCATAAACTGTAAAAAGCCATCTTCTGCAGATAATTTCGTTCTTCCTCCAAAAGAAATTTCCTGAATTTTATAGACTGCATATCCTTGTACAGTATTTTTACCGGAAAGCTGGATGTGAATATGGTGTTCACCAAGCCATTTTAAAAGACTGACAAAACGAGCATCTACTTTTAAGATATCTGCACTGATCGTCCCATCTTCTTCTTCAAACTCAAATGTAGTCTGTTTATTTGGATTTGCAAAAATACCAAAAGAATGATGTTTCCATTCTCTCTTTGTATTGTCAATTATAAGAATCGGATTTTCCGGTGAAGCATGATCATTATCTGAATAGACCATGGTGTATGTACAGCGTACAGGCTCTTTTTTTGCCTGCATATTACTAAAATCAAATACTGGCATGATGGTTTAAAAGTCCCTCCTTGAATTTTAATATATCAGATTATAACATCTTAGCTCTTAATTCTTCCGGAGTCATCTGAGATAACATTGCCGGTGCGATATCAAATACACTTCTGGCACCAGATTCACCTTTCACAGAAAGTCTGTGAGCAGCACGTGCATAAGCAACAAGTACACTTCCTGTAAACTCTGGATTAGAATCAAGTTTTAAAGAGTATTCGATAACATGTTTGTTACCTTCACATCCTGTTTCACCAGTACGGATAACGAAACCACCATGTGGCATCTTACTATGATGTGCCTTTAATTCCTCCTCGGTAATAAATGTTACAGTTGTATCGTAGTCAGAGAAGTAATTAGGCATTGTTTTAATTGCTGTTTCAATAGCTGCTTTATCAGCACCTTCTTCCGGAACAACATAGCACTCTCTTAAATGCTTCTGTCTTGTTGTAAGTTCTGGTTCATTTCCACTTCTTACCTGCTCCACAGCATCTTCGATAGGAACTGTGTACTGGATTGCATTTTTAACCCCTTCAATACGGCGGATCGCATCAGAATGTCCCTGACTTACACCCTTGCCCCAGAAAGTATAAGTACTTCCCTGTACAAGAATGGACTCGGCATACAAACGATTTAAAGAAAACATTCCCGGGTCCCAGCCGACAGAAATGATACTGATCTTATTTCCTTTTTTTGAAGCATTATCCATAGCAGCAAAATATTCAGGAATCTTTGCGTGGGTATCAAAACTGTCAATCGTATTAAAAGAAGCAGCAACTTTCGGACCAATAACAGGAAGATCTGTCGCAGAACCACCACAAAGAATCATTACGTCAATCTCATCTTTCATAGATGCCATCTCATCAAAATGCTTCACAGCAGCACTCTCTGTCTGAATAGATACAGTAGCAGGATCTCTTCTTGTAAATACCGCTGCCAATTCCATATCATCATTACGCTTAATTGACTGCTCCACACCACGACCAATATTACCATAACCTACAATACCAATCTTGATTTTGTTCATTATTCTACCTCACTTATTATTTTATATATTTTTATATGCTTTCATAATCTCCCTTTGAGATATAAGCTTATGATACATTGCAAAACTGCATAGCGAAAAAATGCAGAGTCTGCTGTTTGATTATAACATATAGAAGTAAAAAAATGGAGAAAAAAGTTTTGATTAATAAAAAATTCAAGAATGTCCTGGAATTTTTCATAGCACTTGCCGGCATCTAAAAACAACACCGTCTCTTTTAGCAGGAGTATGTTATAATGAAAACAGAAACAAAAAGATTCTAAGAATACCGAGGTATTCCTGAATAAAGAATATTGGAGAATTTTGTATGATTACAAGAAAAGAAGCAATTGAATATGGTCTATCCTTTCCCAATACATATGTAGATGCTCCGTTTCGCGATCCAAACTGGCAGCTCATCAGAGTAAAAGAAAGCAAAAAAGTATTTTTATGGATATATGAAAAAGATGGATTTGTTCAGTTAAATGTAAAAGTAGAACCAGAATGGAGAGATTTCTGGAGAGAAGTATACCCATCGGTCATTCCGGGATATCATCAAAATAAAAAGCACTGGAATACAATAATACTTGATGGAACAATACCTGTAAAAGAAATTAAACGAATGATTACAGAAAGTTATGACCTGATAACAGACAGTCCAACAAAACGAATTTATGAAGCAGTCAAACGTATTCCAAAAGGTCATGTAGCAACTTATGGGCAGGTAGCGGCTATGGCAGGCAATCCAAAGATGTCACGTGCAGTTGGAAATGCTCTTCATAAAAATCCTGATCCGGAAACAATCCCCTGTTTTCGAGTGGTAAACTCCAAAGGAGAACTTGCAGAGGCTTTTGTATTTGGAGGGGAAGGAGAGCAGGCAAAACGTTTGGAAGAAGATGGTGTGGAAGTAAAAAATGGAAAAGTTGATTTAAAACACTATGGAATATCTTTAACTACTAATTTGCTAGACTAAAGAGACGAAAACCAGAAATTTGAGATAGAAAAAATGTGAAGATAGTCGCGGCGTAGAAAATGCCTGTTCGGCATTTTTACTAGCTCCGACATCACATTTTTTCTATCTCAAATTTCTGGTTTTCTGTTCTTTGGCGCCAGATGGAAATTAGTAGTTAAATCTTGGATGGGAATAAGGGGATTGTCCAGAAGTTTATGGTTTGTATTTAGAGTGAAAATCTCCAGAAGAGGAATATCTTCTTACTGAATTGTAGTCGGTCTTTTTTTCTTTCTCGTAGTTCGCTTACAATTCAGCATAAAAATGTGTTTTAGCGGCTGAATGGTCTTGCACGATTCGGAGACTTTCACCAAAGAGTAGGTATACAAACGAAATTATCCTATATAAAAGTAGCATTAAAAACAGATATTAATAAAAGCGGTCATTCTCCATTTACAAAACTATACCAAGAGAATATCTATAAAAGGAAAATTCTGGTAAATAAGAAAAAAGAAAAGTATTTGCTATAAAGATATAGCATGAGCTATAATTTACACAGGAAAGTGTAGTAGGTACTTATCAGTGGAAAGGTGACATAGACCTTGCAAATATTGTCTTAATTGGTTTAGCAGAAGACCTTCCAGAAAAAGAGGAAAGATACGAACCAGAGCAGATAAGCGATATATTAGATATGGAAGTTGAGGAGGTACGGGAAATTATGGAGAATGAGTAATCTGTTTCAATCTAATAGATAAAAAAGAAACCGACATAAAGCCGGTTTCAAAAGAGAGGAAAGTATGAAAAAAATCTATCAAAAATCTGTTGTTGTTTTTGATGGTTTTATGATACTGGAAATTTGTGAACAGGTTGTGAGCAAAGAATGAAGATAATCTGACGAAAAAAGAAATTGCTGACGTTTTTCTGTAAGAAATAGAATAGGGTAGTAGTATCAAAAGAAACCTATAACGAAATAGTGTCAAAAGTAGGCCGTTAGGTTTGGCAAATCATATAAAAGTGAGTGTCAAATCTAACGGTCGTTTTTTATGATACGGAAAGGAAGAAAATCATGGAAAAGATTTATGGGTATGTGCGAATTTCTACAAAGAAGCAGAATATGGAGAGACCGTTTCGGAATATTCAGAAAATTAATTTTATAGGTAAGGTAACTGAACGGACAGAGATAGGGAATACCCTATGGGCTGAACTTAATCGTCTAATTTCAATTACACCTACTGGAACTATAACATCTTTTAATCCTCCAGAGTATTTAAAAAGAACATTATCTCTTATGGTTTCGCTATTAGAAAGATTGAAATATTATCAATTTAATGTTAAAATCATAAAATAATTACAAAACTTTTTGTTCTATTTTTACGCATATTTTTTAACACATTGATGCGGTTAGGGCAGGGGTTACAGTTTGTTTTCTGTCAGTATCAGTGTCCATACCGGTCCGGATACAGTTGGTATTGGTATCAGTTTCAGATAGAACGTTCAGAAAGGAGCAAAGTATCATATGTTTCAAATTTTTGTTGACTCCGCAGCCAATTTACCAGCTGTGATTGCAAAAAAATATAACATTCATGTCATTTCTTTTGTTAATCTGATTTCAGGCAAGGAGGTTACCTGTTATAATCCAGATCTTTCACCTGAAGAAGAACGCCAGAAGGGTACAGAGTATTATAATGCCATGCGTGAGGGTTGCGAGATTAAAACGGGGCTGATTAGTACAGCAACTTTTGAAGAAGAGTTTGAAAAGGTATTGCAGGCAGATCAGGATGTCTTATATTTTTCTTTGAGTAAAAATATTAGTGGAAATTATAATTCTGCAAGATTAGCGGCAGAAGAAGTAATGGATAAGGAAATCAATGGTCGTAAAATACGCTTAATCGATTCGCTTAATGCTTCGCTTGCACAGGGGATTCTTGCTATATATGCCAGTGAGATGAGAGATAAAGGTATGGCTGTTGATGCAGTTGCGGATGTTATGGAAAGCTATGTCGGAAAAATGAATGGTGTGTTTACTGTTGGAGATCTTAAGTATCTTTCCCGGACAGGCCGGATTAAGGGGAGTGTTGCCACGATTGGAAATGTTCTTAAGATTAAACCTATATTAAGAGGGGATAAAGATGGATATATTGTCACTTATAAAAATGTTCGTGGCCGTAAATCTGCTTTAAATACTCTGGTGAATCTGGTTTGCAATAATATCGTAGATCCAGAACAACAGATTATTGGTATTGCTCATGCTGATGCTTACGAAGATTCCCTTTATATTATGAATAAAATACAAGAAAGAATCAAAGTACGAGATTTTATTAATACTTCTTATGATTTTTGTACAGGAAGTCATGTCGGTCCTGATACGATCGCACTGTTTTTCCTTGGTAATGACAGGGAGTTATCACAAAACTAATATTAAAATTTTTTAAACGGCGTAAATCCAAAGAGAAAGAGTGGAAGAATTAAAAGAAATTCATGTAAATAAGATGAATTTTCGTGTGATAAGCAGACATCCGGAATATGCGAAAAATGTGTAAAGCCAGATAAGCAGAAGTATGAAAAAAGAAAAAATACTCTATCCTAGATGTGACTTCGGAGCGTGTTTAAGATGCGGATGAGCATCTTAAACACAGCGACTACAGAGCAGATGGGATAGAGTATTTTTTCTTTTTTCGTCTATACGAAATCTACAAACTAGAATTTTTTAGTATCAAATGCTGGGTTGAATGCATAGAAGTTCCGGCTGTCTAAGTGGTCTTGCACGATTCGGAGACTTTCACCAAATCTTTGAAAGTGTACGATTTCTCTTTCACGCAGGAATTTGATTGCGGCATAAACATCCGGGTCATCTTTCACAAGCCGGAGGATATTGTCATAGGTAGTGCGGGCCTTCTGCTCTGGGGCGACTTCGTAAGAACAACATTACACAATATAATATGAAGATAAAACAAGCTATCCTACATAGTTCTAGTATTTTTAATAGAATAAACTTTAAAAAAGGGAGGAAGTGATTTATACTATAAAAAAATAACAAATGAGGATTTAGTAGATGGATAATTTATTTCAATTTTTGGATAAAATATTGCCTTTAATTTCAACATTATTAGGAGCTTATATTACATATTTTGTTACTGTTTCGAGTAAAAAAAGTGAATTAAAAGTAAATGCACAAACTAAGGCAAGAGATGAATATTGGATACCATGTTCTATTGCAATTTCAAATTTGCAGAAAAAAATAGTTGAATTAACAAAAAAAGAAAATTGTTATGTTACCTTTCAAGGTGAAAATAGTTGTGAGCAGGAACTTCAGGAATTACTGAAATATCTTCAAGCTGATAAAAGAATTTACTTTTATGAAAGGACAAGAAACATATTAACTTTATTAAACGAAAGTATAGAAATTTATGAGACAGCAGTAAATGATGATGTACGATCTATTTTAAATATCTTTCGCAAACAATATTATGCTATGATAAAGGAATTTTCAGTATATAAAAATAATAATTGTACTGATTGTGAAATAGCTATTAGAACAACTTTTCCTCAAGAGATAAAAGAAGGAATATTAACCCAAAAAGGTATAATATGGTTTGGACAGGTATATGATGTTGATTTTGTAAGAGGTGATTATTCAAATACATTTTCTACAGACATGACTTATGGTTCTGAGGATTTCTATTATGAGGTATGGTTGCAAATAAAAGAATATGGTAGACAACGAGAAGAATTTGGATTATCCCCAGAACAAGAACTAGGCTTAGATGTCCTTGATTATGAATTTGAAAATTTTAGGAAATTTACTAGTCCTTTAGTTGAATTTATAAAAGGCATAAATTATCAAAACAAATATACTGCAATTTTTGAAACATTATCTTTGTTACAAGATGAAATCTTTAAGAATATTGATGATGTAACAATTTTATAATTTTTAGGCGTTCAGAAATGAGCGTCTATTTTTTTACCCAAAATCGAAAGGAGAAAGAAGAAATATGAATAAGCTAGTAAAGCGGTTGCTGACAGGAACACTTGCTTTTGCAACCATTCTCACGGCATTACCAGTGACGGCGGTTCATGCTTCCG
>OGQN01001699.1_pt1 | contig 17286 bp, 14 predicted proteins | sample 1553231 | NCBI WGS metagenome assembly OGQN01 (sample SAMEA2579950, study PRJEB22360) | human gut metagenome | biome: human gut; feature: human-associated habitat; material: faeces | place: Denmark | collected 2008/2010 | reverse complement strand
ACTGGCTGGCCTGCAGCAGCAGGGAGACATCCCAGATGGCACTGTGGAACAGGGAGACCACCACGCGGTCGCCGATGCCCGTCTCGCGGGCGCGGTACAGGGCCGCCAGCACGCCGGAGGCCAGGTACATACCCACCTGATGGTCGCCGAAGCCGGCGATGGTCAGCATGGGCAGGGCGTCCTTATCGAACAGGGTGCCCAGGATACCACCGCGGGCAAAGAAAGCGGTGAAGTCGAAGCCGGGCAGGTCCTTGTCGGGGCCCTTCTCGCCGTAGCCGGACACGAAGCCATACACCAGCCTGGGGTACTTGGCGTGGAGCGTCTCATAGTCCAGACCGGCCTTCTTCAGGGGGTTCTGCCGCCAGTTGGTGATGAAGATGTCCGCCTCGGCGATGAGCTTCTCCAGCGCCTCACGGCCGGCGGGGGTCTTGGTGTTCAGGCAGACGCAGGTCTTGCCGGCGTTCTCCAGATCGTAGGAGGTGTTCTCCTTCTGATCCTGGGGACGGCCCTCGTTGACAGCGGTGTAGCGCAGGGGGTCGCCGGCGGGGGCCTCGACCTTGATGACCTCGGCGCCCAGATCCGCCAGAAAGCGGGCGCAGCAGGGGGCGGCGATAAAGGTGGCCAGCTCCAGCACCTTTACGCCCTCGAGGGGACGCTTTACTTCACTCATATCGTTCCTCCATGTATGTTAATAAATGGTGTGTTGCTTACATTTTCAGCAGGTCGCGGAAGGTCTCGAGGTTGGTTCGCACCTGCTCAAACCGCACCATCTGACGGTCCACCTCCACCAGCGTCAGGGGCAGGTCGGCGGCCTCGCAGGCCTTCTTGATCATCACATAGTCGAACTCCTCCGGGTCGCAGAACTTGGTCAGCACCACCAGAACGCCCTTGGCGCTTCTCGCCCTGGCGGTGTCCACGATCCACTTCACCCGGTTCTTCTCCTGATCGTACAGCACAGAGCAGTTGCCCATGGCGGCGAACTTCTCGGCCAGCGCGTTCAGGGCGTCATCGCGCTCCGGTGCGTCGGTGCGGTACTGGCGGGACTGGGCGGCCACGTCGTCGGCCACGATGTGCAGACCCATTTCGTCCAGAATGGCGTTCAGCGCCGGGGCGTCCGTCAGGATGCCGGAGATGACGATGGGCAGCTTCTCCGCGGCGGGAGTCTGGGCTTCCAGCTTCTCAATGAGCGCCTCCACCAGCTCCGTGTGCTCCTCCTTGGTCATGAAGAAGGCGCTCTTGAAGATGTCGCTGCGCTGGGCGGCGGTGATCTCCGGGTGCCCGGCCAACAGCTCGTCGATCTTCCGCATGGCGGCGTTGTGGCGGTTGTAGACCTTGATGGAGGCGAGCAGCTTCTCCTCGGAGAATGTACCGCCCAGCTTCTCCAGGTCGCGGATCACGCGCTCATAGCCGGCCTTGGTATAGGCCACGCCGTAGGCGGGCTTGCGGTTCTGGGGATAGGTCATGGGGATGAAGGGGATGGACGGCACGGCGTACTTCCAGTTCTCGCCCACGGTCTTGAGGGTATCGCACAGGGAGGGGATGACGATAGCGGACGCGCCCTCGTAGGCACCGTTGATGCCCAGCTCCAGCAGAGACTGGACAATGGCGCACAGGAAGGCGGGACAGTATTCCTTGGCGCGGTTCAGCGCCACATCGCCGCCCCAGGCTCCCATAGGCACGAAGCCCATGGCGTGGATAAGCTCCTCCGGGGTGTAAACAGGAGCGCACAGCACGATCTTTTTGCCCTGGGCCAGATAGCCGTCCATCTGCGCGCGGGGAGAGGCGGCCACCTCATGCAGCTTGTTGAGGATGTCGTTCATGCCTTACACTCCTTTCGCAGCCTTGTTGGCTTCCATGATCTCCGTCAGACCCTGCACACGGGTGTCGTACTGGGCCTCGGAGAAGTTGCGGGGGTCGGCCTGATCGCCGTCGAAGCTGACCACGGGGATATCGCAGGCCTTGCCGATCTGGCGGCTCATCTCGTACATGAAGCCGCTCCACAGCTTGCAGGAGCGGTTGGTATGCACCAGCATACCCTCCACGTGGTTGTCCTTGCAGAGCTTGATGCGCTTGTCGCGGCTCATCTCCAAATTGATGGCGTTGGGCACCTTGCAGTAGGCGCGGATCATCTCGTCAAAGGTGTTGTAGTCGAAGCCGAAGGCGTCGGCGTAGATGGTGGTGACCATGTTGATGCCCCGGGACTTCAGGCCGGTGCTGGTGGCGCGGAGGTAGGGCCAGCAGGCGATGCCCTCGAACATGATGCGGTACTTCTCCTCGCCCCGGAAGGTGGAGGTACCGTTCTTGTGGTTCTCCTCGTACTCCTTCAGCAGCGTCTCCATGGCGTCGGCGGCGGTGGACTTGCCCCGGGCCGTGACCATGACGGCCATGTGGTTCAGCAGGTCGAAGCCGTTGAAGGGAGAGGGTACGTACCTGGCGCAGCCGGTGGCCGCCAGCCATGCGCGGCTGGAGCGGCAGGAGAAGCCGGTGACCTCCTTGAATTTCTCGTCGGACCACTTTTTGCCGGCGATCTCCTCCAGCTGCTTCACGGCGTCCCAGAACTGGCCGGTGACGTAGGCCACCTCCGCGTCGGACACCTCATAGTCGGGATTGAAGGGGATATCCAGCAGAATCATGGGGATATTCAGCTCGCGGGCCAGGTTCTCGTACCACTTGATCATGCAGGAGCAGATGTTGCTGCAGCACAGCAGCACGTCGGGTATGGCCACGTCCTGCTCGGGACAGGACTTCAGCTTGGCGTAGGCCAGCGACACGCGGGCGTAGGCGCAGATGTCGTTGGAGTAGCCCTCGGACTCTGCCACCTCGCACATTCTCGTGCCCGCGCCGCGGGCGGCGATGCCGGCGGCCTGGTTCTCGGGGTACACGGTGGCGATGCCCATGGTCTCCGGGATCTCCACGGGGAAGTTGCTGGACACCCAGGCAACCTTCTCGCCGCGCTTCTTGGCCTCGATGGCATCCACATAGGCGTCCGCCGCGATCTTGCCCAGCTTATACTTGGCGGAATTGGGATCCACCGGCTTCGGGGCCTTCTTCACTTCTTCTGCCATTTCAGTTCCTCCTCACAGCTTTTATCGAAACGCACTTCTGCTTATTCATGTCGTCTGCTTATATGCCCACAGGGCCGCGCCGATGGCGCCGAAATACTGGGCCAGCGGGTCCACACTGACGGGGACGTTCAGCTCCTTGGCCATGATCTTCATCATGCCTGCCGCACCGCGTCGTTCCGGGCCACGCCGCCGGAGAGACAGACCTGCTCCGTGACGCCCGCCCGCCGCGCCAGGGCCGCCACGCGGCTGGCCACGCTGCGGCAGATGCCTGCCACCAGGTCGGGGCGCTTGACGCCGTTAGCCAGCTGACTGATGACCTCGCTCTCGGCGAACACGGTGCAGGTGCTGGAGATAGCGGCGGGGGCGGTGGCCTTGGCGGCCTCGGCATCCAGATCGTCCACATCCAGGCGGAGGATAGAGGCCATCACATCCAGAAACCGCCCCGTACCGGCGGCGCACTTATCGTTCATGACGAAGTTCACCATCTTGCCGGAGGGCGACAGGGCGATGACCTTGGCATCCTGCCCGCCGATGTCGATGACGGTACGCAGGTCCGGGAACACGAAGCGCCCGCCCAGGGCGTGGGCCGTCAGCTCGCTGATCTCGCCGTCGGCGCCCTCGTAGTTTTTGCGGCCGTAGCCGGTGACAAAGGCGCAGGCCATATCGGCCCGGGTCAGGCCGCTGGTCTGCCACAGCTGCGCCAGCGCCTCCTCCGGCCCGCCGGTGCCCAGGCCGCCGGTCTGGAGGCTGTGGGCCACCAGCTCTTTTCCGTCTTTAAGAACGGCGCACTTGGAAGTGGTGCTGCCGATGTCGATACCTAAGGTGTACATGGGGTCCTCCCTATTCTGTGCGATCGGGCAGAAATACCCTCTCCCGCGGTGCGGAGATACTGCGCGCCGCACTGGTCTTACCAGTTTACTTATATTATACGGGTTTGTGAAATTTGCGTCAATTATGCGAATTGCCAAAGAAATAACAATTATTTGTGCATTGTACCGAGCCGCACTTTAAATGATTAAAACTTTCCGGATTTTTCCGGGACAATGTTGCGTTTTCTTTGGAAACTCGTCATGGCAATATGGGAAAGCCGCATGGCGCGCTCGCGCCATGCGGCTTTCTGCGGTTCACGGCTCCAGGTCGTGTTTGTCCAGCTTCATGTTCCGGTAGGCCTTGGGCAGGCCGGGGGCGATGAGGGGAAAGGTGTTCTCCGTGTCGGACGTGGGCTGAATGTTATAGGTGCCGTACATATTCACCAGGTCGAAGCTGCTGCGCGGCACGCCGGGAAAGTGGTGGACGTCCGGTGTAGCGTCATAGGGAAAGCCCTCCCGGCTGCGCTTGCGTTTGGGCATAAAAATCACCTCCGGCCTTAGTATGGCCGGAGGCGGTGGGTTTATGAGCTTCAGCGGTAGACCTCCGCGTCGAAGTCGCGGACGATCTCGTCCCGCTTCTCGTCGCGGACGTAGACGCAGTTCGTCTCGTCAAAGGCCAGGCGCATGGCGAAATCCTTGGCCTCGTAAATATCGTTTGTCTCGAAGAAGTCGCGATAGGCCTCCTCCGGCTCGTGGCTCTTGCGCCAGACAACGTGAAAACGCATAGAAATTCCTCCTGCAAAATGGGGGTAATTTTTAGTATACCCCCGCCGGAAGCAAAAAGCAACGGTGGGTTTTGCCAAAAAACACAGTCAAAGTTCGTCACATTTTCCCCCGGGAAAGTTGTGATTTCTTCTTTCCCTGCCCCACAAGATATTGTATAATAGCAGACGATATTTTGGAGAGACAGAGGTGGATCAGGGTGAAGATCGGATTTGACAACGAAAAGTACCTGCAATTACAGGCGGAGCACATCACGGCGCGGCGCGCCCAGTTCGGCGGCAAGCTGTATCTGGAGTTCGGCGGCAAGCTGTTTGACGACTACCACGCCTCCCGTGTGCTGCCGGGGTTCCAGCCGGACAGCAAAATACGGATGCTGCAGACGCTGAAGGACGACGTGGAGATCGTGGTGGCCATCTGCGCCGGGGACATCGAGAAGAACAAGATGCGCGGCGACCTGGGCATCAGCTACGACGTGGACGTGCTGCGGCTGATCGACGTGTTCCGGGGTTTGGGCTTCTATGTGGGCAGCGTGGTCATCACCCAGTACGCCGGCCAGCCGGCGGCGGATGCCTTTATCAAGCGGCTGAGTGCCCTTGGCGTGAAGAGCTATAAGCACTATCCCATCGCCGGGTATCCCTCGGACGTGGCGCACATCGTGTCCGACGAGGGCCTGGGTAAGAACGAATACATTGAGACGACCCGGCCGCTGATCGTGGTGACGGCCCCCGGCCCCGGCAGCGGCAAGATGGCCACCTGCCTGAGCCAGCTGTACCACGACAACCGTCGGGGTATCCGGGCGGGCTACGCCAAATATGAGACGTTCCCCATCTGGAACCTGCCGCTGAAGCACCCGGTGAACCTGGCCTATGAGGCGGCCACGGCGGACCTGAACGACGTGAACATGATCGACCCGTTCCACCTGGAGGCCTATGGCAAGACCACGGTGAATTACAACCGGGACGTGGAGATCTTCCCGGTGCTGGCGGCCATGTTCCGGATGATCCAGGGGGAGTGCCCCTACAAGTCCCCCACGGACATGGGCGTGAACATGGCGGGCTTCGCTATCGTGGACGACGCGGTGTGCCAGGAGGCCAGCCGGATGGAGATCCTGCGCCGGTACTACACCGGGTGCGTGGAACGGGCCAAGGGGCAGGCGGACGAGTGCGTGGTGCGGAAGCTGGAGCTGGTGATGCAGCAGGCGGGCGTGACGCCGGACATCTGCCCGGCGGTGGCGGCCTCGCTGGAAAAGGCGGAGGCCACCGGCAAGCCGGCGGGCGCCATGGTGCTGCCGGACGGCAGCGTGGTGACCGGGCGGACCTCCCCCCTGCTGGGCGCGTCGGCGGCGCTGCTGCTGAACGCGCTGAAGAAGATGGCGGGCATTGACCACAAGCTGGACCTGATCCCCTCGTCGGTGATCGAACCCATCAGCGCCATGAAAACCGGCTGCCTGGGCCACCGAAACCCCCGGCTGCACTCGGATGAGGTGCTGATCGCGCTGGCGATCTCCGGCCTGACGAACCCCCTGGCGGCCATGGTGCAGGCGCAGCTGAAGAACCTGCGGGGCTGCGAGGCCCATTTCTCGGTCATCATCTCCGAGGAGGACGCCAAGCTGTACAAGCGGCTGGGCATCAACGTCAGCTGCGAGGCGAAATATGAGGTCAAGAGCCTGTATCACAAGTAAATAAGCGTCTGTGCCCGCGCCGTGCGCGGGCACAGCTTTCTGAAAGGAGCACATATGCAGAGCATCGCACAGATATTGGCATCGGAGCTGGGCCAGCCGGTCCAGTACGTGGAAAACGTTATCGCCCTGCTGGACGAGGGCAGCACCATTCCGTTCATCGCCCGCTATCGGAAGGAACAGCACGGCTCCATGGACGACACCACCCTGCGGAAGCTGGAGGACCGGCTGCAATACCTGCGGAACCTGGACAAGCGGCGGCAGGAGGTCAAGTCCGCCATCGAGGGGCAAGGCAAGCTGACCGATGCGTTGGCGGCGGCCATCGACAGCGCCGCCACGCTGGCGGAGGTGGAGGACCTGTACCGTCCCTACAAGCAAAAGCGGCGGACCCGGGCCACGGTGGCCCGGGAGAAGGGGCTGGAGCCCCTGGCGCAGCTGCTGCTGGCGCAGGAGAAGGACTGTCCCGCGCCGGAGGCGGCCGCACAGGCGTACATCGATCCGGAGAAGGGCGTGGAGACCGCGGCCGACGCATTGCAGGGCGCCAACGACATCATCGCGGAGATCATCAGCGACGACGCGGACATCCGCAAGGCACTGCGGGGCCTGCTGATGCGGCAGGGACGGCTGAGGAGCCTTGCCACCACGGAGGAGGACAGCGTGTACCGGCTGTACTACGACTTTGAACAGGCCATTCCCAAGCTGGCGGGGCACCAGATCCTGGCCATCAACCGGGGCGAAAAAGAGGGGCTGCTCTCCGTCACGGTACTGCTGGACCGGGAGGCCGCGCTGCCGGCACTGCGGCGGGCGGTGGTGAAGCCCGGCTCGGCGGCCATGGAATTTATCAAGGCGGCCTGTGAGGACGCCTATGACCGGCTGATCTATCCGTCACTGGAGCGCGAGGCGCGGTCCGCCCTGACGGACAGCGCCAACGAGGGCGCTATCGGACAGTTCGCGCTGAACCTGAAGCCGCTGCTGCTCCAGCCGCCGGTAAAGGGCCACGTGACCATGGGGCTGGACCCCGGCTATGCCCACGGGTGCAAGGTGGCGGTCATCGACGGCACCGGCAAGGTGCTGGACACCACGGTGGTCTACCCCACCTACGGCGAGCGCCAGAAGCGGGAGGCCATCGCCAGGCTGACGGCCCTGTGCAAAAAACACGGCGTGGCGCACATCGCCATCGGCAACGGCACCGCCAGCCGGGAGACAGAGCAGATGACGGTGGAGATGCTGCGGGGCCTTCCGGGCGTCAGCTATATGATCGTCAACGAGGCGGGCGCGTCGGTGTACTCCGCCGGCAAGCTGGCGGCGGAGGAGTTCCCGGACTACGACGTGAACCTGCGCTCGGCCATCTCCATCGCCCGGCGGTTACAGGACCCGCTGGCGGAGCTGGTGAAGATCGACCCCAAGGCCATCGGCGTGGGGCAGTACCAGCACGATATGCCGCAAAAGCGGCTGGACGAGGCACTATGCGGCGTGGTGGAGGACTGCGTCAACGCCGTAGGTGTTGACCTGAACACCGCCAGCGCCAGCCTGCTGGGCTATGTATCCGGGCTGAACGGCACCACGGCGAAGAACATCGTGGCGTACCGGGAGGCCAACGGCGCCTTCCCGGACCGGAAGCGCCTTTTGAAGGTGCCGAAGCTGGGGCCCAAGGCCTATGAGCAGTGCGCGGGCTTTTTGCGGGTACCGGAGAGTAAAAACGTGCTGGACAACACCGGCGTACACCCGGAGAGCTATGGGGCGGCGGAGAAGCTGCTGGCCCTGTGCGGCTGCGGCGACGAAGACGTGCGCCGGGGCGCGGTGGACGGATTGATGCGGAAGGTGCAGGCCATGGGCGAGGCAAAGGTGGCTGAAGAGATCGGCGTGGGCGTGCCCACACTGCGGGACGTGGTGAAGGAGCTGATGAAGCCCGGACGCGACCTGCGGAGCGACCTGCCGGCGCCCATCCTCCGCACCGATGTGCTGGACATGAAGGACCTGAAGCCCGGCATGGTGCTCACCGGCACGGTACGGAACGTGATCGACTTCGGCGTGTTTGTGGACATCGGCGTGCATCAGGATGGGCTGGTACACATCTCGCAGGTGTGCAGCAGGTTCATCAAGCACCCCTCCGAGGTGGTGGCCGTAGGCGACATCGTGAAGGTGCTGGTGCTGGACGTGGACGAGAAAAAGCACCGCATCAGCCTGTCCATGAAGCAGGTGAAGGAGTAAAAAAGAAACCGCCCCCGGGGCGGTTTCTTTTTTATTTGTCTTTTACTCGATGACGGGGAGCTTTTTGACCACGGCGGCGCAGCGGGGGCACAGGTCGGGGTGCTCGCTGTCGCTGCCCACGGTGGGCAGGACCTTCCAGCAGCGGGCGCACTTGGCACCGTTGGCGGGGCGAACGGCCACCTTCTGCTCCGCGTCCACGTCCACGCGGACCTGGGAGACGATGAACAGGTCGGCCACCTGGGCGGCGTCCATGGATGCCAGGAAGCCATCCTCCGGCGTAACGGCCAGATCCACCTCAGCCTCCAGGCTCTTGCCGATGGTCTTGTCGGCACGGGCAGTCTCCAGCGCGCCGTTGACGGCGGTGCGGAGGGCAGCGATACGGGCCCAACGGGCCATCTCGTCCTCGGAGAGGGCGTAGCCGTTATAGGGCAGCACCATCTCGTTGAACAGGACGTTGCGCGCGTCATCGCAGGAGCGATGGGGCATGGCCAGCCAGATCTCATCGCAGGTAAAGGCCAGGATGGGGGCAAACAAGCGGGTCATGGCGTCCAGGATCAGGAACAGGGCGGTCTGGGCACTGCGGCGGGAGAGGCCCTCGGCCTCGTCGCAGTACAGGCGATCCTTGAGAATATCGAAGTAGAAGGAGCTCAGGTCCACCACGCAGAAGTCGTTGATCATGTGGGACACCACATGGAACTCGTAGTTGTCGTAGGCGGCGTAGGCCTTGGTCAGCAGGTCGTTCAGGCGGGTGATGGCCCACTTGTCCAAGGGCAGCATCTCGCCCGGCTCCACCAGATGATCGGCGTCGAAGCCCACCAGATTGTCCAGGCAGAACTTGGCGGTGTTGCGGAACTTCAGGTAGTTCTGGCTCAGCTGCTTGAAGATCTCGTCGGAGCAGCGGACATCCACGTGATAGTCGGAGCTGCCGGCCCACAGACGCAGCAGATCGGCGCCGTACTTGTTGAAGATCTCGGCGGGATCCATGCCGTTGCCCAGAGACTTGTGCATGGCCTTGCCCTCGCCGTCCACGGTCCAGCCGTGGGTGACGCACTCCTTGAACGGTGCGCCGCGGCCCAGAGCGCCCACGGCCACCAGCAGGGAGGACTGGAACCAGCCGCGATACTGATCCAGGCCCTCGATGTACATGGTGGCAGGCCAGAAGCCCTGATCGCGCTCCATAGCGGCGAAGTGGGTGGAGCCGGAGTCGAACCAGCCGTCCAGTGTGTCCGTCTCCTTATCAAATCCGGCGGCCTTGCCGCAGTGGGGGCAGGTAAAGCCCTTGGGCAGGATGTCGGCGGCGTCTCTGTCGAACCAGGCGTTGGAGCCCTCCTTCTCGAACAGCCCGGCCACGGCCTCGATGCTCTCGGGGGTGCAGACGGGCTTGCCGCAGTCCTTGCAGTAGAACACGGGGATCGGCAGGCCCCAGCGGCGCTGGCGGCTGATGCACCAGTCGGTGCGCTCCAGGATCATGGAGCGCATACGGTCCTTGCCCCAGGCGGGCACCCAGCGCACGTCCTCGCAGGCGGCGATGGCCTCGTCCTTGAAGCTGTCCACGGAGCAGAACCACTGGGGGGTGGCACGGAAGATGATGGGCTGCTTGCAGCGCCAGCAGTGGGGGTAGCTGTGGACGATGTCCTCGCTGGCGAACAGAGTGCCGTTGTCCTTCATATCCTGCAGGATGACGGGGTTGGACGCATCGGTGGTCATGCCCTCGTACTTGCCGGCGTAAGCGGTGTGCTTGCCCTGATCGTCCACGGGCACCACCATGTCCATGCCGTAGCGCTTGCAGGTCACATAGTCGTCGGCGCCGAAGCCGGGAGCGGTGTGGACGCAGCCGGTACCGGAGTCCATGGTCACGTAGTCCGCCAGCACCAGACGGGAGGTCTTGGGCAGGAAGGGATGGTCGGCCAGCATATTCTCGAAGAAGGAGCCGGGGTGCGTCTCCACGATCTCATAGCTGTCAAAGCCGCCGATCTTCATGACCTTCTCGACCAGTGCCTCGGCCATGATGTACATCTCGCCGTTGGGCGCCTTGACCACGGCGTAGCTCTCGTCGGGGTGCAGGGCGATGGCCAGGTTGCCGGGCAGGGTCCAGACGGTGGTGGTCCAGATCACGAAGTACAGCTTGCTGTGGTCCAGATGGCCCAACTTGCCCTGATCGTCGTGCATGGGGAACTTGACGTAGACGGTGGTGCAGGGGTCGTCCTTATACTCGATCTCCGCCTCGGCCAGGGCCGTCTCGTCGTGGGGGCACCAATACACGGGCTTCAGGCCCTTGTAGATGTGCCCGTTCTGGTACATTCTGCCGAACACACGGACCTCCTGGGCCTCGAAGCCGGGATCCATGGTCTTGTAGGGGTGCTCCCAGTCGCCCACCACGCCCATGCGCTTGAAGCCGTCGCGCTGGACATCGATGTAGTGGTCGGCGAACTCATGGCAGGCACTGCGGAACTCAGAGACGCTCATGGCCTTGTGGTTCAGCTTGTTCTGCTTGATGATGGCGGACTCGATGGGCATACCGTGGTTGTCCCAGCCGGGGATATAGGGGGTATAGTAGCCGCGCATCGCGTACATGCGGGTGATAAAGTCCTTCAGGGACTTGTTCAGGGCGTGGCCCATGTGCAGCGCGCCGTTGGAGAACGGAGGGCCGTCGTGGAGGGAGAACAGAGGCTTGCCCTCGTTCTTCTTCAGCAGCTCATTGTAAAGGTCCAGCTCTTCCCAGTGCTTCAGCATCTCCGGCTCGCGGGCGGGCAGGCCGGCGCGCATGGGAAAGCCGCTTTTGGGCATATTCAGTGTCTTCTTGTACTCCATATTGCTTCTCCTTTATCTGAATAGTTTTGAAAGCAAAATAAAAAGCGCCTTTGTCTCGTTCAAGAGACAAAGGCGCGGAAAAACGTCCTCTGCGGTACCACTCTTGTTGCCGCCGGGGCGGCCACTCATCCCCCACGGAATGGGGCGGGGAGAAGGTAACGGCTCCCTTGCCGTCCGCGCTTACTCGGCGAGCTTTCAGGCGGATGCTCCGGGGTGATGTTCGGTGTCCCTGTCCCGTCCGCCTTGCACCAAACGGCGGCTCTCTTCGCGTGGACATGAGGCACGGCCTGTCCCCTTCATCGCAATTTTCACTATTGCTGACAATGTAGCACGGTTTTGAAAAAATGTCAAGAGGAAAGCGGAAAAAGGCGGCACACAGCCGCCTTTTTCAGTTAAATTATCCGATAATCCCGCTGGACCAGGGCCTGCTCCCGGCGTATTTTCTGGGTAGCCAGCGCCTCCTCCAGGGCCACGATGATGCTGTTGGACACCAGAAAGCCCCGGGGCGTCAGGCGCCAGCCGTTCTCCGTTCGGGCGGCCAGACCCGTGCACTCATACTGCACGAACAGATCCTCCATGGGCTGGAACCGCTGGCGGTAGGTCGTCTCGAAATACCGGCGGTCGATGCCCTCCGCCGTGCGGAGAGACAGCATGACGTACTCGTAATCGCGAGTCAGCGTAGCGTCGGACTCGGACTCCGACAGGATCAGGCGACCGCTTATGTAGCTGTCCAGGTCCCGGACGTAGGCGTAGCGCACGCCGCCGAAGTCGGAGTGGGCGCCGGGCCCGAAGCCGGCATATTCCTCCATGTGCCAGTATTTCAAATTGTGGCGGGAGGCAAAGCCCGGCTTGGCAAAGTTGGATATCTCGTACTGTTCATAGCCGTTCTGCGCCAGAACCGTGACGGCGTAGAGATACATATCCGCCTGGGCATCGTCGTCCGGGAAGCACTCGCTGTCCCGGCGGTCATACAGGGGCGTGCCGGGTTCCAGCTTCAGGCCGTAGCAGGAGATATGCTCCGGGGCCAGGGCGATGACGGCGGCGAGGGTGTCCTCCCACTGCTGCATGGTCTGGCCCGGCAGGCCATAGATCAGGTCCATACTGAGGTTTTTGAACCCGGCCTTCCGCACGGCGGCCACGGCCTCCTGCACCTGGGCAAAGGTATGGATGCGGCCGATGGCGCGAAGCAGGCCGTCATCCGCCGACTGAACGCCCAGAGATATCCTGTTGAAGCCCGCCCGACGCAGCGCACGCAGGGCCTTGACGTCACAGGCGGAGTCCGGGTTGGCCTCCAACGTGATCTCGGCGTCGCGGGCCACAGGGCAGCGCTTGCGGAGGGTCCGCAGCAGCTTTGTCAGGCGGTCCGGTCCCAGATAGCTGGGGGTACCGCCGCCGAAGTACACCGTGTCCACCCGATGGGCAGCAGTGCGGGGCGCGACCTCCTCGATATGGTGCAGCAGGGCGGCGGTATAGGCGTCCATCTTCTCCTCGCTGCGGGGCAAAGAGTAAAAGTCGCAGTAGGCGCATTTCTGGCGGCAGAAGGGGATGTGGATATAGAGCCCGAGAGGGGCTTTTTCTTTCTGCATATCAGCGTACCTGAGGCGGCAGTATGGTCACAGCGCCGTAGAAGCAGTTGACCTTGCAGCTGCGGCAGCCGATGCAGTCATCTTGACGGACCTCATAATAGCCGTCCGGCCGCAGGTCGATGCACTTCATGGGGCAGAACATGGCGCACCAGCCGCAGCCAGTGCAGCTCACCGGGTCGATCACGGCCAGCTGGACCGCCTTGCGCCCGAAGGGATGGGCAGGGTCGTGCATAACTGACGCCCTCCTTTCCTGAGATCACCGTATTATTATAGCCGCTTTCATGGGTTTTGACAAGTATAGCCGCGGCGGAAGCGGCACATATTACCGGGGAAAGGATGTGATGGCGTGACACCTAAGGAATATGACGCGCTGGTACGGCAACTGTCGCCCAGCTCACCCATCGGCAAGGACACGGCGCTGGCCTTTGTCGTCGGCGGCGGGATCTGCGCCGTGGGACAGCTGATCGCCAACGGCTGGCAGGCGCTGGGGCTGACGCAGCAGGAGGCGGCCTCCGCCACCTCGGTAACACTGGTGTTCCTGTCGGTGCTGCTGACGGCGCTGGGGCTGTACCACCGGCTGGCGCGGTACGCCGGGGCAGGCACGCTGGTGCCCATCACCGGCTTCGCCAACGCCGTAGCCTCGCCGGCCATCGACTTCCGGGCGGAGGGCATCGTCACCGGCACGGCGGTCAAGATGTTCACTGTGGCCGGGCCGGTGATCGTATTCGGCACAGCTGCCAGCGTGGTGTACGGGCTGGTGCTGTATCTGCTGGCATAGCGTGAGCGCCGGCGCTGCCGGTCACGACCGTGTCCGCCCGTACACATAAAAAGCCGCCTTTCGGCGGCACATGAAAAAAGGGCCGCCCTTAGGCCGCCTAGCATAAGAAAACATACGCCGCAAAAGGCGCGTTTCGGTGCGAAGCAGTTTTGCCAAAGTAAATTCGAGCTGAAATTGACTGCAAAAACGCCCGCATGCTGACGCATGTGGGCGTTTTTTCGGTCGATTTCAGCCGGATAGACACAGGCAAAACCGTGTGTTTTCTTGTGTCAGGCGGCCTTTCGGCGGTCCTTTTCACGCGGTTCAGATGTACTGCTTCATGCCCTCGGTGGCGGTGTCCTCGTCCGCGCTGATGGTGACGGTGAACTTCACGCCATTCTCCTCGCTGAAGCGGTCCAGCCAGTGAAGGAACGTCTCTACCGCCTGCAGGTCGTTGCTGCCGGCGATCTTGCAGAGATTATCCACGAACACATGGGAAATATCGTAATTGCCCGCGTACATACCGCACAGGAATCCGCGCAGGCAGTCAAAAGAATCCACATTATACTCGCCGGCGTTGACCAGACGGACGTTGTAGCTGACGTCGTAGGTCATATCGCCCTTAGGCTCGATGCACACGACACTTCCGGTCTCGGACTCCACACTGGTGTGGATGAGCTCGATGAGCTGCTTGGTCTTACCGGCACCGTTGGCACCCATGATCAGTCTAACCATAAGAAATCACTCCTTTGTCATTGGTGGTTTCCACCTGAGTACAGCATACCATACCGGTGGAAAAATAGCAATGCAGAAAAAGTAAACTTATTTTTGGGCACTTTTACTTTTCCAGCTTCCCCAGCAGCGTCTGCCGCAGGTCCTCATACCCCGGCTTGCCCAGCAGGGCGAACATATTTTTCTTATAGGCCTCCACGCCGGGCTGGTCAAAGGGGTTCACGTCCAGCAGGTAGCCGGACAGACCGCAGGCGTACTCAAAGAAGTAGATCAGCCCGCCCAGGGTCTGCTCATTGACGGATCCTGTCCGCAGCATCACGTTGGGCACGCCGCCCTCCACATGGGCCAGCAGCGTACCGTCCATGGCCTGCTGGCGGATAAAGTCCATGCTCTTGCCTGCCAGGAAGTTCAGACCGTCGCCGTTGCCCTCGTCATAGGGCACGGGGTTTTCGTTTTGAGAGGGGCCGAAGCGCACCACCGTCTCGAACAGGTGGCGCTCACCCTCCTGGATGTACTGGCCCATGGAGTGCAGGTCGGCGGTAAACTCCACACTGGCGGGGAACAGGCCCTTGTTCTCCTTGCCCTCGCTCTCGCCGTACAGCTGCTTCCACCACTCGGACATAAAGCGGAAGCAGGGCTCATAGGCCGCCAGCAGCTCGATCTTCTTCCCCGTGCGGTACAGCTCATACCGGGCGCCGGCATACTGCCAGGCGGGATTGGCGTTCATGTCCGCCAGGGCACATTCGCGCATCATATCCGCCGCACCGGCCATCAGCGCGTCGATATCGATACCGGCCACAGCAATGGGCAGCAGACCCACAGCGGTGAGCACACTGTACCGTCCGCCGATGTTGTCCGGCACCACGAACTCCTCGTAGCCCTTATCGTCGGCCAGGCCCTTCAGGGCCCCCTTGCGGGCGTCGGTGGTGGCATAGATGCGCCGGGCGGCCTCCTCCGGGCCGTACTTCTTCTCCAGCAGCTCACGGAAAAAGCGGAAGGCCACGGCGGGCTCCGTGGTGGTGCCGGACTTGGAGATAACGTTCACGGAGAAGTCCACGCCGTCCACCAGCTCCATCACCTCGGTCAGCGCGTCGGAGCTGAGGCCGTTGCCGATAAAGTAGATGTTGGGCGTATTCTTCTTTTTCAGGTTGTAATTGGGCGAGCGCAGGCACTCGATGACGCCCCGGGCGCCCAGGTAGGAACCGCCGATACCGATGACCACCAGCGCCTGGGAATCGGACTGTATTTTCTTCGCCGCCGCCTTGATGCGGGCAAATTCCGCCTTGTCATAGTCCTCCGGCAGACGCACCCAGCCGGTAAATTCGCCGCCGGCGCCATCACCATTTTGCAGATGGTCATGGGCGATACGCAGGCGGGGGGACAGCGCGGCCTCGTAGGGCAGTGGGATAAAGCTGCGGACATTTTGCAGATCGACCTGTATCATGTTAAAACCTCCTCGTCGGTGCAATGCAACTATTTGCCCTATCGTACAACGTTTCCGGGGAAAATACAAGGGGAAAAACGGGACTTTCCCCCGCTTTTCCCCTTTCCGCTACGCTAGGAACACCGCCTGCTTCAAAAGATCGGTGAACATCCGTCCCCAGCTGCGCCCCGGAACGCTCTCCGCCGCCAGAATGGGCACCGCCAGCACCTCCGTATCGCCGCTGCACAGGGTCAGCGTGCCCACCTGCTGGCCCTGCTGTATCGGGGCCGCCAGCGTCTCCGGCAGGTCCACCCGATACTCCAGCGACGATGCCTGCGCCTTCTCCACCACAGCGGTAACGCCCGTCTCCGGCAGCGTCAGGCCCACCTGCTCCGCCTCTCCCATGGTCACCGGCAGGGCGGGCAGCGGCTCCTCCGGCGCGGCGGAGACCAGCGTATAGGCGGAGAATCCGTAATTCAGCAGCGCCTTGGCGTCGGTGTTCCGCTTGTCGGACGTCTCCCCCTTCATGACCACCGCGATCAGCTCCATGCCCTCGCGCTCCGCCGTGGCGCTGATGCAGTAGCCTGCGGAGGCGGTGTAGCCGGTCTTCAGCCCCGTGGCGCCGTCGTACCAGCGGATGAGCTTGTTGGTATTGGCCAGGTCGAAGGTGCCGTTTCGGATGCTGTCCGTCCATATGGTGGTAAAATTGCGGATGTCCGGGTGCTTTGTCAGCAGCTCGCGGCTCATCAGCGCGATATCATAGGCGCTGGTAACGTGGCCCGCCGCCGTCAGACCGGTGGGATTGGCAAAATGGGTATCGTCCATCCCCAGCCCCCTGGCGCGGTTGTTCATCTGCTCCACGAACAGCTCCGTCACACCGGCGACCTTCTCCGCCAGCGCCACCGCCGCGTCGTTGCCGGAGGACACGCACACGCATTTCAGCAGCTCCTCCACGGTGATCTGCTCGCCCTCCGCCAGAAAGACCTGGCTGCCGCCCATGCCGGCGGCGTTGGCCGACACCGTCACCACATCGTCATAGGCCAGCGCGCCGCTGTCGATGGCGTCCATGGTCAGCAGCAGCGTCATGATCTTGGTGACGCTGGCCGGCTCCAGCTTCTCATGCTCGTTTTGGGCGAACAGCATCTGTCCCGTGGTCTTTTCCATCAGCACCGCGGCGCGGGAGGTCAGCGGCAGGTCCACCGCCCCGGCGTGTACCGGCAGCACAGCGGTGATGCACAGCGCTGCCAGCAGCGCTGTCAGTTTTCGTTTCATAGCGTCCCCTCCAGGCTTTTTTCTATGGGTATGCGGCGGGACAAGACGTTCATGCCCTTTCGACACAATTTTCGGTTGCAAAACCGCCGCCGGTATGCTACAATAACCCGGTAAGTAAATCGCAGGGTTGGTATATCGGTATTACAGCGGCTTCCCAAG
>OGQN01001691.1_pt1 | contig 17339 bp, 10 predicted proteins | sample 1553231 | NCBI WGS metagenome assembly OGQN01 (sample SAMEA2579950, study PRJEB22360) | human gut metagenome | biome: human gut; feature: human-associated habitat; material: faeces | place: Denmark | collected 2008/2010 | reverse complement strand
CCACCACTAGAATCTGCCCGGCCCCCCTGAGGGGAGCCAGAAACTGGCTTGGTTATGGGGTCGCTCTACACTGGCTTCTGCTATGCATTACTTCACCCCTAAACGTTGCGCTACGTCGAATAAAATCATGTATCACGATAAGGCGCAGGTTCAGCGTGCCGCTGATCAAAGCCTAATCGAGCGCGGAGTTGAGCTATGGGTGTACCGTTGCGAATTTTGCGGATGCTGGCATCTCACGCATCGCGATCCGCAATCCAGTTACCGGCATGTACCGCTGAACCAGCAACTCAAGCCACACAGTCGTAAAAAGGGCTACAAGCCACGTAGACGTTAGCGTCAGAAGCTCCACAGGCCTCGCCAACGCCGTGTCTGAGACAGGTTACGGTCCAAACACGTCAGGTCGTAGGCTGCTAAGCGTTCAGGGCGCTCGGACACACTTCGTCCAACACTTACATCACCTTGGTGTTTTCAAGGTTGCGGATAACCCAATCGTTGAAGCGAATTACCGGCTTGCGCAACATAAGTCCCAACAGCAATGAGGGGACAAGGAACAGTGCCAGTTTGCCCATGGAAACCCAGTATTCCATGCCGAATGAGCCTGCCATGGCCGAATGCATCGCATCCACCGCATAGGGGAACAGTAGCCATTTAGAAACGACCTGGAAGAACGTCGGCAGTGTTTCAATGGGGAATGTGCCGCCGGAACCGGCTACCTGCATAACCAGCAGTACTACGGCAATGGCTTTGCCGATATCACCGAACGACAGGGTCAGCGTATACACAATATTCGAGAACACCAGTGCAGACAACCACCCGACCATCAAGAACTGAATCGGATGCTCACACTGCACGCCGAGATAGAACATATCGCCCAGGCACACCAGCGTACCTTGCAGCAAAGCAAGGAAACCGAAAATCATGTATCGGCCGAAATATTCGTGGTGCAAGCGTAAACCGAACTGCCGCGCATTGCCGGGAGCCTCGGCACGCGGCTTCTTCAGCACATCCAACGCGGCGGCCGGTCCGGCAATCCGCCCGGCAATCATGGCCTCGCGAAGACCCACTTCCGAACCGAGCGGCAGATCATTGCCCAACCCTAAGATACGAGCCTTCTCATGGTCGGAAATCGATACTTTCAACATGGCGACCAGAATGATCGCACCGACCCAAATAGACAAAATCGTGTAGAACGGAGCCATCGCGGAACCATAGTTGGCAACGGGATAGAGCGCGATGCGGTCGACCGCTACGGGTGCCGCCAGCATGGAAGCAATGGCATCGGGCTTCGCAGAGGAAATCACAGACAGGTCGATGGTGCCGCCATTGGTGATAGAGGCGAGTTGGGAAGACAAGTTGTCGAGTTTCTTCGCCGAACGGGTCAAAGCGCTAGCTGCGTCAGTCAAGGCCGACTGGATGTCCGTCAGGCTGTCTGAAACGCCGCCAGAAAGACCTGACACGCTGCTTACGGTCGATGCAAGCCCGTCGATTACGGAACTTGCCTGCGTGGTCACTTCGTCCATGGACGAGGTCAGATTGTTCAGTTGCGGTTTCAGCGTGCTCTTGTACGTGTCTGAAGCCTGAGTAATCGATTGTTTGGCGGCAGCGATTTGTGATTTCAGATCTCGACGCGCTGTATCGGCATCGGCAGTACCGTTTGCTATGTGCGTGGCCGCATCGCCCAACGCGGTGGCGGCTTGCTGCATGCTCTGCTGCGCCTTTGTGGCTTGGTCTGCAGCCGCGTTCAGTTGAGCGGCAACGGTATCTCCGCCCACGGGCAGTGAAGCCGCTTGTTTGGCGAGATCTCGTAAAGCGGCGGCATACTTTCCAAAGCTGTCGGCCTGAGCCTCCACTTTGGATTGCATATCGGTTAGCTTGTTTGATATCTGTGAGGATTGTGAGCCCACATCGGCAAAAGCGGCATCGATTTGCTTGGCAATGGTGTCGTAGGATGAACCGGCCTGCTGCAATGCCGTACCGACGCCATCGGTGGCTCCGGACAATGCCTTGTCGAGGCTGGAGACGCCGTTGCGGGTCTGTTTCAACGCCTTTTTGGTTGTGGCCGCAGCTGAGCCTGTTGATCCCAGCAGCTTATCGGTGGAATCAATGATGCTGTTGGCGGCCCCGAGCAGATTGGCATAGGAATCCATCTGCGACGCAGTGCCGGTCAAACGAGACGACATGGTGGCAATATGACTGGAGGCGTTGTTGACGTACTGCTCCATTTGCGGGCTTTGCGCGTAATCGGCCACGTTGGAAACCAAATCCAGCGCCACGCTCGCCAAGGTCTTCACAAATGTCTGGTCGATGGTCGTGGCCACGGTGGTAGCACCCTGGTCGGTGATATGCGGAGCGATCGGATTGATTTTCTCATTGAGATAGTATTCGAGCTTGGCGTGCTTGATCTTCGGTGAAAACAGCGTCATCATATCGGAGCTGAAGCTCTTTGGAATAATCAGCGCGGCATAGTATTCGCCTGAGTTCACGCCATCGATGGCCTTAGCACGATCCACAAACTGCCAGTCAAGGTCATGATTGGCCCTGAGCGTACTGGTCACGGTTTCGCCGACGTTGATGGTGATCGGCATCAGACCGGACTTATAGCCCTTATCCACGTTTGCCACGGCGACCTTCAAGGCCTTGGTGTTGCCGTACGGGTCCCAGCTGGCGGCGATGTTGTACCAGGCGTACAGTGCCGGCACAATCACCAATCCCATAGCCACGATTACGGCGATCACATTGCGGGTGGCTTGGCGCACGTCACGTACGAATATTTTCCAGATAAGCTTCATCGTGCGCCTCCTTGCCCAGACTGCCCAGACTGCCCAGACTGCCCAGACTGACCGGACTGTGCGGTGTGCGCAGTCGGCTCGGTGGCCTGATCACTGAACGGTGTGAGTCGTTCAGCGGTTTCGCCGATATTCGGATTGCTGTCCATCGCCGCTTCGTGACGTCCGTGGCCGTGGAAACGCCGCCACACATATCCGTTGAGCATCACATTGCGGAACTCGTCGGCACTCATGGCGCTGACGCCAAGCTGCATGGCGTAGGCTTCGCGTGCGTATTCAACCACAATGAGATAGGCGTCGATAAGAATAATCGACAGAATCCAAGAGGTCAGCATGGCGATTTTCTCTTGGGTGACGAACAGCAGCACCAGGAATACGAACGGGAGTACGGTCAGCAATGCCAGACCGGCAACGATCATCTTTGGATACCGTGCGAAGAACCGGTGCGCGCGATGGGCGATGATATCGCGCAGTTCCTTGCTGTCGGACACCGTGCGGAATACGGAGTTCAAGCTCACCTGTTCGTTCACCATGCTGTTGTGCTCGGTGATCATCAGGTCGGTATCTCCCAAACGACGGTCGAACAGCGCGTTCAGGTTCATCGCATACCGGCGTATGACAAGTCCCACGAAGAGTGCCGCCGGCAGATACCAGAACAGGTGCAGCATGTCGAGCCAGTAATGGTTCGCGTACAGGCCGGCAATCGGGCCGCGCATCGCGTTGATGCCGTAGGTAAAGGGCAGCCACGGGTGCAGTTCGCGGAAGAAGTTCGGCATCATTTCAATCGGATACAGGCCGGAGGCGCCGGGTATCTGCACAATGACCAGAATTACGGCGATGGCTTTGCCGATATGGCGGAACGCCACGGCCAGTGCGTAAATAATGTTGATGTATACGAACGAACAGAAGATCCCGGCCAAGATGAACAGCAGCGGATGCTCGCATTGGATGCCAAGCACCAGATCGCCGATGGTGGCGATGACGGCTTGCAGGAATCCGATGGTGACCAGCAGCAGCCAGCGGCCAAGATATGCTTGCGTAGCGGTGATACGGCGAATGCCCTCGCGGTCGACCTCAAGCTTGTAGATGGCGATTAGCACGAAACCGCCTACCCACAGTGCCAGATTCGTGTAGAACGGGGTGACTGCGGACCCGTAATTGTCGGTGGCATACACGACTTTCGTGGTCAGGGTGACGGGATTGCCCATGAAGTCGCCGAATCCCTTGTCATCCAGATGCAGCGTATCCCGGATTTTCTGGTAAGCGGCGGAACTATCGAGCGTGGCGATATCGGTGCGTACGGTGGCGACATCGCTGGCCACCTGGCGCAGCGAATCCTGCGTGCTGCTGATGGTGGTTTTTGTTTGGTTCAGGGTATCGACAAGCTGGTCGAACAGCCCGTCGGCCTGATCCAAGGTGCCGGACAACGAAGTCAACGTGCCATCCAGCGTGCCGTTCAGGGCGGCGAAACTGTTCAATGATGAGGTGAGCGACGGCATCACGGTGCCGGTCAGCGAGCCGCGCGCGGTATTCAGCGCCGCGATGCCGCCGGTGGTGGTGTTGGTCATGGCTCCGGAAAGGTTCGTGGTGGCGTCTTTGCCGGAGTTGATGAACTGTGTGGTGTCGGTATGGAAGGTGTTGAGCTGTGTCTGCTGTTTGCTGATCAATGAGTCGAGCGCATCGATTTGTTTCCAGATGTTCTGGCCGACCGGGTCGGTGGTGTCTTTGCCGATGCCGGCTTTGGTCAGCGCGTCTTTCAGATCGCTGATTGACGTTTGGGTGGCGTTCAGTGGGGCCGAAAGTGTGTTGGTGATGGTGTCGACGGAGTTCTGCGCGCTGTTGAAGGAACCGGTGATGCTGCCGGCGGCGTTGTTGACGTGGACGGCCAGTCCGGAGAGTTGTGCTGAACTGCTGTCGAGCGCGCCGACCAGTGTGGTGGAGAAGGCTTGTGACCCGGCCTGTGTTTCCGCCAACAGTGTGCCGGACTGGCGGGAGGCATTCTGCGCGGCCGCGACGGTCTGCTTGAGTGAGGCGGTGGTCTGTTTGGCGTCGGCGAGAATCGTGTCTGATTGGGCCAGCGTGTCCTGTAAGTCGGTGAGTGAATCCTGAACGGTGTTCAGCGTGGACATCACCGTATTGAGATCATCGATCGTATCGTGCTGGACTTTGCCGGTGACTTGGTCGAGATCGTCTCCCGCTTCGGAAACGGCCGAGGCAACGGTGGTGGCTACCGTGGTGACGAAGGCCGAGTTGATCTGCTCATCGATGGTGGTGGCGCCGGTGTCGGTGATTTTCGGCGCGATCGCGTTCTTCTTCTCGTTGACGTAATACTTGATTTTCGGCTGTTTGGAGGTTCCGGTCACCGATTCGACCAGGCTGGTGCTGAAATCCTTGGGCAGCACGATGGCTGCATAGTATCCGCCGGTCTCCACGCCGTGGACGGCCTGTTCCTCATTGTCTACGAAGCGCCAGCCGAGTTCGTCGTTCTGCTTGAGTTTCTTGACGACCTGCCGGCCCGCATCGAGATGGCCGACCAGATCGTTGGTGGTGCCTTGGTCTTCATTGGCTACGGCCACTTGCAGATTGCCGGTGGCTGAATAGGGATCCCAGTTGGCGAGAATGTTGAACCATGCGTACAGCGAGGGCAGCATTGCTACGCCGAGCGTCACCACAACGGCAACGGGATTGCGTAAGATACGTCTGCAATCGCGTAGAAAGACTTGCCAAACTGTCCGCATCCAGTCCCTCTTTTCCGGTTCGTAGTCATTGCGGCCACATGCAGTCTATTCCCACCACTGGTGCGAATACTGCTGGTTTGGCGGGGTTTCTTGCAAAACTGGCCGTTGGTTGTCCGCATAATGGGACTGATATGTGAACGTTTGTTGATGGTGCGACACCGGCGGGATGGTTGTGCAATTTTGCCGGTATCCGGTGATGAAATGTTGAGGTGTTGGAACTGAGTCGTCGCAGTGCTGAGACCGAGACGACTCAGTGACGAGCCTATCCGAGGCTATCTCGTTGGTTCTGGTCTCACTGATCCAGACGGAAGCCCTGAGCGGCGGCCTTGTCGAGCAGTGTCTGATGGCTGACATCCTGCCGACTGATCGTGGCGACCTGATCGCTGAAGGCGTCCACCGGACGGTCGGCTTGGCGCAGATCGTAGTACCGGTGAACTTCCTCGTCGAAGGCGGGCAGCTGGTCGAGTACGCCATCGGCGTCAGCCGGGTAGGTGTTCTCGAAGAACTGCATCGTGCGCGGCATGCGCGGCTTGACGGTCGGGTTCTGATCGGGCTTGCCGATGGCCAGACCCAGCACCGGATACGTGTATTCCGGCAGATTCAGCACGTCGATAAGGCCGGGGATGTTGTTGAGCAGAGAGCCGAGAATCACGCAGCCCAGTCCCAGCGAATAGGCGGCGGTCTCCATGGCGTGCAGGGCCAGCACTGCGTCGTTCTGAGCTTGGGTGAAGCGATAGCTGTACTTGAGATGGAATTCGTCGGAAGCGGGATCGATACCCTTGCGTTCGGCGATGCGTGCGTTGCGGTGCTCGTCGATGACGAACACGTACAGCAACGGCGCGGTGGCGATATACGGCTGATGGCCGAATTCGGCGAGCTTGGCTTTGGTGGCCGGGTCGGTGATACGGATGGCGGACCAGTCGTTAAGGAACTGGCTGGACGCGGCATGTTGGGCGACGGTTTCGAGCGTGGCGCGGGTATCGTCGTCGATGGCCTCGTCCTTGAACTTACGGATGGAGCGGCGGCCCAGAAGAGCCTCGATTGTTGCGTTGGTAACCATGGCTTTATTGTCGCACGGCAGACGCCGGACGTCACGGTGGATTACCTCACAGTGAAATGCCGATATTGTGTGGCGGAACTGTGCTGGACTGATGGTTCCTGTCGATTGACTGATGGTTCCTTGACGAAATTCCAGCGATGAGTCATCAGTCAGCCAACAGAAACCATCATCCAACCGGGGGATTAGCGGCTGGGCTTGCGATGGCGGTGGTCGACGAACGCCTTGGAGCCCCGATCCGACAGCTGCGAAACCACTGCGCCGAGTGCGGCCGAAACGGCGGCGAATGCCAGACTCATTGCCAGACTTTGCGGCGCGTCTGCCGCCAGTCCCTTGCGCAGATTGCGTTTGCTTGTGCCCTTGTCCCATATCATCTGGAATGCTTTGCCGGCAACCAAGCCTGCCAGCGCTGGGACTGCCGACTTGATGAGCTTGTCGCCCAGAGAATCAGGGTCGTTGAGCCGGTCCTCGCGCAGCCTGTTGACCTTCTCGTCGATGCGGTGCAGGCTGTCGACCGCGCGGTCGGCGCTGGAGGGGAAGTCGGTGTTCGTTTCGTCGCTCATGACTCTCAGTCTAATAGCATCTCAATCATCTCAGCGCAAAAGATGGGCGTTAATGGTGGAGTCATGAACGAGCGCAGACTAGAGTGGAGGCATGAGCGAACAGAACGTGAACGGCACCGTTGCCGTCGAGAACTCTCGTGGCGGCAACGGATTTTTGGTGTTGCTGCGCCACGGCCAGACCGTGTGGAGCGAATCCGGGCAGCATACCGGGCGCACGGACATCCCGTTGACCGCGGTCGGCGAGCAGCAGGCAGCGGATGCCGGAAGGCGCCTGCGCGAGGCCTTCCCCGAAGGATTCAGCCAGAGCTGTGTGTTTTCCAGTCCGCTGAAGCGGGCGTGCCAAACCGCTGAATTGGCTGGTTTTGCGGACCACGGTGTGTTGGACGGCATCGCTGAATGGGATTACGGCCGAGCCGAGGGGCGTACGCGCCAGCAGGTGAGTGAGGCCAGCGGTTTTGAATGGGATGTGTGGCGTGACGGGCCGCGCTCGCTGACGCCCACGCTGGAGGGCGACTGGGTCGAGACCTTGCCTTCGGGCGAACAGGTGCCGGTCCATGCCGGGCCTGGCGAGACGCTGGAAGAAGCGGCGGCACGCGCCAAGAGCGCCATCGACGAGATTACGCCGCTGCTGAAAGACGGCCATAATGTGCTGTTGGTGGCTCATGCGCACATCCTGCGCATCCTCACCTCGCAATGGCTGGGCGTGGACCCGCATTTCGCACGGTTGCTGCGTTTGGATACGGCGCACTACTCGGTGCTCAGCGTCTATAAGGGAGATAACGTCATCGAACGGTGGAACGCCTAGCCCCGGTTGCGCTGCGATTGCGCTGGCCTGCCCGCTACTGCGGGCGGGCCTTTATTGTTTGTGGCGGGAATTGCGGTATGTCGATAAATGATTTGCAAACGATAGCGTCGGCGTGTTGTTTTTTTTGATGGGTATAAGTGGCAATCGATTGCCATGAAAGATATGTTAGCGCTCTCATGATTGCGAACGCTTGCATTGCGATAATGAGGCAAAAATGACTGAATTAATGGGATATTTGTTGACAATGGCCTGAAAATGATGATTTATGACGCGCTGATATTGCTATCGTTTGCAAAAAGAAGCAAACCGTTGCACAATAGTGCATGTCGATAGTCGTAAAGGTGCGTGCTAGCGTACCTGTCCTGACCGGGGACGGCCGGGTCGACGATGAAAGAGAAAGGTTCGATGATGAATCGTACAGTCAAGTCAGCAGTCGCGATGGCGGCTGTCGCTGCGATGTCCCTCGGCGCTTTGGCGGCCTGCGGAAGCTCGACCTCCGGCGATGACGCCAAGGGCAAGGTCTACTACCTGAATTTCAAGCCGGAAGCGGCTGATCAGTGGACCGCTCTGGCCAAGGAATACACCAAGGAAAAGGGCGTTGAGGTCAAGGTGCAGACCGCGGCCTCCGGTACCTACGAGCAGACCCTGAAGTCCGAAATCGCCAAAACCGAAGCCACGACCTTGTTCCAGGTCAACGGCCCGGTCGGCTACCAGAACTGGAAGAAGTACACCGCCGATATGTCCAATACGGATGTGTACAAGGAGCTCGCCAACCAGGATGTGGCCCTGAAGGATGGCGACAAGGTGGTCGGCGTGCCGTACGTGATGGAAACCTACGGCCTGATCTACAACAAGGACATCCTCAACAAGTACTTCGCGCTGGATGGCGCCAAGGCCACGTCCATGGACGAAATCGACAACTTCGACACCCTGAAGGCCGTGGCCGACGACATGCAGGCCCGCAAGGACGAGCTCGGCATCAAGGGCGCGTTCACCTCCGCCGGCTTCGACTCCAGCTCCGACTGGCGCTTCAAGACCCACCTGGCCAATCTGCCGCTTTACTACGAGTTCAAGGATGACAACGTCACCGAGCAGCCGGCCAAGATCAAGGGCACCTACCTGCCGAACTACAAGAAGATCTTCGACCTGTACATCGCCGACTCCACCACCGACCCCACCCAGCTGAGCGCCAAGACCGGCGATGATGCGAACTCCGAGTTCGCGCTCGGCGAGGCTGCCTTCTATCAGAACGGCACCTGGGCTTGGACCGACCTGCAGAAGGCCGGCATGAAGGCCGAATCCGTGGGCATGATGCCAATCTACACCGGTGTCAAGGGTGAAGAGAAGCAGGGCTTGGCCACTGGTTCCGAGAACTACTGGTGCATCAACGACAAGGCCTCCGACGCCGACAAGAAGGCCACCGAGGACTTCCTGTCTTGGGTGATCACCTCCGACACCGGCAAGAAGGCCATCTCTCAGGACATGGGCTTCACCACCCCGTTCAAGACCTTCGATGATGTCAAGTTTGACAACCCGCTGACTGAAGCCGCTGTTGAGGATCAGAAGTCCGGCAAGACCCAGGTTTCTTGGAACTTCACCATGATGCCGTCCGAAGAGTGGAAGAACAAGGTCGGCCAGGCACTGCTCGAGTACGCGCAGGGCACCGGCAAGTGGGATGCCGTCAAGACCGCCTTCGTGGACGGTTGGGCTTCCGAATACGAGGCCTCGCACTGAGTCTCATAGAGTCCCATAGCCGATAAGCAACAATCCGCGGCGCCCCTGCCATTTCCTTCTCCGGGGGCGCCGCTTTGTATTGCTGAGTCTCGCACAAAATCGTCCGCCGCAAAAAAGTGTGAGGCACGCACCCGCTCAATCACACACTGTGTGTCCATAGATTGGCGATTTTTCGCCATTTCCCACAATGTGCGATTGAGCGTTACTGTGCGGTTGCCTCACACTTTTTCTATGGTGGGCTTTGTTGTGTGAGCCTACTTAACGCGGGAGGTGGAGGAGCGGACCTTCAGCTGGGCCGGGAACACGATGTAGGGTTGCTCAATCGGCTTTTCGTCAATGAGATCGAGCGTCATGCGGGCTGCCACGCGGGCCATTTCCACCGGATCCTGGCGGATGGTGGTCAGGCCGATATCGCCGGTGTAGAAACTATCGTCGTAGCCGACCAGCGAGACGTCGCCGGGCACGGAGAATCCATTGCGCTCCAGCTGGAACATAAGCGGCAAAGCAATGCCATCCTCTTGGCATGCGATGGCGGTGGGCATCTCGTCTTGGCTTATGAGTTGGTTGACCACGTCGCTGATTTCATAACGTCCATCGTCATCGACCTTGCAGACGATAACCTGCGGCTCGATGCCTTCCCTGCGGCAGCAGGCGGTGAATGAGTCGAATCGGCTTTGCACGGAGAAGCTCAGCGACACCTCGCGATTGGTGCTGATATAGGTGATGCGGCGATGTCCGAGATTGATAAGATGGTGGGCGGCCAACGTGGAGCCCTGCACATCGTCGATATTGACGGCGGCGGTAAAGCCGCGGGCTTCGGGCTCGACTGAATTGATGCCGACGATCGGCACGCCGACCGAAGCCAGTTGCGCGATTTCGTTGTTGTCGATATCGAAAGACGCCACAATCACGGCATCGGCGTTACGGCGTACCGGCAGCATCTCGAAGAATTCCTTGCGCTCCTCGATGCTGGAAATCTGGAATACCGAAATATCGTAGCCCTGCGTGTGCAACACCTCGTTGAGCCCCTCGATGACCGAGGCGGTGAACCACAGGCGGATATGGCCGCTCATCAGTACTGCGATGCGCAGGGCGCGGCCGGATTTCAGGGCCGCAGCCGAGCGGGAGAGTGAGAAATTGAGTTTGTCGGCGATGGCGAGCACGCGCTCGCGGGTCTTGGCCGACACCAGATCCGGCCTGGTGAAGGAACGTGAGACGGTGGAGATGGAGACGCCGGCCTCGCGGGCGACATCCTGAATGCTCGTAGCCATTGCAGCCCCCTTGCGTTGAATGGAAAATCGCAATACACATGCACAACTGACTACAGTGTACATGCTGATTGATTGATTTGCGGCGATGACAACGATTGTATTACAAACGTTTGCAAAGTGTCTATGACGGCGTTAGATTGGCTTTATATAGCCATTATCTTAGGTGAAAGAAGATTGCTGGAGCCGGAGTGTGCTCGAACTTGAAACGCCTAAAATGACAACGTTTGACATATAATGATTCGACGTTTACTATGAACATAGGCTTGAACGAGAACAGGCCGTGCATGCGGTTCTCGATCGGCAAGCTCGCATTGAGTTGAACTCCGCAGCCGGCGCACGATGCAGTGTCACAACGCAGCGGACTCAAGGAGGAGGAAAAGTCATGATCAGCATGGCTGGCAAGGCGATACGCAGATGGTGGGCGCTGTTCGCGCTCCCCACATTCGCCGCATTCATCATCGGGTTCCTGGTGCCCTTCATCATGGGCGTCTACTTAAGCTTCTGCGAATTCACCACCGTTACCGACGGTGAATGGGTGGGGCTTAAGAACTATGGCAAAGCGTTGAAAGACAAGGAATTCCTGCACGCGCTCGGCTTCTCCACCGCGTTCACCATCGTGACCACCATCGTGATCAACGTGATCGCCTTCGCCATCGCCTACATGCTGACCAAGGCGATCAAGGGCTCCACGCTGTTCCGCTCGGTATTCTTCATGCCGAACCTTATCGGCGGCATCATCCTGGGCTACATCTGGCTGCTGCTCTTGAACGGCGTACTAGCCCACTGGGGCCGCGCCCTGACCTATAAGGCGTCCTACGGGTTCTGGGGCTTGGTCATCCTGGTGTGCTGGCAGCAGATCGGCTACATGATGATCATCTACATCGCCGGCCTGCAAGCCCTGCCCACCGATGTGCTGGAGGCCGCGGCCGTGGACGGCGCCAACGGACGGCAGACCATGTTCCGCATCATCATCCCGCTGATGATGCCGTCCATCACCGTGTGCTCCTTCCTGACCGTGACCAACGGTTTCAAGCTCTACGATCAGAACCTCGCATTGACCAACGGTGCGCCGAGCAACATGTCTGAAGGTCTGGCGCTGAACATCACCCGCACCTTCTACGGCCGTATGGGCTGGGAAGGCGTCGGCCAGGCGAAGGCCGTGCTGTTCTTCATCCTGGTCGCGGTCATCGCCCTGATTCAGAACAAGCTCACCACGAGCAAGGAGGTGGCAGCCTGATGAACGAGAACAAGCCTGTGAAGCATGGCGCATTATGGACCGTGCTGTTTGCCGTTGTCTCCCTGTTCTGGATTTTCCCGATCGTCCTGGTGCTGATCAACTCCTTCAAGCAGAAGGCGTACATCTCCAAGAACGCGTTCTCCCTGCCTGCCGGCAAGGCGTTCGTGGGACTTGAGAACTATGTGCGCGGCATCGAGACCACGCAGTTCTTCGCCTCCTTCGGCTGGACGTTGCTTATCACCGTCGGCTCGGTGGTGCTGATTCTGGTGTGCACCTCGATGTGCGCATGGTGGATCGTGCGCGTGAACAACTGGGCCGCGAAGCTGCTCTACACCCTGTTCCTGTTCAATATGATCGTGCCGTTCCAGATGGTGATGTTCACCCTCTCCAAGATCGCCGACATGCTGAAGCTCAATACCCCGTGGGGCCTGTGCATCGTGTACCTCGGTTTCGGTGCCGGTCTGGCCGTGTTCATCTTCACTGGCGTGATCAAGGGCATCCCGCAGGAGCTTGAGGAGTCCGCCATGATCGACGGCGCGTCAGTGCCGCGCATCTTCTTCCAGATCGTGGTGCCGATTATGAAGCCGTCGATCGTCTCGGTGGCCATCCTCGAAGCCATGTGGATCTGGAACGACTACCTGCTGCCGTACCTGACGCTCGACCTCGGCAAATACAAGACCATCTCGGTCGCCGTGCAATACCTCAAGGGCGGCTACGGTTCCGTGGATATGGGCGCCATGATGGCCTGCCTGGTGCTGGCCATCATCCCCATCATCGTCTTCTACTTGGTATGCCAGAAGTATATAGTCTCTGGTGTCATGGCGGGCGCGGTCAAGGGTTGAGCCCGACAATTTGGCTCCCCTCCCTGAGGGGAGCCAAAAGCTGTACAAGGAGTAGTTGATGAACTGGCTGGCACCGGACTCGAAATTCATGCGCGCGTGGAGCAATCTTGTTGACGGCGTATGGATCAACATTCTGATGCTGGTCACCTCTATTCCGCTCATCACCATCGGTGCGGCCCTGACCGCCGGTCATGATGCTTGTCGCCGCTCCATCGAGGGCGAGGGCAAAGGCGTAACCGCCAACTACTTCAAGTCATTCAAAGCCAACTTCATCAAAGCCACACTGCTGTGGCTGCCGTTCTTGGTGGCGCTGATTGCACTGGTCTGGTCATGGATCGTCCTGCAGATCACGCCGCTGCTCATCATCAAATTCGCGCTGACCATCCTCTGGCTTATCGGTTTCGAATGGGTGTTCGCGCTTCAGGCACGCTTCGAGAACACCGTGGCCGGCACCTTGAAGAACGCCTTCATCTTCGGCATCTCCCACATCGCGATGACCGTGGCCCTAGTCCTCGTGGATGCCGTGTTCGTGGCACTGCTGGCGGCCAGCTGGTTCCACATGCCCGGTGGACTGTTCCTGCTGGTGATCCTTGGTTACGGCACCATGCTGATGCTCCATATCCCCGTCGCCGAGCGTGTCTTCAAGCCATATCTCATTGACTAGGCGGGTTCTCTCGCGAATATGCGGCGATCTTCGAGGTCTGAGCGCTCTCTGTCCACGCAAGCGCGGTAAAGATAACAAATTGATAACAGTTTGGGGCGGCTGGCGGAGCGGGGTGCCGATTGAGGGGGTATTAGTGATTGGCTTGGAAGGGGGCTTTTGACATACGGGGGTGTTCGGACTGGGCGGTTGCCCCCGTAAGTGCTTATATACATAAGGAATCTGGCACACTGAGTCTCAGTGCCGTAATGGTATCATCGCAAATAATGTTTGCGTTCACGTAGAGGCGAACGAGACACCCGACAAGTGGGTCGAGGCAAAGGACAAGGAGAGATGCGGTGAAGCATTGGAAGAAGATGGCAGCATCGTTGATTGCAATATCAACGATGGTGGCAGTAGTTCCGACGACGTATGCCATGGAATCGGAAGATTCCCAACCACAGACAACCGATACCGCGACAGTGCAGACTACTAAGGCTGCTGAACCGACGCTGCTCGCCAGCTGGGACTTCACGGGCAAAAACGGCACCACGAACAGCGCGATTGCCGATTCGACCGGCAAGTACAACCTGACGCTGAAGGACGGCGCCAAGATCGAACAGTACGGTGACCGCAGCAACAACGAGGCGCTCTCACTGCGCGGCGATGGCCAGTACGCCCAGATCGATGACCAGCTGTTCAAGGATGCGGGCGACTCCTTCACTCTGGAGTTCGCGTCCAAGACTCGTCACGACGACAGCGGCAAGTTCTTCTCGTTCATCGTCGGCAAGGACGGCTCGAACGACGCCAACACCACCGATCAGGCCAACGCCAACAAGTACCTGATGTTCTACAACAGCAAGACCGCCATCAAGGGCGTTATCTCCAACAACAACTGGGGTAACGAACAGGGATCCAAGGTCACCGTTTCCGGCAACGACAACAGCTGGGCCGATTACAAGATTGTCGTGGACGGCACCAACCTTGCCGTGTTCCGCAACAATGCCCTGATCATTTTCAAGGCCAACACCGGCATCAAGATGAGCGATCTCGGTGCGACCACCGCCTACATCGGCAAGTCGTTCTACTCCGTCGATGAGTACTGGAATGGTGCAATGGATGACATCAAGGTCTACAGGGGCGCTGACCTGACCATGCCGACCGCCGTTGCGATTTCCGGCACCGGTGTGGTGAACAACAAGCTCACCCTGATTGAGAAGGACTCCACCAAGCTCACCGCCACCGTCACCCCGGACGACGCTGTGAGCAAGAACGTCACCTGGTCCTCCTCCGATGAGTCCGTGGCCAAGGTCGCCGCAGACGGTACTGTAACCGGCGTCAAGGCTGGTACTGCCACCATCACCGCCACCACTGAGCTGGGTGGTGTGAAGGCCGAACTGCCCGTCACCGTTGAGCCGATGAACGCCCAGAACGCCGCCGCAGCCGACCTCGATGCCGCGATTGCTGCGCTGAAAGTTCCGGCGGCCGAGAATCTGCCGCTAGTCGCCAAGGGCACCAAGAACGGCTCGGCGATTACGTGGAAGTCCTCGGACGAGAAGCTCATTACGTCCACTAACGAGAAGTACGAAAACAAGACCACTGGTGCCGATGACCCGTATCGTGGTGCTGGCATCATCAATCGTCCGGCCTACGGCGACGGTGATTCCAAGCCGGTTACGCTGACCGCCACCGCTTCCTACAACGGCGGTGAGAAGGTCACCAAGACCATCGAGGTCACTGTCAAGGAGAAGACCCGCATCGCGCCTGACACCGGCTATGCGGCCGTCACTTTTGAGAGCGACAGCAACGGTGGAGAAAAGGCCTGGGTGGCTTCCACTGAGAAGAACGATTTCTTCACGTTTAAGACTCGCAACAATGGCCAGGCGGTACTTACCAATGATGCAGACACGGGTGGCTTGCGTGACATGTTCGTGCTGCGTTCCCACGAAGGCGACAAGTACTACCTGATTGCCACTGATCTCAAGGTCTCGTCAATGGGCTGGAGCCAGAACCAGGTTAACGGTTCTCGGAAAGTTGAGGTCTACGAGTCCACCGATATGATGAACTGGACCCGTACCAACGGCGACGGCAACGGCGGCATCACCATCAACACGCCGAACGCCGGTATGACCTGGGCGCCGGAAGCTTACTGGGATGATGACCTGAACGCTTACGTGGTGTTCTTCTCTTCCCGCATGTTCACTGATGACACCCGTACCACTCCGGTCAAGAACGACAAAACCGGCAATAGCTCCTATGCTCAGGTGCGTTACGCCATCACCCGCGACTTCGTGAACTTCACCGAGCCGCAGATGTGGCAGGACACCGGCTACTCGCGCATTGATTCCACCGTGCGTAAGATCGGTGGCTACTACTACCGATTCACCAAGAATGAGCAGGGCGGTGCCGCTGGCGATTACATCACCACTGGTAAGAGCATCTTCCTTGAGCGTTCCAAGGTGCTGACTGCACCGACCACCGAGGCATCTCCGGGTCAGGACCCGAACACCGGTTGGCAGCTGCTCGAGCAGGCGTTGCTGCCGTTCGAAGGACCAGAGACCATCAAGCTCAACAAGGATGACGAACTCAACACGAAGGACGACGACGGCTACATTCTGCTGTCCGACAACTTCGCCTACCGTGCATTTATGACCACGGGTGCCGAGCTTTCCAAGACCACGTGGGACAACCCGATGACCAAGCGTTACCCGGACTTCAACAACGAAAAGAAGCCGGTCAAAGCCGAGCCGGGCGCTCAGGGCTACATCACTCAGGGTGCTAACGGCGGTCTGCCGGACAAGGTGCGTCACGGTGCGTTCGTGAACGTGCCTGAGTCTGTGCTCAAGGTGACGAAGTCCTGGACCGCTGCCAACCCGACGCACATCGAGGCTGTTGACTCCACCACCAAGGCCGTGTACAACGCCGGCACCCGCGAGCTCACCGCCACGGTGACCGCCGCCGATAAGGGCACGCTCGCCGGTTCGGTGAAGTTCTCTGCTGGCGACTGGTCCAAGACCGTGAAGCTCGACGCCGAAGGCAAGGCCACTGTGACCCTCCCGGCCAGCGTCTCTGGCACTGTTGCGGTTGCTTACGACGGCTACACCGATGGTTTGGTCAATCCATCCGATACTACGGTTGACGGCATTGAACAGGGCAAGGTCGATTTGGCTGAGCTCAACAAGCAGATCGCCGCCGCCGAAGCGCTCAAGGAATCCGACTACACGGCCGATTCCTGGGCCAAGCTTGCCGCCGCGCTGAAGACTGCCAAGGCCGCGCTCGCCGCTGAGAATCAGGGCGAGGTCGATACCGCCGCAGCCGACCTTAAGACCGCAATCGAAGCCCTGCAGAAGGCTCCGACCAATCCGGGCGAAGGTGACGGAGATAAGGGCGACGGCAATAAGCCGACTACCCCGACCACCGGCGACAAGACCAACGTCAACAAGCCCGGCAGCGCGCTGAGCAATACCGGTACGGCCGTGCTCGGCCTGGGTGGTGCCGTGGTAGCACTCGCCATCGCCGGCATCTCCCTAACCCTCTGGCGCAAGCGTCGCGCCTGAGCTGCTACGGCAACCAAGCCCCCCTCTGACGAGGGGGGCTGTCAGCCGAAGGCTGACTGGGGGAGAGACCGCGGCGAAGCCACCGAAAGAACGGCATGGCCTTCGGCCG
>OGQN01001661.1_pt1 | contig 17538 bp, 15 predicted proteins | sample 1553231 | NCBI WGS metagenome assembly OGQN01 (sample SAMEA2579950, study PRJEB22360) | human gut metagenome | biome: human gut; feature: human-associated habitat; material: faeces | place: Denmark | collected 2008/2010 | reverse complement strand
GTGTTGGTGTAACAGCCTCACGAGTTCGAATCTCGTATTCTCCGCCCGGATTGGAGCCCCGGAAACCGTTGAAATCATTCGGTTTCCGGGGTTTTGCTTTGGTTCCTTCCGATTGTCGGTTCCCTCCAGGTTCCCTCCGTTTCGACACCTTTGGCCCCGACCCGCCGCGCGTGTCACATATCGGAACCGACGATTCCGAAAACGCCTTCGGGCCTTCGCCTGCCGTGTGTTCGTCATCGAAGTCCGACCGCGTCCCATGTGTCCCGTCAGTGGGCCGATTCGAGTCCCTTCATGTTCTCCGCGCAGTTTTTTCGTTTTGGTTCGCAACAATCCCGGACGCCCGCCGCGCAGCGCGATGCGCCCCATGCGGCCCCGCCCAGCGCGAAGGTTCCCCCTGACCCCCTCCGATAAACGCCACACGAACGCATACGGGTGCCATGAAGGTCCATTCGAACCGTCGATCAACTCCTTGATGCATAGACAGGAAGCCGAGGAACGTTCGTCGGTCGGATGGGTCCGAAGGAGAAACCGGCAAACCCCGCCGGCATCCCTCCCCCGGGTATTCGCCAGCGAACGGCACCGGCACCGCCATGACCGCCAAGGAGAAGACATGCGCCCAGAACCCATCCGCCGCAAAGGCAGGAAAACACTCACCAAGATATACGACTCCCTAACCGACCCGGAAGAAACCGCGGACAGGTCGCGCATCATCGGGCTGCCCACCAAGAAGGAGGCGCGCGACATCCGGGACGAATTGACGGCGGCGGCGTGGGCCGCCGGCAAAACGGTGTCACGCACACAGACGGCCAAGGAATACATCAGCATCGTCGAATCATTCTTCCGCAAGCTGCGGGCCATCAAAAACACGGAGACACGAACCCCGCAGACGGGTATTCCATCCCTGCGGGAACTGCTGAGGGACACCCGCGTAACCAACCTCGACGAGTATGAAGGAATGCTTGAGATCACAAGCGCGGATACGGCGATCCTGCTTGTCGGCAGATAACGTCCGAGTTCTTGCGCATTTTCGGATTCCGGCCTTGATGGAAAAGGACATGGGCCGTGCCGGGTGCGATTTTCAGTCGCCGGACAATGAAAAACCGCGATTGGAAAGAGGCGCGGGGCCATGTCCAAGGAAATCATACGGTTCGACCAGGCCATGTTCGAGAGCAAGCTCGACGCCATGGTGCGCGAGAAGGTCGAGCGGATCGTCAACGCGATGCCCGACGCTTCAGGCGGACGAGATCGCCAACACCGCGAGATACGAGCGTTCCGGCGGGCGGAAGGCGTACCGGGCCGGCCACTACGAGCGGAGCCTGACCGCCAAGGCCGGCAGGCTCGAGCTCAAGGTGCCGAAATTGAAGGGTGCCCTGTTCGCGTCCGCGGTGATCGAACGCTACCGCAGACGCGAGTCCGGTGTCGGGGAGGCGCTGATCGACATGTACCTGGCCGGCGTGTCCACCAGGCAGGTCGACGACATCGGCCAGCTGCCGTGGGGCGACCGCATGCCCTCCCAGACATTGAGCGACAAGCTCAAGCGCGTGTACGCCGAGATCGACGAATGGCGCACGAGGCCGTTGGATGACGAGGCCCATACGTGGTTCGTGGACGGCGTGTGGCACAAGCGCTCCTGGGGCGGAAGCGTGGAGAACGTCAGCATCCTGGCCGCCATCGGCGTCAGCAAGGATGGCCACCGCGAGGTCATCGGCGCCGCCGAGGGCATGAGGGAGGATTCCGCCAGCTGGGAGCAGTCCTTTCGCGGCATGATCGAGAACGCGGCCTCAAGGGCGTGCGGCTCGTGGTCGGCGACCGGTGCGCGGGACTGGCCTCCACGGTGGACTCGATACTGCCGAAGGCGAGGTGCCAGCGGCGCATGGTGCACTTCTTGCGCGACGTGCTCTCCAAGACGCCGCCGACCCACCGCGAATGGGCGTGCGCGGCCCTGAAGGCCGTGTTCGCCATGGAGTCCCGGGAATCCGCGTTGGACAAGGCCGGGACCGTCGCCGCGGAGATGGAGTCCAGGAGGCTGAAGGCCGCCGCCAACCGCCTGCGGGAGGGGATCGGCGAGGCCACGACCTACCTGCTGCCGGAGTTCCCGGACGGGCACCTCAGGAGGATCCGCACGAACGACATGATCGAACCGGCCCAACCGGGAGATCAGGCGGCGCACGCGCGTCGTGGGAGGCTTCCCGGACGGGAACAGCGCGCTGATGCTCGTCTGCGCGCGCATCAGGTACGTCACCGCGAACGAATGGCCCAACCGGCGTTACCTCGACATGTCCCGGCTCGATGACAACCTGCAGGAAGCGAACCGGTCATCGCGCCATGGACGGGCATGATCCAAAGTGCGCAACCTTTCGGGCACTACCAGCGCAGCAGCCGCTCCGTCGTCTACCTTGCGGACCCGGCCAAATACTCGGGCGGCGATGTGGAGCTCCTTGGCAAAGGCTCCACCCCGGAAGGCCTCACCAAGAGCTGGGCGGCAAAAATGCCGCGCTGAATATGCTCTGGGTGATGCTCATTAAGTGGATTCTGTGGCGTGACTGCTGTTTCCGGCAATCTTGCCACAGAATCCATCAGTGCGAGAAACGGAGCTTCAGTTATGAAGAAATGCGATGATTGACTGGGGATAAATTAGTTATGGCAGTCCGAATCGTTGCAATGCTGGAGAATGAAGCTTTGGCGTTTACTGATGGCTATAGCTTCAGGCGATATGGGCATCCGACTTTATCTAATCGTCGCATCAGATTGACGATAACGGCGCTTTGTTTATCTGTCGGGATTTTTGCAGGTATGGAAGCTGCAACATTTACGCATCCACGTTCCTTCTCATCTCCTTCATTTTCAGAGATAAGCCATTGAGCCACATCCTTCCAGAATTTGGCACCAGCATTTATCACGGAGGCTGTGTACTCAATGCCGTTTGTTTCTCGTTGCTCTTTCGCGCTGCTTCTGTTGCGTGTCCATTCCTCTTTAGGGGAAATCAGCTGATTTAGCCAAGCTGGATTCCAATCGACATGCAATGCCTTCACTGTTTCCCAGCAGCGTGGCTGCTTGGCCCATTCACTGATATTACGGTACCCCTGAGCTGGGTTCATAAGGACTGGATGGACCGCATCGGCTGCCTGTCGAATAACGGTTCTGAATGAATCATCAAGGGATTGAGCATTCCAGATTCGTTCGAAATCTACCTTTTTCTTGTACTGGCGAGTTGCTTCCGCGATTAGTCCGATCGTCAGTACAACGTGCTGCGCCCGATAACCTCCTGCTTCGTACCATTCCATTTGGGGAATGTTTTTTTCAGTAGCATCCCAGATTATCTTTTGCGCAATGAGTGTTTTGTAGTAATGCTCATTGAATTGGAGATCGTTCTCAGCCCAAGCGTCTGCAATGTCTTTGGCGAATTCTGCGAAGTTTTTCTGGGCGCCACGGTTAACGAAATAGACTTTGTCGGTCCAGACCATTGCGTATTTCGCCAAATCGGTTTTGGCGAATTTCTGGTTCTTTGGATATTCTGCCAGAAAAGCTTTTCTCTCGCCGCGAGTGAGACATGCCTGGGCATCACCATATTGACCTCTGGCACGTTCATAAAACCATTTAGTTTGATTGAAACTTCCTTCTTGTGCTGGTGCCAAGATGCGTCTGGAGAATTTTTCCATACGTGCATGGAACGGATGATTGGCGAATAAATCAGCCTGTGAGACTTTGTTCTGGCTGTTGGCATATTCCGAAATACGCGGAACGAGGTCTTCGGCTTCTTTTGGATCGACAATGCTGAGTTTCATTTGGACAAAGACCTTGCTAAGGTCTTTGTCCGCTCTGTAAGCTGCGTAGATGGATGCCGTGGTCTGCCCACCATTGACAATCTGCAGGTTGTCTAGGGAAAGTATATTGAGCCCATCTGATGTTGTTTCGGTCTCGGCATGCTCAGCCGTGGCGGTCAACCCATTATTGAATGAGAAGAAGAGTTCCGGTTCGCCCTCAAGCGTTCGTTTGATGCCTTTGTTGACATTGCTGCGAGCCTGCAAGAAGACTCGAACATTCTGTTCGAGCAATCTTGCTCCCCAACGGTCATAGATGTGTGCCAGATCATTGCCCGGAATAGCTGCTAGGTACACGGTATTCTTCGCGTCCTTTGTGCTGGCGAGCAACGCCCGCAGTGGGTGCAAAGGTTTTTCGTCAAACCGTACTTGCAACGGCTCTTGCCCGGTCGCAGCCTTGGTAAGAGCGAAGATGCGCTTGATATCCCACACGCTGTATACGACTGAGCGACCTTGATAGTCTCCGGCTGTCTTGCCATCGATCCGGTTGCTGAGTGTTTTATTGGTCAATAAATACAGGCGGATTTTAGTTATTCGATTCCATCGTGTCGCGATTAAATCAGCCAATCCGAAGCCCGGATCGGAGGCTTCCAATGATCGGCGCCATTGAGGGTTGAGCGCGTTGCTGAGGTAACGCATAAGGCGGTTAAAAATCACGTTCATGTCGCGGGTTCCTAATGTCACCAGATCTCCACCTTGATGGAAATCAAGAATGATAAGTCCCAGCGTCAATGGTTCGTCAGAGTCTCCCGTAGAACGGCTTTCAAGGGGATCGCCGCAATATCCGTCGACGCGAAGCTGACCATTAGCGGGCTGATAACTAGCGCGGATGGCTTCACTGAACTCTCCAACGTCAGTAAGGTAGTCGGTGAACCTGTCGAAAAAAAAGTCCTCTTTCCAACCACCATTTTCTGATTCTTGAAGAATGTCTTGGAAGAATTCTTCTGAGAACTGCTCTAGTTCAGTCATATCAGGCATTGTTACTTCCTTAAAGAATCCAGCATCTTGTTTTCGCTTATTTCAAACTGGTTGCAGTAATTGATATTCACCTTGTATGTGACGTGGGAAATCGCCGGATTCAACAAGCCTTCTTTAATATGAGGAAAATCTTGAGTAACGGCAAAGCAGCGAATGATTCCGATGCTCCATAGCGTATTCGAGTAATCATCCGTTTCGTCATAACCAACTTGTGAGAGTCTTAAGTCGAATTCAAGAGCTTCCAATGGGGATTCTAATGATTCACGCGCATGATGAACGTAATCGGTGAGCGTATGACCCTCGGTTTGGGATACAGCTTGATTCACCTCAACGACATACAAATACAGCGTTTCATCGTCGTTTACGCTTAGTTGCGATGAGGAACTGACGGTGATGCTGGGCGTTCCGGAACCTCGATTCGATTTGACCTCTATTGAGGTTTGTCCGAACACGAAATCATGAGGGGATCGCTGCGGCCCGACCCAGCTTTGCAATGCTGCCTTGGATCCTAGAATTCTCAAGGCTACGTTCTTGAAGCAGGTTAGTTCCGCGATCAATCCCTTTTGCTCTTCATCGGTCAGTCCTTTTTTGACGCCTCGGAAAAAATATGCCCAACGTTCTAAGCGGAGAATAACGGCATGTCGTTGCCCGTCTTCTGGAATGGTCTGCAAAACAGCGATGATATCTAGGCATACCTTGAGGAATGCCTCACGCATAGCTGAATCCTGCAATGCGATGACAATGAGGTGCCGTGACCTATCTTCACCGGTTGTGATGCCCTTGAACCGTGGCATTGGATCGGTGCAGCGCTCTCTGACGCCATAACCGATGAGCAGGGCTGGATTGCCTGTCTCGTTCAGAGACCAGTGCAAATCGCGCTGTTGCGGATTCAGCAATTCGTCTACACTTCTACTCGCGTAATATGCGTTTGACGATATATCCCGTATGCCCTTCCAAGGATTAAACTCAGTCGTCTGGTTCGTCATCATCGGTTCCCTCACTGTCAATGTCATGTCCAATCTGGCGGAGCATCACATCGTTGTAGACATAAGTGACCTCTTCCTTAATCCCGACTTCCGGGAAACTGATGCTCCATCCGACGGTTTTTTCGACATGAGTCGCAGAAGGCCAGAATGCCGTTTCTCCTCCCTGGTTTTTGAGCCAGTTTTCATATGCCGCACTATTTTCATACTGAAGCGCCAGAGGATGAATAACTAGCAGTGGTCTGCGGCCGGGAATCTGCCGATAATAGATATCAGACACGTTTTTTGTATCAGGATTTTTCTCGTGGAATCGTTTTTCCGCTCGTGCGATTTCTGCATCGTTGAGGGTTGCCTTTTCCACGCCTCGGCTGGAAAGGCGCCTGTTGGGCACATAGAAAACGGACTCATTTGCGCCGTGAATAGGCGTACGACGCTCACGAATGCTTGTCTCTCCAAAAGCTGTAAAAGTGGCGTCGGTCTGAGGTTGGCTGGGCGCGGTTATGAAAACATCCCAATCGCCATGGCCTCGTTCCTCAAGGAGATCGATATGCCTGAGCAGATACCCGCTGTTTGTCTTTGGTGATTCGATTGAATTGTGATAGCGCCTGATGTAATCACGGATTAGATCGCTCGGCACACGACGTATAAGCTTGCCGGATGGCCTTCCGCAATTTGTCGAGTAATTCTCGTCAGGAAGGCAATGATGCGCCTGCAGCTCTCTCAAGAAGTCTTGAACGAGTTCCTCGTTCGTGCGAAGCGTTTCAGGGTCGCGGTCGAAGGCAGACGTTTCAACAAACGCACCGTCAAGCCGGACTTTTGCTGGCTTGATCGTCGTTCCCGCTCCCATCTTGTTCCGTGCGGTAATCATCAATGTATCTGGACTGCTTTTGATTCTTAAGCCATACTCTTGGGGCGTTGAATGTGCGGTGCACATGGCCCGTACTTCATCAATCAGTTCTTTAGTCGCATTAGCAACGTACGCATACCATTGTGCAGATTGCTCCGTCATCCAGACACGACAGAGATCTTCGTAGCCGAAACGATATCCGAACCAGCGGGCCATCTGCATCAAAGAGTCGTAAGCTCTAGCGTTACGCGCGTAATACGATACGATAAGCCCCTCAAGTGTTAGGCCACGTGAGAGTCGGTATCCGCCAATGGCGATTACACGTTGTGGAGAATGCTCGTAATCCAGAGCATCTTTAGACTGTGAATTAATCTCCGCCAAGGTAACGGGGCGAATCGTTTCTTGTAGAACAGCAAGTACGTCATCCCAAGTGAACGGGAACTTGGAATATTCTTTTTCCCATATCTGGTGAAGCTCGCGTAATTTAGCGGAAGAGCTAAGAGCCAAATCGCTCGGCAACGCCGCATAGGAATTGATAGAGCGGCGAAGCATTTCGACATAATTGTCGATGAGATAGTAAATGGAATGCTGCACCGTTCTGTACGGAGACATGTTGACCATCATTGTCATATGTTCGTCTTTGTCCTCGGACAGTACTCGAATGGCGCAGGCAACGATGAACGTATCAATCGCCTGTTCCAGGCTTTGAGGAAGTTCTTCCAGAACATCGCCGCTACGACGTTTAATTCCCTGACTTGCATCATCATCAAAAATCCATCGCACATACTTGGGTCTTGGATTGTCGATGTCGCCGAATACTTTTTCAGCGCCAAAATACGCGGTTGATTGCTCTAGCGTGTAGATGAAGCTCCGCGGGAAGATATCGTCGCCAGCTTCTTCGTCGCTGCTCTTGGAATCAATGAGCACATTGGCAAACGGCGTCGCGGTGTATCCCACATAGGCGCTCTGGGAGAAAAGCTTCAGCATCTTGCGGATTTGACCGTTGATTTTAGAAATGTTGCCCTTGTCGTATTCGACGTTGATCGAAGCGTTATCAGCTTCATCGTCAATCAGCAGGAGCGGACCGTCGTCTTTGCAATTATTTTCAAGCCAGAGAGAAATTTCTCGCAGTGAATTGGTGTTCTTTTTAATCACGAATACGAGAGGCTCTCTGACATGGCCAGAGGTCACTCCGCGCATGGTGTCTTCGGTGGCTTTGTTGAAATCCCTGATTCGTGAGGTGCCTAGTAGGGGACGGCGTTGCTCGCGGTTTCCCACGCCAACATATTTTTTGCTGACGAGGTCATAGCCAACGAAACCATCTTCGATGCGCTCTTGGGTTTGATTTCGGAGCACATTGTAGATTCCCGCCATCACGATGATAATTTTGTATCCGGCATCGGCGGCTTTGGAGATGAGTCCAATGTAATTGGCCGTTTTGCCGGATTGCACTGAAGCAACCACAAGCCCACGTCGGTCGAAGGGCTCATCCGTTCGAGGATTGGCGATGACATCGAGTATATTGTCGGTGTCTCGGTCCATGGAGCGTAAAGTGTCTGTTGACCAGTGCTTCTTATTGCGAAGATAATCGCGATAGCGGTTCCAATAGAACCAATCGATATCAGGCTTTTCGAGATTCAGCCAAGGCTCGATCTTGTCATCCTGATAGCAGAAACCAACTGGCTTGAGGAAATCTTCCTTGGTTTTGTAGTCGCAAATGAGCTTATTGATAAATTCCTCTGGATTGTCCAACTTTATATTTTTAAAATCAGGATAAAGGTGAGCCATATTCAGCCATGTCCGAAAACATTCTTCGATAGCTTCCTCAGTAACCGAGCTAGGGTCATCATTACGTTTTTTGTCGAGATCGCGTTCGACGTTCTCGTAAATCCATTCGGCCATAGGCTTGTTGTTGTTCATTGTTCCTCGATTCCTAGTGCAGCCAGAGTTTCATTCCAACGAGTTTGATATGGTTCAATGACGTGCATGGCTTCCAGAGCCTCGTCGTCGTTTTTGAACTGTTTTAACGCAGCAAAGAACATTCGCGCATTCCTTGCAAAGTCTTCCATTTCCATCACAGGTGCGGCGACGTTTTCAGCGTTATTGGACATGTCATAAAATAGTGCCTCTGTGGGTAGCATGGCTTCAATCAACGCGATAAGGGAATCGAATTGTTCTTGTCCCGTTGCGTCAAGATCCTCTCTAAAGTTTTTTAGAATGGGATGTTCCGTATTGATGCTGTAGGTGGTTTTTTCTCCATTCTCAATTCGGTTCCAAACAGGGTAAACGGTAGGACTTGTCAGACGGGCTCCTCTGCGTCTGTACACTTTGCGAGAAGGTGCGCCTATCGTTTGAATAAGGGTTTTTACACGTTTGCGAACGATTTCCGGCATCTGCGCGGAAACCTTTTTGACGTCGATCTTCCAGGATTCGTCTTGATTTGTCCCGATATCTATTTTCACTCGGGTCAGTTGCGTGAGAGCGATTTTCTTGGCTAGGCCGAACCATGTGCCAAATATGATGAGACGTTTGGCGCGATAAAGGTATACGCCTTGATTGCGCAGATATCCGCCCGGCAGTCCGTAATGGTCGTAGTCGCGCTTGTCGTTATATGTCGAGATATGAGGAAGCGTAAACGATCGCAGTGTGACGCCGGGGCAAACTACTTCCTCGGGGGAAACTTGGGTGGCTTCATTCGCGGTATTAAATGGGTCAATGGGGTCAAGGCGTCGCCCGTTGATAGATATGCTGATTCTCTGAATGCTTTTTTCTCCAGACAAGAACCTGTGGAAAACTAGGGAGAGATAATCCTGCGATTCGCTGACTACGCGTTCGTAATCGACCTTGCCGGATCCATTGCATCCGGTTAGCCGATCGACCTTTTCCCAAAGGACCATTGTGCCGGTGGCCGGCAATTTATTGATTGCGAAAATGTGCTCGCAGTCGGTTCTCTCTAAAACAGACCACGAATTATCCTTGACGACGGTATCCAAATCCCATGTAAAAGCAGTCGTCTTGCCGGCTTGCCGTGATACGACTGTCAGCCGCCGGCATTGAGAGAATGAAGCGGTTTTCAGGCCTAGTCCGAAACGTCCTAAATCGCCTGAGGTTCGTTCATCTCTTGGATTGGTGCTGCCTAGGCGCATGGCTTGAAGAAGTTCTGAACGACCAAGCCCATCACCGTCATCGATAATTGCCACTTTGAAGGAATCATCGACAGGCATGGCGAATATGGAAATATTCTGAGCATGGGCCGTAATGGAATTGTCGATGATGTCCGCAAGGGCACTATTAAAGGAATAGCCTATGTCTCGGAGGCTCTCTATCAATATCCCGGGTTCAGGAGTCAGCTCAATCTCGTCAGCCACTTCGCTGTAGTTCCTTCCTTGCGCTCTGATTTATCCAGTATAGGGTGGATTTGGCCGTATCCGGCGCATATTCCCACCTATTTTGACCATTCAGGTGGCGCGGGCAAATCGCACTCAGATGTTTTGTCGGTCGAAGTAGTTTTTTGCGGGAATGTTGAAACATGCAGCAACGACCTTTGCGATTTGGTTCGCCAGCAATGGGGGCACCGCATTGCCGACCTGCTGGTATTGGGACGTGCGGTTTCCCTCGAAGAAATAATCGTCGGGGAAAGTTTGCAGGCGTGCGGCCTCTCGTACCGTCAGGCTGCGGCACTGCCTGAAATCGGGGTGGATGAAATAATGGCCGTCCTTGGAGATATGCGATGTGACGGTCGTGGAGGGGTGGTCGTACAGCTGGACGCGGAAACGGTCGGAGAACTCCACGGATTTCAGATCGGTGGAATCAGCGACGTTCTTATGCGCAGGAAGCAGATATGCCGGAAAATCCTTGAGCTTGGCGGGTCGGCCATGCACTTGGGCAAAGGCGGAGCAGAACAAATAACGGTCAAGGTCCTTCGCCATATGGGAGCGCGCAGCATGGTTGGTGAGTATGTTGCTGTTGATTGCGGATAGCCGGCCGCGATACCAATTGGTGAGAATCGTCGTATTCCCGGATTTCTGTACATGGTCCTCGGAGGTGAAGGCCGGGAGGTCGCTGATGGTGACTTCCGACAGCCTGTCGGCCAGATCGGAACCGGGATATTGTCTCGATAGCAGTTGCGCGGCTTTCAGGACATATTCTCCCCAGGAGGGGTTTCCTTCTTTGCCGCGGCGGGAAAAATCGCTTCGAAGCGGCGGCAGATCGGACAATGCGTCACGAACGGTTTTTTCTGGATGTAGCTTGAGCTGCGTTGAATTAACGTCAAAGTCATCGCGGATGCCGAGGAGAATCACGCGGTGTCTGGCTTGGGGAATGCCGTATCGTTCTGCTTTCACCACATAATCCGAGGGCTTCTGCGGGTCGGCGACCACCAGAGAGTGAATGGTGTAGCCGGCCTCTTTGATGTCGGCCCGAATCATGCCGAGCACGCCTTCGTTATGAAGCTGCGCCGAAAGGATGCCCTTGACGTTTTCCATTACGAAGATTTCGGGCCTGATCGCCTTCAGGAATTGAAGATAGCATTTGTAAAGGGTCTGTTTGACGTCCTTTTGGAGTGTTGGGTCGTGGGCGCGGCGCGAACGCCCGACAAGGGAATATGCCTGGCAAGGCGGGCCTCCGATAATGATCTTGGGGCCTGTGTAATTCTTCAGTCGATGAAGTGCCTCGCGCACCAAAGTGTCGTCCTTTTCCACCAATTCGGCTTGGACCGCTTCATGGTCCGCCTCGGCCCATTGCTCAGGAAAGGCGTCCTTCAGTTTGGAGAGCTGCATTGGCGTGGGATTCGCCATGTAGTCCAGATACTCTTGCGGAATCTTTCCATCGATGTCGTAAATCTTGCGGAAGAAGGAACGCAGCCGAAGCGTGCTATGCGCCGAGCTTTCCATCTCCACGGACATAAGAATCTGGAAGATGCGTTCCCCGGTGGAATCGGTCAGCGATGAGAATCCTTCGCCGAGCCCACCTGGGCCTGCGAATAAATCAATAATAGGTATTCTCTTGCGCATGTTCCACCTTTCTCGGTGTTTCCAGGATACCATTAGCCTGGAGAATTCCTGGAGTTATCGGTGTTGGAAAGACATGTCTGTTTTGTGCCTCTTCACGCTTGGGAACAAGATGAAATACCGCAAAACATTTGCTTGAAGGATTATGCCTTCGCCCCTGATCATGACAAATACTTCATCGGGCTTATTCCGGTGAGGTAATCGTTTGAGCGGCTCTCACCGTGCTTTGGCGGATGCTGTGGTGTCATTCATTTGATGCTGTGATGGCATGAATAGGCAAGAATCGGACTCCTGTGCGCGGCGTACCGCGCACAGGAGTCGATCATGCCGTTCTGGCGTTCCGTCCGGATTCGAAGCGGTCCAGCACGCCGGTCCCGGCGAGGGCCTTCTGCACGAACCACATCAGCACGCCGCCGAACACGGCCCCGGAGATGACGCAGCAGATGGTGAACACGGCTCCCTGCGTCATGGTCCATCCCGCCTTGGCGAGCCAGTCGTAGCCGCCGTTGCACAGGCCGGTCAGCGCGCCGGCCAGAGCCGTGGAGACGACGTCCCACCTCCGGCAGCGGAACGCCGCGAACCCGATCTCCGCGCCGACGCCCTGCGCCATGCCGATCAGGAGGGCGTGCGCGACGCCGAACGGATTGCCGAGCAGCGCCTCGACGACCGCGGCGACCGTGCGCTGTGGTACGCGAACTCGTCTACCCCAGCCAGCACAGCCAGGAATTCGGGTTATGAGTGCGGGCACCAGGATTCTTCGACAACTTACGCCGCAGCCGCCCGAAGTTTTCAGCCGCTTCCAAGCCTTGTCCTCACTAAACTTGATTTCGACAGCTCCGAAGACACGTATGTAGCGTTCAAATCCGGCCAGCAACAATACGGCGCTATCGCCGTTCGGACTGATGGAATTATTCATATCGCCCATATCATTCACTGTCCCAGCACTCCCGGAACCATTCAACTACCAAAATTCGAATTCTGCCTACGAATAGAATCTGGTCAAATCAAGCAACGATGCTGTCCTCACTTTGCAAAAGCGCCGACCATAAGGCGCGAATTGATGCATCGTGTTCAATGGCGGACAGCCGATACCGCACCTCGCCACCGCCGCAGCCACTCACCGCTCACCCGAGCAGGCCAAGCTCCTTGAGCTTGTTCTGGATGTCCACGACGGACGGCTCGACCTGGAACGACCCGTCGCCATAGAGCACGACCGGGATGTGCTTTTGGCCGCTGATCTCAACGGCACGGTCGGCCGCGCCCTCCTCCTGCTCGATGTCGTGCCACGTGTAAGCGGCGCCGAACCGGTCGAGCGCGTTCTTGGCACGGTGGCAGTCGCCGCACCATGTTGCACCATATACATCAATCGCCATGGGAACTCCCCTCTCGTCATATGCTCTACGGCACATCTCATGAAAGACATGCACCTTGCGACCTGCGATGAAGCTCGCAGCCGTCTCATACGATATCGTATCCGGCAATGCTTGGTGCCAGTTACCCTGTCGGCTGACAGCGGATGTAGCTATCTCCGGCTCTCCCCGCCCCCCCCGCCGGCACTCGGCGATGAACGCCGCGCAGATCATGATCACCTGCGCCACCAAGTTGAACCAGATGAGCACGCCGATGATGGCTGCGAACGGCGCCAGCATCGGGTTGCGCGACGCCCCCGTCAACAGACGAGCGCCCAGCAGCTGCATCACCGCGACCGCCAGAGCCCCAAGCGCCGCCCCCACCAGCGTGAATTTGCCCGCGCGTATGTGCGCGACCACGCGCAGCAGCAGCATGAACAACGCGAAATTCAGCAACACGCCGGTAGCGAAACCAGTCGATTCCAGCAACAGCGCGCCCGGCAGCGAATCGTCGGCGATGCCAAGCGCCCGCAACACCAGTCTCATCAGGCCGCCAGAGACGACGCCCGCCGCGGTCGACAATATGAACAGTACCGCCACCATGATCGCAGCGACCGTATCGCGCAATCGCGCCTTGACCACGTTCAGCTCCTGCGTGCAATCGTCGAACATGGTCGTCACTGCATTGCGTAGGGAATTCATCCAACCGGTGACCGTCCACCAGAACACCGCCAGCGTCACCAGACCGGTCCATGTCAGCGTATGCGAGATTCCACTCAGCATCGACGCGGAGAACAGCGAATCTGAAACGCTCGGAATCACCGTGCGCAGCATCGCGAGCAGCGTCTTCTGCATCTCCTCGCTCCCGGTCACCACCAGTCCGAGCGCGCTGACCACGATCCACACGCCGGCGAAGAACGCGAACAGTAGCCCATATGCCAGCCCGTTCGCCAGCAGCGGCCCGCGCCGCGACACATACCGGTCAATCACCCGCCCGGTCAGCGAGCGCCGCCACCATGCAACCAGCGAATCAATCGCCTCGCCTATCCTGTGCAGCCATTGCATGATTCGACTATACGCGGTCGCGCGACTGTCCACCACGACGGCGATAGTGGTGGCACACATGGGCATCGAGGTAAAGGGGCACGCATCATGACAGAAAATCACGCAAGCGACCAATCACCGCAGCCCGGACAATCCAGCCAGCCCGCCCTTCCCACGCGACTCACCCCCGGCCAGCCCGCTCCCGATTTCACCCTGCCTGCGGTCAACCCGGACGGCGGTGAGACCTCCGTCACGCTGTCGCGGCTGCTGGCGCAGGGCAAGCGCGTGGTGTTGTACTTCTATCCGGCCGCGATGACGCCGGGCTGCACCACCGAGGCATGCGACTTCCGCGACAACATTGCCCGGCTCACCGCACTCGGTTTCACTGTGCTGGGCGTCTCCAAGGACCCAATCGACAAGCTGCAGCGTTTCCGCGAGCGCGACCACCTGTCGTTCCCGCTGCTGTCGGACGCGGACCTGACCGTGCATCGGCTTTACGGCGCGTACGGCGAAAAGAAGCTCTATGGGCGCACGCACATAGGCGTGATCCGCTCGACATTCGTCATCAGCGTGTCTGTTACAGGCGCAGCCGGCACGATAGAAATCGCCCGTTACAACGTCCGGGCGAAGGGTCATGTGGCTTCTTTGATGAAGGCTCTGCAATAGGCGCTCTCAGAACTCGCAGGTATAACGATTGACGCTCGAAAAGAGCCTTGTATCTGCGAGTTTTGAGAGCGCGATTATACGCGCATGGCCTCTTTGGTGGCCTCAACCTGTGCAGGACCGCCTTCGCCGGTGGCGATGAAGCGCCCGGAGGCCAGCACATAGTAGCGATCCGCCCGTTCGACGGCGAATTCCTTGAGCACCGGGAACATCGTCACGGCCTCGTCGTACCGCGCTTTCGCCTCGGACCCGTACCGGTCGGCGACCACATGTAGGTTCTCGTCGACGGTCATCGTGCCGAACGACTGCTGCCCCTGCGGCACGAACGCCATGCCTTTGCGGATGCGCTGGTTCGGCGCGGCCTTGGTGATATCGTCGCCGTCGAAACCGCCTTCGGCTCCTGCAGTCCGACCTCACTGCACATCTTGACCATTACGTCACATAAGCAACACGCTACGTCCATCCAGAATGTGAGATAACCGGGTACGCTGGTACTCATGGAACTTCACGTACTCGACCACCCGCTGGTGGAACACAAGCTCACCGTCCTGCGCGACAAAAACACCTCATCCGCCACTTTCCGCGAGCTCGTCACCGAACTCGTCATGCTCGAAGCCTACGAGGCGACCCGCAACCTCGACATCGTCGACAAGCCCATCGAAACCCCCGTCGCCCCCATGGTCGGCAAGCACATCGCCAGCCCCGCCCCCATCATCGTTCCCGTCCTTCGCGCCGGACTCGGCATGCTCGACGGCATGACCAAAATGATCCCCACCACCGAAGTCGGCTTCCTCGGCATGAAGCGCGACGAAGAGCACCCCACCCAGCAGATCACTTACGCCAACCGTCTCCCCGAAGACCTCACCGGCCGTCAGTGCTTCCTCATCGACCCCATGCTCGCCACCGGCGGCACCCTCGTCACCGCCACCCACTACCTCGCCGAGCGCGGCGCCAAAGACGTCACCGCCATCAACATCATCGCCGCCCCCGAAGGCATCCAATACGTCCAAGACCACATCGATCCCTCCATCGCCTTCAAGGTCGTCGTCTGCGCCGTCGATGAAAAACTCAACGAAAAGGCGTACATTGTGCCGGGGCTTGGCGACGCCGGCGACCGCCTCTACGGCGTCATTGATTGATGGAGCGTATACGGCCTTTCCTCAGCGCTCGACGTACGAAATACGCCTTCGGCTTTGAACGGCCGTATCCGCACACATCAACCAATGCCCTCGGTGGGGGATTGACTGGCGGAGCGTCAGCCAATCCCCCACCGAGGGACTCTGAGAGTCGCGGTATCGTCGTGCCGTGACTCTCGGAGTAGTACGACGGCGTATCTTCCGTAATCCTCCGGGCAGATAGAAAGCAGGATAATGCGTATTAGCGTCATTTGCGTCGGCAGGGTCAAAGAGCAGTATCTGCGCGACGCCATCGCCGAATACAGCAAACGGCTCGGCCGCTACTGCAAGCTCGACATCATCGAGGTCGCCGACGAGAAGACCCCCGAACATGCCAGCGAAGGCGTGGAACGGCAGATTCGTGCCAAGGAAGGCGGGCGCATCGCCAAGCACATCCGCCCCGACGCCTATGTGATCGCGCTGGCGATCGACGGCACGATGCTCTCCTCCGAAGGGCTCGCCGCGCACATCAACCAGCTCGGATTGCACGGCGAAAGCCACATACAGCTCATCATCGGCGGCTCGATCGGCCTGGACGACGCGATTCTGCGCCGCGCCGACTACAGGCTCAGCTTCTCGAAGATGACGTTCCCGCATCAGCTGATGCGCGTGATCCTACTGGAGCAGCTGTACCGCGCCTACAAAATCAACGCCGGCGAGCCATACCACAAGTAGGGCGGTGGCGGGCAGCTCACTCCACGGACTTGAGCGAGCTGACCGGATCGATGCGGTCGAGCACCGGATTGGTGAGCAGCTGCACGAGCAGCGCGAACGCCATCGTCGCCGCGGCGGCGATCACATAGCTGTACCAGTGCACGCTCACTTCGAAATACAACGCGGGCATGTTGAGCGCCGCCGTAAGCAGCCCGCCGACCGCGCGCCCGAGCGGCAGACCGACGACGATGCCCATGCCGGCCAGTATCAGCATCTCCTTGTTGACATACCGGTGTACCTCGCGGTCGTAGAAGCCCAGTACCTTCAGCGTGGCCATTTCCCGCACGCGCTCAGACACGTTCGTGTTCGCCAGCGTGAACAGCACGACAAGCGCCAGACCGCCCGCGAGCGCGATGATGAGCGCCACGACGGCGCTCATCAGGTCGAACGAGAAGCTGCGCTCGAGATCGTCGGTGCTGGGGGCGCTCACGACCGACGGATCGCGTGCGAGCCGATCCACGTACGCGATGTTCTGGTCGGCGGTTCCGTTCAGTGTGGCGATCACGGCGTTGCGCGTCACCGCCGTCGACACGCCGAATGTTTTCTTGTACAGACTTTCGCTGACATACACGTTCGAGCCGATGAGGTTTCGCGTCACCGCGGAGACCTTCACTTCGCCGTGACGCATACTGCCGTCGCGTAGCGTGACGGTGTCGCCGGCCTTGACGCCGAGCGAGTTCGCCGCGGATTGCGCGACGATTATGCCATCGCCCCCAAGCTGCAGCTTGCCGTGCCCGCCGCTCGCGGACCGCAGCGTAATCATGTCTCCGAGCGCCCCTGCTGAATCATCCGGCACGATCATGAGCTGAATCGTTTCGCCTGCGTCGCCCGCGTCCATCTCGCCACTGTCGAGCCGCAGATCGAGCGAACGTTCCACGCGCCCGTCCTTGTCGAGCCGAGCGCGCATCGCATCGACGCTGTCGTCGCCGCTGACGACGAGCAGGGCGTAATGGTA
>OGQN01001653.1_pt1 | contig 17564 bp, 12 predicted proteins | sample 1553231 | NCBI WGS metagenome assembly OGQN01 (sample SAMEA2579950, study PRJEB22360) | human gut metagenome | biome: human gut; feature: human-associated habitat; material: faeces | place: Denmark | collected 2008/2010 | reverse complement strand
GGGCGCTTCCGCCGCAGACACAGCTTCAGCAGGAACCGCCTCGCTGTCGATGACCACCTTGCCATCCCGCAGACGGACATGGGCGGTATCGCCGGACTTCAGCTTACCCTCCAGCATCTGCTCGGCCACGGCGTCCTCCACCTGGTTCTGGATGGCGCGGCGCAGGGGACGTGCACCGTACTGGGGATCAAAGCCGTCACGGGCCAGCTCGGCCACGGCGTCATCGTCGGAGATCAGGGTGATCCCCTGCTGGGCCATGCGCTTGCCGGTAACGGTGAGCATACGGCGGGCGATCTCCACGATGTTCTCCTGGGTCAGCTGACGGAACACGATGATCTCATCGATACGGTTCAGGAACTCGGGGCGGAAGGTGTGCTTCAGGTCGGTCATGACCGCCTCGCGGATACGGGCGAAGCGAGCCTCCTCAGTTTCCTTCCCGCCCTTTTCGTCGCCGTCAAAGCCCAGCTTGGCGGCGGCATCGGTGATGTTCCGGGCGCCCACGTTGGATGTCATGACGATGACGGTATTCTTGAAGTCCACCCGGCGACCCTGGGAATCGGTGACGACGCCGTCCTCCAGGATTTGCAGCAGGATGTTCCACACATCCTCATGGGCCTTCTCGATCTCGTCGAACAGCACCACGGAATAGGGCTTACGGCGCACCTTCTCGGTGAGCTGGCCGCCCTCCTCGTGGCCCACATAGCCGGGAGGCGAGCCGATCAGGCGGGACACCGTGTGCTTCTCCATGTACTCGGACATATCGATACGCACCATGGCGTTCTCGTCGCCGAACATGGACTCCGCCAGGGTCTTGCACAGTTCAGTCTTGCCCACGCCCGTGGGGCCCAGGAACAGGAAGGAGCCGATGGGCCGCTTGGGGTCCTTCAGACCCACACGGCTGCGGCGAATAGCCTTGGCCACGGCGGTCACGGCATCGTCCTGACCCACCACACGCTGGTGGAGCTTCTCCTCCAGTTTCAGCAGGCGCATGGACTCATCCTCGGTCAAGCGGGTGACGGGAATACCGGTCCAGCCGGCCACCACCTTAGCGATGTCGTCCGCGGTGACGGTGCCCCGGTTCTGGGACAGGCTCTTGCGCCACTTGTCGCGCTCGATGTCCACCTGCTCCTGATAGTCCTTCTCGATATCGCGCAGCTGCGCGGCCTTCTCGAAGTCCTGGGCGGCGATGGCATCGTTCTTCTCCCGGTGCAGGGCGGTGATCTTCTCCTCCAGGGCCTTCAGGTCCGGAGAAGAGCTCTCGGCGGTCATGCGGACCTGCGAAGCGGCCTCGTCCATCAGGTCGATGGCCTTGTCCGGCAGGAACCGATCGCCGATGTACCGCTTGGACAGCTGCACCGCAGCGTCCAGCGCCTCGTCGGTGATGGTCAGCTTGTGGTGCGCCTCATAGCGGTCGCGCAGGCCCTTCAGGATCTCCAGCGTGGCCTCGGGGGTAGGCTCGCCCACGGTGACGGGCTGGAAGCGGCGCTCCAGCGCGGCATCCTTCTCGATGTACTTGCGGTACTCGTTCAGGGTGGTGGCGCCGATAACGCGGATCTCGCCGCGGCTCAGGGCGGGCTTCAGGATGTTGGCGGCGTCCACGGCGCCCTCGGCGGAGCCTGCGCCCACGATGGTGTGCAGCTCGTCGATGAACAGGATGACGTTGCCGTCCTTCTTCACCTCATTCAGGGTGTTCTTGATGCGCTCCTCGAACTCGCCGCGGTACTTGGTTCCGGCCACCATGCCGCTGAGGTCCAGCGACAGGATGCGCTTGTCCAGCAGCTCCTCGGGCACATCGCCGGCGGCAATGCGCTCGGCCAGTCCCTCGGCGATGGCAGTCTTGCCTACGCCGGGCTCGCCGATGAGCACAGGGTTGTTCTTACTGCGGCGGGACAGGATCTGGATGACCCGCTGTATCTCGGTATCGCGGCCGATAACGGGATCCAACTTGCCGCTGCGGGCGGCCTCGGTCAGATCGCGGGTGTACTCGGCCAGCGTCTTGTTCTTCTTGTCCGCCTCGCGGTTAGGGGCGGAGGCGCCGCCGGCGGCAGCCCGGGGCATATCGTTGAGCTTCTTCAGCACAGCGCTGTACATCTTATTGGGGTCCACGCCCACGGTACGCAGGATACGCAGGCCCATGTTGCCGCCCTCACGGAGCAGGCCCATCAGCAGATGGGCGGTGCCGATGGCGCTGCTTCCCATGCGGGACGCCTCGGACACAGCCAGCTCCACCACGCTCTTGGCGCGGGGCGTCAGGCCCTGGCTGGGCGCGGCGCCGGAAACGCCCTTGCCCACGCTGCGCTGCAGCACGGAGCAGACCATTTCATCGGTGACGCCGAACTCACTGAGCACGCGGTGGGCGATGCCCTCCTCCTCACGGATCAGGCCCAGCAGCAGATGCTCGGAGCCAACATAGCCGTGGCCCAGGTCCTCGGCAGCCTCCTGGCTCAAACGCAGAACTTCCTCTGCACGGGGGGTAAATTTATTCTCAGACATAAAGGAACACTTCCTTTCGATTTGTTATTTTAACATAGCGGAACGGCGTCAGGACGCCTTGCCGCCCAGAGCCTTCAGCTCATCACGCAGGCGGGCGGCGTCCTCATAACGCTCCTCCGCCACCGCGTTGTGCAGCTGCGTCTCCAGCGCGTTGCGCCTACGCTCCAGCGCCAGAGACATCGCCTCGTCCTTCGGTAGCAGCTCCTCGGCGGCGCTGTTCTCCGGGCCGGCGCTCTGCGCCTGCTCCAGCACATCCACCGGCTGAGGGAACTCCGTCAGCATCCGGCTGCCGAAGCCGCCGAAAAACGGCTCCAGCATACGGAAGGGCCGGTCGAACCAATCGTCATCGAACCAGCTGCTCATGCGGCCGGACATGGAACCGGCATAGCCCATGGCGCGGGCACAGTCGGGGCAGAGGTGCGTCTCGGTCACTCTGCCGTTGATATTGCTCTTATAATGGAACGTCGCTTCGTTCTTTCCACAGCGATCACACTTCATAATCATAACCTCCTTACGCCGTCGTCAGACGGAATGGATCAAAACTTGCTTGTATATGTCAGCCCGCAGGGCATCCCGGCTCTCCGGAGAGGCACTCTGCAGAGCCCGGCTGCCGGTGGCGGACAGCAACGCCTGTCCCAGCTCCCGGCTGATGGCCTCGGACTGGACCAGGTTCTGGGCGATCGCCCGTGCGCTGGCCGCGTCCAGCCTGTCGCCGATGCTGTTGATAACGTGCATCAGCAGCGTCTGGCGGTCCACCTGCACCCGCGTGATGCGAATGTAGCCGCCGCCGCCCCGCCGGGACTCCACGATGTAGCCATGCTCCGGCGAGAACCGGGTGGACATCACGTAGTTGATCTGGCTGGGCACGCAGTTGAACCGCTGCGCCAGATCGGCTCGCTGCAGCTCCAGCGCACCGCCCGCCTGGTCTAACTCCTGCTGGATAAATCCAGCGATAATATCGGAAATACCCAAATCCTCGCCGCCTTTCGTTTGCATCTCTCGGTCAAGCTTATCTCGTTTGACTTTGCCTTTCTTTGACCTTGAACATATATTACACCGCCTTTCCTACTTTGTCAATAGGGTAATTTGACTTTCTTTGACTTTTATTGTAAACAATTTGTGAACAGCCAAATGCATCTCTCTGCGGCAATTTTGCCGTTTGCAACCTGAAGTTGCTATACAAACGAAGATGCATCGGTTATAATAGCACCAACAGGCATATCAACAGAGAAAGGAACCGTCTATGAAGAATACAAATTGGAACGACCCCAACTTTCAGGGCTTCGGCCGCCAGCCCCGCCCGAAAAAGGAACGCAAAGCCGTGGGCACGCCCCTGGGCCGCACGCTGCTGAACATCGCCGTTACGCTGGTGTTCGCCGCCGTGTATTTCTATATCGTTCTGCCGCCCATCAGTCTCAAGAGCGAGGATTTCTACGTCTTTGTGCTGCTGGTGTGCGCCGTGTACGGCGGCTGCGCCATACTGACCTCCGGTTTTCAGGGCACCGGTGCCAAGGGCTACTTCACCTTTTTGAAAAAGCAGTGCACCGTGCCCCTCATCGCGGCCGCCGCGCTGATCGCCACGGCGCTGGTGGGCGCGGTGATCGGCTGGCAGCTGTTCCGTGCCGGGGACTACCGCGACCTGCTGACCGTTACCGACGGCGACTTTGCCGCGGAGGTGGAGGAGATCAGCTATGACCAGATCCCCATGCTGGATGCCAACTCCGCCACAAAGCTGGGCAACCGCAAGCTGGGCGAGCTGGCAGACATGGTCTCCCAGTTCGAGGTGGCCGACGACTATACCCAGATCAACTACCAGGGCCGCCCTGTCCGCGTCACGCCCCTGCGCTACGGCGATATCATCAAGTGGCTGAACAACCGCGCCGACGGCCTGCCCGCCTATCTTCTTATCGACATGGTGACCCAGAACGTGGAGGTCATCCGTCTGGACGAGGGCATCCACTACACCACCGCCGAGCACTTCAGCCGCAACCTGTACCGCCATCTGCGCTTCCACTACCCCACCTATATGTTCGACGAGCCGGCCTTTGAGATCGATGAGAACGGCGACCCGTGGTGGGTCTGCCCCCGTGTCAGCCACACCATCGGTCTGTTCGGCGGCCGTGATATCATCGGTGCCGTGCTGGTGAACGCCGTCACCGGCGAGAGCGCCTACTACAAGACCGGCGACGTGCCCAACTGGGTGGATCACGTCTACACCGCCGAGCTGATCATGCAGCAGTACGACTACCACGGCGCGTATGTCAACGGCTTTATCAACTCCCTGTTCGGCCAGCGGGACGTGACCGTCACCACCGAGGGCTACAACTACATCGCCATCGGTGACGACGTGTATATGTACACCGGTGTCACCTCCGTGGTGTCCGACGAGTCCAACATCGGCTTCATTCTCTCCAACCAGCGCACCAAGGAGACGCGGTTCTATCTGGTGGCCGGCGCCAAGGAGTACTCCGCCATGGACAGCGCCCAGGGTCAGGTACAGCAGATGAAGTACACGGCCACCTTCCCCCTGCTGCTGAATATCTCCGACCAGCCCACCTACTTCATGGCGCTGAAGGACGCCGCCGAGCTGGTGAAAATGTATGCCATGGTCAACGTCAGTCAGTACCAGATCGTGGCCACCGGCGACACGGTGGCCTCGTGTGAGGCCAACTACCGCCGCATCCTGGCGGAGAAAGGTCTGGTGTCCGCCGATGACGCCGATCTGCCCCTGACAGGCCAGAGCGAAGTCAGCGGTGTACTGGCGGATATCCGCTCCGCCGTGGTGGACGGCAATACCCTCTACTACCTGCATCTGACCAGTGACGAGCACTACTACGTCATCTCCGCCGCGCAGCAGCCGGAGGCGGTCATCTTCAATGTAGGCGACCGTGTCGCCATTCGGTACGCTGAGGGCGAGGGCACCATCCTCACCGCCGACAGCGTCACCCGCACCGCCGCGCAGACCGCTCCCGCACTCGGTACAGATACAGAAAGAGAACCAGCCGCATAACGTCAAAACAAAAAAAGAAAGCCCATATGGGCTTTCTTTTTTTGCTCTTTTTGCATCACTTGATCTCCACGACCTCGTAACCGGCGTCGGTGACAGCCTTCTTCAGCGCCTCGTCACTGGCGTTGCCGGTGACGACGGCGGTCCCGGACGCCAGATCCACGTCCGCCTGTACGCCCAAGGCGGTCAGCGCCTTCTCCACGTGGGAGACGCAGTGGGCACACATCATGCCCTTGATGGTGATGGTCTTTTTCATAGCGGTATCCTCCTTACTGCTTTCGTTATTATTTATATTTTGCACCAGCTGCGGCTCTTTTGCAGTCGGCGTTCCCTCCCGTCTGCGGCCCCTCCAGCCCCGCAGACGCAAGGCGTTGCTGACCACGCACACGCTGCTCAGGCTCATGGCCGCGGCGGCGATCATGGGGTTCAGGGTGATCCCAAAGGCCGGGTACAGCACACCCGCCGCCACCGGGATGCCCACAGAATTATAGAAGAACGCCCAAAACAGGTTCTGACGGATGTTCCGCAGGGTGGCCCGGGACAAGGCCGCCGCGTCGGCGATATCCATAAGGCTGCTCTTCATCAGCACGATGTCCGCCGACTCGATGGCCACATCTGTGCCCGCGCCGATGGCCAGGCCCACATCCGCCGTCACCAGTGCAGGGGCATCGTTGATGCCGTCGCCCACCATGGCTACCTTCTTGCCCTCGGCCTGCAATTTCTGCACCACCCGGGCCTTATCCTGTGGCAGCACCTGGGCGATGACCCGGCTGACGCCCACCTGCCGGGCGATGGCGTCCGCCGTACGCTGGTTGTCGCCGGTGAGCAGCACCACGTCGCAGCCCATCTCCCGCAGGGCGGCAATGGCGGCGGCGCTGTCCGCCTTGACCACGTCCGCCACAGCGATGACCCCCAGCAGCGATGTACCCGCAGCGATAAACAGCGGCGTTTTACCGTCCTCCGCCAGTCTGGCCGCGCCGGACTTCATCTCCTCGCTGACGGCCACGCCGGACGTCTCCATAAACGCCTCATTGCCCGCCAGCAGCACGATACCCTCCGCCCGGGCGGTGACGCCTCCGCCGGCCACAGCGGCAAACCCGGACACCGGCCGCAGGACCAAACCGCGCTTTTCCGCCTCGGCCACAATGGCCCCGGCCAGCGGGTGCTCGGAAGGCTTTTCCAGCGACGCGGCGGCGGACAGCAGCGTATCCTCGGTCATGCCGCCGGCACACAGCAGATCCGTCACCCGGGGCTTACCCTCGGTGACGGTACCGGTCTTGTCCAGCACCACCGCGTCCACCCGACCCATCAGTTCCAGGCTGGCGGCGGACTTTACCAGAATGCCCTGCTCCGCCGCCTTGCCCGTGGCCACAGTGATGGCCACCGGCGTGGCCAGGCCCAGAGCGCAGGGGCAGGAGATCACCAACACGGCGATGGCGATGGACAGGCAGAAGCGCACACCCATGCCGCCCACCGCAGCCCACAGGATAGCCGCCAGCAGCGCGATGGAAATGACCACCGGTACGAACACGGCACTGATCTTATCCGCCAGACGGCTGATAGGTGCCTTGCCGCTGGCGGCCTGCTCCATCAGCTGAATGATCTGGGACAGAGTGGTATCCGCGCCTACACGGTCCGCCGTCAGCTCCAGATAGCCGCCGGTCAGGATGGTGGCGGACACCGCCTTGCCGCCCACAGTCTTCTCCACCGGCATACTCTCGCCGGTAAGGGCGGACTCGTCCACGGTGCCGCTGCCCGCCGTCACGGTGCCGTCCACGGGGATACGCCCCCCCTGCCGGACGATGACCGTCTCGCCGGCCTTGATGTCCTCGGTGGGGACGGTGACCTCCTTGCCGTCCCGGCGCACCACGGCGGACTCCGGCGCCAGCGCCAGCAGGGCGGTGATGGCTCCGGTCGTCTTGCCCTTGGAGCGCTCCTCCAGGTACTTACCTACCGTCACCAGCGCCAATATCATGCCCGCCGACTCGAAGTACAGGTCCGGCATACCCGTGACCTTTCCCGCCGCCAGCAGGCCCATCTCGATCAGGCTGTACACCAGCCCCGCCGCCGCGCCCAGTGCCACCAGCGAGTCCATATTGGGCGCACCCTTGAACAGCCGGGAAAATCCCACGGTGAAATAACTGCGGTTCAGGATCAGGATAGGCACCGTCAGCGCCAGCAGCACAAAGGCCGACAGCAGAGGCTGTGTGTGCATGAACATGGGCACCGGCAGCCCCATCATGTGCCCCATGCTCAGGTAAAACAGCGGCACCAGACACACCACCGACCACAGCAGCCGGCGGCCCATGGCCTTTACCGCCGCGTCCTGCTCCGCGTGCAGGTCCCGCCGGGCCTCACTCTCCGGCGCCGCGCCGTAGCCCGCCGCCGTCACGGCGGCCACAATGGCGGCGGGATCCACATTTTCGTCCCTGTCGCACACCAGGGATCCCAGCATTAGATTTACCGACGCGCTGTGTACGCCGGGCACCGAAGCCGCGGCTCTTTCCACATGGGCGGCGCAGGCGGCGCAGGTCATGCCGGTGATGACGAATTTCTCTGTCATACTGCCATCTCCTTATTTCATCAGCTTTTGCAGCGTGGTCACCAGCTCGTCGATGACCTCGTCGTCCCCCTGTCGGATAACAACCCCCCCCCCGGGGGCGGGGGGGGTGGCTACCAGCTTGCCCACCGGGAGTTCGAGCTGCCGGAGCTGAAGCTGCTGGTAGACGCGGTACAGTCCTCCAAATTCCTCTCCGTCAAAAAAAGCCGTGAGCTTATCCGCAAGCTGGAGGGCCTCGCCTCCCGCTGGGAGGCCCAGAGCCTGCAGCGGCAGGTGTACGCGGTGGGCCGCGTAAAAAGCATGAACGAGAGTATTTATTACAGCATCGACACCATCCATACGGCTATTTCACAGGACAGGCAGATTGCGTTCCGTTATTTTGAATGGACTATGGAAAAAACCGTGCGCTACCGCCGGGACGGCCAGCTCTACGAGCGCTCGCCTTACGCGCTGGTGTGGGACGATGAGAACTATTATCTTGTGGCCTACGACCACACAGCGTCGCCGCCGGGCATCCGCCATTACCGCGTGGACAAAATGGCGAATCTGTCCGTTCTGGAAGAGTCCAGGCTGGGCAAGGCGACATTCGACGGCTTCGACATGGCGCAGTACGCCAAACAGATGTTCGGGATGTTCGGCGGTGCGCAGCAGGACGTAGAGCTGCGGTTCGCCGCGCGGTTGGCCGGCGTGGTGCTGGACCGCTTCGGCAAGGAGGTCACACTGCTGCCCGACGGCGGCAGCTTTTTCCGGGTGCATGTGCAGGCCGTCGTCAGTCCCCAGTTCATGGGCTGGGTGGCCGGCTTCGGCACGGACGCAAAGCTGCTTGGGCCGCCTGCCGTGGTGCGGGAATACACCGCCTTCTGCCGGGAGATGCTCGCGCAGTACGAATAAGCGTTAAAAGTCCTGATTATGGGACATATAATATCCTATACTAAAGACACCGAAAGAAACCACGATGTTTGAAAGGAGTGCCTTTGGTATGGTTAAAATGGCAGCGCTTGCGCCGAAAGGCGTGTTTGAGGAAGAGGATTTCTATGTACCCGCTTGGGAAGAGCCCCCGTACGAGCGGCATTTCGACGATTATACGCGCAACTGCGACGGAGCAGCATAAACACACGGCGCCCCGCACCTGTTGGTACGGGGCGCCGCTTTCCTTTTCAAATACTCAGAAGCCGCCGGCCGTACGCGGGAACGGCAGTACGTCGCGGATGTTGGGGATGCCCGTCAGATACATGATCAGGCGCTCGAAGCCCAGGCCGAAGCCCGCGTGCTCCACAGTACCGAAGCGCCGCAGCTCCAGATACCACTCATAATCCGCGCGGGAAAGGCCCAGCTCATCCATACGCGCCGTCAGCACGTCCAGCCGCTCCTCACGCTGGCTGCCGCCGCACAGCTCACCCACGCCGGGCACCAGCATATCCGCCGCAGCCACGGTCTTTCCGTCGCCGTTCACACGCATATAGAAAGACTTGATCGCCTTGGGGTAGTCCGTCACAAATACGGGCTTTTTATAGATCTGCTCGGTGAGGAAGCGTTCGTGTTCGGTCTGCAGGTCCGTGCCCCACTCCACCTTATACTGGAACGAATCGTTGTGCTTGCTCAGGATCTCCACGGCCTCCGTGTAAGAAACGCGGGCAAAATCGCTGTTTATCAGCGCGTTCAGGCGCTCCAGAAGCGTTTTGTCGAAAAACTGGTTGAAGAAAGCCATCTCGTCCGGGCAGGTCTCCAGAACATAAGCGATGACGCTTTTCACCATTGCCTCGGAGAGGTCCATCTCATCCGCCAGGTCCGCGAAGGCGATCTCCGGCTCGATCATCCAAAACTCGGCCGCATGGCGCGGTGTGTTGGAATTCTCGGCGCGGAAGGTGGGGCCGAAGGTATAGATCTTGCCGAAGGCCGTGGCCATCGCCTCGCCCTCCAGCTGGCCGGAGACCGTCAGGTTCGTAGCGCGGCCGAAGAAGTCCTGGGAAAAATCCACCGCGCCTTCTTCCGTTCGGGGCGGCTGGGCCGCGTCCAGCGTGGTAACGCGAAACATCTCGCCCGCGCCTTCGCAGTCCGACCCGGTGATCAGCGGCGTATGCACGTATACAAAACCGTTTTCCTGCAAAAACTTGTGGATGCCGTAAGCCGCCACGCTGCGCACACGGAACGCCGCGCTGAACGTGTTCGTGCGCGGGCGCAGATGCGGCATGGTACGCAGGAACTCCACAGTATGGCGCTTTTTCTGCAGCGGGTACTCCGGCGGGCACGCGCCCAGCACGCGGATGGAATCGGCGTTCACCTCCAGCGGCTGCTTGGCCCCCGGCGTAAGCACCACGCGGCCTGTCACCACAAGGCTGGTGCCCACGCCCGCTTTGGCAATGTCCTTGTAATTTTCCAGCTTGGCGGCTTCAAACACCACCTGCAGCGGCTTGAAGCAGGAGCCGTCGGAAAGCTCGATAAAACCGATGTTTTTGGAATCCCGCACCGTTTTGGCCCAGCCGCACACGGTGACGGAGGCGCCGTCGGCAGGCGCGGATGCGAAAAGCGCACGGATCTCTGTCCTTTTCATGAGATATCCTCCTTCATAAAATGAAAAATCGACAGCCAAATGTCCCAAACCTTTAGGACGAATTGCTGTCGAATCCGCGGTGCCACCTAAATTACCGCTTGCGCGGCCACTTTTCTGCGCCAAAAAGCGCCCGCAGCTTAACGCGCTGCCCACGGCGTGCCTACGGCCGGTGCATGCCCGGCGTTCGGGTTGCGGCTCGGAAGTGTTCTTTCGGGCGGGCCGCGGCGCGGAGCTTCCACCTTCCCCCGCTCGCTTTTCCGGCTGTTCCGCCTTACTTTTCTCCGTCACTGCCTTTGAATTGTATTTATCCTATCATCCCCGACGGCGCTTGTCAAGCCGCAGACGGGTCCGTCCGCGGGCACAGAGCGCGTTTCGCGACAGAATCGCCGTTTTATACAACAAAACTACATGGAAATCCCGCTGCCACTCTCCTATAATTAAAATGTACGAAATGATATTTTATCCGACTTTGGAGGGAAAATCATGGCCCACACCGCGCTTTTAATCGAACGGCTGCTTCAATTCAGCCTGCAACATTCTCTCATCGGCGAGCTGGACGCCTATGTGGCGCGCAACACGCTGCTGGACCTGTTCGGCCTGTCTGAGCCGTGGGCGGACGGCGTGCCGGAGGAGCATCTGGACGTTCCCACCGTACTGCTGGACGCTCTGCTGGATGACGCGGCGGCCCGTGGCCTGTACGACGGGGAGGTGCCCGCTCTGCGCGTAAATTTTGAGGCGCGCATCATGGGCGCGGTGATGCCCCGGGAAAGCGAGACGGCCGTCCGGTTCGAGCAGCTGCGGCAAACGCAGGGCGTGCGCGCGGCCACGGACTATTTCTACGGCCTGTGCATCGCATCCAACTATATCCGCACCGCGCAGATCGCCAAAAACATCAAATGGGACTATCCCTGCAAATACGGCAGGCTGGAAATCACCATCAACCTCACAAAACCGGAAAAGGATCCCAAGACCATCGCTCTGGAGCGCCTGCAGCCGGCAGCCAGCTATCCCAAATGTATGCTGTGCATCGAGAACATCGGCTATGCGGGCCGCGTGAATTTTCCCGCGCGCCAGAATCACCGTGTGGTGCCGCTGACGCTCTGCGGAGAGACCTGGTATCTGCAGTACAGCCCCTATGTATATTACAACGAGCACTGCATCGTGTTCGCCCATGAGCATGCGCCCATGGCCATCACGCCCCGCACCTTTGAGCAGCTGTTCGATTTTGTGACGCAGTTCCCCCACTACACCTGCGGCAGCAATGCGGACCTGCCCATTGTGGGCGGCAGCATCCTCAGCCACATGCACTTCCAGGGCGGCAGCTATGCCTTTCCCATGCAAAGCGCCGAAACGCTGTGCCGCTACCGTGTGCCGGAGTATCCGGACATCTCCGTCGAGACCATCCGCTGGCCCGTGAGCACCGTGCGTGCGTGCGGCCGGGACGCCGCCCAGCTTATCGGCTTTGCGGGCAGGCTGCTGGAAACCTGGCGCGGCTATTCGGATGCAGAGGCGGACATCCTGGCCGAGACCATGGAAAACGGAAGCCCCACGCCCCACAACACCGTCACGCCTATCCTGCATTATGACGAAAAAAAAGGCTATGTGCTGGACCTTGTACCCCGCAACAACCGCACCACAGAGCAGTATCCCGAGGGTATTTTCCATCCGCACCGGGAGATCCACCACATCAAAAAAGAAAACATCGGCCTCATCGAGGTGATGGGCCTTGCCATCCTGCCCAGCCGCCTTGCGCAGCAGAGCGAAGCCATCGCGGCGGTGCTGTGCGGCCAAACGGACGCAAAAGCGTGCAGAGCCGCCGCACCGGAGCACGCAGATTGGCTGGACCTTTTGGTGAAAAAATACGGCACGGCGCTCTCCCCCGAGCAGGCGCAGGACGCTGTGAAACGGGAGATCGGCGCGAAGTTTGAAACGTGCCTGGAGCACGCGGGCGTGTTCAAGCTGACACCGGACGGTCTTGCCGCCTTCGACCGTTTTCTTGCCGCGCTGGGCTGCGAAAAGCTGTAAGGCCGAACGGCGCCCTCCCCAAATGAAATAAAACCGCGCCCCGTAATATGCCGTTTCGTCCGGCATCCGCGCCGCTTCGTGCTGCGATTTCAAATTTGTAATATTTATTCACAATTTGCTCACTTTTTCTCCGGTGTTTTGTCAAATATGGCTCGTATCATTGTATGCAAGGAAAAAATACGTCCGCTTTAGGAACGTACCTTAGAAAGGTCGATGCTGTATGGGGAAACTGGAAAAAATCGAAAAATGTGTTCAAAAGGGGAAAGAGGATGAGTTGGTCAAGCTCGTGCATGACCGCGACAAAAACGTCCGTCTTGCCGCCATTGCCGGGCTGGGCAGGGCCGGAAAGGACAATGCCTGCAACGTCCTCATCACCCTGCTGCTGGACGACGACCCCGAGATCCGTTCCGCCAGCGCTTCTGCGCTGGGTGATCTTGGCGACCCGCGCGCGCATACGCTTCTTATGCATCATCTGGGCGTGGAAAAGGATGAACGGGTAGCAGCGGCCATCAAGGACGCTGTGGGTAAGCTGCATGGCGGCGGCTGAAGCTTCAGGCACAAAAGCCAAAACGGGAGCTGCTTTAAAAGCAGCTCCCGTTTTGGTTTTCCATACACTCATTTTTTATGCAGACGGGGCTGCCGCAGACACGTGGTCCGCTCCTTCTCCGGACGACTCCCCCCGTAGGAAACGGTCCAGTCTGTCGGCCTCGGCGGCAAAATCGCACCCGATCAATGAGCTTTGCAGGCCGGATGAGATGGACCACGTCTCCTCGCGTTCGGGCACTGTCATCTGCTGTGCCTGCTTTCCCAGCAGCACGGGCATCTTAAACAAAAGCTGCCACAGCTCACCGTTGGTAAGGTTCGTTTCGATGCGGGGCAGCAGCTTGTTTGCAATGAGGTCCAGCTTGGGCAGGCTCAGCGTGGCCACCTGGTCCGCCGCGGCCTGCACAACTTCACGCTGGCGCTCCACACGCTCCCAGTCGCTGTCCAGCTTGCGCATGCGCGCATACACCAACGCGGTGGGGCCATCCAGCCGCGCCGTGCCCGCCGTCCATTTCTGCTCCCCGGCGATGCCGTTCATATAATCGGCCTCCGCCTGGCTCATATCCACCACCACGCCGCCAATGTCGGTAATGGCGGTCTCAAACAGGGAAAAATCGATCTTCACATACCGGCTCACATCCACTTTGAAATACTCCTGCAGCGTTTTCATCAGCAGGTTCGCGCCGCCGTAGGCGTAGGTATGCGTCAGCCAGTCGTCGCCGCGGTTCGGAATGGAAACGCCCACGCCGCGCTCGAAGGATACCAGCTTCCATGTGTTCTTTCTGCTGTCCACCGAAAGCATCATGATGGAGTCCGCGCGGGCGCTGCCGTCGGCGCTGTTTTCCCGTTCGTCGGAGCCGATCAACAGAACGTTGATGACGCCGCTGTTGATGTTAACCCCGCCCTCCGGCGGCGCGATGCTGCCGCCGTTTTCCATCACGTCGATGCCGCTCAGATCCATGCCGTCAAAGGAGAGCACTGCATCTCCGGGGTCCGTTCCGCTCTGGCTGCTGCCGCCCTGTCCCGCCGAAGGGCGGGACAGCAGGTCCATTTTTCCGCTGATATAAGCGGCTCCCGCCGCGCCGGCCAAAAATACAACCAGCACGACCCCCGCCGTTACCGATAAGAATATCTTTTTTCTGCGTGAAAAGCTGTGCTTCACTGTAATGCCTCCCCGCGCCGGGCGCGTTGTTTCCTTTGTAGACTGATACTAGCACAGAAATATAAAAAAATTGTGGAATTTCCGGATAAAATTTTTCCGCAAGGTACCGAAGAGCCCGAAAGTCCTCCATTTGTCTTTTGCCATTTATTTTATATTCCCCGCATTTTGGATTGATTTCATAAATTTTTGTTTTATAATTAAATTAATTTAGCGTTTTAGCATCAATATAAAGGAGGCCGTTTATGGAAAATCCCGCGTTTGACGTCGCGGCACTGCTTGCGCCGCCGGATATCCTGAAAAGCAAATGTGCTCTCTGCATCCAGCCCCATCCCGACGACAACGAGATCGGCATGGGCGGCACCGTGGCGGTGTTGGCGCAGGCGGGCTGCACGGTGCATTACCTCACCGTCACCAACGGCGACCAAGGGAATAAGAACCGCACGGCGTCCCCTCAGGAGACCGCACGTGTGCGCCGCGCCGAAGCCATTGCCGCCGGAACACACCTCGGTGCAAAGGCGTTCCACTTTCTGGACCTCGGCGACGGCACGCTGGCCGATGTGCTGGGCCTTTCGGTACAGATAGCCCGGGTCATCCGCGAGGTGCGGCCGGACGCTATTTTCGCGCCGGACCCCTGGCTGGCCTACGAGAGCCACCTGGACCATGCTGTAACAGGGCGCGCGGCAGCCAACGCCTTTTTGATGAGCGGGCGCGCCGCCATTCCCGGCAATGGCTTCGCCCCGCCTTCCCCGGCGGCGGGGACACGCAGCCGCACGCCGCGTCTGCCATCGGCTATTATTTTACCGCGCAGCCCAATACCGTTGTGGATATTTCCGCCGTATTCGAAAAAAAGTTCGAGGCCATCGCGCTGCACGACAGCCAGATGGATGCGCAGACGTTGGCCATGTATCGCGTCTACTTCGGCATGAAGGGAAAAGAACTGGCCGCGGGTAAGAACTTTGCGCTGGGCGAGGGGCTGAAAGTTCTTTCTCCGCTGCACGCGCACTGCTTTGTGGATGCCGCGCGCATCTGAATACGATCGAAAGAGGCGAGAATATGGAAAAGAACAAGACCTGCAACCGCCCCTGGCGCTATTCTCTGGCGATGTTCGGTTTGTCCATCGCAGGATACATGTACGTTACTTACGGCACCTTTTTTTACACCGAGACCATCGGCCTTTCCATGAAGCTGATCGCGCTGGGCAATGTGCTGTATGCGGTTTGGGACGCTTTCAACGACCCCATCGCGGGTTATCTGTCGGACCGCACACGCACCCGCTGGGGACGGCGCAAACCCTGGCTGCTGGTGAGCGTGCCTGTGTTCGTGCTTTCGTCCATCCTGTTTTTCAGCCCGCCCGCATCCCTGGGCACGGGCGTGGGGCTGGCCGTATATTTCACGGTATTTCTGATGCTGACAGAGACGGGCAACACCATCTCCACCGTGAACTACCACTCCCTGCTGCCCGAGCTGTACCGCGATGAAAAGCGCCGCAACCAGGCGAATGCCCTGCGGCAGGCCATGCAGCTGGTGGGCATGATCATCGGCGTTTCGCTGGTGCCCATGATCACTGCGGCCATCGGTTACCGCGCCACGGCGCTGGCGCTGGGGCTGCTCAGCGGCGCGCTCATCCTTTATTCCATACTGGGGTGCCGGGAGCGCAGTGAATTCAGCCAAAGCGAACAGCCCGGCCTGCTGGCTTCGTTGAAAGCTCTGGCCACCAACGCCAATTTCTGGCTTGTGTCCGTCTCCCACTTTTTCTACCAGTCCACCAGCGGGCTGTTGCTGGCGGGCATTCCGTTCTACATCAAGTACGCGCTGCAGCTGCCGGACAGCAACGCCACATTTCTCTCCGCGGCCGTGTTCGTCAGCGCCATCCCCTCGATGTACCTCTGGTACCGCCTTATCAACCGGCTGGGCACGCTTAAATGCTGGCGCATCGCGCTGGCGTGGCTGGGACTTTCGCTGGTGCCGATGTACTTTGTGCACAGCCTGCTGCCCGCGTGCCTTGCCGGCGTATTGGTGGGTGTGGGCATCGCGGGCGTGACCGCCAACCTGGATATGGTGAATTCCGTGCTCATCGAGGACGACGCGGCCCGCTATGGCGTGCGCCGCGAGGCCACGTTCTTCGCGGGCATCAGCTTCATCACCCGTCTTTCCAGCCTGACGCGCAGCGGCGTTTTTCTTCTGCTGTTCACGCTGTTCGGCTTTGAATCCGGCGAAAACCCCGGCGCAATGCCCGGCACTGCCGCCCGCTTTATGATGATCGTCTTTCCCATCGCGCTGATGGCGCTCTCCGTGTGCGCCTCTCTGCTTGTGCGTTTCCGCGCTCCCGCCGCCAGGGCCGCAAAGCCCGCGGCAAAGCTGTAGATCCCTCCGCCGCCCGGCGCTTCTGCGCATTTCCGGGCGGCGCTTTTTCTTACCGCTCTTTTCTCCTGCGGGGAAATATGGTACAATGCCCCGCAGAAGAGGCAGCGGCGCACAGGGCCGCCGGGGAAAGGGGAAATGGAGCATGGACTATACGCTCGTCAAGCAGGTGCGGGACAATGCTCCCCTGCGGGAGAGTTTTTTCGCACTGGCCCGGCGTGTGTTCGGCCTTTCGTTCGAGGAATGGCACCGCGCGGGCTGGTGGACGGACCGCTACGTTCCCTATACGATGGTATACCGGGACGGCAGCGCGGCAGCCAACGTCTCGGTCAGCCGCATCGACACGGTGTGGCGTGGCGAGGCGCTGCGGCTGGTGCAGCTGGGCACGGTGATGACGGCTCCGGCGCACCGCGGCAAGGGCCTTGCCCGCAGTCTGATGGAAGCCGTACTGGACGACTGGGGCCGCACCTGCGACGGCGTTTATCTTTATGCCAACGGCACGGTGCTGGAGTTTTATCCCAAATTCGGCTTCGTCCCCGCGCGGGAGCATGTCTGCACACTGCCGCTGCCCGCCCGGGGCGCCGCTCCGGCGGAGGGCGGTTTTGCGCGGCTGGACATGGACACGCAGGCCGGGCGCGCGCTGCTGCTGCGCTGCTATGAGCGCTCCAACCCTTTCTCCGCTCTGCCCATGCTGGATAACCCCGGCCTGCTGATGTTCTATTGCAGCGGCTTTTTGAAGGACTGCGTCTATTACTCTTCCGCTTATGATCTGGCCTGTGTGGCCACGGAGGAGGACGGCGTTTTCACCTGCTGCGACTTTTTCGGCACGGGCCGCTGCACGCTGGAGCAGGCAGTGTGCGCC
>OGQN01001630.1_pt1 | contig 17732 bp, 19 predicted proteins | sample 1553231 | NCBI WGS metagenome assembly OGQN01 (sample SAMEA2579950, study PRJEB22360) | human gut metagenome | biome: human gut; feature: human-associated habitat; material: faeces | place: Denmark | collected 2008/2010 | reverse complement strand
TTTATAAAGTATTGATTTACAAGTCGACAGATTAGGCAAGCCAACTTAATCAAGATATCCTACGATGATGATTGCCTGTACTGCCATATAGGTCAAAGATACTATGACATGGGGAATCTTCAGCTCATTCGCCATAATCTGATAAGATGTTTGCGATGCGGTAGTCCGATATTCTCATGAAGCATCAGGCGGTGAATATTTGGCACGCTTGCAGAAATTGAAGAAGCAGAAGACTAGAACGGAACAGACAACGGTATAGATGAAATCCGCATTGACAAACGTATTGGCAACCGACAGCGTTGTCAAGGTCGTAGTTAAAAAAGCTGTATTTTCATCTATTATTTTACTATGGCCTCTTTTATACACTCCACGATATAATATACATCTTCATCAGTCACCCACGGCCCGGCAGGAAGGCACATACCGATTTTAAAAATAGCTTCGGATACCCCATTGATATAAGCCGGAGCATCCTTATAGACCGGCTGCTTGTGCATCGGTTTCCAAACCGGGCGTGCCTCTATTTTTTTGCCAAGCATAAAAGCACGCAAAGCCTCCACATTCTCGTTGGGCTGGCAATCTGTTGTAGCACAATCTACGGCATGAATCACACCTGCAGCACCACCTACGGCAGTCCTGACAACATCCTTATAAGCATTTTCCTGCCCTTTGATGCGAAGTGAAGAATCCAGAGTGATTGTACAAAGCCAGAAATTAGAGTCATAATCAGCCGAAGGAGCTTCATGCAGCAATACCCCCTCCACATCCTTAAGCAGTTCCTTATAGAGAGCCTGCACATGTCGGTGATGTGCAATATGCTTATCGGCAACGGTCATTTGACCACGACCAATACCTGCACATATATTACTCATGCGATAGTTATACCCTATCGCCTCATGCTGGTAATAAGGATAAGCCTCACGAGCCTGCGTGGCATACCACATGATTTGATTCTTGCTTTCGGCATCTTTACAAATCAACGCACCTCCGCCACTGGTAGTAATCATCTTGTTTCCGTTGAAACTCAGCACCCCGAACTTGCCGAACGTACCCAGCACCTGTCCCTTAAAACGGGAACCAAAACCTTCGGCAGCATCCTCCACCACCGGAATAGCATACCTGTCGGCTATCTCCATGATACGTGTGCAGTCGTAGGGCATGCCGTACAATGCTACAGGGACGATAGCTTTCGGTTTCTTGCCTGTCTTGGCAATGCGGTCCTTGATGGCTTCTTCCAACAATTCCGGAGACATGTTCCAGGTTTCTTTCTCGGAATCCACAAATACCGGAACGGCACCCAGATAAGTGATCGGATGTGAAGACGCACAGAATGTGAAGCTTTGTACAATCACTTCGTCACCCTGTCCCACTCCACAAGCCAGCAGAGCCAAATGTACTGCCGCCGTACCGGCCGAAAGCGCCACCACTTCCTTGCCTTCACCTACAAAACGTTTCAAATCCTCTTCAAAGGCATTCACGTTAGGGCCGAGAGGAACTACCCAGTTCGTATCGAAGGCCTCTTTTACATATTTCTGTTCAATACCCTCCTCGCTCATGTGGGCAAGGCAGAGATAAATGGTTTTATCCATAAATATATATGTGATTATTTAATGATCAGATTTCGGATTCCTCACATAGTGGGGAATAAAAAGAAAGGAAAGGGCTTTATAAATCCTTTCCAAATATCGGGAGAATTTACTCATAAATGTTTCCATGACCGGGATACAGACTGCACTCCTTTATTAATTCCATGATACGATCTTTCGATATCCGCGCATCTCCCTTATCGCTGTTAGGGAATGAGGCAATGACTTTAACACCCGGAATATATGAATCACCCGAAAAAACATTGTTCCCAACTTTATAGGTAAGACAGCTTTTATCATGCCCGGGAGTTTCAAACACTTCCGCAAAAATTCCCGGAAATATTTCCACTTTATCATTCTCATGCAAAACCGTCACATTATCCCCCATCCATATTACAGGATCATTGTGATAACGGGAAAAATTAAGTTTATCCGAACTTAGAGCCTCCTTGCCGAAAGAGGAAGTGTAAACCATGCAATCAGGATACAATCGCAATAAATCTTTTATACCATAAATATGGTCATAATGAGTATGGGTCAGAAACAAGGCTTGTACCGTTCCGCCCTTTTCCTGAACAAACTTCCTTATAGGAGTAATATCTCCAATGTCTATCAACACATGACCATCTTTCCCCTCAACAGATAATATATAAGTATTGGAGGTGAAAACAGAATTGACAATCTGATGAATGTTCATTTCAGTTATGACCGTTGAAAGCCTCAGTGGTAGCATTACCTTCCTTATTGATCCCTTCTCTAACGAACACTTTCTTTATGGTCAGTAAAATAATTTTCACATCCAGCCCAAAAGAGACATGATCCACATACCACACATCCAGTTCAAACTTACGTTTCCAACTGATATCATTCCGTCCGTTTACCTGTGCCCACCCTGTAATTCCCGGACGGACTTCATGACGGCGGAACTGTTCTTCCGAATATAAAGGAAGATACTTAGGCAATAAAGGACGGGGACCAACCAATGACATATCCCCCTTTAATACATTAATTAATTGCGGCAATTCATCTATGGAAAGAGAACGGACTATTTTCCCAACCTTTGTCAGGCGTTCAGCATCCGGCAACAAATTTCCTTCAGAATCCCGCTCATCTGTCATTGTCTTAAACTTTATGGCTTTGAATATCCGAGCATTTTTTCCAGGGCGATCCTGGGTGAAAAAGACACCGGCACCCTTATTGGTGAAATGGAGGAAAATTATCAGAAGAAGTAATATGGGCCAGATAACCAACAGAACTATAAAAACAATTACAAAGTCTAACCCACGCTTTAATCCTCTTTTATACATAAGCCTATAATTCTATTAACGGTTGTTTACTCCAATTGATTTCCTTTGCAGCCTGCCCTACATTGCAAAAAACATAAGTTTGCAGCAGGACTTCTAATTTATTCAAAGCCCCTCCTTTACCTATATTTGTCTTAGCATAACGAATTATACGATTTTTTAATGTTCCAACTTCCTTAAAGTACTCCTCAAATTCTGCCTTAGTCATAAACTTTGAATTTTGCTCTATCAAATCATTGATATGAAAATAAAACATCACATAATCCATACGTTCAATAAAGTTTTTCTGTAACCATAATGGAACTAGCCTAAAATATCCTCCTCCTGAAAAAGTTACACTCTTACCCATTAGTGTAACTGGACAAATAGGAAATTCCTTTATTGTATATACTCCTTTCTTTATTAGCGCAGGTATGGATGAAGTAAAATGAGGAAATCCCCCTAAGTCGCGATTGGCCGGAAATATAGAGCAGTCATATTCTATACCGTTTTCCGCCAATACATCAAAAGCCCAGTCGTTGTTTTTCCCTATGGAAAATGCAGGGGCACGAAAACTTTTTACTTTCCTCCCTATAAGATTTTCTATCTCTCCTATTGCAATACGTGTGTCTTCGGCAAATTCTTGTCGAGTCATTTTATTTACCCACAAATGCTTATTTGAATGACTTCCTATTTCATGTCCTGCATTCGCTATTTTTTTCAATACATCAGGAAACTCAACTGCCAATTGTCCTACACAAAAGAAGGTCGCTTTGGTATTATTCTTTTCGAGAGTATTCAAAATCCAATCCAGCAATTCGTCATACTGCCGATATTTTTCTTTTCTCCCTCCCTTAAAATGTTTCTCAATATACCACTCCTCGGTATCAAAAGTCAATATTTTCATAAATAATATACAAAACCCAAATCTGAATCTGCAGATGTAATCAACAAAGAGCACTCTTTATTTATATGTGGGATAGTAGTGCCACCGTATAATTTTTTACTTTTCCGCAATATAACAGGAAAGAAGTTAAATACTTTTCTCTTCAATGAGGACAATGTTAAATAAAAGCCGATATGGTTTATTTTAGCAATTTCAGAAACAGCCTTATCTATGCTACTCATATAGTCCTTTTTTCTATATCGAAAGTCAACTAATGAAATTACATCAAATCCTTTATAGTGTGCCAAACGTACCACAAAGTAGCAAACTAAATTACCACACAAATGGCCTTCATAAACAACATACTTTTTATAAATATTAAAAAAGCGCTTTTCAAAGAATGATTTATCACGCATTATTTCAATATCATCATTTTGCCAGAAGCCATCAGAAGTAAAAGACATTTGTTCCAAATTATCTATCCGATAAAACATCATGCCTCTTACCGCCATTTTCAGTGGATAAAACATATCTTCTATTCCTCGTCTGTAGTGTAAACACCTCCTATACAAACTGTTTAAGAAGAAACGGTTTACAGATAAATACACATAAACCGGATTAATAGGCCGAAAACAAGGAATAATCTTAGGCTGTATATTGTATGCGGCATCAGTAAGACCAACTACACATCTATCCGAAAACCTCCCCATTTGTTCATAAATCATTCGCCCCACTCCCTTACCGCGATAAGCTTTCAAAACAATGGTATTACCTTCCCAATAAAAATCTTGCTTTTTACCATGTATCTTTATCTCATTCCAATTAGCAGTAGTGCAAGCTATTATCTTACCTTTATCTTCTACTAGAAAAGTACGGTTCAAAAGATTTTTTTCACACGAATATTGCTTTAACCACCAATCAAAATACCTTTTGTCCCTATTAGGAAAACTCTCAACAAGAAACAATATAAGCTGTTCATATAAATCGGGAGTATAAGGAATGATTTCCATATTATATACCTGATTTTGATTTACGAAAAGAAGAAGAACATATCTTTTTCAAACCAGAAAAGAGAGAAAAAAAGATTGCCCCACTTTCTTGATAGTATAAATTTCGGGAAAAAAAGATGAACCAAGAAGGAATACAAGAAAAACGTCTGTTTGATGATATAAACCACATAATATCAAGTCCTAAATATCGCAATTGCTTATTAGGAACATAAGTATAAGGGGAGATTTTTATACCCAGAATATCATTGACTATCAAAGCCGGGAAATTAATACCCGAAACTTCTGCTGCACGAATAGAAGCAGGAACACGAGGATTAATCTCTATAATCTTGAAATCCCCATCTTTAGTTTGCAAAATATCAAAATCCGCGAAACCTATCCAATTCAAAACTTCCAATGTCTTCTTACAAATTTCAGATAACTCTTTCGATTCTATAGTCCTGCAAAAAGAACTACTTCCTCCTTTTATTGGATAATATCTGATAATCTCTATTATTGCAGTGTTGATTATATTCCCTTTTTCATCTCTATACATCATCACATTATAATAAGGTGCACCAGAAGTGTCAATGTATTCCTGTAGAGTACATTCACCGTATTTTCTTAATATTCCATCATACTTGTCTTGCAAATCAGACAAAGAACAAACCATCGTAATGCCTCTTGCTCCCACTGAAATATTAGGTTTTATCAAAGCTGGAAATCCTATTGCACCTGCCGCTTCCTGCAAATTACTTGAAGTCAATAGTTGTGTTCGAGGATGAGGTATAAAATTTTCCTTACACAAATCCATAAGTTGCCATTTATCATTTGCTTTTTGAAAAATATCATAATTAGGGATTGCGCACTTAAGATGATATTCATGTTCTAAGTTCACTTTATGTATACTTAAAAATTCTGCAGTTACATCGCTTAAAGGAATAATTACAGAAATAGCATGTACTTGCAAAACACGATGTACAGAAGACAAATATTCCTTTTTGTATGTTGGAGTTATATCAATGGTATAAAGTTCATCTATATATTTTGATTTTGTCGAAATATCTCCTCTATGCAACAATGCAATGACACTATATCTTTCTTTTTTTAAAGAACGTGCTACAGATAATGCTTGGAGTCCACCACCAACAATCAAAATATTCATACTATAACCAAATTATATCAGGCACAACCATAGGTTTCGTCTTCATCCACATTGTCCCCCAGCTTAATCCAAGCCCGAAAGAAGACATCAGCAAGGTAGTCTCTTCCTGCATCAGCCGTTCACGCAAGCGGCTCACCATTAAGGAAGGAATGGAAGCTCCACCCAAGTTTCCAAACTCCTCTAGGTTATAAGGAACCTTCTCTTTGGGCAACTTCAACTTCTTCACAATACGATCCACAATCATCTTGTTCGCCTGGTGAATCAAGAAATAATTTATATCCGTTTCACGATTAATTTTATAATCGTCTAAAAAGGCTTCGACGGATCTAAGAGGACGGGATATAGCGAAAGAAAAGACATTCATTCCATTTATTAATGTATGAATAGGAGCACGCACAATGCCATTGCCAAAATCTTCATATTCAAAGGAAGCAGATGTAGCCGGATGGCGGAAACCACCGTGAGGGGTCATCAAAGCTTCATATCCCTTACCGTAGGTATGCAAATCAACTACAATATCATTGGCAGTCTCATCATATTCCAAAGCTATGGCTGTACCGCAGTCACCGAATAAAGGTACACGGCTTTTGTCTTTCATGGACCCCATCCGCAAAGCCGTATCACCTACAAGCAACAAGGCACGCTTTACATTACCTGTCGTCAACAAGTTACCGGCAACTGTTATAGCATACATACACCCACAACAACCCATTGGAATATCCATACAGAAACAATTTTCCGACAAGCCAAGCCTGTCTTGCAATATGCAGGAAGTAGGAGGAGTACGATAATCACCCGTAACAGACTCAAACAACAATACATCAATACTGTCCTTCTCCCAACCCAGCTCTTCAAGCAGTTTCTCGGCAGCAGCCTAGCACATATCCGAGGCGCACATTGTGTCCGGAGCGATATGCCTTTCTTTAATACATCAGCTTCCTCTTGGGAAAGAAGTCCCAGTTCGGAAGTTTTTACCACATTCTCCGGAACGGTCATAGCCACTCCCTTCATGCCGACATTCTTAATTTCCCATCTTGCCATTATCTTGACCCGTAAAGTTCAACTTCGTATTTTTTCAATATCTCACGTCCCTTTCCATAGGAAGTAAATTCCATGATATCCTCTGGGTCAAACATTACGTCAAAGGACTCTTCCAACAATGCGATTATATTCAGTTGGTGAACAGAATCCCAGGATTCCACGCTGTCTTTTGAAAAACTATCGTTCAACACTGCACTATCCACCCCAAACACTTCTACAAAAGCTTCATTATACTTTTCAATATTCGTCATCGTTCCTATCTTTTTTATGAATTCAACTTACTATACAATATTTTTCCCGCCTCATTCTTAGGTATGTCAGCAATCACTTTTACCTCAAAAGCCGAGGCTACCAGTTTGGTCTTTTCAACCAGTATCTCCTTTACAGCCACCGCATATTTTTCATCGGTTAAATAGACGGTCATCTTATCGTCTGTACCCACACAAGCACACTCTATCGGATATTTCCCTTTGATTATCTGCTCGCACTCATCCAGACCGATGCGCATGCCAAACAGCTTCAAAAAACGTCCCATACGCCCCACAATGTAATAACAGCCGTCCTCATCCCTGTAAGCCAAGTCACCGGTACGCATAAAGCCATTACGTTCATCGCCCAGCAGCAAATCTTCCCGACTGCGGGCATATCCCATTGTCACATTCCTGCCACGATAGCACATTTCACCTTCCGTGTGAGAACCTTCTATCACATTTCCGTCACTATCTATCAAGGACAGTTCCGCATTGGGAACTGCCCGACCTATACTTCCGCATTTGGATATTGCATATTCAGCAGGAAGATAGGCCATGCGGGCAGTACCTTCAGACTGGCCGTAAGTAGCTATCCAGCGTTTGCCGGTATCACGGCAATATTCAGCAAACTTCAGATTCAGCTGGCGAGGCATCTTACCGCCACCCTGAGTAAGCAAAGTCAAATCAGGCAAATCCATACGGAAGAAACGCATCAGATTCAAAATTTCAAAGCTGTAGGGCACTCCAGTAAAACTGGTGGCCCGCTGTTCCTTCATGAAACTCCAGAAAGCCTTGTCCGTCATGCTTTGGTGGGTTATCAATATAGTGGCACCCACATATAGGTGGCTAAATACTACGGACAGCCCCATTGTATAATACAATGGCAGCACCAGCAATGGACGGTCAGAGGAGGTCAGTCCAAAGAAAGTGGAGATATTCAGAGCTGCCGCCTCTATATTCTCATATTTATGACGAACCAATTTGGGACTTCCCGTAGAGCCGGAAGTCGGCAGCAGATGGGACAAGTCATCATGTACCCTACATGGTTCCATTCCGGTACATAGTAAAGTATAGCCATAATACTCATACACAGACTCATATTGCAGTGTGTCCGCCATCGATGATGGTACACACACATAAGGAGGACGGTAAATCTCAAACAAATTATGAAAAAGCCCTTCCTCAATATGAGCATTCAATATCAAGGGGACATTACCGGAATTAATGCTACCGATACTCCACGCTATCCCGCCGACATTATTTTCCGTCAACAAGAACAGCAAAGAACGCTGGGGAAGCAAAGAAGCCATTTTCTCCGAAAACGACGACAACTCCCCGTACCTCAGGACATCGCCCGAAGCATCTATTGCGGCGACAGCATCCTGCGACCGCCCGTTTAAATTCAATATCATCTTAGTCTATTATTAAATGGAAGCACACCCATCCACCCCCAGTATCTGTCCGGATATATAGGATGAACGGTCAGACACAAGAAAAGCGCAAGCGTTGGCCACATCTTCGGGGGTGCCCAGACGCCCCAAGGCTATCTTTTGAATGCGGATGTCTATCTTCTCGCCACTCTCCTCGTACAGTTCGGAGAAACGTTCAGTCTTCACGATTCCCGGAGCCACCGCATTCACACGAATGCCCTGGTCGGCCAACTCCTTGGCGGCGGACTTGGTAAACGACATGATGGCACCCTTGGTGGCCGAATAAGCTGATTGTCCGGAGGAACCGAGCACAGCCGTCACCGAGGCGATGTTCACGATGGAACCGCCACCATTGCGAGCCATCAGACGAGATACCAACTGCACCATCTCTATAACAGCTATCACATTCACCCGGAACATAAGTTCGGTTTCAGAACGGAGTATCATACCGATTTTCTTGTTGAACACCACACCGGCATTGTTTACCAATGCATCTATACGACCTTGTTCTTTTTTTACTCGCATCATCGACTCTTTGGACGCTTGCGTGTCTGTCACGTCAAAGTATAACGCATGAAACCTTTCATACTCCAATTCCATATCACGCATAGAATCCGCCAAACGATCACAGCCATATACTATAGCACCGTCTTCTATCATCTTCAAAGCAATGGATTTGCCTATGCCTTGAGCGGCACCGGTTACAATACAAACTTTATCTTTCAGCAACTCACTCATCATTTTAATCTTCTTGCAGGTGTAGAAAAAAGAGTTGACCCAGATTCAACATCCATTGTCACAAACGAACATGCCCCAATGGTGCAACCATCACCTATCTGCACATTATGATTTATCATTACTCCTGTATGAATCATATTATGGTCTCCAACCGTAGTAGCTCCCACCATCATCACTTGTGAGTCTATACGATTCCAATTGCCGATTTTCACATCATGTCCGATTATTGAATAGGATTGAATAAAATTATAATCCCCAATTTGGGTATCAGCAGCAATCGTAGTAAAAGCACCCACTTGGTTTCCCTTTCCCAGCTGCACATTTGTGCCGATTCGGGCTGTTTTGTGAATTAAAGAAATGAATTTCCCTCCTTTCTCTAAAATCATTTGAATACAATTACTTCTTGAACGTCCTCCTATCGAACATACAAACACATCATCTTCCAATGGCTGATATTCAGAAATAGTACCCAAGATGAGCGGATAGCCATTAAAGGAACTCAAAGCAAACAAATCATCATCTACAAAACCTTTAATGATAAATTCCGTATTATAGCCGAGAGATTCACGACTCAAATCGTACATAGTCCTGCCCATTCCCCCGGCTCCAATAATAATTAGATTTTTCATATCTATTGCTTTACTATATTAGTAAATATATTTGTAAGTTTCGTCGCAATTACATTGGGCGAAAAACGCTTTAGACAATCATCAGAAATCAAATTTCTATCATACAACCTATAAGTTGAAACCATCTTTATAATAGCTTCTTTTAAAGCTTCCACATCATTCGGTTTAATCAATAAGCCGTCTTTCTCTTCCACAAATTCCTCAGGACCACCACATGAAGTTGCTATAACAGGAACCCCTTGCGACATTGCTTCAATACATACCACACTAAATGTTTCTTTTAACGATGAAAGAATAAATACATCTGCATTTTGCAAATAATCAAGAATTTCAAGTTTATCTTTTTGCCCTACCAATATAATATTTGAACCCAGCTCTTTGACTTGTATCTGTTCCTCTAATTTTTTTTTCAAAGTTCCGCCACCTACAATTGTCAGTTTCCATGACTCTTTGGGTAATTCTGCTTTATAAAAAGCTTCGATGAGCAAATCGAAACCTTTTCTAGCAATAAGCGAGCCCATTGCTAGAAAAGAGACTCTACCATCTGTATCAGCAATCGACTTTACTTTAGGACTCAAAAACTCTTGACCTAACAAATCATTCACGACATAACCATCTACACCAAAATGTTGTCTTATTCGCCCTAATAAACTATTTGAAACAGCCAATACCGCATCTGCATTTTTATATACATTCCTTCCTATTCGCCTGATATAATCAGGAAGAACATCCGCATTTAATTTACTCCAATGTTCCATTGCAACCAAAGGAATGCCATATTTATTTTTTATTTCATTTCCTAATGAGTTATTCAATAAGTAATGAGAATAAATCACATCAGGCCTAACATTCTCTTTTAGGTAATATTTGATAAGATATCTTATCAAATATTTTTTTATCATATTTGCAAATATCATTCTTGCCAATACAGGAATAACAAACAGATTATATACCTTAATTCCATTGTCTTCAATTTTTGTAATTCCAATTTTTCTCCTCTTCCACACAAATCTTCTATCAACACTTATAATGTTGACATTGTGTCCTAATCCTTTCAAAGCAAAGGCTTGATCTTTTTCAAACGCACCCCATTGTGGATCTTCTTTTGATGGATACCCTCTGGCAATAATCAGAATATTCATTTGTTTTTGCCAATTAAATCAATTAATAACATCCGAAACTTTTCACTTACAGCCTCTTTATCAAACTTTTCTTTAGCCAGTTTGAATGCTCTACTAATCATTGGCTTACAAGCTTCATCATTATCCAAAGCCATTTCAATCGTATTGACAAGTAATTTACAATCTCTATTTGTCACACACAAAGCCGTCTTCTCTTTTTGAATCAATTCAATCATTGCAATGTTTTCCGGACCGTAATAAATCACAGGTCGTCTAGCTGCCATATACTCTCCCATCTTAGTGGACATAGAGTATTTGGCAAATGCTGCTGCTGCCTTATTAACCGAGATAGGCAACAACAATGCGCCACTCGCTGATAATATCGATGGAATTTCTGAATTATTCACCGGAGGGTGTATAATGACACTTTCAGACTGTATGATACCTAAACTGGAAAGTGCTTGTACGGAAGTTCCCGTATAGATATTAAGTACCGCTTTTTTCCCTTGTCTATTATAGGCTAAAAGAGCTTCTATGAAATCTTTTATGGCTTCCGAATTATGCAGCCAGATTTTACCTACATAGGTTATATCATGTCTGACAATTACATTTGTCACGCCACTCTTGGGCAATATGGTAGGATTATAAAAAGCAGTAAACGATTTTCCATAACGCTGATTATATTCCAGTGACATTTTATCTGTAGTCGAAAGATGCAGTGAAGCGATATCAAGATTGGCCTTCAAAATCTTTTCGGCCCTTTTCACATGACGAGAACGAAACAAATTAACTGATGTAGGTGTAATCCAATCATCAAAACCATGAATAACAAAGGGGATAGAGGGGAAATGCTTGTTCACTGACAACATTAGTTTTCCCATTTCCACACCTCCTATCGATGAATAAATTAAATCCGGCTTGATCCTATCAATCCATTCTATCAACAGGTTTGACATTTGGTACCTTATGCGAGAATCATAAATATCAACGAGTTGCATTGTCGGCCTAAGAAACTTCTCGTACATCTTACGTTTTAAGCTACCACCTTGTTTATATGCAGATATTTCTGTAAGATTCTCTGACACAACAACACCACTTTTCGGAATTCGTTCAAACAAGTTGAAAGGAGGTATGGGTTTACGCTCTTTGTCACCCAACAGATACATTTCTTTAAAATATTTGGCGTTTTCCCGGCCTGTGGAAGTTACACAATACATTGACTCTCTAGGCCAGTTATTGAAGAAATTCAATATAGATATAGCATCGCCATTTTTAAAGGAATTAGAAAAAATCAATACTTTAGGATAATCTTGAAGCATTTCTACTTTTTAAATTACAATTAAATTCGAGGATAAGGATTTACTTCAAATTTATTAGAACTAAGTCCATAAAAAATTATTATATATAATGGAATACTATATAACATTGCTTCATTACACAACATTAATAATATAGCAATAAAAATTCCTTTTTGAACCAAATTTATATCACATAATCGTTTAGAAAACAGATAGATTCCCACAACAAACAATATCAGAGCCCAAACTCCCCATATAGCTCCAAATGTCATAAATGTATTTGTACTTTGCTGATGCGCATCTATTGATCGTAAAAATATGTCACGACAATACTTATCAAACAATATATAATAATCTTCATATCCTGCTCCAAAAATTGGATATCTAAAAATAATATACAAAGGTAACACAAATGATGCTAAACGAGTAAAACCAGACCCAGACGAATCAATGTTGTCAAACTTCCCAAATATAGACAAAAATATATATTCATCATTCATAAAAAAAGATATTCCAATAGCTAGCAAAATTGAAAATATAAAGACTGATAAATTGATTTTCCTTTGAGATAGTATAACAAGAAGAAGAATTAATACTCCTGTCACAATACCTCCTGTAGAAAATGTTGATAATAGTGCTACCAATAAGATAATAATATGTATAACTGACTCTTGGAAGATATATAAGTTCTACTATCAAACTAAGTCCCAAATACACCATAAACACACCCGGCTCTCTAAAAATGGAACTATTCCTCAAAAGCATAGATTCTTCATTCATAAAAAGTACACTAAAGAATTTATGTAAAACAGGTGCCCCTACAACATTATAACCCACTACTGGAGTTACAACATCTATAAGACATCCTCCCCAAACGATTATAGAACATAAAGATAACAGAGTTATTATTTCGGAAAAAACGCCTAAATAAACCTCCATTTTCACAAGTTTACTTATATAAAAAGCAGACAAAAAAGAACTTATCATCAATAAAGGACCACCCATAGAATTTCCATGAAGGACAGTAGTAAAGACAAACATCAAGATAGAAAAAAACAATAAACCTACTGACCTATATGAAAAACGATACGAAACATGAGTAAGTATAAAAGCTACAGGTAACACCATCAAAAACAAATCCCTTAGTGTATATAAAGATGCATTACCATAAGTTCCAAACCAAAATGATTCTCTCGAAACAATTATTAAAAGTAAAGTCAATCCCCAAATCTTCCACTTTTGCTTCATATAGTTTCATTTATATGACCATAATAGTTTAAATATCCCTCATACATTCTCTCTGCATCATAACGTAGAACGGCTATTTTACTAACCGCATCCTTATTTATATCTATGGCAAGCCACTTATATAGTACATTTTTAAGGGTGTCTGTGTCTCCATAATCCACAAACTCTGAATATTCCAAAATGGAAATCGTCTCAGGTGCCCCAGCTTTAAAGCCGACCACAGGAGTGCCACAACACAAGCTTTCTGCCGTAACCATTGAAAACGATTCTCGGAAAGATAGCAGAAGAGTCATATCTGCTATAGAATAATATTTAGACAACAATTCTTTAGAAGCAACATTGTTTATAGGTATTATATTTGTCGGGAGATCTACTTTCTCGAAATCTTTGATTCCGACTATGATAAATTTAATATCAGGCATTTTCTGGGCTAATTCAATAACATAATGTCCACCTTTAATTGGTGCAGAAAAATTAGGAGTAACATGAAGAACAATCTTGTCGTTGGGCTTAATGCCCAATTCTTGACGAATATCGTCACATTCTCCTCGGTATGTAAACGCCATAGTATCAAGCCCATTGAATACAGTACGACATTCAACTCCTTGAAAGAAAGGAGATTGACGTACACGATCAGACATCCAATCCGACACTCCAGAAGCATATAAGTGTTTTACATATCCAAATGCCTTCCTCATCTGAATCCAAGATAAATGAGTTCCATCAAACCAAAATGAACGCCGTTCTATTTGATTTGTTTTACATTTTCCGCACCCCGTCTTCCATCTATTGCAATCAAAGGCATAATCACAATTGGCTGTTATTGTCACATCTGCATGATGAGTCACTAATACAGGATACCCCTTCTTGCCCAAATATTTTAGAAGAATAAAAGGATTGATATATGCACAATTTAAACAATGCAGATGTACTATATCCGGATTAATTCGCTCTATACGATTAATCAATTGATACGTTTCAATATACGCAATATTATATCGTAAACCTGTCACACGTGATATCTTACGATAAATTTGGCTCACTTTGTCAGAGGTTGTACGATAAAGATGTATAGGGTCATCATCTACTTGATGTTTTCCACGTCCAAATACAACATAAGACTGATGACCATCACGCAAAAGTCTGGAATGAATATCTCCAACAATCTTACCCGTGGAACCCTCATCAAAAAAAATATTTATTTGTACAATTTTCATTGACAATCAGCTTTTAACTGAATTTATTCATATATTAGAAAAGCATCTCTACTTTCTCCAAACCATTTTATCTATCACACCCGTATAAGATTGGATGAGTTTTACGATTATATTACTTACATTTTCGCCTACATATACATCAACAGGAGTACCATAATCACCATTTGTATCCATAGAAAGTGCAATATCAACAGCCTGCAGAAGACTCTTTTCGTCAATACCAGCAAGAATGAACCCCGCATTGTCAAGTGATTCTGGACGCTCTGTAGAAGTACGAATACATACGGCAGGAAATGGATGTCCTATTGATGTAAAAAAACTAGATTCCTCGGGAAGCGTACCTGAATCTGAGATAACAACAGCAGCATTCATCTGGAGACAATTGTAGTCGTGAAAACCGAGAGGGTCGTGTCGAATCACGCGCGAATCAAGTGAAAAACCAGTTTCTTCAAGACGTTTACGACTGCGAGGATGACAGCTATAAAGAATAGGCATATCGTATTTCTTCGCAATGGCATTAATGGCATTAAACAAAGAAAGAAAGTTCTTCTCAGTATCAATATTCTCTTCGCGATGTGCAGACAACAGAATGTATTTACCCCTCTCAAGTCCCAAGCGTTGATGAATATCACTAGTTTCAATCTCAACCAAATTTTCATGAAGTACCTCTGCCATAGGTGAACCACTAACATAAGTACGTTCTTTAGGCAAGCCACAGTCAGCAAGATAACGCCGAGCATGTTCGGAATAACAGATGTTCACGTCAGAAATAATATCGACAATACGACGATTAGTTTCTTCGGGCAAACATTCATCTTTACAGCGATTACCAGCTTCCATGTGGAAAATAGGAACATGAAGACGTTTAGCTGGAATAGCCGAGAGGCAAGAGTTAGTATCCCCCAAAATGAGCAAAGCATCAGGTTTGATTTCGACCATTAGCTTGTAAGAGCAACTAATAATATTACCTACTGTTGATCCAAGATCATCGCCCACCGCGTCCATATATACCTCTGGATCGGCAAGTTTGAGATCTTTAAAAAACACCCCATTAAGGTTGTAATCGTAGTTCTGCCCTGTATGAGCAAGGATAACATCGAAATATTTACGACACTTATTAATAGTAGCCGCAAGACGAATAATCTCTGGACGTGTACCTACAATAATAAGAAGTTTGAGTTTACCATTATCTGTAAACTGAATGTCACTATAATCTATTTTCATTTTATACGGGATCAAAATATGTATCGGGATGATTAGAATCAAAAACCTCATTACACCACATTAGTGTGACAAGTTCATCAGTTTCTGAAAGGTTAACAATGTTATGAGTATAACCGGGAATCATTTCTACTACTTGAATTTTATCGCTAGAAACTTCAAATTTCAGAATTTCTTCTGAGCCTTCTTTACGAAGTTGAATCAAACCACGTCCCTTGACCACCACAAATTTCTCATTTTTAGTATGATGCCAATGTTGACCTTTGGTAACTCCCGGTTTTGAAATGTTAACCGACATCTGACCTGCTGAACCCGTGCGAATAATTTCAGTAAATGAACCACGATCATCTACATTCATCTTCAAATCATATATCATTTTTTCTTTAGGCAAATAGCTTAAATAGGTAGAATACAATTTCTTCTCAAATCCATTCGGAGTAAGATTCGGTATTTCCAAAGTTTTGGGCATCTCTTTGAAGCGATTAAGCATCTCGACAATTTCACCTAATGTAACCTTATAACGTACCGGAACGGCACAATAACGTCCCTTCTCGTCTAGTACAGTTTCTCCTCCATCAAATTCACAGTGATGCTCCTGACCACCAAGTGCAGCAATCATCTCTTCAACAAGATCATCAATATACAGCAACTCTAATTGCATCAATGGATCATTCACTTGAATAGGTAAATCATTTGCTATATTATGACAAAAAGTAGCAACAGCAGAATTATAATTGGGACAACACCATTTACCAAACAAATTTGGAAAACGATAAACGAGTACCTTGGCTTTGTGTTGTGCTCCATACGCAAAAAAAAGTTTCTCGCCTGCTAACTTGCTTCTGCCATAATCACTTTGAGCATACCGACCAATCAACGTTGCTTGAATAGAACTAGAAAGCATTACGGGGCAGGTGTTGCCATATTTCTTTAAAGTATCAAGCAGAATAGAAGCAAAACCGAAATTACCCTCCATAAACTCTTTCTCATCCTTGGGACGATTGACACCAGCCAAATTAAACACAAAGTCAACTTCGCGACAATACCGTTCAAGTTCCTCGTGTGTAGAATCAATATCATATTCAAATACTTCATCAATTTTTACAGCATAATTCCGCGCTTTTCCCGTTTTAATATTATTTAGTTGCGCACAAAGGTTCTTACCAACAAATCCTTTGGCACCTGTTACCAATATTTTCATATATTCATTATGTTTTCAGTAGAAATAGGTTCGTATGTACCATCCTTGGCCTCAAAAATCACAGTTCCTGATTCAAGAACCTCTATTCGATGCCAAACTCCAGCTGGAATTTGGATTCCCACACAATCAGAATTAGATTTAAGCAAAAAACGCTCTTTTTCTTTTCCGCTATCATCATAAAATATCTCTTCCGCAGTACCACAAAGTATCAAACATATTTTAGAAGTTTTAAGATGACGATGTATTGGAAGTTGTGTCCCAGGTTCTAAAGCATTAAGCATGCGTTGCGATTGCTCACAATCGGAATTACGCAGATCGTAATTTACTCTCAGTATAGATGATTTTACTGCTTCATACGACAAATCATCAAACAGTTTCTTGGTAATAAATCCAATCTCTCAAAAATAGTATATATAATGATTTGAAAT
>OGQN01001627.1_pt1 | contig 17754 bp, 9 predicted proteins | sample 1553231 | NCBI WGS metagenome assembly OGQN01 (sample SAMEA2579950, study PRJEB22360) | human gut metagenome | biome: human gut; feature: human-associated habitat; material: faeces | place: Denmark | collected 2008/2010 | reverse complement strand
TCTTGCCCCAGCTGTACTTGAGCATCATGAAGCCGATGCACCCGGCCGTGGCGGCATACACCTTCGCGTAATGGAACCATCCATTCATGTCGGTCACGGTGGGATTGTTGAGGCCCCACTCGAGACCCATGCTTGCAGCGACGGTCACAACGATGCAATAGATGGTCATGAAACCGCAGACGCCGAAGAAGAAGAATACTCCTCCGGCCTTCCAGCGACGTGCCACCTCATTGAGCAGGATGAGCGCTATGAGCACCATGAAAAGTCCTGACCATTGAAAGGCGGCGTTTGGACCGTAAACGTCAAACAGCATTTCAGTCCTCCTTTACCTAGGTCTCCCTTTACAGACTTTTCGGCAACCATCCCGGCCAGGAAGTGTTTTCATCACGAACACATGATCGTCGAAGTCCACTTGCCAAGTATTTAGTACCGTTCACAGATTTCTCTTGACATCGTACAAAATACTACCGTTTGCTGTGAATTACAAGCCGTTCACCGGATTTTTATCTGGGCAGAGATTAAAGTGGGGCATGCGACCTGCCCATTTGCCCGCCGGCACGGGGCGAAAAGAAAGGGCCGCCGCGAGGCGACCCTTCCCGGCAACCCGTTATGACGTCCGCTCTATCCGGTGGTCCCCGCCACACCCGCATCGTCCGACGAAGCGGGCACGCGGCACCTGGCATCCTGCGTCCACCACATGGTCTTGGGCATTCCCGGTATGGATTGCGCGCAAAAGACGGGATTCACGCCCTGCTTGCGCTGCGCCGTATAGTCGTCAAGCGCCTTGAGCGCCCACTTGCCCAGCAGCAAGATGGCGACGAGGTTGATGATCGCCATGAAGCCCATGAAGATGTCGGCGAGATTCCATGCGAGGCTGAAGTTGTTCACCGCGCCAAAGAAGATGGCGGCCAGGCAGAACAGGCGGAACACCAGAAGCACGGTCTTGTTGTCCTTGATGAACAGTATGTTGCCCTCGGCATAGAAGTAATTGCCCACGAGGGACGAGAACGCGAACAGAATGATGCACGCGGTCATGAAGTGAATGCCAATGGGGCCAATCGAATTCGCCATTGCCATCTGCACGAAATCGATGCCGTTGAAGCTGTCGGAAGCCACGAGCGCCGCGACCGTGTCGGGCTGCTGGACGCAGAAGATGAGCATCATGAGCGCCGAGCAGGTGCAGATGACGAGCGTATCGGTGAAGACCCCGAGGGTCTGGATAAGCCCCTGCTTCACGGGATGCGAAACGTGAGCCGTGGCGGCGACGTTCGGGGCCGAACCCATACCGGCCTCGTTGCTGAAAAGTCCCCGCTTGATGCCCTGCATCAACGCCGCGCCGACCGCGCCTCCCAGCGTCTGCTCCCAGCCGAAAGCGTCGGCGACGATCAGCTCCAGCACTTCGGGCAGCCGCCCGAGGTTGAACAGCACGACGCCCAGCGCCAGCACGATGTACCCCAGCGCCATAATCGGGACGATCACGCCGCTGACACGCGCAATGCGCCGTATGCCGCCGAAGATGATGAGCAGCGTCAGCGCCGTGAGCACGACGCCCACCCACACATGATCGGCGCCGAAAGCTCCCTCCCACGCGGCGCAGATCGTGTTGCTCTGCACCGAGTTGAAGGCGAATCCGAAGGTCACGGAGATCAGCACGGCGAACAGCACGCCCATCCACCTCCGCCCGAGGCCGCGTTCCATGTAGTAGGCCGGACCGCCGATGAAAGAGTCCCTGCCGCGGCGTTTGTAAAGCTGTGCGAGGGTCGACTCGACGAAAGCGCTCGCGGCGCCCACAAGGGCGATGACCCACATCCAGAAGACCGCGCCGGGTCCCCCGACGACGATGGCCGTGGCGACGCCCGCGAGATTCCCCGTGCCGACGCGGCTGGCCAGCGACACGGCGAAAGCCTGGAACGACGAGACGTGCCGCTCGCCCTTCGGGCCGCTTCCGGCCGACTCGCCCAGCACGCGCATCATCTCGCCCAGCAGGCGGAACTGCACGCCCCGCGTGCGCAGGGTGAACCACACGGCACACCCCAAGAGCGCCGCGACCAGCACATAGGTCCACAGCACGTCGTTCACGCCGCCGATCCAACGGGAAAGAGTCTCCATCAGCATACTTTACACAATCCGACAGCAAAGTTAATGCTAAAACGCATTTTCCGCCGGATATTCGCCGAAAAGATGCGGCCCGGCACGAAAAAAAACGCCCCGCCTGCGCAGGGGCGTCCGTCGTCACCGCGCCCGCAGGGTATACTCCCCGGCCCGCTCCGTAACGGCCTTCTGCAACTCCCCGAGGCCGATTTCCGGCCCGGAGAACTCCACGGCGGCCACCGGAGGGGCCAGCGTCACGACCCCCTTCACGCCGTCGAGGGCGTTCAGCGCATGTTCCACATGCATCCGGCAATGATTGCACGTCATGCCGTCCACGATAAATTCCTTTTTCATCTTTTCTTCGGTTTCAACCGGTTCGTCATGTTCACACTCATCGCCGATCCGCCGGCGTTTCAGCCGCAAGCTGTTGGCCACGACGCTCACGCTGCTCAAGGCCATGGCCGCCCCGCCGATCATCGGGTCGAGCAGAAACCCCCAGAGGGGATAGAGCGCCCCGGCCGCTACGGGAATGGCGACGAGGTTGTAAATGAAGGCCCAGAAGAGGTTCTGGCGAATCGTCCGCACGGTGAGCTGCGACAGCCGGATCATCTCCGGGATTTTCCGGAGGTCCGACGAGAGGATCGTCACCATCGCGGTATCCATCGCAATGTCGCTCCCCCGCCCCATGGCGACGCTCAAATCGGCCTGCGCGAGAGCCGCGCTGTCGTTGATCCCGTCGCCGGCCATGGCCACCGTCCGGCCTTCGGACTGCAACTGCCGGACGAATCCGGCCTTTTCGTGCGGCAGGACGCCCGCCCGGAAACGGGTGATCCCGGCTTTCCGGGCCGTTTCGCGCGCCGAACCGGCGTTGTCGCCCGTCAGCATCCAGACCGTGATGCCCAGCGCGTGCAGCCGGGCGACGGCCCCGGCCGACGAGGGTTTCAGCGCATCGGCAAGGGCGAGCACGGCGAGCGTCCGCTCCTCATCGGCGAACCAAACCACGGTCTTCGCCTCCTGCATCCACCCTTCGGCCAGCCGTTGCAGACGGGCGTCGGGCACGATGCCGTGGCGGGACAGCAGCGCGTCGTTCCCGGCATACCAGGTCCGCCCCTCCGCGACGCCCCGGACACCCTGTCCGGGAATGCTTTCGAACCCGGTCACGGGAACGTCCCGCTCCCCGCCGAGCGATTCGACGACGGCCTGCGAAAGCGGATGCCCCGAGCGTTTTTCGAGGCTGAACAGAATCCGCCGCGCCGTCTCCGGCCCTTCGGTCCACGCAGCGTCCACGACCGACGGACGGCCTTCGGTGAGCGTTCCGGTCTTGTCCAGCACCACGGTGTCGACCTTCCGGGCCACCTCCAGGCTCGCAGCGTCCTTGACGAGGATGCCCTGTCCGGCGCCCTTGCCGATCCCGACCATGAGGGCCGTGGGCGTCGCCAGACCCAGCGCACAGGGGCACGCGATGATCAGCACGGTCACCAGCGCCAGCAGCCCGCGGGTGAAGCCCTCCTCCGGCGCGAAAAGCATCCACGCCGCGAAGGTCAGCACGGCGAGGACGATGATGGCGGGAACGAAAACGCCGGCGATCCGGTCGACGGTCCGCTGCACGGGGGCCTTGCTGCCCTGCGCATCCCGCACCATGCGGATGATCCGGGCCAGCACCGTGTCCTGCCCCACCCTGTCGGCCCGGAAACGGAACGCACCGTTGCCATTCATCGTTCCGGCGAACACCGCCGCACCCTCCTGTTTGCAGACGGGGAGCGGTTCCCCGCTGAGCATGCTCTCGTCGACATACGACGCGCCTTCGGCCACCGTGCCGTCCACGGCGATGCGTTCGCCGGGATGCACGGCGACCAGATCCCCGGCGCGAAGCTCCGCAACGGGCACGGAGCGTTCGCCCGAAGGGGTGATCACCGTGACGGTTTTCGGTTGCAGGCCCATCAGTTTCGCGATGGCCGTCGTCGTGCCGCGTTTCGCCCGCTCCTCAAGCAGCCGCCCCAGCAGGATGAAGGCGACGATGACGGCCGCCGACTCGAAATAGACGTGCGGCTCGATGCCCCTCGACAGCCAGAATTCCGGGAAAAACAGGTTGAAAAGGCTGAACAGATAGGCGATTCCGGTACTGACGGCAACCAGCGTATCCATGTTGGCCGCCCCGTGGCGGAGCTGTTTCCAGGCGTTGACGAAGAACTCCCGTCCCAGTCCGAAAACGACCGGGGTGGAGAGCGCCCACACGGCGTATTTCACGGCCGGAGCGTCCATGAACAGCATGCCTCCGGCCACAATCGGAAGACAAAGCCCCGCCGCCCAAAGAGTCCGCCGTTTGAGCGCCCGGTAATGCGCCGCACGGACGTGCGCCGCCTCGTCCTCCGCCGGGCCTTCCGCGTCGGTCAGCAGGTCGTAACCGGCCGCCTGCACGGCCCGCTTCAGCACCCCGGGAGAGCACTCCCCCGGACGGTAGTCCACCCGCGCCGTAGCGGAAGCGTAGTTCACATGCGCAGACTCGACGCCCGGCAGGCCGTTGAGCGCCTTATCGACCCGGACTGCGCACGAAGCGCAGCTCATGCCTGCGACCGGGAACGTATTCGTGATGATCTTACTCTTTTCCATGGGAACAAAGGTAAGGTCCCGACACGCTCCGGGTGTTACAGAATTATGGATATGATTTATACCTACACTTCATCCAGCGGTTTCAGGCCGCGTCCTTTCAGCCGGCGGAATTCAGTGGGCGACATCCCGGTCTGGGCGCGGAACTGGGCGCTGAGGTGCGCCACGCTCGAATAACGGAGTTTGTCGGCGATCTCGCTGACGGTCAGGTCGCCGTAGGCCAGCAGTTCCTTGACCCGCTCGATCCGCTGGGCGAGGAAGTATTTCTCGATGCTGATGCCGTTGACCTCCGAAAAGAGCTTGCTCAACGCACTGTAATCACGGTGGCAGCGTTCGCGCAGGTAATCCGACAGGTTGACTTTCGAGGCATCTTCGCTGTAATGCACCAATTCGATCACGGCCGTCCGGATCTGCTCGATGAGGCGCATCCGGCTGTCGTCGATCAGTTCGAACCCGTAGGCTTCGAGCAGTTTGCGGAACGCCTCCCGCTGCTCCCGGCCGGGCTTCTCCTGCACGACGACCGTTCCCAGTCCGACATCGAGGGGCGTGAACCCCGCTTTTTCGAGCAGCCGGGTGACGACCAGAATGCAGCGGTTGCAAACCATGTTTTTGATATGAAAGACGTTCTCCCGTTCCATAACCGCATTCGTTTTATCCGTAAATATAACACAAAAACGATTCCGTCCCGCCGACCGTCTTCCAGCCTTTCAGGTTCCGGCCGTTGAAAAGCGTCGGCCACGGGACCTGCGCTCCGACGAAGGTGCAGGGTCCCCAACAGTGCAAGAGTCTCTTTTTCCTATCAGTCGGGCAGTTTTGATCGTACGAATATAGTCTATTTTTTTCGGGTCTTCAGCCTGTCCCCCTGCAAAATTAACCTCTGACCCGCTCCGTATTCCGAAAAAGTTTCGTAACTTCGGCACAGCAAACCCATAGACGAAGCCATGAAACATGCGCACATCCTGCTGCTGCTCCCTTGCGGCATGCTGCCGCCGCTCGCCGGGGCGCAGCGCACGGAGCCGCCCGACCGGTTCGACATCGCACCGGAATAACCACCCCGAAAACAAGCAAACCAACCAAAAACAACCATGAAGAAAACCGCAATCACCCTCTTTTTCCTGCTTCAGGCCGCGTGTCTGTTTTCGCAGATCCCCCGCCCGGAATATCCCCGCCCGCAGTTCGAGCGGACGGACTGGATCAACCTGAACGGCGAATGGACCTACACGTTCGATTTCGGCGCAAGCGGCCTGGAACGCGGCTACGCCGGCTCGAAGGGATTCGACGGCAAAATCATCGTGCCGTTCGCCCCGGAGAGCAAGCTCTCGGGCGTCGGCCACACGGACTTCATCGGCCGCATCTGGTACCAGCGTACGATCGACATTCCGGCAGACTGGTCGGGACGCAACGTGATGCTCAACTTCGGAGCCGTGTACTACACCTCCGAGGTGTATGTCGACGGCCGCTTCGTCGGCCGCCACTTCGGAGGCAGCACGTCGTTCTCCTACGACATCACCGCATTCGTGAAGCCGGGCGGCAGCCACAGTCTGGTCGTCTTCGCCACGAGCGACCTGCGCAGCGGCAAACAGACTGCCGGCAAACAGTCGCTGCAATACGCCTCGCACAGTTGCGACTACACCCGCACGACAGGCATCTGGCAGACGGTGTGGATGGAGGCCGTGGCTCCCGAGGCCCTCGCACGCGTCCAAATGACGACCGACATCGACCAGCAGCAGCTGATCGTCGCCCCGCAGTTCTTCCGGGAAAGCCCGAACACGCTCCGGGTGACCCTTCGGGACGGCGGCAAGGTCGTCGGCACGCGGCAGGTCCGGGCGTCGAACAGCAGCGTCGTCGTCATCCCGGTCAAAAAGGCCCGGCTCTGGAGTCCCGAAGACCCGTTCCTCTACGACCTGACCTACGAGGTGGTCGCCCCCGACGGCCAGGTGCTCGACGCCGTGAAATCCTATGTCGGGATGCGCAAGGTCCACATCGAAGGCAACAAAATCTACCTCAACAACGAACCCTATTACCAGCGGCTGGTGCTCGACCAGGGTTTCTACCCCGACGGTATCTGGACCGCCCCGTCGGACGACGCCCTGCGCCGCGACATCGAGCTGGGACTGGCCGCCGGGTTCAACGGCGCACGCCTGCATCAGAAGGTTTTCGAGGAACGCTACTATTACTGGGCCGACAGACTCGGCTACATCACCTGGGGCGAAAGCCCCAGCTGGGGAATGGATGCCAACGACGTGGAGACGGCCCGCAACTTCCTCTCCGAATGGGCCGAATGCGTGGTCCGCGACCGGAACCACCCCTCGCTGCTGACGTGGACGCCGATGAACGAGGAGTGGTGGCCCGACAACACGCAGTTCCCGCGCTTCGCCTCCGACGTCTACGACCTGACGGGACGCCTCGACCCGACGCGCCCCGTCAACACCGTCAGCGGCGGCGCCGTCGTCAGGACCGACATCTGGGCCGTCCACAATTACGAGCAGAACCCGGCCAAACTGAAAGAGAAAATCTTCAGCGACGGCACGTTCTTCCATCCCCGCCTGCGGACGACCCGCGACCAGACGCGCAACATCGGATTCAACGAGGTGAAGGCGACCGCAAACTACGCCTGGCCGCAGTACGATGGCTCGTGCCCCTACCTGGTCGATGAATTCGGCGGCATCAAATGGGTGAAGGACCAGGAGAAGCAGGCCACGGATTCCCAGACCGAATCGTGGGGTTACGGACAGGCGCCCCGTACGCTCGAAGAGTTCTACACGCGGCTCGAAGGCCAGGTAGACGCGCTGCTCTCGCTCTCCGGACAGGTGTGGGGCTATTGCTACACCCAGCTCACGGACGTGGAACAGGAACAGAACGGCATCTATTGCTACGACCGCTCGGCCAAGTTCGACATGGACCGGATCAAGGCCATTTTCAGCAAACGCCCGGAACATCCCGCCCGATAACGCGCCGGACAGCCGCCCGCCCGAATGAAGCGCACCCCGAAAATCCGGAAAGGGATTTCGGGGTGCGCTTTTTATCCGGTTCGTCATCGTCCGCCCGCGGCAGAGCCTCGTGCACGAATGCGCCCGGAAACAGAAGGCGTCGCTGAATTTCTATTCGCGTGTTTTCCCGGTTTCAGAGTCTCGATATAAAGTATTCCTGCATATTCCAACGATATGCCCTTGATGAACGCTGCAATTGGAGATGCTTCATGTCGGTGCGTCGCACGGCGAGTGGCGGACGGTCCGACATGCGACCTTCTGTTTTCGGCACCATGAACTCCCGAAGGCAAAAAGCCACAGCGCCGGCACACTCCGCAATAGCAACCGACGGTTTTTAAATTATTCACGAAATATAAAAAAAGTCTCCACGGAGTACGCGGAGACAATAGGTTGAAAACCTTCGGCATATAGCCTTATTGTGATAAGATGTAGAATTCTTACACCACAAATATAGTAAAAAAAGATGAATTTCTGCAATTTTTTATTTAATTTTACAGAAAACACTTTCTTCATATGGCAAAAGTATTGGGTTTGGACCTTGGCACCAACTCACTGGGATGGGCCCTTGTCGATGAATCGGAGAACGAATATACGCTGATTGACAAAGGTGTAGACATTTTCCAGGAGGGAGTTGCCCGCGACAAAAACAATGAAAAACCTGCCGTTCAGGATCGGACGAGCGCCCGGGCACTGCGCCGCCACTATTTCCGGCGGCGTCTGCGAAAAATCGAACTGCTCAAAATACTCATCCGTTACGACCTTTGCCCGCCGTTGCCCGAGGAGCTGTTGACCGCCTGGCAAAAAGAGAAACGTTACCCGCAGGACAATGAATTCCTCCGTTGGCAGCGAACCGACGACAATGGGGATCGAAATCCTTACCACGATCGTTATGTAGCCCTGTCCGAGCGGCTCGATCTCGGGAATCGCACACAGCGCTGGCTGCTTGGCCGGGCGCTTTATCATTTGGCACAGCGACGCGGATTCCTCAGCAATCGCAAGGAAGCAGGAAATGAGAAAGAAGACGGCACGGTCAAGGAGTGTATCAAAAATCTGTCGGCTGAAATAGCAGCGGCAGGGTGTCGGTACCTCGGAGAATATTTCTACGGACTGTACCAACACAAGGAACGAATCCGCGACAAATACACCTCGCGCAACGAACACTACCTGGCCGAGTTCAATGCCATCTGCGACCGGCAGCAATTGCCCGACGAATGGCGTAAGGCGCTGCATCGGGCAATCTTTTTCCAGCGCGACCTCAAATCGCAGAAGGGGTCAGTCGGCCGATGCACCTTCGAGCCGACGAAGAGTCGGTGCCCCGTTTCGCATCCCCGTTTTGAGGAGTTCCGGATGCTGTCGTTCGTCAACAACATCCGGATTACAGGACCGGGCGACAATGCTCCACGACCTTTGACACAGGAAGAGTTCGAGACGATTCGTTCGCTCTTCTTCCGGAAAAGCAAGCCTTATTTCGATTTCGAAGAGATCGCCCGCAGAATCGCCGGCAAAGGGAAATATGCCTGCAAAGAGGAGCGTACAGAAGCTCCTTATCGTTTCAATTTCGCCCGCACGGCCACCGTATCGGGATGCCCCGTCACGGCATCGCTGCAAGCGATCTTCGGAGACGACTGGATTACGGAGATTCGCAGCCTTTACCTGCTTGGAGCAGGAAAAAACGAGGACCAGATGTTGAATGACGTATGGCACGCCCTCTTTTCGTTCAACGACGAAGGTCGGCTGCGTAGCTGGGCCTGCGAAAAATTGCAACTCACGGATGAACAAGCCAAAGCGTTTGCAGCCATCAAACTCCCGCAGGATTACGCGGCGTTGAGCCTAAATGCCATCGGCAAGATTCTGGTCTATCTGCGCTGTGGCTATCGGTACGACGAGGCGGTATTCCTGGCCAACCTGCGGGCGGCACTTCCGAAGGAGGTCTATGCCGACGAAAGCCGTCGGCATGAAATCGAACAGGACATCGCCTCGCTGCTGCTTGACTACAAGCGAAATCCGTATAACAAGTTCGATTCAAAGGAGCACCGCATTGCCGACTATTTCAGCGATCATGGATTGGATGCCTCTCGTCTGATCCGTCTTTATCATCCCTCGAAAATCGAGACCTATCCGGATGCGCAACCCAAGGCAAATGGCATTCTGCAACTCGGCTCTCCACGTACTGCGACCATTCGCAACCCGATGGCCATGCGGGCCCTGTTCCGATTGCGCAACCTGATAAACACGCTGTTACGCGAAGGCAGGATCGACCGAGACACGAAGATCCGGATTGAATTCGCCCGCGGACTCAATGATGCGAACAGGCGGAAGGCCATCGAGCAGTATCAGCGGGAACGGGAGGTTGAGAATCGGAAATATGCCGAAGAGATCCACAGCCAGTATGCCGCCGAAACCGGCCGCGAGATAAAACCCTCGGACGACGAAGTGCTGAAATACCGGCTGTGGGAAGAACAGCAGCACGTCTGTCCCTATACCGGGCGGCAAATCCGCATTTCGGACTTCGTCGGGTCGGCTCCGGATTTCGACATCGAGCACACGCTCCCGCAGGCTCGCGGCGGCGATGACTCGCAGATGAACAAGACGCTCTGCGAAAACCGGTTCAACCGGGAGACAAAACGGGCGAAACTGCCGGCCGAGTTGTCCAACCATGTCGAGATCATGGAGCGGATCGAATCGTTTGGTTGGCGGGAAAAAATGGAGAGTCTGCAAAAGCAGATTGAAGCCCAGGTTCGCAGGAGCAAAAGCGCAGCGATTAAATCCGAAAAGGACGACGCCATTCAGCGCCGTCACTATTTGCAGATGCAACTCGACTACTGGCGCGGGAAATACGAACGCTTCACCATGGCCGAGATTCCCGAAGGATTCAGCAATCGGCAGGGAGTCGACATCGGCATCATCGGCAAATATGCACGGCTCTATCTGAAGACGGTTTTTGACCGAATCTATACGGTCAAAGGTTCCACGACCGCCGCGTTCCGCAAGATGTGGGGACTGCAGGAGGAGTATGCCCGCAAGGAGCGCACGAACCACGTCCACCACTGCATCGACGCCATCACGATCGCCTGTATCGGCCGCCGGGAGTACGACCGCTGGGCGCAATATGTCGCCGACGAGGAGCGATACGGCTACGGCGAAAGCGGCAAACCCCGCTTCGAGAAACCCTGGCCGACCTTTACCGAAGATGTCAAGGCGGCGGCCGACGAACTGCTCGTTGCCCACCACACGCCCGACAACATGACCAAACAGACGCGCAGGAAGTTACGGGTTCGCGGCCGGATAAAGTTGAATGCCGACGGGGAACCAATCTACCAGCAAGGAGACACGGCTCGCTGCCGGTTGCATCAGGATACCTTCTACGGCGCTATTAAGCAGGATGGAGAGATCCGCTATGTCATCCGCAAATCGCTCGCGCAGTTACAGCCGACGGACATCGACAAGATTATCGACGATGCAGTCCGGGATCGCGTACGGGAGGCAATCGACGAGGTCGGATTCAAGACGGCGATGAATCCCGATGAATACACGATCTGGATGAACCGGGAAAAGGGCATTCCCATCCGCAAGGTGCGGATCTTCACACCGAGTGTCAAACATCCGATCGCGCTAAAAAAACAGCGCGACCTATCTGCAAAAGAGTACAAGCGGGATTATCATGTCGTAAATGAGGGGAACTATTGCACGGTCATCTATGAGGGCCAGGACAAAAAGGGCAAAACGAAACGCACCTTTGAACTCGTCAGCAACCTCGAAGCTGCCCAATATTTCAAAGCCAGCGCTGACCGGGAAGCCCGCCCCGATCTGGTACCGCAGACCGACACGAACGGTTTCCCCTTGAAATACATCTTAAAAACGGGGACCATGGTCCTGTTTTATGAAAATACCCCGGCAGAACTTTATGAATGTACCCGCAAGGAGTTGGTAAAACGACTCTACAAGGTAACAGCAATGGCTGCAGAAGGACGGGTACAGTTCCTCTTTCATCAGGAGGCCCGAGATCAGAAAACACTTACCTCCTTATATGGAGCTGGGACCTCTCAATTCTGCCAATCCAATCCATCACCGAAATTGCGCCTCAGCGTTTCCAATTTTAACATGTTGGTGGAAGGTTATGATTTCGAACTGACCGTAACGGGCGAGATAAAATTCAAAGATGACCGGCCATGCTGAAACGAACCTTGTTTTTTTCGACACCCTACTGTTTGAGCCTGCGCAACGGCCAGATGATCATCCACACGCGCGAGGCCCCCGACCAACGGAAAAGCATCCCGATCGAGGATATCGGCTTCGTGGTGCTGGAGGACCAGCAGACCTCCATCACGCTGCCGCTCTTGAATGCGCTGTCGGACAACAACGTGGCAGTTATCCTGTGCGGAGAGAACCGAATGCCGAACGCCTTGTTGATGAATTTGGATTCAAACAGAACGCAAGGTGAACATTATCGGATGCAGATCGCTGCATCCGAACCGCTGAAGAAGGGCCTTTGGAAACAGATCGTCGAGACCAAAATCCGCAACCAGGCTGCCTTGCTGCGGAAGCTGGGGTATGACGGAGACAAACTGAAACCCTGCTACATGAATGTCAAGAGCGCCGACGCCGACAACCGGGAGGGCATAGCAGCGAGAATCTACTGGTCAGAACTGTTCGGTGCCGAATTTTACCGTTCCCGCGAAGGTTCGCCGCCCAACAACCTGCTCAATTACGGCTATACGATCCTGCGAGCCGCCGTGGCCCGTGCGATCATGGGCTCCGGACTGTTCCCAGCATTCGGGATCTTCCATCGGAATCGTTACAACTCCTTTCCGCTGGCCGATGACGTAATGGAACCCTATCGACCGTATGTCGACGAATTGGTCTGCCAACTTTACAGAAACGGGAATACACAACTGACCAAAAAGGTGAAAGGCGAACTGTTGCGGCTCCTGTTTGTCGATACTCGTTTCGACAAGGTTGTGCGACCTCTCGAAGTAGGACTTATGTTTTCAGCCTCTTCCCTGGCTAAATGCTTTGCTGGAACCCAAAAAAAGATTGCATATCCTTTATTGGAGTAGTCGAATGTCAGAAGTACGCTTGAATGCTTATCGAATCATGTGGTTGTTTGTCTTTTTTGATTTGCCAACCAATACAAAAACGGAACGACGTCATGCGGTGCAATTTCGCAAGGCGTTGGAAAAAGATGGTTTCACAATGATGCAGTATTCAGTCTATGTGCGCCATTGTGCATCGAAGGAGAATATGCAGGTTCACATTAAGCGGGTTCGACGATCGATGCCTCCGACAGGATTTACAAGTATTCTTGCTGTAACGGACAAACAGTATGGAGACATATTAAATTTTTGGGGTAAAAGCGAACGAGCAAAACCGGAAATTCCGCAACAATTGGAATTTTTCTGATAAATCGTTATTTTCGTTCTTTGAAATACGGAAAATGCATCAAACTGGCTTCGTCGGAACACCCGATCGTATTTTTATAGTGGCAGACAGCCCGTAAGTAACACTTTATCAATCAATATGAGGCCCGACGTTGTGGTTTGATGTAGAATTTCGATAAGATACAACGGCTGTTTCCTCGCTAATACAGAGGCACGAGTTGTGGTTTGATGTAGAATTTCGATAAGATACAACTTGCTGGTGCAGGCATAATTCGCGGAGGCGTTGTGGTTTGATGTAGAATTTCGATAAGATACAACTGGACGACCAGGAAGAATGTCAACAGAACCGTTGTGGTTTGATGTAGAATTTCGATAAGATACAACGCGAAGCAATAGCCAACTGTGGTATAGTTGGTTGTGGTTTGATGTAGAATTTCGATAAGATACAACTCAAAGTGATCCATAATTTAAAAATTAGAAGTTGTGGTTTGATGTAGAATTTCGATAAGATACAACAGAGACGCAACGAAAGAGGCAGGGAGTGCGTTGTGGTTTGATGTAGAATTTCGATAAGATACAACAAAATATCCCGGTAACAAGTAAATAAAAGAGTTGTGGTTTGATGTAGAATTTCGATAAGATACAACGAGAGACGCAACGAAAGAGGCAGGGAGAGCGTTGTGGTTTGATGTAGAATTTCGATAAGATACAACGTAATTGATGCGCTTCTTGAAATCAAAATGTTGTGGTTTGATGTAGAATTTCGATAAGATACAACCCTTGGGACATCGCCCGTCAGTGGCTTCTGTTGTGGTTTGATGTAGAATTTCGATAAGATACAACCGCGCTTGTTAAACATATCAACGCCGGAAGTTGTGGTTTGATGTAGAATTTCGATAAGATACAACGACAGTACCAGAACCGTCGAGAACGGACAGTTGTGGTTTGATGTAGAATTTCGATAAGATACAACGACTCGAAGGACCTGGAGCTCGGCGAGATGTTGTGGTTTGATGTAGAATTTCGATAAGATACAACGCAAGGCTCTTGCGAAAAAGTTGTCTCAACGTTGTGGTTTGATGTAGAATTTCGATAAGATACAACAGCAAGGTATGTATCGGCATTAGCCCAAACGTTGTGGTTTGATGTAGAATTTCGATAAGATACAACGCAATAGCAGTAGGGTCGCCGACAGGGGGGTTGTGGTTTGATGTAGAATTTCGATAAGATACAACCTGCGAATAGCCGTAATAATTGCGGACGAGTTGTGGTTTGATGTAGAATTTCGATAAGATACAACAACAGGCCGAATACTTAGCATATCAATCAAGTTGTGGTTTGATGTAGAATTTCGATAAGATACAACGCGAGAAATGTAATCTTCGCGATCTTCGAGTTGTGGTTTGATGTAGAATTTCGATAAGATACAACACATATCAGTAGTCCAAAAGATTCTCGGAGTTGTGGTTTGATGTAGAATTTCGATAAGATACAACGCAGCATCGTTACGACTAACCGTAGATTGGGTTGTGGTTTGATGTAGAATTTCGATAAGATACAACCCAGTGGCGTTTCCAGCAAAAGCAAATGAGTTGTGGTTTGATGTAGAATTTCGATAAGATACAACCACAAACGCATATTCTACGACATCGACTAAGTTGTGGTTTGATGTAGAATTTCGATAAGATACAACGGAGTTGCTGGAAGAGCCGCCGGCTGAGATGTTGTGGTTTGATGTAGAATTTCGATAAGATACAACAAATTTCGGATAAATATGTTACTGTAGATGGTTGTGGTTTGATGTAGAATTTCGATAAGATACAACCGGGCGACCGGGCAGGACATCAACGGAACCGTTGTGGTTTGATGTAGAATTTCGATAAGATACAACGTTTTGTCGTAGAAGTCTTTAAGCGACATCGTTGTGGTTTGATGTAGAATTTCGATAAGATACAACGTAATTGATACGCTTCTCGTAATCGAAATGTTGTGGTTTGATGTAGAATTTCGATAAGATACAACCTTCTTTGATTTGATTTAGTTTGTACTCGAGTTGTGGTTTGATGTAGAATTTCGATAAGATACAACACCTTGTCCACCACTTGTTGCCTTGTGAGGTTGTGGTTTGATGTAGAATTTCGATAAGATACAACTCCAACCAATCGCTATAGCGGGAACCGCCGTTGTGGTTTGATGTAGAATTTCGATAAGATACAACTCCTCTCGAATCATAACGAGTTGTCAACGAGTTGTGGTTTGATGTAGAATTTCGATAAGATACAACACCGGCAGAAATTGAACTAGCAGCACGGGAGTTGTGGTTTGATGTAGAATTTCGATAAGATACAACACAACAAGCGAGTTCACGTTCTAAGCGCAGTTGTGGTTTGATGTAGAATTTCGATAAGATACAACGAATATACCGGTAAACAGGTAAATAAAAAAGTTGTGGTTTGATGTAGAATTTCGATAAGATACAACTAAACTGGTGAAAATCTTTCAAGGTTTGTTGTTGTGGTTTGATGTAGAATTTCGATAAGATACAACAAGAGCAGAATTGGGGGTAGTTGTGCCCGAGTTGTGGTTTGATGTAGAATTTCGATAAGATACAACGAAGCAGAACCACCAGACATAGTGGCGTTGTTGTGGTTTGATGTAGAATTTCGATAAGATACAACTCAAATTGTTTTTGCCAATTAGCGTAAGATGTTGTGGTTTGATGTAGAATTTCGATAAGATACAACATCTCTCCAAAATTGAAGAATATCCAAATGTTGTGGTTTGATGTAGAATTTCGATAAGATACAACCTGCGAGTAACTATAATAGTTTCGGACGAGTTGTGGTTTGATGTAGAATTTCGATAAGATACAACTACTACTTCGTCGAATACTACCTCAGACGAGTTGTGGTTTGATGTAGAATTTCGATAAGATACAACAGTACAAACGTATCGAAGCCAGTCTCGAAGTTGTGGTTTGATGTAGAATTTCGATAAGATACAACTCAAATTGTTTTTGCCAATTAGCGTAAGATGTTGTGGTTTGATGTAGAATTTCGATAAGATACAACCGACGCCGGAGCGCGATTGCTGAAATCATAGTTGTGGTTTGATGTAGAATTTCGATAAGATACAACGTTGACGTGGAAATAGATTCCTTCGCCGTAGTTGTGGTTTGATGTAGAATTTCGATAAGATACAACCCCAGGCTATGACTCCTGGGCGTTCGGCTTGTTGTGGTTTGATGTAGAATTTCGATAAGATACAACGCTATGGCACAGAAATCATCGAACAAAAAGTTGTGGTTTGATGTAGAATTTCGATAAGATACAACTTTTTTTTATTCGGCAGATAGCGTGGATTGTTGTGGTTTGATGTAGAATTTCGATAAGATACAACTTTTTTTTATTCGGCAGATAGCGTGGATTGTTGTGGTTTGATGTAGAATTTCGATAAGATACAACTTTTGATTTATTAATTGTTGTAGTTTCATCGTTGTGGTTTGATGTAGAATTTCGATAAGATACAACTGGAAAAGAAAGTATTTATAGTAACGCGAGTTGTGGTTTGATGTAGAATTTCGATAAGATACAACCAACCCATCCTTCATGGATGTGGTCATCTGTTGTGGTTTGATGTAGAATTTCGATAAGATACAACCGTTACGCGTAGAGATTGATTGCGAGAAAGTTGTGGTTTGATGTAGAATTTCGATAAGATACAACGCTTTTTTGCGTTTGTGCCGCCGCCGGGAGGTTGTGGTTTGATGTAGAATTTCGATAAGATACAACGCTATGGCACAGAAATCATCGAACAAAAAGTTGTGGTTTGATGTAGAATTTCGATAAGATACAACTTTTTTTTATTCGGCAGATAGCGTGGATTGTTGTGGTTTGATGTAGAATTTCGATAAGATACAACAGAGCAGAATTAGGAGTGGTCGTCCCGGCGTTGTGGTTTGATGTAGAATTTCGATAAGATACAACACCTTGGGATGTGGCTCGCCAGTGGCTCATGTTGTGGTTTGATGTAGAATTTCGATAAGATACAACATAAAGTAAATTGTATACATTTGCAGTGTGTTGTGGTTTGATGTAGAATTTCAATAAGATACAACCGGCAGTATTGGAATGCTGCATAATTGCAACTGTTGTTTACATTACCCTTTTGACTCAAGAAGATTTCAAACTCCCTTAAATACGTCAAATCCAATTCATCAAAACGCATATTGACCGAGCGGAATTGCGACACAAGGACCAACGTTACCTTATGTTTGCTGGCGGAACTGTACTTTTCGACTTTTTCCAAGCGTTCGATAATCTGTTTGAAGTACTCCCCGACCGTGCAGTTGATTCGTTTGCCGTTCTGTTCAAACAGCGTATCGAATGTAACGGGAATTTCCAGCACCTCCAACTTTTTGATTTTCTTCTCGTATTCACGTATCTTGGAGGTTATTTGAAACTGTATTTCTGCTCTATCGGGGCAGTCGGCGGTAGGTTGTTGCTTGTCGAAATCCCAATGCACCAAAGCTTCCGAAATGCCCAGACCGACGAACTTACGGCGGCGGTCATGGGTAAAGACAAGAGCAAGAGGGGCTAAACGGTTTCTGTTGATAGCGTCTCTGCGACATACGACGTTGATTGTCATAATCTTTACGGATTACGCAAGCAACAAAATGCGATTCGTGT
>OGQN01001617.1_pt1 | contig 17782 bp, 15 predicted proteins | sample 1553231 | NCBI WGS metagenome assembly OGQN01 (sample SAMEA2579950, study PRJEB22360) | human gut metagenome | biome: human gut; feature: human-associated habitat; material: faeces | place: Denmark | collected 2008/2010 | reverse complement strand
AGATACTTCTTCTTCCTGGAGAAAAGCACAAACACACCCGCCATAGCAACAGCAGAATACCCGGCAACCCCCCACTGGATCATATTCTCCCCGATCAGATCACCCAGATACTTCTCATAATAAATTTTATCATATAAAAGAGGCACATAATTCTCAGCCTGAAACCTGTCCGTACCAAAAATCGTCATGATCACCGGAAGAAAAATAACCGCCGCGATCATCAAAGCCACCGCATAATAGCCGATAAACTTCACCAGCCATCCCAGAACATCCTTCACACTTCTCTCACTGAAAATCCCAAAATACCGGAAAGCCGCATAAATAAACATAAAAATACAGATCATATAAAAGAAATAGAAATTCGACATAGCCGAAACCGCAGTCGCCCAGATAAACAGCCATGGCTTCTCCCTCTTATAAATCTTATCAATCCCCATCAGAACCAGTGGCAGATAAATCATAGGATTGGAAAAATACGGATGCTTCATAGCCGCATAAATCGTCCATCCCGCAAAAATATAGATCAACGTTCCCATAAACGTCGCCTGCTTCGGATTCTTATGATAAAAACAAAAAACACTAAAAGAAATCCCTGCCAGATAGATCCTCAGAAAAATCAGAACCTCATACAAAACCTCCGTCTTATCCGCCGGCACAAACACAGACAACAAAGTCAGCGGATCCCCGATCACATAATAATGCAAAGTTGTAAGAATATCTGAACCATACCCGATATTCATATCCCACATAGGCAATTCCAGCTTATGCTCTACAAAAATCGTATGCAGAACCTCCCTCAGATACCGCCCATAATACGCCAGAGAATTCAAATGCTGCGGAATCCCATCATGACTCCACACCAAAGACTTCCCATTACCCGCAAACTGATAATAGATAAAAAAAGAAATAACCCCAAATACAAGCGTATATAATAAGTAGAAATCCTTCTTACTATCCCTGCTCACAAATTTCCTCATAACCGCTCCTTTATATTCTATCATTCTAAACCGAGTTATAAAGTTCTCACTGATTATAGACAAATATCCAATACTTGTCAAATTTATAGCCAACATTATTTCATTGTTTAAGAACGACGAAAGTATTTAAATCAGCCAACAACCAGCCGGGGAATGACAGAACATCTGAGGCGAATCTCGAGGGTTCATGTAATTTCTTAGTATTTGGAAAGCCGCGTTATTCAGAAATTGCTCACTGTTTGAGCGAAGCGAGTTTGAGCAATTTCTGAATGTTTTTAGCGGTTTTTCAAATACTTAGAAATTACATGGTTCCGAGACTGAGCCTCAGATGTTCTGCCATTCCCCGGCGTCCCCTTTTTAAGCAATACATAAAAGGACCGCGATACAAAAAGTACCGCGGCCCACATATATCGTCTGGACACTATAAATAGCTCTATCTATTTATTTTTTAATGATTTATAAACTTGTTTACAGTCGTTCAAAAACCGAAAAGATTATTCAGCGCTATGAAGAGCGATCAGCTTCTGCAGATATTCAAATCTAGCCTTAGCCTCAGCCTCATTCTTAGCAAACAGTCTTGCAGCCTTCTCAGGATTCTGACGTTTCAGAGAGTTGTAACGAACCTCACCGTCAAGGAATGCCTGATAATCTTCCATGCTCGGAGCCTTGGAATCAAGAGAGAACTTGTTTCCTTCAGCTGCAGGATTGAATCTGAAGTTATGCCAGTATCCAACCTTAACTGCTAATTCTTCCTCTGTCTGAGCTTTTGCCATACCTTTCTTAATACCATGGTTGATACATGGAGCATAAGCGATGATCAGAGATGGTCCCGGATAAGCCTCAGCCTCTGCAATAGCTTTTACAGTCTGGTTGAAGTCAGCACCCATGGAAATCTGAGCAACGTATACATAGCCATAGCTCATAGCGATGGAAGCCATATCTTTCTTCTTAGTCTCTTTACCGCCTGCAGCGAACTGAGCGATAGCACCTGTAGGTGTAGACTTGGAAGACTGTCCACCTGTGTTAGAATAAACCTCTGTATCGAATACCATAACGTTGATGTCACGTCCACTAGCGAGAACATGGTCAACACCACCGAATCCGATATCGTAAGCCCATCCGTCACCACCGAAGATCCACTGGGATTTCTTAGCCAGGAAATCTTTCTGAGCAAGGATTTCTTTTGCTTTGTCACATCCGCAAGCTTCAAGAGCAGCAACAAGTTTGTCTGTAGCAGCGCCGTTTGTAGCACCTACAGCAAATGTATCCAGCCATTCCTGACCAGCTGCCTTAACGTCTTCGTTTGTTCCGTTAGCAACAACATCTTCAACTTTTGCTTTTAAGCCATCGCGGATAGCTCTCTGAGCAAGAAGCATACCATAACCAAACTCAGCGTTATCTTCGAACAGAGAGTTGGACCATGCAGGACCCTGTCCCTTAGCGTTTACTGTGTATGGTGTAGATGGTGAGGAGTTACCCCAGATAGAAGAACATCCTGTTGCGTTTGCGATGTACATTCTGTCACCGAACAGCTGAGTGATCAGTTTAGCGTATGGTGTTTCACCACATCCTGCACAAGCTCCAGAGAACTCAAGCAGAGGCTGTTTGAACTGGCTGCCTTTAACAGTTGCTTCTTTAAATTTAGCGATAACATCTTCTTTAACCGGCAGTTTAACTGTGTAGTCAAAGTATTTCTGCTCGTCTGCGCTTGCTTCAAGGTTTTCCATAGCAAGTGCTTTCGCACCCTTCTTACCTGGGCAAACGTTTACACAAGAACCACATCCTGTACAGTCAAGTGCGGATACGGACATTGTGAATTTGTATTCTTTCATACCTGTAAGGTCTAATGTCTTCATGCCTTCAGGAGCATTAGCTGCTTCTTCAGCTGTCAGAGCTACAGGACGGATAACTGCGTGCGGGCAGACATAAGCACATCTGTTACACTGGATACAGTTTTCAGGATTCCATACAGGAACGTTAACTGCGATACCACGTTTTTCATATGCAGCAGAACCGGATGGTGTAGTACCGTCTACATAATCCTTGAATGCAGATACAGGTAAGGAGTTACCTTCCTGAGCATTAACTTTAGCCTGGATATTGTTAACGAAATCGATAACATCCTGACGTCCTTCTGTTGCATGAGTCATATGAAGACCTTCGTCCTCAGCGTTCTTCCAGCTTTCCGGAACCTGGATCTCTACAACCTGTTTAGCACCAGCGTCGATAGCTGCCCAGTTCTTCTGTACGACATCATCACCTTTACGTCCGTATGTTGCCTTGGCAGCAGCTTTCATAAGGTCGATTGCCTGATCTTCCGGAATGATTCCTGTCAGTTTGAAGAATGCAGACTGAAGGATTGTGTTGATACGTGTTGGTCCCATGCCAGTTTCAATACCGATCTTAACACCGTCGATTGTGTAGAATTTGATATTGTGGTTAGCGATGAAAGCTTTTACCTGTCCTGGTAAATGTTTCTCAAGACCTTCCATATCCCATGCACAGTTAAGGAGGAATGTACCACCGTCAACAAGTTCCTGAACCATGTTGTATTTGTTTACGTAGGATGGATTATGACATGCTACGAAGTTTGCTTTGTGGATCAGGTATGTGGATTTGATCGGTTTCTTACCGAAACGTAAGTGGGACATTGTAACACCACCGGACTTCTTGGAGTCATAATCAAAGTAAGCCTGTGCGTACATGTCTGTGTTGTCACCGATGATCTTGATGGAGTTCTTGTTGGCACCTACAGTACCATCAGCTCCCAGACCCCAGAATTTACAGTTTGTTGTTCCTTCAGGAGTTGTTACGATCGGAGCACCTGTCTCAAGGGAAAGGTTAGTAACATCATCAACGATACCGATTGTGAATTTTTCTTTAGCAGTGTTCTCATAAACAGCTACGATCTGTGCAGGTGTAGTATCTTTGGAACCTAAACCATAACGTCCGGAGAATACTTTTACGCCGCCGAATTTGCTGTCTTTTAATGCTGCTACAACGTCAAGGTACAGTGGCTCGCCAAGTGCACCCGGCTCTTTAGTTCTGTCAAGAACTGTGATCTGTTTTACAGATTCCGGAATTGCATCGATGAGTGCCTGTGCGCAGAATGGTCTGTAAAGACGAACTTTAACAACGCCGACTTTCTTTCCTGCTGCTGCAAGGTAGTCGATTGTCTCCTCGATTGTATCGTTTACAGAACCCATAGCAACGATTACGTGTTCTGCATCAGCAGCTCCGTAGTAGTTGAATAATTTGTAATCTGTACCGATCTTAGCGTTAACTTTGTCCATGTATTCCTGAACTACTGCCGGAAGAGCATCGTAGTATGGGTTACATGCTTCTCTTGCCTGGAAGAAGATATCAGGGTTCTGAGCGGAACCTCTCTGGCATGGGTGATTTGGATTCAGGGCATGGTTACGGAATTCAGCGATTGCTTCCAGATCTGCCATATCCTTAAGATCTTCATAATCCCATGTCTCGATCTTCTGGATCTCGTGAGATGTACGGAATCCGTCGAAGAAGTTGATGAACGGAACTTTACCTTTGATTGCTGCAAGGTGAGCAACAGGTGTTAAGTCCATAACTTCCTGTACAGAAGATTCGCAGAGCATTGCGCATCCGGTCTGACGACAGGCCATAACGTCGGAGTGATCACCGAAGATTGAAAGTGCGTGGGAAGCAAGTGCACGTGCAGATACGTTGAATACTGCAGGTAACTGCTCACCGGCAATTTTGTAAAGGTTCGGGATCATAAGTAACAGACCCTGAGATGCTGTATATGTTGTTGTTAAAGCACCTGCTGCCAGAGATCCGTGTACAGCACCTGCTGCACCAGCCTCAGACTGCATTTCAGTTACCTGAACTTCCTGTCCGAAAATGTTCTTTCTTCCCTGGGTTGCCCATTCATCTGTTGCTTCCGCCATAACAGATGAAGGAGTGATCGGGTAAATAGCGGCTACATCTGAGTATGCATATGAAGCATGAGCAGCTGCATGGTTACCATCCATGGTTTTCATCTTTCTTGCCATAGTTTGTTTTTCCTCCTTAAAGGTTGATGAAAATTAATTATTTATTTCAAGGCATAAGTAAAATATACCTCAAATTTCATTGTAGATTATAACATAATCTTCTGCCTGTGTCCAATTTGTTTTGACATATTTTGTATCTTATAAGGTACAAAGCAGGGATTTTCTGTTATTTCAGTAGTAAATATGTGCATTTTTCAAGTTGTTTATAACTAACATTATGCAGATATGCCAAATTTGGGACGAATCAGGCAGATAAAAGTAAAAAAAGGAGGCTCTACGCCTCCTCCATGATCTGCTGTATTGTTTTTCTCTTAAGGAGACTTATCAGTTCATCCTGTACAGATAACAATTCTCTATGTACCAGACATGGCAATCCATCCTGTCCGTCTCTGACACAGTTATATTTCGGATCCAGACATTCGATGATAAACATATCCGGATCAATCGCTGAATAAACCTCATATAAAGTCAACTCATCCAGTCCCCTGTTCAGAGAATAACCACCATGTACGCCTCTGTATCCCTTCACGATCTCTGCCTTCTGAAGTTTCTTCAGGATCTTATAGGCAAAAGGAGCTGTGATTGCTTCTTTCTCACAGATATCGGATACGCTCAGTCTGCTCTCTCCCCAAAGCGCACGTACCACTCGAACTGCATAATCGCACTCTCTTGTAATAAACATAGTCTTTGCAACCTCTCTAAAATTAATTATCCTTTACTGTCCACATCGCTGTTTTGCATAAAACAATGGAAACAGTAATCGTTATTTCTGTCATATCAATGCCTCATATTTCTGTCTGTCAAGAGGCTATATTTATTCTATATTATAACAGTGCTTCTTTTTTTTGTAAATAAAAGAACCCAAAAAAGCAAAAAACAGTTGCAAATTTCCCAATTTACGGTACAATGATAAGCGGTTGTAACTTATATAATAGGAAATAATGTAACTGTTTCCTGCGAAAGATACGTTTTCCATAAACAATCTGCCGGACAGTTACTGCAAAACAATAATTTCACGAAAAAGAGGTATGATATGATTTCAGCAAACAATATTACATTGCGCGTAGGTAAAAAGGCCCTCTTCGAAGATGTAAATATCAAATTTACTGAGGGCAACTGCTACGGTCTCATCGGTGCAAACGGTGCCGGTAAGTCCACATTCCTTAAGATCCTTTCCGGACAGTTAGAGCCTACCAACGGTGACGTTGTTATCACTCCCGGCCAGCGTCTCTCTTTCCTGCAGCAGGATCACTTCAAATATGATGCATATACAGTTCTGGATACTGTTATCATGGGTAACAAGAGACTGTATGAGATCATGAAAGAAAAAGATGCTATCTATGCAAAAGCGGACTTCACTGATGAAGACGGTATCCGTGCCAGTGAACTGGAAGGCGAATTTGCAGAGATGAACGGATGGGAAGCAGAATCTGATGCTGCTACTCTTCTGAATGGTCTTGGAATTGAAACCGATCTCCACTATTCCCAGATGGCTGACCTTACAGGAAGCCAGAAGGTCAAAGTTCTTCTGGCGCAGGCACTGTTTGGTAATCCAGACATTCTTCTTCTGGATGAGCCTACCAACCACCTTGACCTGCCTGCTATTGAATGGCTCGAAGAATTCCTGATCAACTTTGACAACACTGTCATCGTTGTATCCCATGACCGTTACTTCTTAAATAAAGTATGTACTCATACAGCAGACATCGACTACGGCAAGATTCAGCTCTATGCCGGAAACTATGACTTCTGGTTTGAGTCCAGCCAGCTCCTCATCAAACAGATGAAGGAAGCCAACAAGAAGAAAGAAGAGAAGATTAAAGAACTTCAGGAGTTTATTTCCCGATTCAGTGCCAACGCTTCCAAGTCCAAACAGGCGACTTCCCGTAAGCGTGCCCTGGAAAAGATCCAGCTTGACGATATGCGTCCGTCCAGCCGTAAATACCCATACATCGACTTCCGTCCAAACCGCGAGATCGGTAACGAAGTCCTTATGGTGGAGAACCTTTCCAAGACCATCGACGGTGTAAAAGTTCTGGATAACATTTCTTTCACACTCGGACATGATGACAAAGTAGCTTTTGTTGGTGCTAACGAACAGGCAATCACTACTCTGTTTAAGATCCTGGTCGGTGAAATGGAACCGGATGAAGGAAATTATAAATGGGGTGTTACCACTTCTCAGGCATATTTCCCTAAAGACAACACTGCAGAGTTCGATAATGACCTTACTATTACAGACTGGCTGACACAGTATTCCGAGATCAAGGATGCTACTTATGTTCGTGGATTCCTCGGACGTATGCTCTTCCCCGGTGAAGACGGCATCAAACGTGTACGCGTTCTTTCCGGTGGTGAGAAAGTCCGCTGTCTTCTTTCCAAGATGATGATCTCCGGTGCAAACATTCTCATCCTTGATGAGCCAACCAACCACCTCGACATGGAGAGCATCACAGCACTGAACAACGGTCTGATCAAATTCCCGGGTGTTATCCTTTTCACCTCACATGACCATCAGTTCGTACAGACAACAGCCAATCGTATCATGGAAATCCTTCCAAACGGAACCATGATCGACAAGATCACTACTTACGATGAATATCTGGCAAGTGATGAGATGGCTAAGAAACGTCACGTATTCGAGATCAACGAAGAGGACGCTTCCGATAACTAAAGAATAAAATAACAGGGTACGGCTTAGCCGTACCCTGTTATTTTATTCTGTCTTCATGATAATATCCGCCAGCTTTCCGCCTGTCACCTTAAGCAGATCAGCAAGGGGAACCTTCAGTGTCAGTCCGATACGGCCGCCACTCACATAAATCTCTTCAAATTCTCCTGCAGATGCATCAAACACAACAGGATAAGGTTTCTTCATTCCCAGCGGACTGCAGCCGCCTCTCACATATCCGGTAATCTTTGTAATATCCTTCACATGGATCATGTCCACTGTCTTCTCACCGACAGCCTTTGCAGCCGCCTTACGGTCAACTTCCTTTTCAATCGGAACTACAAAAACGAAATAACCGCCGCTCTTTCCTTCCATTACCAGAGTCTTAAAAGACTGGTCATAGGGAGCACCAATCTTATCCGCACTGTGGATCCCGTCAATAAATTCATCACATTCATAGGAGAACGCCTCATATTTAACCTTCTGTCTGTCCAGCATTCTCATTGCATTTGTCTTAGCTTCTTTTGCCATTTTTTCTCGCCTGTCCTTTCTGTCCTCTGGCATATATTGATTCCTCCACGTCTCTGTCCTGAGACTGCTCAAAACTCTGGTCTTGTCTCAGTTCCTGATTTCGCCTGTAAATCTGCTCAGTGCTTTCTTCATCAACCGTTTCTTCATCCTCTTCATCAGAAACCGGTTTGTTGATAGCAAACTGAATCAGCATACCCAGAACTGCAAATCCCACACTCATTCCCAGTCCATAGGGAATATCTGCCAGATTTCCAAGCTGTGCAAGGGAAACCCCTGCCATAATACCACCGATCAGACTTGTAGCCACGATCAGCACTTCCCTGCAGTATTTCACCGCCATGGAACCAAGAGCTACGCCGATCAGAATACATGCAAAAAATACTGCGGAGCTGGTAGGATGCAGGAAATAAATACTGGCCGCCCAGCCGATACCTGCTGCCAGGATAAACACACCTGCCTTATAGATCAGAAATGCAATCACTGCGAACACAACTCCTGCCGCCAGTGCTGCGATCAGCATTGTTGATTTCTCCTGTATTCCCATTGTATGTACAACCACCAGCGCAAGACCGCCGCCTACCAGAAAACCTCCCAGCATCATCCAGAAACGCAGAAGCCTGTATCCCAGAATACAGTTCAGCACTCCAAACACAAGGATCACTGCAAATATTACCATCATAAAACGATTCACCAGATCTGAATCCATAAAACTCCCGGCAATACTCAGCGCATTTCCAAATATATCTGTCATATTAACCATAATTTTCAGTCACTCCTTTTAGTTATATATTTATAGCGTTCCTTATCATCAACTGACACATCTGAGCTAAACCCGTCAGAACATGAAGTATAAGGTCTTCATATTGTCGATCACGCCGTAATGATAGGAAATCTGTGACAGCCCATGGACTTCCATATAATATTTTGCGATATCTTGGATATGATTACTGTCGATCAGATCCATATATGCCTCATCATAAGCCCCCTGGCTGCCAAACTTAAAGCGTACCACCGCAGCATCACTGTCAATGCGCAGTCTGCACAGGTCATATACACTGCTCCAGTCATAGGTATCAAAACAGGCGCCGTTTCTCACATAGAAATTCATGTCAGTCGCTGTACACGCAGGAACAGGAAACTCATCAGAGGCCGTATAATTCTCCTCGTACTCCTGTGGGAACGGACACAGATAATCATAGATCGTTGTCTTATGCTCTGCCCGCAGCGTGGCATCACCCTCCAGAAAGTCCGGCTGGTCCCCATTGGTGGCATCCACATAATAATACTGTCCGTTCAGCTCTACAATATTCCAGGCATGTCCCTGGGTACTGTTTGCAGCATCACCCTCCACATAAATACAGGGGATATCCAGACGCTCCAGCAGATACTGCACTGCTCCCGCATAGCCCGCACATACCGCCTGTTTCTTCCAGAAAGCTCCTGCTATACTCTGGTCATCATCAGAGATCACATATTCTGTATTGTCTATGACATAAGTATAAACAGTCATTACCTTCGTGTAATCATCAGCACCATCCGGAATCTGCGATAACACCTCCTGATACGCATTCTCCATAGCCTGCGTGATCTCCTGTCTCTGCTCCTCTGTATAAGTATATCCCGGAGAAAACTGACAGTAATCTCTGCCCGAATAAGTCGTCTTATAAACTTTCTCCCGGTTATGTACCCAGAACAGCTCCGGATGATCCTTCAGCACTGCATGATACACTCTGTCTATCTCATTATCTCCTGAGAGAGACAGATAAAATTTATCCTCAAAGCTTCTGATTCCTTCCAGGATCTCGCGGTAGCCTCTCTGTTCATTCTCATTAAGAAGGCCGAAATAATACTCCCGATGTCCTTCATTCGTCTGCGCTACCTCCTGCTTTTTAAGAGTCCTTACTTCCCCCGGTTCCTGCAAAGCTCTTCCGCCGATGATCAGTCCACCGGCCAAAAGCACCACCACAGGCACCATAAGAATCAGACGCAGCCCGGAAAATCTCTTTTTGCTCATTCAATAATCCTTCTTGGTTATTATTCTATAAGTCTGATATTACATTACTATTTCATTCTGTTTTGTCACATTTAGAATTGTTATTCGTTACTGTTCACTCCGTTCACAGTAACTTAGCCAAAATTCATTCCAAATTGCCTGCGGCAATGGAATTTTGGCTTGTATGTCTCGGGATTTTGGCATATTCATGCCAAAACACCTCGCGGGATAGTGGTGTGTGAACAGTAACTGTTATTCTAATGTATCTTATTATAGCCCAGAACACTTCTCCTTGTAAACCGATAAAAGTAAGTTAACACTATTTTATAATGAAAATTGTCCTTCTTGCAAGATAAACATTGCATATTTCCAGTTAAAGAGATACACTAAAAAGTAAGTATAACTGCTCTGTATCCCATCAGGCAACAGGATATCGGACAGACATATACAAGTAACATATTGAGGGAGTATTGTAATAAATGAGCATCAAAATACCTATAGAAACTTCTGCCAGACATCTGCATATCTCGCAGGAAGATTTTGAAAAATTATTCGGAGAAGGAAGCAAACCACATTTTATCAAAGAATTAAGCCAGCCCGGACAATATCTGTGCCAGGAACGAGTGACTGTCAAAGGACCGAAAGGTACCTTCGAAAATATGGCACTTCTCGGTCCTTTCCGCAGCGACACGCAGGTAGAAATGTCCCTTACAGACACCAGAAAACTGGGGATTCCAAGCGTAATACGCCAATCCGGTGATATCGAAGGAACTCCCGGCTGTATTTTATCCGGTCCATGCGGTGATATCGAAATCCCCAAAGGGGTCATCGTAGCCAAACGCCACATCCACATGACTCCGGATGAAGCACTTGCCCTGCATATCAAAGACAACGACGAAGTATTCGTCCTGACCAAAAGCTACGGACGCGCACTTATCTATGCAGATGTAGTAGTCAGAGTCCACAGAAATTATCACCTGGCAATGCACGTAGACACTGATGAAGCCAACGCATTCAACAGCGATACAGAACCTTACGGCGTGATCGTCAGGTTCTTTGACAGTAACTTCAACACAGATAAGTGGATAGAAGACGAACTGTCAGGGATACGCAGATAAAATCCAACTTACCCGGCTAAAATAGCAGACGAATATAAAAAGGTTCCACAGTAACATTCAATTGATGATACTGCGGAACCAATTTTAATGCGTTTCAGCCAGCCATTCTTTAATCGTTTTTTCCGTTTCACCAAGGGTTCTTGCTATTCTTTCTACAGGTTCTCCTTCCTGCGCAAGCGAAATGGCTATGCTTTTTGCCTTTTTAATTCACCTTGCTTTTCACCTCGCTTTTCGCCAATCTTTTCATAAGTTGCCTGAAGTTTCTGTTCTTCTTCCTCTTTGTCATACTCAAATATACTCATGGCAATAATCTCCGCATTTCAAAAGCCCCGGACCGGGGTAGCTGTACTGTACCAGTCTGAGGCTTTCAGAATTTGGGGTTATAAAGTTTTTACCTCAATCCAGATCAAAGAGCTGTCGTTGACAGATGTTTATCTGTGCAATGGATTGCGCTTCTTTTTCCGTGCAGTAGTAAATGTACTTGCATGAAATTTTCGCATACAGGGTAACCTTTCCCTTGTAACCTGCACTTGTTTTTAAATAACTCTCATAGTTTTGTAGTTCATTCAAGGTAAAGTCATATACGTTTTCACTGTTAACATATACATATCCATCTTCATATTCTGCCTGCCTTTCACCAGCTTTATATACCGGAAGATGTATTTCTTTTACCTTTGTGTTTTCTCCTCCAATTCCTTCAACTTTTTTACCATCATCAGACTCTATGTACAATTGAAGTTCCAGGTCTTTTGTGTTTGTTCCGGCAAAGGAAGTACCAACCAGGTTGGAATCTGTCACTTCAAATGGAACTCAAGTGGTTTGTTTTTAATAAGCTCCTGGGATTCATTGAAGTTAACATTGTCAAGAGTGTAATAAACAGTCTTTTCCTGTGCAGCATTTCTGTCTGACTGCTTTACAAACATCAATTCCGGATTAACTGCCTGTGCATTATATGCGGCTATGATAGTATTGACAAACAACTTTTTCTCCATAAGATTACCATTATTAGTAACAGGTTTATAGATTATAATTTTTTCTTCTTCATACTTCCCATTCCTTTGTCAGATATGTGATTTTAGTGTAGCAAACGACAGATGGGATGTCAACCTGAGAAGATGAAGAAGCCATAGACTGGTGATTTCCAGTCTGTGGCCTGATTAGATTTATCAAACGGATATTCTCAAAATGCTTTAAGATCTTTAATAGTTTTCAAAGGCTTCTACAATTTTCTGCATATCGTCCGTGTTAAAGCGCTCATCACAGCTGACAGACATGATATGGGAATAAATATATTGAGCTCCTGGATAGTCTTCAACCTTTACAAAAGGTGGTACAGGCCAGTATACTTTAGGCGGAATGTGCCTGTCTGCCAGATGCTTGATAAGGGCGTCCCGATTTTCCACAAAGAAAGGGAAAAACATAGGACAGATATCATCTGAAAGATAAGGAAATACCGGGCGGATATCGGAGCGTTCCGGCAGGTGTTCCAGAAGGTAATGGTAATTTTCCTGGCGTTTACGGATCGCATCCCGGAATGGATAATGAAGAATCGTTTTAAGGGAAGCTTCATCCCCTTCCTGGATATCGAAAATTTCACGAAGCATAAATTCCGCTTTCCAGAAAACATCATTGCCTTCTTTATTATAGTCCTCATTTCCTGTATGCTCGTAGGTCTCTCGGGATTGAAGAGCCTGATCTCTAAGGGAAAACTGTTCTTTATTGATAGGAATAGGTTTTACGCCAAAGGTGCCCTTTCGCTTGATGGCAAGACCACCGGAGGCAACACCCATCCATTTTCGGAGACTGACGGCAATATAGTCAGAATCCGGACAGGCCGGCAATGGAGAAAATGCTGTATGGGTAGTATCCACTATTACAGAAACGCCACTGGCTTTACATTTTTTGACAAAGTTCTCATCATAGGTAGGATAACCATAGTATCCACAGACAAGGAGAACACTGATCTGAGGAATCATCTCTTCCTTAAATACAGGGGAAAGATTTTTGTCAAAATCATAATAATGAATTTCATATCCTGCTTTTACAAAGCAGCCCAGAACTGTTTCGCAGTCATAGGAAGGCAGATATGCCACACGCTTTTGATCTGTTAACATCAGATCCCTCAGACAGTAATAAATGGCACAACGGCCGGACATTAGATGAGCGGTGTCCCCGGGATCAGGGCAGGTATGCTCCACATAGTTGTTTGGCTCAGAGCCAACAGGTTGATAGGGGAAAAAGCCTCCAATTTCCATAGTAAAAACCTCCTTTAATTAAATTTATATATTATACTTAATATTTCAAAATATTTAACAAAAATGAAAGTAATGACTTTACAAAATCATTATAGCATGAATATTATAAAATATAAAGTAAAGTATATACTTTACTTAAAGATATTTTACAGGGAACGAAAAAGAGGCTGCTTATTGCTATTTTGGGGTAAAAAGAGTATACTTTAAAGTATTAAACACCAGAAGTAAAAACTATGAACACACACTCTTCCGGATATTACAGCATAGACAAAGACTATAATATCCTAAGCTATAACGACACTGCTAAACAGCTGTACCCCAATCTCCAGCCGGGGGTGAAATGCTATAAGGCACTTATGGGACTTGATTCCCCATGCCCGCCCTGCCCTGTAGCACTGGGGATACAGTGTGAAATTTAAATGGTCAGGTGGAAAAGAAAGTGGCGGAAAGAAACATCCTTTTAATATGAATGAAAATTTGATGGGACCACTTAATGATTCAAAATTATTGAAAAGCACATTGAATAACAACAATAATTTTGAACTTGATTCTAACGCTACAAGCTCAACAATGGTTCCTGCGATTTCAACATTAATAAAAAATGATAGTCTGCTAAAAAACGGTACCTGGGCATATCTGGGCAGTGGAAAGAATAAGAATAGACGTTATTTTTTCTGGACTTCTGTAAACGTTAGTAACTTTCCGACAGGGACAAAAATTCCTGTCATTATCTGCAGAGCAGATAATGAATACTATGTTTCCGAGTCAACAACTGCCGAGCGAACCGGAGATAAAATAACAACACTATACAAGGTAATTGCAGATCATCAGTATAATGCTGAGAGTTATCAAAAAATTGCTGATAAGGGTACGAAATATGATAGTTTACAAGCTGCTTATGATGCATACGTAGAGAAAATTACAGAAGATAGTAATTATTCACAATTCAAAGATACATTGTCGAAAAATTAAATCCCATAAGACAAATACACCAGTTTATGAGAAAAAAATCTCTCGTAGACTGGTGTATTTTTGCTTTTAATAGAATCATCCTATTCAATCTCAACAACAAGTCGATGCAGTCCAGGTCTCCAGCGCATCCATATCAGGCGTATACCTCAAATGTCTGAATATAACCGTTCTATTCTTTGGTTTCTATCCTTATATGATGCAATTCACGTCCGAGCAATTAAGACATTTACGATCAAGTAAAAATATGGCTATTCCTGGCTTAAATTGTAAATAATATAACCATGGTCAACTATAAATATGATTCGACTTGACTTCCTTTAATACAAGTGCTGTTGCGGTCAACCTGAAACTTGTTTCAACTTGACTTCATTTAATACAAGCGCAATCTCAGTCAACCAAAAACTTGTTTCGACTTGACCGTATACTGCATATGCGCAATTCCAGTCAACCAAAACTTGCTTCAACTTGACCGTATACTGCATATGCGCAATTCCAGTCAACCTGAAACCTGTTTCAACTTGACCGAAAATAATAAAATTGCGCTCGCGGTCAAATCATACATTACTATTTACTTGGAAATTACTATAATCTAAAAGAAACTGTCGGATCATACCGCATCCTTATACACTCTCTGGATATGCATTGCCAGATATCCTGTCTCTGTTTCATCCAGCTTATGTCCAATACATCCTTCCAGGTTTTTACAGATGTCAGTGGCAACCTTATAGGCCTGGGGATACTGATCCAGCATATATTCATTCATGTCCAGATTCAGCTTCTCTCCTGTAGATGCACGCGCTACCATATACTTCATATGGTTCATCAGGCGATTATAGGACAGTGACAGTACATCGATTGGCTTACCTGTTGCTTTCTCGAGCATATCTATACACTCTCTCACTGCTCTCGCAGTCTGCATGGCAACAGATACCTTCTCGTCACCAATTGCAGAATGAATATGCAATGCCACATATCCAACCTCATGATCATCAATCTCTATCTGAAGTCTTTCTCTCAGAATTGTTTTCAGTGTTTCCGCAACTTTAAATTCACTGTAGAAAAGAACCTTGATATCCTCTGTCAGCGGATTGCTGATCTGCTCATTTCTGCGGATTCTTGCGACTGCAAAAGAAATATGGTCAGCAAGTGGAAAAAGAATCCCTCTGTCTATGGAATCTCCAAACACTTTCTGTGACTCTGTCAGAATTGCATCTGCAATCTCCAGATACTCCGGCTCTATTCCCTTTACCAGTTCCTTCGCAGATCCACGCTCTGTCTCCTGTTCCAGACGATATGTAGTGCATCCCTCCGGCTTATCAAAACGCTGGCTGACCTTTTTTCCAAAGCCAACACCCTTGCCAAGAATCACATACTCCTTATTTTCATCCATATCAATGGCTATAACACCATTATTATTTAATACCTTGCTAACTCTGTACATCTCTGTCGTAATCCCCTCTATAAAAATTTATTGCCATTATAATAATTTTCCCTTTGGTCATAAAACATGTTTAAAAATGCTTTACGCAAAATAATACTACAAAATGGGACGCACATCTTGCGAAAAGCATTTTTCAGACACGCTCTAGTAAATAATGCATTTAAGACAGTTCAGCAGAATACGAAAGACAAGGAAAATATCTGCAGGCGTGCTGACGCACAACAAAGATATCTGACGCAGGATTTCACACTCTGATGGACTGGATTAAGATGCATTATTTACCAGGACTGCTATAGTTTACCATATTTTGAATAAGAATCCTATCTGTCACACAAATTTGTTACATTTTTGATTCCCAGATCCCTCCTGCAAAAAAGTCATCCTTTTCAATTCACGTGCGTAAAAAAACAGTCAGATAATCAAGATGTCATCTCTTTTGATCATCCAACTGTTTTTTGATAACAATATTATTCCAGCGTCTCCACCGCAAACAACGGTTCACCGGCCTTGATCTCACCGTTTGCCAGAAGTCTGATCCTCTGGTTGTCTTCCGGTTCAATATCGAGGATCGGGGAAGTGATGGACGGAGCATTGGCTGTTAAGAACTCCAAATCCAGTTTCATCATCGGATCACCTTTTTTCACTTTCTGACCCTCTGTTACCAGGATTTCGAAGCCTTTTCCTTCCAGTTTTACAGTGTCGATTCCCATATGAAGAAGCATAGGGATACCGGAATCTGTCTGGAAACCTATAGCATGTTTTGTATCAAAAATAAACTCAACTTCACCGTCTGCAGGTGCATATACAGTACCTTCTGTTGGTGTCACCACTGCACCGTCACCCATCATTTTTCCTGCAAATCCCTCATCCGGTGCAGTAGAAAGATCTGCTGCGATTCCGTCTACAGGGCTGTAAATGATTGCTGTTTTTCTGATCTTTTCTTCTTTTACAGGTGCCAAGGACTGTGCTGTACCTGCATTTTTGTCCTCAACCTCTGCACTGTTCTGTCCATCTGCATTTTCTGCTGCAATATTTTCCTGTGCCTGTATATTATCAGGTGTCTCATCTGCGAATTCGTTGGGAGCAGTCTCCAGATATTCTTCCAGCTTCGCCTTGATAACAGTTACATGAGGTCCATAGATAACCTGTACGCCCTGTCCTTTTTTTACGATTCCTCTGGAATCTGTCTGTTTCAGAAGTTCATCACGAACTCTCTCAGGTTCTGCAACTGTGATACGAAGTCTGGTCGCACAACAGTCAACATCTACAATATTTTTCTTTCCTCCAAGACCTCTGGTGATCAGTTCACTTACCGGATCACCGGAGGTTGCTACAGCTGCTCCGGCTGTCTTTCCGGCTTCTTTTCTTGCATTTACATCAGCTTTTGTATAAAGCTTTGTCTCTGTATCATCATCTTCACGTCCAGGAGTCTTGAAATTAAATTTCCTGATCATAGATGTAAAGATCACATAATACAGGATAAAGTAAATAATACCAACCGGAATGATCCTCAGCCAGCTTGTTTTTGCATTTCCCTGCAGGATACCAAAGAGGAACAGGTCAAGGAAACCGCCTGAGAAAGTAAGTCCTACTGCAATATTCAGCATATGTGCGATCATATAAGCCGCACCTGCCAGGATCACCTGAACTACGAACAATGCCGGAGCTACAAACAGGAATGAGAATTCCAGCGGTTCAGTGATACCAGTAAACATACATGCCAGCGCTGCGGAAAGAAGAAGTCCGCCTGCTGCTTTTTTCTTCTCAGGTTTTGCACAGCGATACATAGCCAG
>OGQN01001608.1_pt1 | contig 17864 bp, 11 predicted proteins | sample 1553231 | NCBI WGS metagenome assembly OGQN01 (sample SAMEA2579950, study PRJEB22360) | human gut metagenome | biome: human gut; feature: human-associated habitat; material: faeces | place: Denmark | collected 2008/2010 | reverse complement strand
CTCGCAATACATAAGGTATGGTTATCAATGGAAAGACTATGTTCGCACCCGTCTTTATCATATTTAATGCTGTATTTACTTTCAGATTTCTCATCAATTGTTACTCCCGCTAATTAGTCTATAGTCTTACTTACTTTTTAATGTTTTAATCATTCCAACAATATCATAGCCATAATTCTTTGCGCTGGCCCAGCCTACGCCTGCCGGATTTTCTTTAATTCCAAGCCATTCTACATATGGTGCTACTCCTCTTGCCACCAAATGAAATCTAGGATCTACACATGCATTATTCAGCCCTTCTGTACAAGCATACGCTTTCAAATGCTGAATTTGCGCTCTTACTCCTGTTCTTACATTTGGAAATGATGCACAATTTCCTGTTGCATTTCCATCTAATGCACCAATTCCAGCATAATTATACTGATTAATCTTTACAATTCCACCAAATTTAAGCCATCCTGTTTCTTTCATTGCCTGTGCAAAAGCCACTTCAACACGTACTCCTTCTGCCTTTGCCTCTTCACAATATATCTGGCAGAACTGCTCCAATGTAGCTGCGCCACCTTTTGCAAGATCAGTAGCTGGATATCTGTTATTGCTCGATTTATAATATCTCACAAGCTGATCGGCTGTCACAGAACTACTTCCCATAATTGAATAATACGCTGATTCTTCTATAGTCTGACTAGGTGCTGCGACTACCTTCTGAATATTATTTCCAGCAGTTAAATATACATGAATTTTATATTCACCTGTCGTGTATTTATGATTAGCTGTTGAAACTGTCACCTTATATGTTCCATCGTTCTGTTTCGTTGCTGCATACCAATATATATCACTCTGATTCGTTGCACACCATACAGGTACTCTGATTTGTTTTACTCCGGAAAGTGATTTAATATCTTTGATAATCACATCAAATGTTCCGTCATTTACCTGATAATTAGTTACATCAACTGTCATTTCTGGTTCACTCACATCAAATGTTGTTTTACCTAAAAATGTAGTTTTTTCATTACTCAACACTGCATATACATGCATTTGATATGTTCCGGCTGTCTTATGATTATTAGCTATATCTGCTGTAGCCATCCACTGACTTGATGATTTTTTTGTTCCTTCATACCATACCAAATCATCCTGTCCATTCTTTTCGCTCCATACTGCAAAACGAATTCTTTGAACATTCTCTATATAATTGGTATTGGAAACATTTAATTCGTAAATCTTTTCCATTCCATCTTTATCAGTTGCTTTCATAGTCACTTTTGGCATAGTAACATTCAGCCCATCCGTTACATACGTCTTTAATACACCATTTTTTGTGCGTAAATATACATGAATATTATAATTACCGATTAAATAATCATGATCTGCTATGTCAATAGTTGCCTTGTAACTTCCATCATTCTGCTTCTCTGCCGTGTGCCATACCAGATCTTTCTGTCCATCTGCTACCCAGACCGGTACCTGTACCTGACTTACTCCCGCCGGTGTCTTAATGTCACGCACCACTACATCAAACGTTCCTTTATCTTTCTGATAGTTTTCTACAGTGACTTTCATACTCGGCTCTGTCACTTCAAAAGTTGTTTTCCCCATGAAATGACTCTTACCATCTACAGTTATTGCATATACATGCAACTGATATGCTCCAGCTGTTTTATGATTCTTTGTGATGTTGGCTACTGCTGTCCATTGACTTGATGTACTCTTTGTTCCCTCATACCATACCAGATCATCTTGTCCGTTCTTTTCACTCCATACTGCAAAGCGTACTCGTTTTACATTCTTTACAGTACCTGCACCTGTCATTTTCAGATTATATGTACTTTCAGTACCATCGCTATCTTTTGCATTAATATCTACATCAGGCATTTCCACATTAAAAGTGGGTGACACATACGTTTTCAACAAACCATTATTTGTGTACAGATATACATGAATATTATAATCTCCTATCAGATAATCATGATCTGCTATATTAACGGTTGCCTTATAACTTCCGTCACTTTGTTTTTCTGCTGTATGCCACACCAGATCTTTCTGTCCATCTGCTGCCCAGACCGGCACCTGAATCTTACTTATTCCTGCCGGCGCTTTAATATCACTTATAATCACATCAAAAGTCCCTTTATTTTTCTGGTAATTGGATACCTTAACTGTCATTTCCGGTTCTGTGACTTCGAATGTAGTTTCTCCAATAAATGTCTTCGCTCCATTCGCTGTAATACCATATACATGAAGATGATATTCACCTGCTGTTTTATGATTCTTTGCAATGTCTGCTACTGCTGTATAATAATCCGTACTCTTCTTTCCACCTGTATACCATACCAGATCATCCTGTCCATTTTTATCACTCCACACTGCAAATGTGACTCCCGTCATATGACCAGAAAGCCCTACATTTGTTACATTCAGTGTATAAGTTTTTTCTTCATTACTATCAGCCTCGCCTGATATTCCAATACTTGGACGTGATACAGTAAGATTCTGTGCCACATATGTTTTTAGCACTCCGTTATTAGAAGTAAAATATACATGAATATTATAATCTCCTGCAAGATAATTATGATCTGCCACACTGATTGTTGCTTTATAGCTTCCGTCATTCTGCTTTTCTGCCGTATGCCAGATTAAATCTTTCTGTCCATCCTCACACCATACCGGAACTTGAATCTTCTGTACCCCTGACACTGTCTTAATGTTATTAATTACAACATCAAAGGTTCCTCTGTCTTTCTGATAGTTTTCCACACTAACTGACATGCTGGTATCTGATACATTAAAATCAGCATTTCCAAGATATTGTTTTGTACCATCCTCCAATACTGCATACGCATCTACATTATATTTGCCTGTTTTTTTATAATCCGAAATATTTACTTCTGCCGTCCAGACTCCTTTTTTTGTCTGTTTTGCATCAATCCATTTCAAATCACTCTGATCTGACGTCCATACCGGAAATGTCACTTTTTCAACTTCATCCGGCATATCCGCAAACTCTGCTGTCAGTGTATATGTAATTTCTTTATTATCTTTCGATACAGATTTCAACTTAACGCTGGTATCACCAGACACTCTAAATGATGTATCACATAATTTCTGCGTTTTACTCGAATCGTACACTTCCACATAATAATTTCCTATTGCGTTGCCAAAGTCCGATTTCTTAAATGATATTGTTCCACTTCCATTATCTAATGTATACCATTTTTTAGCAGATGTACTATTTTCATTCCATACAGCTACTTTTGCAGAAGTTCCACATCCCGCTACCACAATATTCGCTGTTCCTTTAAAATCATTTTTCGATTGAACCCGTACAGAACGATATTTTGATAATCCAAAATGATTGGCAATACCTGTCGCATCTGCTACACCACATTGTTTTAAAAAGGACTCGCTTTTTAATTTTTCTACGTCTGTTTCATTATCTATAAACGCATGTTCCACAATAATCCCTGGAAATCCTGCATATTTACTTCTACGAATAATTCCATAGTAATCTTCTAACGATCCATCCGGATACTGATCATAATTAACCGTTTTAAACTTAATTCCACGATTTCTTAATCCTAATGCCACCAACTCTTTCTGGATTTTGGCTGCAACATCTTCACCCTGGCTTCCAATTTCAGAATTATAATTAGAATTTGGATAATAGACCTCTACTCCTGTACCACCCCCGGCATTAATATGAATACTAACCAGAAGATCTGCTCCCCATTCAGCAGCTTTATTAACACGATTGGCAAGATCTGATGCCGCATCTCCTGGCTTATCACCTAAGTATCTATCATCTTCTCTCGTCATATATACAGTAACACCAGGGTACTGTTCCAATTCTTCTTTACAATATTTCGCTATCTTTAATGTAAGATCTTTTTCCTGAAGACCATATCCAACAGCACCACTGTCACTTCCTCCATGCCCTGGGTCGAGAACAACTACGACACCGTTTTTCGCACTGTATGTACTTATAGCATTCTCATCTGTTTCATTGCTATATGCGGTAACTTCTTCAGCAGTATTAGAAATAGCCTCCTCCACATTTCCTTCTATTTTTTTACTTTCTTCATTTGACTGTGCATCTACTACAGATATTTCTACGTCATCTGCACTGACTGTTCCATTTTCAGCATCATATCCCGGATATTTTTCATCTACACCAAATTGAGCTTTAATTCCTATATCTTCCAGTTCAACTGATTTTTCCACGCCATTTTCAACGCACAAAAAGCGCACCACTGTATATACCCCTTTATCTTCACTATTGAAGGTATGCTCAAATAAAAACAGTTCTTCCTGACGTTCAGTCATCTGTTCCTCATATACAGTGCCGTCCGCTTTTTGATAAACAATCTTCGCTTCTGTGATCTCTTCTGTACCATCCCCATATGACACAACAATTTTCTGCGTGTCTGGTGATGTCAGATAAGGTTTATCAACTCCGAGATAATTAATTAATCCCGATGGTACCTTTTCTTCTGTATCCTGTTTTTCTCCTGCTCCATCCGATATCGCATCATCTTGATTTTCAGTAGAATTACTACTATCATCTTCTGATATAGTCTCTTCATTTAATTTTTTTTCTTCTTCCGAATACTCAGACTCTTTATTCTCTGTATTGGTTTCTATCTGCTTATCTGTTGTATTTGTGTACTCAGCCGCTTTTACAGTTATACCTGTTGCAAAAGCTGAACACATCAACAGCATCGCCATCAACAATGCCGTTATTCTTTTTGTCTTTTTCATTAAGTTTTCCTCCTTAGTCCCCTAATTACTTATACATAGTCATTATACTTGTTTCTTGCATACTATGCAAGTTTCCGACTTGTCCATAGAAATATAAAAACAATAAATGGCTGTTCTTTTATTCTTCTATATAAATTCTCATTCCAGTTCTCCCTTAGTACCACAAAGGCTTTGACGCCCGCGTCAAAGCCCTCATTCCTTCTTCACTTAAAACAACTTCTCCGGATACACTCCGTCTTTAATCAGCTTCTGAATACTTGCCACTACATCCGGCTTATCTTCTTTATAGGTCACACCGAACCATTCATCATGAGATTTCCGTACCTCGACTCTCATCTTGCCTTCTTTCAGCAGATCGCCAATGATCGTCGGCAGAAGGTATTCGCCCTTCAGATTCTCCGGATCCAGCTTCTCCAGAAATTCATCGAACCCCTTATCCAACACCTCAAAGAACTTCGGTGATAATCCCCACATGTTCATAGAGACTTCTGATTCCACATCGATTGGCACAGCTCCGTCCTCTGTCTGCACTGCCGCGCCTTCAGAGGTCTTGACAATATTAGATGTCTCTACGATCTCAGCCAGCATATGGTGTTCATCTACTTTGCATACGCCACGAGTTACACCGCCATTATCGCTCAAAGTATTCTTCAGCACAAAGCCTACCATACATGCTTCATATGCATTATTATCTTTTCTTCCAGTCAGATATGCATATGCTTCTCTGTAAGCTTCTTTGCCATAATAATCGTCTGCATTGATTACCAGAAATGGCTCATCTATCACATCTTTACAGCACAGGATTGCCTGACCGGTTCCCCACGGCTTCTTTCTTCCTTCTGTCTTCTTCAGGAAACGCTCCGGGATATCATTCAGTTCCTGATAAGCGTATTCTACTTCTACCAGCTTCTCCATGCGTCTGCCGATGATCTCTTTAAAATCCTTTTCCAGATCTTTGCGGATTACGAATACAACCTTGTTGAATCCTGCCTCCAGCGCATCATGAATGGAATAATCCATAATGATCTCACCATTCGGTCCTACTGCCTCCAGCTGTTTGATACCGCCACCAAACCGACTTCCGATTCCTGCTGCCATGACGACCAGTGTTACTTTACTCATTTGTACCTCTCTTTGTCTGGTTTATTCTCCCAGACCATCTTCAATTGCTTTTACCATTGCTTCCATTGCTTCTTTTTCATCCGGTCCCTCACACTCGAGCACGATTTCATCTCCGCTTTTAATGCATGCGCCAAGTACACTGAGTACACTTTTTGCGTTAGCCATCGTATTGTCATAACGAAATCTGACACTGCATTCAAACTCAGATGCTTTGTTGCAGAAGATTCCGGCCGGACGCATATGAAGTCCCGTAGGATTGGTGATCTTTACTTTTTTTGTAATCATACTTTTAATTTCCTCCGCTATCTTTCTCTTCCAGCACGAGTTCTACTTCAACATCTTCTGTCAGCGTACATCCATCCGGCAGCTTAAACTGTACTGGCACTTTATAGGTTCCTGCTTTTGTATATTCAGCCAGATCAATGATTGCAATCTGCTCAATGTTCAGAGTATCCAACTGTTCCTTTGATCCTTTTACATGTACTTCCAGATTATCCGTTTTGTTATAACTCATACGCAGGTTCTCATCCAGATTTTTCACTGTAATAGATCCAACCGGAAGCTCATAGTTCTTGGTTCCGTCTTTTTCCAGTGTTACTGTAATAATCACCGAACTTGCGTTACTGTCTGCCAGTTCAATATCTTCCGGCAGATATTTGCTAATATCTATCGTGTAATCTGTGCGGGAATCAATGGCTTCACCACTGAATTCTTCCGCAGGAATATCTATACTCTTAACCTTTGCCAAAGCATCTTCCGGTCCCGCAATCTCTATCTCTTCCGGAGCCAGCTTCACATTGGAAATGGAATATCCTTCTTTTACTTCAATTTCCGATGTATCCGCCTCCACAGGTACTGTCGTTGTCCGATACAGCGTTACCGATACACTCACACCTACATTACCCAGGTTGTTTGCCAGCCTTGACTGGTCGATCACGTTATTGTTCTCATCGTACAATACCAGCGCAGAATCCAGCACGGTATTCTCTGAGAGTCCGGACACATTAACTTCAGCCTCTACCTTACTGATCTTTTCCACCAGAGACTTTGGTCCGTTGATCGTTACCGTCTCCGGATCAGCTGTCAGCTTGCCGAGCACATAACCACTTCGTACCTGACCGCTTGCCACTGGTGTAATATATGTGGTCTTGCTTACATTATCCTCGATCTGTATCTGCAGATTACGCGGACTTGCCGTTGCTTCACAGCTGCCCTCATATCCATTTACCGTTACTTCCAATGGAATCTGTGTATTCAGATACATTTCCTTAATATCTGCTGTAACAACAATGTCGCTTGCCTTAATCTTACTCAGCGTCCGACGTTTTGCCGAAACTACTACGCTTACATTCTGCGTGTCGTCTACGATCTGATAAGTCTTATTCTGTTCCGTCAATATCTCGGAGTGTTCTACTGTAACCGGTATGTTCGTAAATGTCTTAGTCATTACCGGATCGTCAATATTGACCACTATCAGCCACAGCATAAATGCAAACAGGAAGGCTAACAGCTTCAGGCTAAAATTATTTTTCAGCTTTTTTATCATCATCATGCCTTCCTTTCTTCAGTTTTTCTACCAGAATGTTCGCCGGGTTCTTAGAATGCTTCCGTTGCTGGATTGCATGGAAGCGCTCTCTCAGTTCTGCTTCCGTCAGGTTTCTGGAAAGTCTGCCGCCCTGTGCTACAGATACTCCTCCGGTCTCCTCAGATACCACTACGATCATGGCATCACTGACTTCACTCATACCGACTGCCGCACGGTGTCTGGTTCCCAGATCCTTGCTCAGTTCCATGTTATCAGACAATGGCAGGTAACAGGTTGCCGCCACGATCCTGTCGTTCCGCACGATAATAGCTCCGTCATGAAGCGGAGTATTATGCTCAAATATATTGATCAGTACTTGGCTGGAGATCAGACAATCCATCTGAATACCGGTACTCTCATATTCTGTCAGCTGGATCAGCTGCTCTACTACGATCAGTGCTCCTGTTTTTACTTTGCTCATGGAAAATACAGCACGCACGATACCGTCAACTGTCTCATCACTGAACCGTACTCGTTCTTTGGAATCAAACGGAAGCATGGATGTCAGCATCTGTTTTTCGCCCAGCTTCTCCAGACCTCGCCGGAGTTCTGGTTGAAAAACGACCACTGCCGCCACAGCCATAACTGCTGCTGCTTCTTTTGCCAGCCACAGGATCGTATGCATCTGTAAAATGGCTGCCATCAGTATGAATCCCGCAAGTGCCAGAATGCCACGCATCAGCATCCACGCCTTGGTATTCTTGATCCATACCATAATCTGATAGATCAGAAATGTAATGATCAAGATTTCCAGAATGTCCGTGAAACGCAATTCCGGAAAATAAATGCCTTTTACATATTGTTCAAAAAACTGCGATATTCTCTGCGCCATTCTGTCACCTCCCCATTCTTCTGAACTTGTTGTCTGCCTGTGCTACTTCTTTTATATCTTTTATTTATTATCTTTATTCAGATTCAATTCTTTCTCGAGACTCCGTGTCAGAAGCAGATGCTCAGTATCCGCATCGGATAACTGTCTCTTCTGTGGAGACGGTTTTCTCTTAACTGCTGCCTTCTTTGGATTCGGCTGCTGTCTGTCCACTGTCTTTCTTGGTCTTACCTGCTTACGTTCCTGTCCTGCCTGCTGTTTCTTAGCATGTCTGACCGGCTCCTGTGCCGCATGACTTGGAGTTTCTTTTCTCACATGCTTCTTCGCAGCATCTTTCTGTGCATGCTGCTGTGTCTTCTTACGCAGTTCCTTTGCATCAATCACTTCTGTCTCAGAAGGATATTCTTCACGCTTGTTGATCTGCTGTACTGTCTTCTCTGGAACAGTTACTCCCACTTTCGGAACTGCTTTTACATAGTAATAATACTCATCATCTTCAAACTGCAGGGATTCGCATTTGCTGTAATCTACTGCAAAGAATATAATTTCCAGAACCAGTCCGATCACTACCGCTACAACTGCCCCCACGAACAGTGTTGTTGTAGAAGTCTTTACACTCAGTACAGAACCGCCTGCTGTTGCCACGATCAGATACGCCAATGCCCCAGCCACGCTTGCGGCTTTCCATGCATGTGCCATCGCTGCACGACGAATGGTATATACCAGTATGATACAGATTATGCCGGCGATCACCATCAGCCACATTTCTTTGCTGGAAACTGCCTGTTTGGCAAATTTGATCATATCATTTACAAAGCTGCTGCTCTTTGCAGCCTGAATTGCCGCTGCCGACTTTTTCACCTGGTGAATCATATAATACGCAATCGTTCCAAGTGCTGCCGGAACTGCATATGCCGGTGTGCCAAGCAGACCTAATGCCACCAATGCAGCTGCCGGAACCTTAGCAATATATGCTGTCACTACTACTAATATCACGATCGCTGTCTTTGGTGCGAATCGAAGATAGAATACATACATGATCACAAACAGAAGTGCTGTCACGATCAGCATGCCCAGGGATACGCTATAGACATGTGCCATCGTCAGTACCGCTCCTGCTACCAGTGTGAAGATTGGCGGAAGAAAAGCGCATATCACAGCCAGCCCCAATGCAACCACCGGATTCGCCAGCATATGCATATAACCTATCTCCCGATTAATCATAAAGAACGCCACAAACGCCAGTACAAAGCGTACCACCTTATCTATGTATGTCGAATACTGTGCATAGACATTCTGTAATTTCCCTTTCAGTTCTAATACGCTTTCCATAACTATCTGTTCTCCTTCTTCATATCTTTCTTCTTATATAAATTGAGAAGTCTGGCAAGATCATGATTATATAACTTCACTCTCGCCCTTGCCTCTTTGTGTCGGTTATTGCAGGTAACATGCGTATATACTGCATATGCAATTATAATTGCCAGATACGCTGCTACGATCGCAATTGCTGTAACAATGATCATGCCGACAGACATCTTTTCCATCAACTTATCAAACACACTGATTCCCAGAAGTACGACCAGACATACATATCCTATCGTTACCCACAAAATAGTCGCCAGCGTATGCAGACTGGTATAGTCTTTTCTATAGTAAGCACTGACCTTCAGATCCTCTCTCCCCTGCTGTTCCTCATAGAGAGCCATTCTTGTCATCAGCTTGACTTTTTTCTCATCTAACATTCTGCACCTCATTATCTCTACACTTAGTTATTATTATTTCTAAACATCATTATTCAGTATACCAAATATCATGTACCTTGTCCAATGCTTACCGTCAGAAAATGCACTTTCTCAGCGCCAGCAAGTCTTACCGTCTTCGCCGCCACGTCGATTGTACTTCCTGTCGTGTAAATGTCATCGATCAGCAACACGTTGACTCCCTGCAGTTTCATTCCCTTCCAGGCAAATGCGTGCTGCAGATTTTTCCGCCGTCCCCGCGCGTCCATAACTTTCTGTGGAATTGTATTTTTATTTCGGACAAGGCTTTCTGTATCTACCGGAATGTCCATAAGTCTGCCAATCTCTTTTGCCAGGATTTCTGCCTGATTATATCCTCTTTTCCGTCTTCTGCTTTTACTGAGTGGTATTGGGATAATGATGGCGATCTGCCATTTACGTATTGTTCTGCCATATGCACGTACCATCTCACGGGCAAATGCACGGCCATATATCCGTCGATTATGATATTTGAATTGATAGATTGCCGGGCGCACCACTGACACATGCTGCCAGACCGCCCTGCCGCTCTCATAATAATGCGAGTGCCTGCTGCAGTCGTAACAGTATTCCTCTTCTTCACGCCGAATTGGCTTACCACAGCGCATACAATATGGATTCCTCACATAAGGAAGCTTTGCTCTGCACGCACCACAGATTCCCGCCTCCGATACCTTACCGCAAAACGGACAGGTATTAGGAAACAGGAATACCATGATTTTATCTGTAAAGACTGTAATATTAGAAATAGTTTTAGAAATAAGTGCTCGTATTCTCATAGGCAGAACTCCCTGATCTGCTCTGCCAGGCTCGAATTACGATTCAGCTCGTTATTATTCTGGATCATGTCTGCAAAGACCTGTTCACTGCCTACCAGTGTCACACATTTTCTTGCTCTGGTTACTGCTGTATAAATCAGATTGCGGTTGTATAACTGTCTCGGTCCCTGAAGCAGCGGAATTACTACCGCCGGATACTCACTTCCCTGAGACTTGTGAATGGTGATCGCATAAGCCAGTTCCAGTTCATCCAGCGACTGAAACGAATAACTTACCCGTCTGTGCTCATCAAACTCTACCGTCATAGTCTCTGCATATGTATTAATCTCCCGGATAATGCCCATATCACCATTAAACACACCCAGGCCTTTATCCACCGTCATACCGTATTTGGTGCATACTTCCCACTCAATCTGGTAATTATTGCGGATCTGCATGACCTTATCGCCCTCGCGGAACTTCTTATCACCATATTCTTTTTCCGCTTTAGACGGTGATGGAGGATTCAGATATTCCTGCAGAATACCATTTAACCTTTCTACCCCGAGCAAACCTTTCCGCATGGGTGTCAACACCTGGATATCGTATGGCTCTGCATTTACATATTTTGGCAATTTCTTCTGGATCAATGTCAGCACCACACTGATGATCGTGTTGGCATCCTGCCTCTTCAGAAAGAAAAAATCACGACTCTTATTGTCCAGAATCACAGGTTCTCCGCGGTTGATCTTGTGAGCATTTACCACGATATCACTCTCGCCTGCCTGACGGAAAATACGCGTCAGTTTCACTACTGGGAAACATTTGGACGCAATAATATCCTTCAGCACGCTTCCCGGTCCCACAGATGGAAGCTGATTCCGGTCTCCCACCAGGATGAGTCTCGTCCCCACGCACACAGCTGACAAGAGTGCATGCATCAGCGGAAGATCCACCATCGACATCTCATCTACTATGATCACATCTGTTTCCAGTGGGTTATCCCTGTTCCGGCTGAAGCCGTTTTTCTGTTCTTCATCCTCCGGGTTACCGCTGACTTCCAGCAGACGGTGTACCGTCTGTGCTTCATATCCGGTTGTCTCCGTCATACGCTTTGCTGCTCTTCCGGTCGGTGCTGCCAGCAGAATATCCGCTCCGTCACTTTCAAAATAATGGATCATGGCATTGATTGTCGTCGTCTTACCGGTTCCCGGTCCTCCGGTCAGCACAAGTACTCCATGACGTACCGCCTCAACAACCGCTTCCCGCTGTTTCTCATCCAGCGGCAGATCCATATTTTCCTCAATCTGTGCCAGTCGGTGCAATACTCCTGTCTCACTCACATCATAAGTAACATTTAGATCATGGAGCATCTTCGCCGTATTCATTTCCATATAATAATAATTCGATGGATATACTCGCTTCACGCCATCTGCTTCTTTCAGGATCACCTTGCGTTCCATAGACAGATCCATCAGATATTTTTCAATATGCTCCAGATCCACTTCCAGCAGCTGTCCTGCCCTGCGTGCCAAAAGTTCCTCATCCAGGAAAATATGCCCTGCATTCACTCCCTGAAGCAATGTATAAAATATTCCACTGCGGATCCGGTAATCGGAATCCGTATGAATACCGATTCTCTTCGCTATCTCATCCGCAGTTCGGAATCCCACACCACTGATATGATCCGCCATCTGGTAAGGGTTCTCTTCCAGCACACGGTAAATCCCATTGCCATAATACTGATAAATCTTTGCTGCCAGCGTCGTAGAAATGCCATATTTCTGCAGATAGATCATTACCTGACGCATATCCTTCTTCTCTTCTACCTGCTCTGCAATCTCTCTTGCTTTGCGCTCACTGATACCTTTGACCTCTGCCAGTCGCTCCGGTTCTTCCTCTATAATTCGGAATGTATCTTCTTTAAACTTTCGCACAATCCGCCCTGCCAGTGCAGCGCCGACTCCACGGATTGCCCCTGAGCCCAGATATCGCTCGATCGACATCAGATCTTCCGGTTCGCAGACCTCTGATTCAGACACGGAAAGCTGCAGTCCGTACAGGCTGTGATTCACATATTCGCCTGTCAGCTTCAGCAGCTCACCTTCTTCAATATAGAGAAATGTACCCACGCAGGTCAGATCTCCATCTTCGTTATTCAGATTAAATACCGTATATCCATTATCCTCATTCCGATATACGATGTGTTCTACATATCCTTTGATTTCTTCCATATAACCGCTTTTCTCTGCTTTTATCCTTCATTCCGTCCGCTCATAAATTCCACATACTGTCCGGTACCGATGGCTACAACTGTCATAGGATTCTCTGCAGTCATAGTATTGATTCCGGTTCGTTCTTCAATCAGTTCTTCCAGTCCTCGCAGCATTGCCCCACCTCCGGTCAGCACAATTCCACGATCCAGAATATCTGCTGAAAGTTCCGGTGGTGTACGTTCAAGCACGCTGATAACCGCTTCTACAATCTGCCCAACCGGCTCCTTCAATGCCTGCTCGGTCTCCGCAGATGTTACCGTCACCGTCTTCGGAAGCCCGGTCATAAGATTCCGTCCTGTCACTTCCATAGACTCTTCCTCTACCAGCGGATATGTTGATCCGATCTTGATCTTAATATCTTCTGCTGTACGCTCCCCGATCAGCAGGTTATGCTTCTTCCGCACATAGCGCACGATCGCATCATCAAAGTTATCTCCGGCAATCTTAATAGAAGTATTAACCACAGTTCCACCCAGCGAGATAACCGCCACATCTGCCGTACCGCCTCCGATATCTACGATCATATTGCCGCACGGTCTGGAAATATCGATTCCAGCACCGATTGCAGCAGCCACCGGTTCTTCGATCAGTCTGACTTCACGAGCTCCTGCTGCATAGGTCGCCTCTTCAACTGCCTTACGTTCTACTTCTGTCACTCCACTCGGCACACAGATACTGATTCTCGGCTTACTGAAAGCTCTCCTGCCCATTGCTTTCTGCACAAAATATTTAATCATCTTTTCTGTCACTGTATAATCAGAAATCACGCCCTGACGCAGCGGACGCACTGCCACAATATTACCCGGCGTCCTGCCAAGCATCAGTCTGGCTTCTTCTCCGATTGCTTTGATGCTGTTGGTATCCCGGTCATATGCTACTACGGAAGGCTCTTTTAATATTACACCCTTCCCTTTCACATACACCAGAACGCTTGCGGTCCCCAAATCAATTCCGATTTCAACTGCCATTCCTGTTCCCCTTTCATCATCCGGTTACTTTCTGAACCAGCCACTTCATTTATGCATAGAGGTATAATAAGTAACTCTACTTATTATACCTCTTTATCATTCGTTCTTATTCATGAAATCTGTCAACAATGACATTATAGTAAACTTTGTGTCTGTTGAAAAGTCTTTTTTTCAGGTTTATCCTTTCTTCAACATCATGTCGATGTATTTACCTGTATAGGACACCGGATTCAGCGCAACTTCTTCCGGCGTGCCTTCTGCGATCACTGTACCGCCTTTTGCACCGCCTTCAGGCCCGATATCGATAATGTAATCTGCCGTTTTGATCACATCCAGATTGTGCTCGATCACCACAACCGTATTGCCATCGGATGCCAGCCTCTTCAGAATCTCGGTCAGCTTATGCACATCTGCAAAATGCAGTCCCGTCGTCGGCTCATCCAAAATATAAATGGTCTTACCGGTACTGCGCTTACTGAGCTCTGTAGCCAGCTTGATCCGTTGTGCCTCACCTCCGGACAATGTCGTCGATGGCTGTCCAAGACGCAGATAGGAAAGTCCCACATCGTACAGCGTCTCAATCTTTCTGCGGATGGATGGTACATTTTCAAAGAAAGTCAATGCTTCTTCTACAGTCATATTTAACACGTCATAAATACTCTTGCCTTTATAATGTACTTCCAGTGTCTCGCGGTTATAGCGCTTGCCACCGCACACTTCACACGGAACATACACATCCGGCAGAAAATGCATCTCGATCTTCAGAATACCGTCACCGGAACATGCTTCGCATCGTCCGCCCTTTACATTGAAGCTAAAACGCCCTTTCTTATAACCTCGTTCTTTGGCATCCTGTGTTGCTGCAAACAGGTCACGGATCTGATCAAACACACCCGTATAAGTTGCCGGATTGGATCTCGGTGTACGACCAATTGGTGACTGATCGATATTGATCACCTTGTCCAACTGCTCCACACCTTCTATCTTTTTATGCTTTCCCGGAATCGTTCTGGCACGGTTCAGCTTCTTCGCCAGATATTTGTAAAGGATCTCATTGACCAGCGAACTCTTACCTGATCCTGACACACCGGTTACACACGTCATGACTCCCAGCGGAATCTTCACATCAATATTCTTCAGGTTATTCTCCTGTGCACCTACGATCTTCAGCCATCCTGTCGGTTTCCTGCGCTCCTCCGGAACCGGTATACGAATCCGGCCACTGAGATATGCGCCTGTGATAGATTCCGGCACCTGCATGATCTCCTCTGCCGTTCCTTCTGCGATCACTTCACCACCATGTTCTCCGGCACCAGGTCCAATATCCACAATATGATCTGCCGCAAACATAGTATCCTCGTCATGTTCTACCACGATTACCGTATTACCCAGATCCCGCAGGTGTTTCAGTGTTCCAAGCAATTTATCATTATCTCTCTGATGCAGACCAATACTTGGTTCATCCAGAATATATGCCACACCTACCAGGCCGGAGCCAATCTGTGTTGCCAGTCGGATTCGCTGCGCTTCTCCTCCGGACAACGTTCCGGTTGCACGCGACAGCGTCAGATAATCCAATCCTACATCCAGCAAGAACTGCAGTCTCGCACGTATTTCTTTCAATATCTGGTCACCGATCATATGCTGCTGACTGGTCAGCTCCAGATTATCCAGGAATTTTGCCAGCTCCTCAATCGAAAATGATGTAATCTCTGCAATATTATGATTCCCAACCGTTACTGCAAGTGCTCCCGGCTTCAAACGCTGTCCCTTGCATGCACGGCAAGGTGTGATCCGCATAAATTCTTCATACTCTGCCTTAGATGCTTCCGAATAAGTCTCACGATATCTGCGTTCTACGTTCTTAATAATACCTTCAAATGCAATATCGTAGAACCCTTCTCCGCGCTGTCCAAAATAATGCACATTCACATTCTTACCATTCGTACCGTAAATCAGTATATTCTGAATCTCCTCTGGATATTCCTCAAACGGCGTATCCAGTGAAAATTGATATTCTTCCGCAAGTGCTTCCAGTATGGCTCTGGTAAAACTGCCCTTCTTGCTGGCAGACTGCCATCCCATGACTGTGATTGCACCTTCATTGATACTCAGGCTCTTATCCGGAATGATCAGATCAGCATCAAATTCCATCTTATATCCAAGTCCGGAACACTCCGGGCAGGCCCCGAACGGATTGTTAAATGAGAAGCTTCTCGGTTCAATCTCTTCAATGCTGATACCACAATCCGGGCAGGAAAAGCTCTGGCTGAAATTCACCGGTTCTCCGCCAATCACATCGACTGTCATCAGTCCCTCTGCAAGATGCAGAACATTCTCCACCGAATCCGTCAATCTCTTTTCAATCCCCGGCTTTACCACCAGACGATCTACGACAATCTCTATATTATGCTTCAGATTCTTATCCAGCTGAATGTCTTCCGACAATTCATACACACTGCCATCAATCCGCACACGAACGTATCCGCTCTTCTTTGCACGCTCCAGCAGCTTCGCATGCGTACCTTTCCGTCCTCGCACCACCGGTGCCAACAGCTGAATCCTGGTTCCCTGCTCCATCTCCATGATCTGATCGACCATCTGATCAACCGTCTGCTTCTTAATCTCTTTTCCACATTTCGGACAATGTGGAATACCAATCCTCGCATATAATAATCGGAAATAATCATATATCTCTGTCACAGTACCTACTGTCGAACGAGGATTACGATTTGTAGACTTCTGGTCAATTGAAATTGCCGGCGAAAGTCCTTCGATGCTTTCCACATCCGGCTTCTCCATCTGTCCCAGGAACATTCTGGCATAAGATGACAACGACTCCATATATCTGCGCTGTCCTTCTGCATAAATGGTATCAAATGCCAGCGAAGACTTACCGGATCCCGACAGTCCTGTCAGAACCACCAGCTCGTCTCTTGGAATATTCAGACTGATATTCTTGAGATTATGCTCATTGGCTCCCCGTATACGAATATATTTTTTATTCTTATCCGACATAACATGCTCCTTTGTTACTAACTCAATGATTTATTTTTAGTTTATTCTATACTTATTCTATGTTTCATCCATGTCCAGCAACTGTTTCTTCAGCTCTGTCATCTTATCACGCAGCTCTGCCGCTGCCTCGAAGTTCAATTCTGCTGCTGCTTTCCTCATCTGCTTGGTCACTTCCCCTACCAGCTTCTCCAGTTCTGCTTTGCTCATCGACTCCGGATCCTTTTCTATCTGCATCTCCGCAGATGCTGCCTTTCTGGAAATCGTAATCAGATCTCTGACTGCCTTATGAATAGACTGCGGTGTGATACCATGCTCTTCATTGTACTTCATCTGGATACTGCGTCGACGCTCGGTCTCATCCATTGCCTTTCGCATAGAATCTGTGATCGTATCTGCATACATGATCACATGACCCTCGGAATTTCTTGCAGCACGTCCAATCGTCTGGATCAATGATGTTTCGGAACGCAGGAATCCTTCTTTATCTGCATCCAGAATCACCACCAGTGAAATCTCCGGAATGTCCAGTCCTTCTCGCAGAAGATTAATACCGACCAATACATCAAACACATCCAGACGCATATCGCGCACGATCTCCGAACGCTCCAGCGTATCAATATCTGAATGGAGATATTTGACACGGATACCAAGTTCCCGCATATAATCTGTCAGATCTTCTGCCATTCTCTTGGTCAGCGTTGTTACCAATATCTTATTCTTCTTATCTGTCTCTTTCTTAATCTCACCGACCAGATCGTCAATCTGG
>OGQN01001607.1_pt1 | contig 17864 bp, 14 predicted proteins | sample 1553231 | NCBI WGS metagenome assembly OGQN01 (sample SAMEA2579950, study PRJEB22360) | human gut metagenome | biome: human gut; feature: human-associated habitat; material: faeces | place: Denmark | collected 2008/2010 | reverse complement strand
CGTCGCGCGGGATGATCGGATTGGCCGAATAGCGCCACATCACTTCTTTGGAGCCTGCGGGACGATCCTCCCACGGCATATCGGGCTGATTCGAGCCCGCAATTTTCAGTGTATCCATATAAATTATTTGTCGTTTGGTTTGTCGTCATAGGTAAAGGGTACGAACCACGTCACCAGAAATGCCGGAACCGTGGCCAACATAACTGCGAGGAAGAACATGCCGTAACCCAAGGCATCGCTCAGGTAACCCGAAACGGCGCCCGTGAGCATCACCGAAAGGTTCATGATACCCGAAGCGAAGGCGTAGTGCGCCATCTGGTGACGCCCCGGGGCAACCTGCTGCATCATAAACAGCGTAAGGCCCACGAATCCGAACCCGTAGCCGAAGTATTCCAGCACGATGCCCCCGCCCACGATCCACATCGACTGAGGCTGCAGCCATGCCAGCAGCGCATAGACCGCGAACGGGATATTAAAGATACAGCATAATATGAAAAGAGTGCGTCGCAGGCCCCGGTGTGCGATATAGTAGCCCGCCAGCAGCGAACCCAAAAGAAAAGCCCCGGCACCGAATGTCCCGTAGTAAAGGCCGATCTGCTGGTTCGTGAGGCCCAGACCGCCCGAAGCCGTATCGGCTTTGAGGAACAACGGCACGATCTTCATCACGAAGCCCTCGCCCAGACGATAGAGGATGATGAATCCGAGGTAGTACCAGATATGCTTTTTCTGGAAGAAGGCCCCGACGACCTCTTTCAGGCCCGAAAGGCCATCCCGCAGCGAATGCCGTTCGGCAGCACCGCCCCCGGCGGGAAGCGCCCGGACATGGTAGACGCCCAGCAGGACGAGCAGGCCGCAAAGAATGGCAAGCACCACCGTCCACGAACGTACGTAGGCGTCGAATGTTGCTGCACCCACGGCGCTGAAGCCTTCGTAGAGAAAACCTGCGAACCACACCAGGCCGCCCGTGGCGACCAGTTTCGCAAGGTTGTAGAACGCACCCTGCCAGCCGATATACTTCGCCTGATCCTGCGTCGTGAGTTCCGACATGTAGACGCCGTCGGCCGCGATGTCGTGCGTGGCGCCGCTGAACGCAACGACGGCAAAGACGGCGATCGTAACGGCGAAGAACGACGGTAGGTGAAGCGACAGAGCAGCAAGGCCGAACAATATGCCGCTTAGGAGCTGCGTCGTGACGACGAAGAATTTTTTGGTACGGAAAATTTCCAAGAAGGGGCTCCACAGGAATTTGATCGTCCACGGCCACATGATAAGCGATGTCCAGAACGCGATTTGTGCGTCCGAGATCCCCAGATCCTTGAACAGAACGGCAGAAACCATGTTCAGAACCACGAACGGCAAGCCCATTGCAAAATAAAGCGTAGGAACCCAACGCAAAGGAGGATAAAGTATCATTAGTTATTATTTTTGTTGTTAGCTTGTCTATTATAATAAGCCACAACTCAACCACTTTCCCCCTAAATTATATTCATTTTCCGTAAATAAATATTTTGAAAAAAAGATTGAGCCCCAATAAGCTCGTTAATAGTGCGAAATATCTAAGACTAAAATAAAGTACTTAATGTTTGATAGATTAAGGAACTTATTTTTCGAGAAGAGTAAAAAATACAACTAAAACCGACAAGTAGTCTTTAAGAGACTCACGTAACTTAGCTGTGGCTTTTTGCAACTCTTTATCGACCTTTTTTATGCTGATGTGCAGAATATCAGCAATCTCTTTATAACTTCTACCTTCTGTTTTAAGAGTAAACACCTGCTTGGTTATATCCGGCATTTGCTCTACTTGCTCTTTGTAAATTGTAAGAATTTCAGTTGTAAACAATTCATTGGGATCGCAGCTTTCAATCGTCCGCGTGTAATACTCCATCAAACCGGCTTCTTTTTGACGGATCTTTTCACAGACCGCTCTCCCGATTTGTTGGTCCCGGCGATAATGAAGGCAATTATTTCTAACAACACGGAAAAGATAGGCTTTCAGATTGGTGGGCTCTATACTCTCCCGACGCTCCCATATGGACATAAAACTGTCGTTTACAATATCCTGCGCGACATCTTCATCCCGAACATAACTGAAAGCGACAATGAATAATTGTCGCTTATTTTGCCGAAATAACTGATCGAACATTTGATGTGATAACGCCGTAGTGTCCATTGTCATATCAGATACACAAAGATAACTAAATTATTCGAGATAATCACATATTAAGCAGCATTCATTTAATGCTCTAATATACAATGCATTGCAATTATAAATATTTTCCATAATATATTAAAAATATTTATTTGCGAAAAATGAATACAATTTAGGGGGAAAGTGGTTGAGTTGTGGCTTATATATATAGAAGCAAATAAAAAAATGACACAGACTCAAATTACAGATGCCATGTTATTTCGGTTCTTCGCCGGTCAACTTACCGAAGAAGAAACCGCTCTACTTAAGGCATGGATGGACGATAATCCTGACGAACATCAAAAAGTGATGAAGAAAGCTCATGATATATATGTATTGGGAGTAATGTACACAACTTTCGAATCACCTGTTCAGGGTAAGGTCAGCCCAATTCGGCTATTAACTTTGTCAAAGATTATTCGATTTACAAGCAAGATAGCTGCGGTGTTGGCAATCGGCTTTGTTATAAATTACATGCTTTTCACTCATCGAGTCAGTGAATGGACAAATCAAATAACTACGATTGAAGCCCCTTCAGGAAAACAAATTCGAGTTACACTGAATGATGGTTCTGTCATTGATCTCAATTCCGGCAGTCGAATCGTATATCCTTCGATATTTGTAGGAAAAGAACGGCGAATACAACTATATGGCGAAGCAATGTTCGATGTAGAGCCAGATACAGACCGTCCATTCATTGTGGAAACTTTTGCTTGCGATGTAAAAGTATTGGGAACCCATTTCAATGTCATTGCTGACGAGGCAAAAAACCTGTTTTCCACAGCATTGTTCAGAGGTAAGGTTGCGGTATTAAGCCATTTAAGCGACGAATCGGTATTGATGGACGAAAATTCAGTCGTAAATCTCAAAAATGGACACTTACAGATAGTTCCGATCGAAGATCCGGATGAATATCGGTGGCCGGAAGGCATCATCACGCTCAACAAAATGCCTTTTGATCAGATCGTGGAAAAGTTGGAAAAATACTATGACGTGAAAATTGTTATCAAGCGACCAGAGTTGCCTGTCATCAAATATCAGAGTTGCAAGATTCGAGTTTCAGATGGAATAAACCACGCTATGCAACTGCTTCAAATGGCCTCGGACTTTACATATACCTACGACGAAATTGAAAATATTATTCGAATAGAATAAATGTAATCCTTTGTAAATGTTTATCTAATAATAAAAAAATTTGCCTATGAGATAGAAACCAAGACATCTTTACTTTTTGTTTCTGATATAAAAAACCTATGAGTGAAGGAAGCACTCATAGGCACGGTCCAATCAGAAATACTAACCGATCTCTAACCTTGAACCTTAATTTACAAATGTATGAATAAAAAGATTATTCAGCAAATCTGGCTGCCTACTCTTTTGGTTCTTTCTTGTCTATGCACCCCTTTTACAAGTGTATACGCACAAAATATTCGCGTAACCATTCAGTTGAAGGACGTGCGGATGAAGCTGGTTATGACCGAAATAGAGAAGCAGACACGCTATCTTTTTGCCATTGACGATGACGTAGATGTCACCCGCTCAGTCAGTGTCAATGTTGTAAACCAGCCCTTGCAGGAAGCCTTAATCCAAATGGTAAAAGGCTCCGATGTAAGCTATCAAATCAGCGGCTCGAACATCGTTCTGAAAAAAAAGCCGATCCAAAAACCGGTAACGGTATCAGGTACTGTGCTGGATCAGAACAAACAGCCTGTTGTCGGAGCTTCCGTCATCGTCAAAGGTACGGCTGTGGGAACCAGCACTGGCGCAGACGGTTCCTTCTCGCTTCAGGTACCCCCCCCCACCGCAACAGCCCAACTGGAAATTAATTTTTTGGGCTACGAGCCTGTGGTGCTGTTGGCAGCCGTACTGTATTTAACATTACGCTTAAAGAATCCGCTGCCGAAATCGAGCAGGTGGTTGTTACTGCTCTTGGTATTAAGCGTCAGGAAAAAGCCTTGAGCTACAATGTGCAGCAGGTGAAATCGAGCGCCATTACCGATGTGAAGGATGCCAATTTCATCAACGCCCTGTCCGGTAAGGTCGCCGGTATCACGATCAACACCTCGTCGTCGGGTGTCGGCGGCGCCTCCAAGGTTGTCATGCGCGGTAACAAATCGATCACGCAGTCGTCCAACGCCCTTTATGTGATCGACGGTATTCCGATGTATAACGTGAGCAACGGCGGCGATACGGAATTCGGTTCTCGCGGCGCTACGGAAGCTATTGCCGACCTGAACCCCGAGGATATCGAATCGATGTCGGTCCTGACCGGAGCTTCCGCAGCGGCCCTCTATGGTTCGAGTGCCGCGAACGGAGCCATTATGATTACGACGAAGAAGGGTCAGGCTGGAACATTCAGTGCCTCGTATTCGAATCACACGGATTTTCTCAAACCTTTCGTGATGCCGAAATTCCAGAATCGCTACGGTACGGGCAGCTACGGGAAATCTTCGGGTTCGCCGATCTACAGCTGGGGCGAGAAGTTGACCGATGCGGCGCGTACTGGATACACGCCGGATGATTTTTTCGAGACGGGTTATGTCACGACCAACTCCGTAACACTTTCTGGGGGTACCGAGAAGAACCAGATGTTCTTTTCCGCGGCATCGGTTAATTCCGAAGGTATCATACCCAATAACCTCTATGATCGCTACAATTTCACGTTCCGAAATACGTCGCATTTTCTGAAAGACCGCCTGCGTGTGGACGTAGGTGCGAACTACATCGTGCAGAAAGATCAGAACATGACCAATCAGGGGGTCTATTCGAACCCGCTGGTTTCGGCTTATCTGTTCCCACGAGGCGACAGCTTCGAAGCTGCGAAAATTTTCGAACGCTGGGATCCTGCCCGCAAGATAGCCGTGCAATATTGGCCACAGGGCGAAGGCGGTGATCTGCGCATGCAGAACCCGTACTGGATTGCGTATCGCAATCCCCGCAATACGGACAAAAAACGCTATATGGCCAACGTGTCGATTGCTTTCGACATCCTGCCGTGGCTGAATGTTTCGGGACGAGCCAAGATCGACAATACCAATTCGATCTTCACGCAGAAACTCTACGCTTCATCGAATACCACGATCACGGAAGGTAGCACACAGGGGCATTATACGGAAATTCGCAATACCGATGAGCAGATCTATGCCGATGTAATGGTCAATATCAACAAGACCTTCGCTGACAACAAATTTTCATTGGTTGCCAATGTCGGTGCGTCCGTCAACGACACGAAGAGTAAAGAGCTGAGCTATCGCGGTCCGATTCGGGAGGTCGGTATCCCGAATATGTTTACCGTTTTCGATTTGGACAAGGAGAAATCCCGCGCCCAGAAATACGGCTGGCAGGAGCAGACACAATCGATATTCGCCTCGGTCGAGATGGGCTATAAATCGATGCTCTATCTGACCGTGACGGGTCGCAACGACTGGGCCTCACAACTGGCCGGATCACCGCAGCGTTCGTTCTTCTATCCCTCGGTGGGCCTCTCCTGGCTGCCGACAGCGACTTTCGACATGCCCGAAGCATTTACCTACCTCAAGTTGCGTGCATCGTTCTCATCGGTAGGTATTCCTTTCCCGCGATTCCTGACCACTCCAACCTATCCTTACGACGAGACGAACCAGCAATGGCTGCCTACGACATTCCGTCCGATCGAACAGCTTTACCCGGAGCGTACCAAAACCTGGGAGGTCGGTATCGACGCCCGGCTGTGGAACGACTTGCGACTGGCCGCCTCGTGGTATCGGGCCGATACGAATAATCAGACGTTCCAGCCTACGGTATCCGCCTCGTCGGGCTATTCGAGCATGTACGTCCAGACGGGGAACGTCCGCAACACGGGTGTCGAGGCGAGCCTGGGTTACGGCCATAGGTGGAACAGCTTTTCCTGGGATACGAACTTCACCTTCTCTTGGAATAAGAACGAAGTCACTGAACTGATGGACGGCCTGACTGATCCGCTGACCGGCGAACCGCTGAAAGACCGTCTGGAGATCAAGGGTCTCGGTAAGGCAAAGTACATTATCAAGAAGGGCGGCACACTGGGCGACCTGTATACGACATCCAATCTCAAGTACGATGAGAACGGGTACGTGCAGGTGGATCGCAACGGTAACCTGATAACGACAGACGTTGGCGAGGATATCTATCTCGGCTCTGTTTTCCCCGATTATAATTTGGCATGGCGCAACGATTTCGATTGGAAGGGTGTGCATCTGGGGCTCCTCTTCACGGCTCGCATAGGAGGTATCTGCTATTCGGCAACCCAGGCCAATATGGATCTGTTCGGCGTATCGGAGGTTTCGGCTGCGGCGCGTGATGCCGGAGGTATCTTGATCAACGGACGGGAGATGATTGATCCCCAGCGGTGGTATGCTGCAATCAGTTCGCAAAGCGGACTCCCTCAGTACTACACCTATTCTGCGACCAATGTGCGCCTACAGGAACTTTCACTGGGCTATACGCTTCCGGGCAAATGGTTCCGCGATGTCTGCAAAATCAACATTGCTTTTGTCGGCCGTAATCTGTGGATGATCTACAACAAAGCGCCGTTCGATCCCGAGGCGATTGCTACGACCGGTAATAATTACCAGGGAATCGACTATTTCATGATGCCCTCGCTCCGCAACTTCGGGTTCAGTGTAAAACTCACTTTCTAAACGATGAACAGTATGAAACAGATAGTAAAAACAGCACAATTCCTGCTGCTTTCGGCCGTGCTGTTCTGCGCCTGGGGATGTATGAGCGATTTCGACGCCATCAACCGCAATCCGTCGGAGGCGACCGACGAAGAACTCGGGCGCGAGAACTACAAGATCAGTACGAACCTTCGGGGATTGCAGAATTGGGTCGTTCCCGTGCAGGAACACAGATACCAGTTCAACGAATCGCTGACCGGCAACCCCTATGCCGGCTATATGGCGGAGACACCGGATGGGTGGAAAGAGAAATTCTCGACCTTCAACCCCTCTGCCGACTGGCTGAAATGGCCCTTCGTAATCGTCATGCAGGAAGTCTATCCCTATTTTCGCGGCGTTGTGAACAACACCGAGGACGAAGCGGCCATAGCCCTTGCCCGGTTATTCCGCATAGCGATCATGCACCGCATGACGGACACTTACGGACCGATTCCCTATTCGAAGGTGATCGAGGATTCGTCCGAGTCGCTCACGGTCGCTTACGATTCGCAGGAAACCGTTTATATGAAGATGTTCGAGGAGCTGGACGCCGTAATTGCGGCCCTGCATGCCAACGAGCAGATGTCGGCAGAGGCGTTCCGCAAGTCGGATAATGTTTATTACGGCGACATCAAAAAGTGGATCAAATATGCCAACTCGCTCAAACTGAGAATGGCTATGCGCCTGTCGTATGTGAAATCTGATATCGCCCAAAAGAAGGCCGAGGAGGCCGTTGCGGACGGCGTGATTCTCGACAACGCGGACAATGCCTATATGCACGCTCCCGAAAACCGTGTGGCGCTGATCTACAACGACTGGGGCGACCACCGCGTCGGCGCCGACATCATCAGCTATATGAACGGCTATAAGGACCCGCGCCGCGCCGTGATGTTCACCCAGGGTACCTGGAACAAGAAAACCGATTATTACGGCATGCGCATCGGCACCGACCCGACGAACAAGTCGGCGATGGTTTCGACCTATTCCAATCAGATCGTGGACAGCAAGACGCCCTATCTATGGATGAATGCCGCGGAGGTGACGTTCCTGCGCGCCGAAGGCGCCTTGCGCGGCTGGGCGATGCAGGGCGATGCCAAAGATCTCTACGAAAAGGCCGTCAAACTGTCGTTCGAGGAGCGGGGAGCGACCGGTGTCGACACCTATCTGGCCGATGCGCTCAGTACGCCTCTGAGATATATCGATCCGATGGATAATTACAGTACACAGAGCCCGGCCAGCACGATTACGATTCCGTGGGAAGCGGGCGATACGGATGCCGTCAAGGAGCGTAACCTGGAACGCATCATCACCCAGAAGTGGATCGCTATTTTCCCGCTGGGTATCGAGGCGTGGTCGGAGTATCGCCGCACGGGCTATCCCAAGCTGTTGCCTGCAGTCGAAAACAAGAGTGCCGGTACGGTGAATATAAAATACGGAGCCCGCCGTATCCCGTATCCTTCGGAGGAGTATACCGAAAATCCCGTCCATCTGCAGGAGGCTATTTCGATGCTCAACGGTCGGGACAATGCCGGGACGCGCGTATGGTGGGATGTGAAACCTTTAGAATAAGCCGTTATGAAAAGAATAAATAGATTATCACTCTGGGGAACGATGCTTCTCGTGGGGCTTTTCGTAGTTTCGTGCAACGATTGGACGGAGACGGAAAGCGTACCTCAGAAAACGCAGCGTCCCAACGAGCAAGACCCCGAATTATGGGCGCAATACATAGCTGCGCTGCGGGAATACAAGCAGAGCGAACATGCGCTCGTTTTCGCCAGTTTCGCCAACGGCGCACCCGTCGCCACAAGCGAAAAGGACTGCCTGCGCAGCCTTCCCGACTCGCTGGACGTCGTGTCGCTGACCAATGCCGACAATTTTTCGGAATATGACCGGGAAGACCTCACCGTGCTCAAGGAAAAAGGGACGCGCGCCGTCTATTTTGTCGATTACGCTTCGCGCAGCGCCGAATTTACGGACTTGACCGCTTTGGGCGCCTATTTGGATAAGGTCGTCGCCCGCACCCGCGAACTGGGGCTCGACGGACTCTCTTTTTCGGGGATTCCCGTTTTCGGATCATATACCGACCAGGCAGCGCAGAAAGCCGTAGCATCGCTTTTCATAGAGAAATTTGCCGCCGTGGCCGGTCCCGGCAAGGAGCTGTTGCTGCTTTTCGAGGGCGATCCCCAGTTCCTCACCCCGGCAGACCGGAGCAAGGTCGACTATTTCGTACTCGATACAAAAGAGACGGACAACGCTACTGACTTAAAGTTACAAGTCCTTCGCGCTCTGAGTGCCGGCGCCGTTCCGTGCAATAAACTGTTACTCGGGGCCATGACTGAATACGAATTTACGGATGAGGATAAGGGTGCTGCGGATGCGATTTCTGCATTGACAATACGCATTCCCGAAATCGGACCGCAGCCATTGGCCGGTCTTTGTATCTATAGTGTCAATGCAGACTATTTCGGTGCCGAGTTTATCTATCCGCTTACCCGGCAAGCAATACAGACCTTGAACCCATCCAAATAACCGAAAGCTATGAAAAGGAACAATCCATATCTTTTAGCGGCGGCCCTGCTGGCTGTAGCTTTCACGGGCTGTAAAAACGACGAATACGATAATAAATCGCCTTTCGACAATGTGGTCTACCTCAATGTTTCGGAGAACAGCGACACACAGGTCACGACGTTCAAGAAGACGCTGCCCGATCTGCCGAAGACCTTTTCCGTCGTGCTGAGCTATCCCGCCTCGCAGGCGGTCAGCGTCGGCGTCGAAGTCGATCCGTCGCTGGTCGAAACCTACAATGCCCGGCACAATACGTCGTGGACGATGCTCGATGCGAAATATTATGAACTATCGGTGACCGAACTCACGATTCCGGCCGGCAAGACCATCTCGGATGCCGTGACCTTGAAACTGAAAAATCTCGACGGCTCGGGCGAGGTCGAGGAACTGCCCATCGACCAGACCTACCTGCTGCCCGTGACGATTGCCGATGTCGGCGGGGGGGTTGCGAAGCTGCACAGCTCCGCGACGGCCTACTATCTGGTGAAACGCTCCTCGGCCATCACCTCGGCGGCCTCGCTGCGCGACAACTGGATCAATTTCCCGACGCTCGACAAGGCTTCGGAGGGCAGTATGTTGTTCAACAACCTGATGGCCGTAACCTACGAGGCGATTATCCGTGTGGACGACTTTTCGAAGCATTCCGAGATTTCGACGATCATGGGTGTCGAAAACTACCTGCTGCTGCGCATCGGCGACGCTTCGTTCCCGCGCCAGCAGATCCAGTTCGACGGTTCGGGCGATGCAGCTCAGACCCCGGGCTTCGGGAAATTCCCCAAGAAGGACGAGACGAAACTGCTCAATCCCGGGGAGTGGTACCACATTGCCGCCACTTACAGCTATGCTACGCGCGAGGTCTGCATCTACGTCAACGGCAAGCTCCAGAGCCGAGGCACCGATCTCGGAAATTCGGCCTCGACACCGTTCAACCTTGCGGGGCGCGCCTTCTACGATCTCTACCTGCAAGACTCGGAAACGTATAAGGACTACAAGGACTGGGGTAATTTCCGCCAGTTCTTCCTCGGCAAGTCTTATGACGACTCGCGCCAGCTCAACGGCGATATTACCGAAGTGCGTGTCTGGTCGGTAGCCCGCAGCGAACAGGAAATTTGGGACAATATGTACGATGTCGATCCCAAAACTCCCGGCCTGATCGGCTACTGGAAATTTGACGAGGGCGAAGGTAACGTCATCAAGGACTGGACCGGCAATGGCAACGACGCTGTAGCTGAAAAAGACCTTGACTGGCCCAACGGCATTGAAGTTCCCCAAATCAATAAAGAGTAATCTAAAATGTCGATTATGAAAATGAAAAATATAATAAGCCAATTACTCCGGGGCGGACTGTTATGTGTAGCGATAACGGCTTTCGTTACGTCCTGTAGTACGGATGAAATCACCTACGCTACAGGGCAAAAACCCGATAAGGAAACACTGGAGACGGTTGCCGGTACGCTGCGCAGTTCGAAATCGCTGCGAGACCGAGTGCCCATTCATCTTACCGAAGGCAATGAAGATGCTGTTTCCGATAAGATCTATTACCGGCTCAATCAAGCGGCATCGCAAGCATTAACGCTGACAGCGACACCCAACCCGTCACTGGTAGCAGATTACAATGCCGACAACAAGGCCAATCTGCAACCGTTGCCTGTTGCCAATATCAAATTAGCTAACGGCGGTAAAATCACGATTCCGGCAGGAACACGAGTTTCGGAAAAACTCGATTTGACAATCGAATCCGACGGATTGACGCCGGGCATCTATCTGATGCCAGTCGTTGTCAATATCTCCGAAAACGAGCAGCATGTGCTTTATTACGGGGTAACTGTTCGGGAATTCGATGAGAACATCTATCAGGAGGGCAATAACCTTCATAATATAGAACTGGATACCGAGTGGACAACCGTGTTTTATCTCAACACCAGCGAGGTGCAGGCGCATTATGCCGACTACGTAGCCTGGGAAAAACAGGACATGAATACCTTCGAATCAGTTTACAGGGCCTCATTGGGCAACATCGTCAATCTGCGAATCGCCCAGATTGATTATAATGTAGCTTCACAGCGCGCACTTTTCGCTCCCACATCGGATTTACGCTATACGGTTGAACATGCATCTAAGTACATTCGGCAGATGCAGGACAAGGGGCGCAAAGTATGTGTCTGTATCGAAGGCGGTGGTAAAGGCATAGGTTTCTGCAATATGAGCGACGCCCAGATTGCCGATTTCGTAACTCAGGTCAAAGTTTTCATTACGACTTATGAGCTCGACGGCGTAAATCTCTGGGATCGCGGTTCCGGCTATGGGAAAGAGGGAATGCCTGCGGTAAATACCACTTCTTATCCCAAGCTGATCAAGGCCCTGCACGAAGCGATGCCCGACAAGATGCTGACCGTGGTCGACTACGAAGAGCCTACCGAATCGTTTTACGACACGAGTCTTACAGGTGGCATTGCCGTCGGCGAACTGATCGACTATGCCTGGCACGGTTATGTTTCTGAAAAAGATCCGATCAGATTCGTTAATCCGTATAATCAATTTACCTCCTACGAACAAGTGTATTCCCGTAAACCGTTTGCCGGGTTATCCGAGGCAAAATATGGTAATGTAAACGTGCCGTTTTATAGCGAGAAAAGCGACTTGTTCGTGGATTTTGATATGGATAAATGGTCGATGAATGCTATTATGTGGAATATTGAGCGAACCAGCAATATCATTGTTTTCGACGATCTGGTATTGCCGCAGGTGAATTTCGCAGAACTCGGATGTATCTCGATGATTCAGAATTTTATCGCATACCTTGCTTATGATGAAAATTTTGATGCGGCTTACGGCTATAACGTAATGATGCGTATTCCCGGAATATATCGGCAAGGAAGTAAAAACTATGATACATTCGCAAAAGATTGGTAAACAGAAAGAAACATATGCAGGGTTCGCACCCATAATCAAAATTTCAACCAAAACTATTACAACTATGAAAAAATCATTTATGTTTATGACGTCACTCTTCGCAGTGGCAACTCTGATTTCGTCCTGCACCAAGGACGTTGAACCGGAAGCGGATAACGCTGCGGCAACCATCGTAACACGTGCGGCCGGGGATACTCCGGCTCCTACGGCCTACATCGAAGTCAACGACACCAATCCGTTGAATGTTCTGATGTATCGCAATGCGGACAACACCCCGTTCTTCAAGATCACGAAGGTATTCGCGGCCAATATCAATGACAACGGCAGTGAACCCTGCCTTTACCTGAACGACAATGTAACCAAAGTACTGGTTCCGTCCGCCGGATCGACTACGACCGGCCATTACAAGTACGTGCAGCCGATCCGTCAGGACGGAGGCAAGGTACTGCTCTCCATCCTCGGCAACCACAAGGGTGTCGGAGTCGGCAACCTGACGGAAGCCAATCAGGAGAAGTTCGCAGAGATTCTGGCTTGGGCTGTCGAAGAGTACCAGCTCGATGGCATCGACTTCGACGACGAATGGTCCAAGTATGGCGAAAACTCCAATTTCCCCTCGTCAGTATCCGGGTCATTCAGCGGTCTGGTGTTAAAACTGCGCGAGAAACTCGATGCACGTTTCCCCAATGAGCACAAACTGATTACCGTATTCTACATCGGCTATGCATCGTCGTTGTCCTCGGCTGCTGTTGCCGCTTGTGACTACGGATGGTATGCTTATTTCGGTCCCAATGTTTATGTATCGCCATCTTCTCCGTGGACCAATGCTAAATGGTCTGCACAGGCGATTAACCTGAATCAGAGTTATAATGCAATTACTCTTAACCAGATCAAGAATCGGTCGGCACAATCGAAAACGGATGGTATGGGTGCGATCATGACCTACGACTTGCGTGTCCAAACTAATCGTGACCCTCTTGCAGCGATTCAGAAGATTGGCGAAGGCATCGGTCTTACAGTCAGCCGTGCCAGCTCTCCCGCAAGCGGTTATGCCAAGGATTGGTCTACGGGTGGCCCTGGTACAACGATTACGTATGCTGATGTGCAATAAGTTCAGAACGGTGCGTATTCTGTATATGTAGCAAATGTCTGCTATGGCGTTTGCAACCCGCACACCATTCTGGAACCGGTGTGCGGGCTTTTTGTGCCCATATGTGAATGCTATTAAGGCATTCGAACACCATTAAAACAGCCTTAAAACAAAATATACAAGGAAATAACCCCGTAAACTCTTTTCAGAATATACGGGGTTTCACAAAATTGATATCGCAAATAATGTATATGTAGCAAGTGCCTGCTATGGTCTTTTTCAATCACTTACAACTTATCTTTTATGTTTATCAATTTTGCGGCCAAAGAGAAATTATAGAATTCTATTGATTATACAAGAAGATTCCGGTAATTAATATAATATTTCTGCAAAGATAGCATAATTCTTCAAATTAAAATTGTGCTATCCGGAAAATAACGGGCGGGGCGATGCATTACGCAGAGTAGGTCGTGGAAAACCCGTAAGCAATAACACAAAGCCCACGCCCGTTAAGGTCGTTGCTTCTGAAAAAATACCTCGCCCATTGCGGGCGCGGGACTATGAATCTGCCGCTTACAGTAAATTCTCACGTTCACTTCGCAGCAAATGCTGCCCGTCTTTCGACGGATAGCAGTACAAAGATATAAATAAAAAATAGATTCCGAAGAAATTCCGGTATGTTTTTTCCAATAAACATCACTCAATCACACAAATAAGATGGAAACAGGTCATTTTGTTTGCCGTAGATAATTCCTTATGCAATGGTCGAGCCATCCAGCCGTCAAAAATGCAAATATAGATGGATAGATTGTTACGCACATCCTTATATCGGGCTTTGTTAAAGTCACTGACTCGGAAGGCCGTTTCGGAAAACAGATTACGAAACTACTTTCACGATTTCGCACAACAGGCTACGACCATCTGCGACGATACGGATGCTCTATCGGCATTGAGGACTTTGAACTATACGCAGGTTCAATTCCGCTCCCTTCTTCGCCGGGTTTCCGAACGGGACACTCCGCCGCCGCATTATCTGTCCCGGTTTATAAATCAAGCTATTGAGTTCATCCGGACGGAAACGGATTTGTTGTATTATCGCCTTGAACATCCGCAGCATTTTATCTCTGAACCTGTACCTCAGTCGCCGCTCCATTGGTCTAAAAAATACCATGCTGTCGACCTGTCGGAGATTCTTTGCAGTTTCGATCTGATGAGTCCAAGACCTATTATCTTGTCCGACGGTCGCGAAGCTCCGTTTTATCTGGTTATTCAGCTTTTCGAACAATTTCTGAATGTCAAACTCGGAAATCCGGGCGACATCAAACGCCGTGTTCTCGAACGCAAAAAAGATCGCACGAAGTTTACAGAAGTAATATTCCATACCCTGAACGACGATGAGAATGAGTAAACTATTTTCGGCGATTTTTTATGACTACGTAGCTGTCTACGTATGTAAATCGGCATCGGAAAAACACCCATCTTTACCTCCGAAATCCAAATATAATATTATGGCACAAACTACATCTGAACTCGAAGAAAGCCTGCTTATCAGGCTGCTCACGACCTCGCCCGACCGACGGCTGACAGATTCGGAACGCAAGGCGTTCGATGCTGCCCATGAAGATTACATCGACGCATTGCAGGCCTTGTCGCAGGATTTGCGGAAATCGCCGCTCGAAATTCTGCATCGACTGATTCGCGCCGACGCCCGGCTATGCCGACTGAAGAATTGCATCTGCGATAAGCACTCGCTGCAAGCCTCGCTGCTGAAATCCGCCATCCAACTGACGAATTTTGAGATCCGCCTGATTTTCACCCGGCTTCGCTATCCGTCCATCGCCGATCCGGTGTCGGCCGAAGTCCCCAAATCGCCGCTGTTCCTCTCCGAGCAATTCACGCCTACGGATATCATGGAACTTGCTACGGCTCTGCAACTCTCCGGAGCCATACGCCGCATCGACGGCACACGGATCGATCTGGCGACACTTGTCGATGTGCTTTCCGGAACTTTCAACGTCCGTATCAACAATCCGGAACAGTGTCGCCATGCCGTCGTCAACCGTAAGCTGCGCCTGACCCGTTTTCTGGATTTCCTGCGCAACAATCTGATTGCCTATAGCCAGCGATAGCTGGAATGCCCAATTAGAGAAAAGCAAATGAGACAATTCTTTTCATTTGCTTTTTTATCGGCTATTTCATATCTTTGCCATAGAGTCTTTGACAAGTCAAAATGGAATACAAAGGACACTGCCTTTAAAGTTGACAAATCATTACCTCGACTTTTACCTTATGCTGTCTGTCAGATAGTTAGATTTGATTGGAACTTTTGCCACCAAAAGGTACAAAGCCTCCGCGGCATACGCCGCGGTTAAGGCTGCTTTGCCGACCAAAAAGCGGCAAAGAACACCAGTCGAAGAGTGCAAATATCTTTTGCAGCCGAGAGATCCACAAAAAATCCCCGCGTTGAAAACGCAGGGATTCAGTCGCCGGACTGCGAAACCCGGCGCAATGCGCCCGGACTACCGGATTCCGTATTTGCGCAGGATCTTCCGGATACGGGGCAGCCGCTCCGAGATCATGCGGTCGTAGCCCAGGTCGGAACCGTGGTCGCAGTCGATGGTTCCCTCGGCGTCCCGGCCGAAGAACCATTCGCCGTCGAGGAAGTAGACGTTGTCGTATTGCTTCGCCAGCCGCCGCATCATCCCGTCCGCGGTGTCGATCCGCTCGCGGTGGAATTTCGCGGCCTCCTGATCGAGGTTGCCTGCGGTGTGCCAGTGGGTCTGCATGAAGATCAGCGGTTTGTCGGGATGGGCCTTGACGAGCGTCGCCACGAACGCGTCGAGGCGCTCGCGGATCATCTTCGGGGAGGGGTTCGAAAAGGCGTCGAACAGGAAGGCGTCGGCGTCGGTCTCGGCGAGCAGCCGCGCGAATTCGGGTTGGAGCATGCAGTTGCCGCTGTACCCCAGATTGACGAACTCGATGCCCGTCATGCGGCTCATGCGCGCAGGATAGGTCATGCCCGGGCGGCTGGCCGAAGCTCCGTGGGTGACGCTCGATCCGAAGACGATCACGCGGTGCTTGTAAGGCGATTCGAGCGGCGTAACGGATGCTCCTTCGTCCACGCCGATCTCCAGCGTCAGCAGTTCGCTCCACGCCGGCAGGTAGAGCATGCACTCCTTGGGCTGTCCGTCCATGTGCTCGACGATGGTGCTGGCGTGCCGGTCCTGTAATCCGGGACGTGCCGCACCGGCCATCGTCCATACGCCATTTTCGCGGACGTAGAGATCCATGCCGCGTTGCAGGACCGGGGTCATGTTCCAGCCGTAGTTGCGCGGTGCGGTGGTCCAGCGGGCCTCGATCCGGCGGCTGTCGGTGGTGAAAAGCACGGCCACGCCGGCCGGGGAGCCGCCGGCGTGGAGCGAAAAACGCCGGCCCCCGCCGCCGGGTTAGCCGCAGTAGTGGCGGATGGTGGCGTTGTCGAAACGGTAGCGCGTCGTGTCGACCCGGTAATAGGGATGCCCCTCCATCGGGCAGGTGCGGCCGATGATGGTCAGCGTCGAGGCGTCGACATACTTTTGCGCCGATGCGGCGTGAAACATCGACAGCCCGGCTGCAATGAATAATAGGTGTTTTATCATGGTTGGTTTGAGTTGGTCAGCCTTCGATCACGCCCGATCCGACCAGCTGGTCGCCGTCGTACCACGCCGCGAACTGTCCGGGGGTGATGCCCCGCTGGGGCCGGTCGAAAACGAGGTAAGCCCCTTCGTCGCGGACGAACAGCCGCGCGCCCTGCAAGGGCTGGCGGTAGCGGATGCGGACGGAGAACCGGGCGCTCTGCCCGGCGGTCAGCTCCCGGGCGGGGTTCACCCAGTGGATTTCGCCGGGCACGATGTGCAGCGCGGGGCGCCACAGCCCGGGGTGGGCGTCGCCCTCGCCGACCCAGATCACGTTCTGCACCGTGTCCGTGGCGAGGATGAACAGCGACTCCCTGCGGCCTCCGATGCCGAGTCCCTTGCGCTGTCCGATGGTGTAGTAATGGGCGCCGTTGTGCTCGCCGATCTTCTTGCCGTCGCGCACGGTGTAACGCCACGGTTCGGCCAGCGCCGCGAGTTGTCCGGTCGTCGGCTCTCCCTCCGCCGGGACCTCCTCGCGCACGTATTTCGGCCATGCGGGGAGTATTTCGTGGATGTTGCCCTTTTTCGGGGCGAGCTTTTGCTGGAGGAAGGTCGGCAGGTCGACCTTGCCCACGAAGCAGATGCCCTGCGAATCCTTGCGTTTGGCCGTGGCGAGACCCTGCTCCTCGGCGATGCGCCGCACCTCGGGTTTGAGCAGTCCGCCGACGGGAAACAACGCCCGGCTGAGCTGCTCCTGCGAGAGCTGGCAGAGGAAATAGCTCTGGTCCTTGTTGGGATCGCTGCCTGCGAGCAGCTTATGG
>OGQN01001604.1_pt1 | contig 17892 bp, 13 predicted proteins | sample 1553231 | NCBI WGS metagenome assembly OGQN01 (sample SAMEA2579950, study PRJEB22360) | human gut metagenome | biome: human gut; feature: human-associated habitat; material: faeces | place: Denmark | collected 2008/2010 | reverse complement strand
GCGGGGCGATCCCCCGCCGCCCGCGTCGCCCCCCCTGCCATAACTGCCAGATCGGCTGCAAGGACGAGCATTGCGGTAACTGCTGGATGCCCTATGCCGAGGAGCAACCCGAAATCGGCCAGTTCTGGATGAAGGTCGAGCAGAAGGAACGCGGGCACAAGCCGCACGTCAAGGTGAGCTACACGCCGCGTCTGTGCAACCATTGCGGGGACGCTCCCTGCATGAGGGCAGCCAAAGACGACGCAGTCTACCGTCGCGATGACGGCCTGGTCATCATCGACCCGGTCAAGGCCAAGGGCCAGAAGCAGATCGTCGACGCCTGCCCGTACCATGTCATCTACTGGAACGAGGAGAAGGAGATTCCGCAGAAGTGCACGGGTTGTGCGCATCTCATCGACGATCCCGAGCAGCCCATCCACACGCCGCGCTGCATGGACAATTGCCATCTCGACGTCATCCAGTTTGGCGAGGCCGAGGACTTCGACCTGACGGGTTGCGAGGTGCTCCATCCCGAGTACAAGACCGATCCGCATGTCTACTACCGTAGCCTGCCCAAGAAGTTCATCGCCGGCACGGCGTACGATCCGGAGACCGAGGAGATCGTCGAGGGCGCGACCGTCACCGCGACTTGCGCCGAGGGAACGGTCACCGCGACGACCGACAGCTGGGGTGACTTCTGGCTCAAGGACCTGCCGGATGCCGAGTGGCGTGTCGAGATCGAGAAGGGCGGCAAGAGGGCTGCTCTCGAGGTGAGCACGCTCGAGGAAGACAAGGGACTGGGCGACATTCCGCTTGCGTAAGTCTGGGGCAAAGGGCCGTCGGCATGTGTCGGCGGCCTGCTCTTTTCGCGAGCGCGAATGCATCTACTCACATGAGGAGGAACCATGGGCAAGGAGCTTTTCGGAAAATACGGCATCAGGCAGCTCGGGTATAGCGTTGAGAGCATCGAGGAGACGGCGCAGCTGTATCACGACCTCTTCGGTGCCGGTCCGTTCATCGACATGGGTGTGAATGCTCCAGAGAGCTGCAAGATTCGTGGCGTCGAGCAACCGGTCAAGATGCGCACGGCCATCGGGTATCTCGGCGACATGGAGATCGAGCTCATCGAGGACAAGAGCGATTGTCCGAGCCCGTACTCCGAGGCGGGGCGTTACGGCTTGCATCACTATTGCATCTGGGTCGACGACGTGCAGGAGGCAGTCGACGAATTTGCCGCTGCCGGCATCGAGGTCGCCATGGACATGGTCTCGGGCTCCGGGATGCGCGTGGTCTACGTCGACGCACGCGAACAGCTCGGGCAGTACATCGAGGTCAATCCGCCGCTCGAACAAGTGCGGCAGATGGGCATGGGCGTGCACCAGAAGTGGCCGGATGACGTCGCCCTCGTGGGCATTCAGGACGTCATGGCGATGATGGGACGCTAGATTCGCATGGCAAAAGCCCGTTTGCGTGAAATACCAGTCGTGGCCATCGATCGGAGCTCGGGAGCATTCCTGGGCTCCGATGGTCGTCGTTACTACGAGGTGGAAGCTGACGTCTTCGTGCTCGATGGCATCGTCGAGGAAGGCGTCATCGCGTGTCACGGCTCGGGGTCGCACGGAGGGCACATCGTGCTCAAGCCGTTTTACGAGCGACGCGATGGCGCGTGGGTGAACATGTACTCCGGCGCCGTCGCGCGCGGGAAGAATCGCGAGAGATGAGGGAGCAATATGGTTAACCAGGGGGATCGCGTCATCGTCGAGTATCGCGGCAAACTCGATGATGGCACGGAGTTTGCGAGCACGAAGGCCCAAGATGAGCCGCTCGAGTTCGTGGCGGGAAGCGGCGTCGTGCTGCCCGATTTCGATTATGCCGTGATGGGCATGAAAGTGGGCGAGACGCGCAGCATTCACATCCCGGCTGATCGCGCCTACGGGCAGCGCGACGAGGCCCTCGTCATCTCGATGCCCGTGACCTCGCTTCCCAATGGCGAGGCGCTCCCGGTGGGCGCGATGCTGGGCATCCAGACGCCCGAGGGCGATGTCATGCGCGTGCGCGTGCTCGAGGTGGGCGACGAAGAGGTGGTGCTCGATTGCAATCACGAGCTCGCAGGCCAGAACCTCAACTTCGACATCACCCTGGTCGATGTCGTGAGCGAGACGCCTATTGAGCACGAACTGCATCCTGAAGGGTGCACGTGCGGCTGCGACAGACTGCAGGAGTCGCTTGCTGCTGGCGAGCACTGATACGAAGTCATAGCCTAGGGCATAGGAGGAGCGTACTCCTTGGGGTAGAGAGCAGAGTCGAGGGGGACGACTATGGGGGATGCGAAGAGCGCGATAATTTCGAGCCTGAAAGAGCTGGTCGAGGAAAGGCCCTACACGAGCATAACCGTATCGGACATATGCCAAAACGCCCACGTCTCCCGTAAGTCTTTCTACAACATGTTCGAGAACAAGGACGATGTCCTGTCCACGATTTTCAAACAGGATGTCATCGAGCCCATCGAAAGCCTCAACGTGGTTCTGACGCAAAAGCAGGCATTCGATATGAGCATGCTCTTCTACGAGAAGGTATACGAGAAAATCTACGAATCCGCCGCTTTCTACGGCAAGCTCCTTGGCCCCATGAGGGGCAGGGATGATACGTTCATCCGCATCGCGACCCACGCCATCTACGATCTCAACATCGACATTCTCACTTCCTACGAGTGGATGGGAGACATCCGGAAAGCCGATTACACCGCCTACTTCTTCGCCTCGTCCCAAGCCATGTTCATACAGAAGTGGGTGAGCGATGGCTTGCCCTATACGCCCCGTGAGCTTGCCAAGCTGTATGACGAGATGACCCGGCAGTTCTGGTTGACGACATTCCCACCATCGACCAAGGACTAATCCAGGGAGAGGAAACAGATCGCCCGATTTGTACCGATTGGGTGTGGATGATCGCGATGTGTCTCCCAAACATGCCCAGCGGCTCCAGCTGCCCTGGCACTGTTCCCAATTCAGAATCATTGCAAATTGAATAGACCGGCCGCTTCCCCCATCTTTGAAGATGTCGAGCTGGGGGGCCCGACGCATGCGCGCATGTCCCTTCGTTTCACGAGAGGGACAGCGCGGGGCTCGGGAATCGGCGTGTATTCAAATCATAAGAACATGGAGAGGAAAGGCGATGGAAATGAAAGATCCCTTTGACCTGACGGGGCGTGTTGCCCTCATCACGGGTGCGAGCTCCCATGGAATCGGGAACGAGTCGGCAAAGGTCCTCGCCGAGCACGGTGCCAAGGTGTTTCTCACGGCCCGTCGCGAGGACAAGCTGCAAAAGGCGGTCGAGGAGATCGAGGCAGCCGGCGCCAGTGCGGCATATTGTGTCACCGACGTCTCGAGCGAGGAAGATTGCAAGGCCGCCATCGAGGAGTGCATCGCCACGTTCGGGCGCCTCGACATCATGGTGCTCTCGGCCGGAATCTCGGGACTTTCCGTTTCGGGCGGCCTCGGGACGGCTTTCGACACCGACAACTGGCGCAAGGTCCTGGGTGTCAACCTGGATGGCGTCATGTTCATGATCATGTATGGCTGGGAGGAGTGCGCCAAGAACGACGTTGGTGCGATCATCCCTGTCGCCTCGCTTGCCGCGTGGAAGGCCGCTGGATCAGTTGCCTACACGGCCACCAAGGGCGCCATACGCGCGCTCACGCCGTGCATCGCGAAGCTCCTTGCCCCGGAGGGCGTGCGCATGAACACGCTGTATCCGGGCTTCATCGAGACCGACATGACGCACCCCGAAGGATCCGATGACATCTTCCAGAAGATCGCGCCGGGTATCTTGGCGAAGATTCCGCTGGGACGCACGGGAAAGGTATCCGATTGCGCGAACGCGGTGCTCTACCTCGCCTCGGACGCGTCCAGCTTCATGACCGGACAGCATCTCGTGGTCGATGGTGGGGAGCTCTGCTAGCAGGCAAGACAAGGTGGGATTACAAGAAGGGAGAACCTGATGGATCAGGTCAAGGAGGAGCCGAGAAACCCGTTTCTGGACGCTCCGAACGCAAAGAAGATGATGACGGTCATAGGCCTCTACCTCGCCGTCATCGCCAACATGCTCGTATCGAACACGAACTCGGTCATGCTGCCCGCCGCCGCAGCCGACATCGGAGGCATGGACATCTACGGTCTTGCCCAGGGAGTCAGTGGCATCATCGGCGTCTGCGCCATGCCCATCTACGGCTTCATCGGCGCGCGCAACCCGGCCTCCAAGCGGCTTCTGGCCGGTGGCTCGCTCGTCGTGGGCGCCTTGGTGCTCCTCATCCGCGGCGTCGCGACCAATATGTTCATGATCATCGCCGCGAACATCTTCTGGGGCTTGGTGAGCGCTGGCGTCTTCGCCATCGGCTTCACCATGATTCGCGACATCTATGACAAGAAGCAGGCGGGCCTGTACCTCGGCCTCGTGGGCACGATGATGTCCATCGGCATCCTTGCCGGCCCCTTCGTGGGTGGCCTGGTCATCGACCAGATCGGCTGGCGCGTGTGGTGCTTCATCCTGTTCGCCTTCCTCGCCCTGGGAGCGATCCTCATCCTCATGGGCGTCAAGGTAAAGAAGGAAGAGGTTGCATTTCTTGCCGTCAAGGGCGGCAAGTTCGACTTCGCCGGTGCCGCGGTCATCACCATCTTCCTGGGCTGCCTCATCATCGCGCTTTCCATGGGCAGCAGCTACGTCAAGTTCGGCACGCCGCTCAACACGGGCCTGCTCGTCGTGTCCGTCATCGCGCTCATTGTGCTCGTCTTCATCATCAGGAAGAAGAAGGACGACGCCATCATTCCGCTCAACGCCCTCAAGGATCGCAATACGCTCGTGCTGACGGGTTCGAACTTCCTGCACAACCTCGGTGCGATGTCGATTTCGTTCTTCATCCCCGGCTTCATCATGCGCACGCTCGCGACCGACCCCATCGTGCAGACGATAGGCCCCGCGCTTGCCGGCGGTCTGTCAACTTCGCTCATGGCCGTGCTCGGTCTGTTCCTCGGGCCCGTGTTCGGCAGGATCATCGCCAAGCAGAACACGGCGAAGTGGGTCATGACCTTTGGCAACGTGTGGCGTGTTCTCATCATGGGCGCCTTCGTGCTCGTGCTCGTGCCCGGCGTGCCCGTGTGGGTAATCTACATCCTCACCTTCCTGGGAGGCTTCTTCAACTCCCAGCAGACGGTCACGCAGTCCGCGGCACCGCAGATCATGCTCAAGGCCAATCTGCGCACGCTTGGTAACTCCGTCATCCAGCTGGGCCAGAACCTCGGCGCTGGCGTAGGCATGGCGGTCTTCACGTTGCTCGTGGCGATGGACCCGGCGACGGGCATGCGTCTGTGCATGATCGTCTCGCTGGTCGCCTGGATTGTCCTGCTCCTCATCACGTTCCTCCTCAAGAAGCCCACCGAGGCCGAGGCGGAAGCCGAGTAGGTTATTTGATTTTCGATCAAGGGCGTCCGTTCGTGCTTGCGGCCGCCCGGATAGGTGGGTAACGAGATGAAAAGATTGCAAGTTGTGGCAGGCGGAACGTCGGGCATGGGCCTTGCCACTGCCAAGGCGCTGGGCAAGTTTGGTCCCGTGCTGGTAGGAGGACGCAACGAGAAGCGCCTTGCCAATGCCGTCGCCAAGCTCGAAGCCGATGGCGTCGAGGCCTACGGGAAGACGGTCGACATCGCCGATCGTGCCTCTCTCGACGAGTTCGCGGCCTATGCAGCCTCGATTGCGCCGTTGGGAAACGTGGTGAACGCCGCGGGCGTTGACACGGGCGGCGGCGACCTCATCGTCAAGGTCAACATGGTGGGAACGATCAATTTCGTCGAGGCGTTCCTGCCCTATCTCGAAGAGGGATCGGCTTTGGTGAACTACTCGTCCATCACGGGATACTTCGTGCAGCCCACGCCCGAGGAGCGCGAGATTTGGGATGATCCCAACAACCCTGCGTTCTTCGATAAGGTCAAGGCGGCTATAGATGCGCGTGAGGTGCCCGAGGCCATGCGTGCCATGGGCGAGGACTACCAGTACTATCCGATATCCAAGACCTTCACGCAATATTACACGCGTGCGAACACACGGCGGTTCGGGAAGAAGGGCTGCCGTATCTTCTCCATCGCGCCAGGAGCCTTTGACACACCCATGTTGCGCGAGGCCTCCGAGGAGACGGTTGCCGGTATCGAACGTGGCACTGCGTTTGGCCGTCTGGGAGATCCTGATGAGATGGCCGAGTTCATCATGCGCATGCTCGAACCCGGTTTGGAGTACCTGACGGGCGTTGACCTCATTTTGGATGGTGGCAAGTTTGGCATGACGATGGCAAAGCAGCTCGACTAGATTTCATTGCATGAGGCGTTTGACACTTATGCAAGAAGAAAGGATACACATGACCATGAAAGATTACTCGACTTATTTCGAAGGCAAGGACTGGGTGCACCAGCTCGGCTTTTGCGCATCCGACTGGCATGCGTTCATGACTGCCCATAACCGCCTGTTCGGGTCCGGGCCGTTCTTCTACACGACCAACACCTTTGGCAAGCTGCTCTATCACGGTGAGGAGGTCGATTGCAAGGGACTGGAGTTCCATGCCTGCTACGGCGCGTGGGGTAGCCACTCCATAGAAGTCGTGACGCAAAACGATTGGTCAATCCCCACGATGTTCACTGAGCTCAACAAGGAGGAGGAACCCGGTCTCAACCACGTGCACATCTTCGTGGACAGCCTGGCCGAAGCCCAGGACGCTTGCGATTTCCTCGGCATCGACGTGATCACGGTTGGCTATCCCGACCTCGAGAACGCACTCGAGAAGGCGCGTGCGACAGGTACCGACGAGGCGATGGTGCGCGCCAACGCGGGCAAGCCCTCGTTCATGGTGGCCGACATGCGCAAGGATCTGGGCTTTGCCGTGCAGTTCGTCGAGCCGCGTGCCAAGAACCTCCACGATGCCATCATCGGCGCTCGCGAGAAGTGGGACGGTTCGCAAGAGACGATGTTCATTCCCATGGGCGGAAGGTGATTTTCCTGTCCTTGCCGGGGGATGTCTGGGATCCTCCGGCAGGTGATATGCCCATTTCCGAGGCGTGCCGTGGATTAATCCCCCAACCTCAGGTCCATGGCACGCCGCTCTCTTCGAGAAGACCGAAGCCGGTGGACTTTCGGTCTTCTCGCGTTTGGGGCGGTGAGCACGAATCGTCGCTGCCGACATGCTGAAGGGGGTCGAAAGCCCCCTTGGCCCTCGCCCCCTTCCATGCCGGTGCAACTCACATTGCCCCGCAAGGATACCAGCCGCACGTTGCGGTGCGATGACGGCGTGCTTACCGTGGCGTTTCAGATGGGAGGACCGCTTTTTTGAGACGCCCTGTTCGGGACACTCATCAGCTCAAGAATCGATATATACATGTCGATTATGGAGCTCTCGAAAAAGACGGAACAGTTTTAAGTGCAAGCAGTGCGTTCCCAAAGTGCAAAAGTTGCACTTTGAATTGCACTTTGGGAGAGCTCGCGGTACTTCGTCTGATTGCAGATAACCCACGAATAACGCAGAAGGGCCTCGCTGCGGTGATTGGCATCTCTGAGAGGACAGTTAAGACGCGTACTGTCGAGCTGCAGGCAAAGGGACTATTGCAACGTGAGGGTGGACGACGTAATGGCGAATGGGTTATCCCGTCCGCGATTCGCGGTGAAATCGACGCTGCTAGATAGTGAGATTTCTCGACTGCGCCGCCTTCGGCGGCTTCGCTCGAAATGACAGGACCCCATCGTGCATGAGACGGGGTCCTATTTTGCTCGGTATGTCGAAATCTGACTACACGATCGTGGCGTGGATGTCCTGCAGCGACATGACGCTTGCCTCGCTCGCGTCCTTGACCGCCTGGATGCCCAGCGCGCTTGCCATGGCGGCGGCGAGCGTGGTCATGTAGGGCACGTGGGCCTTGATGGCTGCCTTGCGGATGTAGCTGTCGTCGACGGCGCTTTCCTGCGTGGAGGACGGCGTGTTGATGACGAAGTCGATCTCGCCGTTGGTGATGGCGTCGAGGATATCGGGCCTGCCCTCGCCCTGCTTGTTGATGGTGTCGCAGGCGATGTCATGCTCTCTGAGCATCGCGCCCGTGCCCGCCGTGGCGATGATGGAGAAGCCGGCGCGCTCGAACTCGCGGGCGACGTCGACGGCCTCCTCTTTGTCGCGGTTGTTCACGGTGATGAGCACGGTGCCCGAAAGCGGCAGCACCGTCTGCGTGGCCTCCTGGGCCTTGAAGAACGCCTCGCCAAAGTTGCTGGCCAGGCCCAGGACCTCGCCGGTCGAGCGCATCTCGGGGCCGAGGATGGGATCGACCTCGGGGAACATGTTGAACGGGAAGACGGCTTCCTTGACGCCGTAGTGCGAGAAGGTCTTCTCGCGCAGTTCGGGCACGGGGCTGGGACGACCCGTGATATCGCCGGTGATGACGTCGGTGGCGATTTGCACCATCTGGATGCCGCAGACCTTGGAGACGAGCGGCACGGTGCGGCTCGCGCGCGGATTGGCCTCGAGTACGTAGACGGTGTCGCCCTCGATGGCGTACTGCATGTTCATGAGGCCGCAGACGTGCATGGCCTCGGCGATTTTGCGCGTGTAGTCCTTGATGGTGGTCAAGTGCTCCTCGGAGATGTTGAGGCTCGGCAGGATGCAGGCCGAGTCGCCGGAGTGGATGCCCGCGAGCTCGACGTGCTCCATGACGGCGGGCACGAAGGCCAAGGTGCCGTCGCAGATGGCGTCGGCCTCGCACTCGAGCGCGTGCTGCAGGAAGCGGTCGATGAGGATGGGACGGTCGGGGGTCACGCCCACGGCGGCAGCCATGTACTGGGAGAGGGTCTCATCATCGTAGACGACCTCCATGCCGCGTCCGCCCAGCACGTAGCTCGGACGCACCATGACGGGATAGCCGATCTCGTGTGCGATGTTGAGGGCGTCCTCGACGGTGACGGCCATGCCCGCCTCGGGCATGGGGATGCCCAGGCTGTCCATGACTTCGCGGAAGCGGTCGCGGTCCTCGGCCAGGTCGATGATCTCGGGGCTGGTGCCCAGGATGTTGACGCCGGCGGCCTTGAGCTCGCTGGCGAGGTTGAGCGGCGTCTGGCCACCAAACTGCGCGATGACGCCGACCGGCTGCTCCTTCTCGTAGATGGAGAGCACGTCTTCGGTGGTGAGCGGCTCGAAGTAGAGCTTGTCGGAAGTGTCGTAGTCGGTCGAGACCGTCTCGGGGTTGCAGTTGACGATGATGGTCGAGAAGCCGAGCTTCTTGAGCGCGAAGGCCGCGTGTACGCAGCAGTAGTCGAACTCGATGCCCTGGCCGATGCGGTTGGGGCCGCCGCCCAGGATCATGACCTTCTTGCCGGGGGCCGGCTCGCTCTTGTCGGGGGCGTTGTAGGTGGAGTAGAAGTACTCGGAATCGGCCGTGGAGCTCACGTGCACGCCCTCCCACGCTTGCTTGATGCCGGCGTCAAGGCGCGCCTCGCGCACCTGGGTCTCGGGCAGGTGCAGAAGCTGGGCCAGGTAGCGGTCGGCGAAGCCGTCGCGCTTGGCGCTGGCAAGCTCGTCGGCGGGCAGCATTTGCGCGGGATGCTCGGCGGACCAGGCGATGATACGCTCCTCGGCATCGACGAGCTCCTTCATCTGCTCGATGAAGTAGGCCTTGATCTTGGTGAGCTCGTGCAGCTGCTCGACCGTGGCGCCCTTGCGCAGCGCCTCGTACATCTGGAACTGGCGATCGGGCGTGGCGAAGTTGAGCAGCGTGAGCAGTTCGTCGAGGGTCTTCTCGTTGTAGTCCTTCACGAAGCCCAGGCCATAGACGTTCTTCTCGAGCGAGCGGATGGCCTTCTGGAAGGCCTCCTTGTAGGTCTTGCCGATGGACATGACCTCGCCCACGGCGCGCATCTGCGTGCCCAGGTGGTCCGAGACGCCCTTGAACTTCTCGAAGGCCCAGCGCGCGAACTTGACGACGACGTAATCGCCGTCCGGATAGTACTTGTCGAGCGTGCCGTACTTGCCGCAGGGGATCTCGTCGAGCGTCAGGCCACTCGCGAGCATGGCCGAGACCAGCGCGATGGGAAAGCCCGTGGCCTTGGAGGCCAGTGCCGACGAACGCGAGGTGCGCGGATTGATCTCGATGATGATGTCGCGGTCGCTCACCGGGTCATGCGCCCACTGCACGTTGGTGCCGCCGATGACGCCGACCTTGTCGACGATCGCGTAGGACTTCTTTTGCAGGCGGTCGATGACCTCTTGCGAAATGGTCTGCATGGGGGCGGCGCAGAACGAATCGCCCGTATGCACGCCCATCGGGTCGATGTTCTCGATGGTGCAGACGGTGATGAGCTGTCCCTTGGCATCGCGGACGACCTCGAACTCGAGCTCCTCCCAGCCCAGGACGCTCTCCTCGACCAGAACCTCGGTGACCGGGGACGCGGCCAGGCCGCGGGCGACCGTGGTCTTGAGCTCGTCGATGTTGTAGACCAGGCCACCGCCGGTGCCGCCCATGGTGTAGGCGGGGCGCAGCACACACGGGTAGCCGAGCTCCTCGGCGATCTCGACGGCTTCCTCGACCGTGTGCGAGACGCGGCTGCGGGCCATCTCGATGCCGAGCTCGGCCATCGTGTTCTTGAACTCCTCGCGATCCTCGCCGCGCTTGATGGCATCGATTTGGACGCCGATGACCTTGACGCCGTACTTGTCGAGGATGCCCGCCTCGGCAAGCTCGCTCGAAAGGTTGAGGCCGGACTGGCCGCCCAGGTTGGGAAGCAGCGCGTCGGGACGTTCGAGCGCGATGATCTGCTCGAGGCGCTCGACGTTGAGGGGCTCGATGTAGGTGCGATCGGCGATGTCGGGGTCGGTCATGATGGTGGCCGGGTTGGAGTTGACGAGGACGATCTCGTAGCCCAGCGAACGGAGCGCCTTGCATGCCTGCGTGCCCGAATAATCGAACTCGCACGCTTGGCCGATGATGATGGGGCCGGATCCGATGATCATTACCTTGTGGATATCGGTGCGCTTGGGCATGGGGTGCGCCTTTCTGCGAGAGCCTACAATCTTAGATATGATACCGCGCCCTCGGGAGGGCGAATCGCACAATTTGCGGATGCGGCTTGCGCATCGGGGGACGGGATGAGTGCGCGTGGTGATGAGACAGTTGCTCAGGGACGTTGTCTCATTCGTCATCGAATGAGACAACGTCCCTGAGCAACTGTCTCATCACCACGCGTCGGCAACCGCCTCGTTCGCGGCTGATATACTGCTCGCATATCGGAGAACGAGGGTCACAAGGGGGATCTCCGTGGAAAACGTGTTTCGAGAGGCGCTGGAAAACGGCGAGTTCGTTGTCACCTGCGAGATGATTCCGGGACGCGGCGCCTTCGAGGCCTATCAGGAAGCCGATCACATGAAGATGAGGGCCATCTGGGAAACCGGCCTGGTCCACGCCATCTCGATCACCGACTGTCCGAGTGGCAATCCCGCCATCAGCCCGCCCACCGTGGCGCGGCGTTTCGCGCGCGAGGGGATTCCCTCGATTGTTCATTACACGTGCAAGGACCGTTCGCGCAACATGATGCAGGGCGAGCTCTATGCGATGCAGCTGCGCGATCTCGAGAACCTGCTCATCATGTCGGGGGATTACCAGGGCTCCGGCTTCGAGGGCGCGGGTCGCCCGGATTTCGACCTCGATCCCGCCAATGCCCTGCGCCTTGTGAGCGCCATGAACGAGGGTCTCGTCTACCACGGTCGTGATGGCGACGTGCGCGAGACTCCCGCGCATTTCTTTCCCGGTGCCGTCGTCAATCCATACAAGTACCGTGAAGGCGAGAGCATCCCGCAGTACCTCAAGTTGGAGAAGAAGCTCATCTGCGGCGCGAGATTCATTATCCAGCAGCTCGGTTTCGACGCGCGCAAGATGCAGGAGCAGCTCTTCTACGTTGCCGAACGCGGTTATGACGCGCCCATGATCGCCAACGTCTTCATGCTCACCAAGACCGCCGCGTCCCTGATGCGCCGTGGCGATATCGCCGGCTGCATCGTCACCGACGAGCTCATGGCAGAGCTCGAGGAGGAAAGCGACGCCAATGCCCTGCGTCCGGGCTATGCCCGCGGCAAGCGCATCGAGCGCGCCGCCAAGCAGATTGCCATCGCCCGTGGGCTGGGCTATGCCGGCGTGCACATCGGGGGCGTCGGGCTGGACGCGGACACCGTCACCGAGGTACTGGAACGCTCGGCGGATTACGATGCGAATTGGCGCGTCTGCGCCCGTGAGCTCTCGTACGCGCCGGCCGGCGGCTTCTACCTCTACGAGCCCGAGCTCGACGAGAACGGCGCTCCCACGGGGCTCAACACACGTGAGCACGCACCGCTCGACGAGGACATATCCGATCGCAAGCTCTTCAAGGGCTATGGCATATCGCGTCTCTTCCACAAGCTCGCACTCGCGCAAGAATACGATGACGAGGGAAACGTCGCCGACCGCTCCGGCTTGAACGGCCTGCTCGCCTGGAACATGGATCGTCTGGATCGCAAGAAGGGCGTCAACCGCGCCCATGGTTTCGAGCACACGTGCAAGACCCTTCTCTACGGCTGCATCGATTGCGGCGACTGCGGGTTGGAATCCGTCGCCTACAGCTGCCCCATGGCCTCGTGTCCCAAGAGCGAACGCAATGGTCCGTGCGGTGGCAGCATGGATGGCTACTGCGAGGTGTATCCTCCCACGAAGCCGGGCGGCACGCGCTTTTGCGTGCACTACATGGCGTACCATCGACTCAAACGTGCCGGCGACCTGGGCAAGTACATGAGCTTCATCACGCCGCCCAACGACTGGACCTACTGGCAGCGCAGCGCATGGAGCAACTATACCCACGGACGCGATAACTGCGCCAAGCGCATCAAGGTCGACATTGGCTTTGGCGGCGCGCCCGGCGGGCTGCCCGACGATACGCCGAAGGACGAAGCCTGAGGGCATTCTCCGCATTCTGCCGGGAAAATCACGTATCATCTATGCGGTATGTCGATTGCGTCGCAGGGGCGTGTGACGTGGAATGAAAACGCATGACGTCGCCGCATGGTGGGTCGTGCCGAGGAGAAGGAGAGCATATGCCGTCTGATATCGAAATCGCGCAGGCATGCGAGATGGAGCCCATTGCCGAGGTCGCCGCGCAGGCGGGCATCGACGAGAAGTACCTCGAGCCCTACGGCCGCTACATGGCCAAGGTCGACAACATCTCAGTGCTCAGGGACTATGCCGACAAGCCAGACGGCAAGCTCATCCTCGTGACAGCCATCACGCCGACGCCGGCGGGCGAGGGCAAGACCACCACGTCGGTGGGCCTGGCCGATGGCATGCGCCAGATTGGCGAGGACGTGATCGTCGCGTTGCGCGAGCCCTCCCTCGGGCCCGTCTTCGGCATCAAGGGTGGTGCGGCTGGCGGCGGATACGCGCAGGTCGTTCCCATGGAGAACATCAACCTGCACTTCACGGGCGATTTCCACGCCATCGGGGCGGCCAACAACCTGCTCGCCGCCATGCTTGACAACCACATCCAGCAGGGTAACGAGCTCGGCATCGATCCCAAGTCCATCACCTGGAAGCGTGCCGTCGACATGAACGACCGCCAGTTGCGCCACATCGTGGACGGTCTGGGTGGCGCCAAGCAGGGTGTGCCGCGCGAGGATGGCTTCCAGATCACGGTCGCCTCCGAGATCATGGCAATCTTCTGCCTGGCGACCGACATCGATGACCTCAAGGCGCGCCTGGCGCGCATCGTCGTCGGCTACACCTACGATGGCAAGCCGGTCACGGCCGCCGACCTCAAGGCCGTCGGTGCCATGGCGGCCCTGCTCAAGGATGCCCTCAAGCCCAATCTCGTGCAGACGCTCGAGCATACCCCGGCGCTCGTGCACGGCGGTCCGTTCGCCAACATCGCTCACGGCTGCAACTCCGTCATCGCCACGACCACGGCGCTCAAGCTCGCCGACTACGTCGTGACCGAGGCCGGTTTCGGCGCGGACCTCGGCGCCGAGAAGTTCCTCGACCTCAAGTGCCGCTTTGCCGGCGTTTCGCCTGCGGCCGTCGTCGTGGTCGCCACGGTGCGCGCCCTCAAGATGCACGGCGGCTTGGCTCTTGACCAGCTGGGCAACGAGGATCTCGCCGCGCTCGAGCGCGGCCTGCCCAACTTGCTGCAGCACGTGGGCAACATTCAGGACGTCTACAGCCTGCCGGTCGTCGTCGCGATCAACGCGTTTCCCACGGACACGCCCGCCGAGCTTGCGCTCGTCGAGGAGAAGTGCGCCGAGCTGGGCGTCAACGCGGTGCTCTCCGAGCACTGGGCCAAGGGTGGCGCAGGAGCCATCGACCTGGCGCATGCGGTGGTCGACGCGTGCGGGACTCCCTCGAAGATGACCTATTCCTACGAAATCGAGGGTACCTCCATCGAGGACAAGCTCGATGCCGTCGCGCGCAAGATCTACCATGCCGATGGCGTCGACTTCGTCGAGAACGCACCGGCGCAGCTCAAGCTCCTCAAGGAGCAGGGTTTTGGCGACTTGCCGGTCTGCGTGGCCAAGACGCAGTACTCGTTCAGCGACGATCCCACCAAGCTGGGCGCGCCACGTGACTTCCGCATCTCGGTGCGCAACCTCACCGTGTCCGCCGGTGCGGGCTTCATCGTGGCGCTAACCGGCGACATCATGACGATGCCGGGCCTCTCCAAGGTGCCCAGCGCCGAGAAGATCGACGTGGATAGCGACGGAAAGATCACGGGACTGTTCTAGATGACTGAGGCCGTGGAGCTCAGCTGCAGGAAGTTCGCCGAGGTACTGGCTTCGGACGCACCGGCGCCTGGCGGCGGCGGCGCGGCTGCGCGTCGTCATCATCGTGGCTGCGCGAGCGGCGGGAGCGACGCGACGGACGTTCGTCGTCGTCAACATCGTCATCACGAGTGTCAGCGGTATCGTGCGCATCCACAGCGGCGGGCAGTACCGGTTCCTGGAAGAGCAGGGACGTCATCGGCTTGCCGCGACGCACGGCCTCGTGGCCAGAGGGCAGGGATTCGACCGCGTCGAACAGGCGCTCATCCGGGGTGTCCTCGTGCGTATCCGCAACTGCACGGCGAGAACGACGGCGAACCGGACGGTCCTCGTCATCATCATCCATATCCATAGACGCACGGCGAGAGCGGGAGCGAACCGGCCGATCCTCGTAGTCATCATCGTCGGACTGGCGGGAGCGAGAGCGGCGGCGAACCGGGCGGTCCTCGTCGTAATCGTCATCGTCCACAACCGAACGGCGGCGGGAACGTGGGGCGTCATCGTCATCGAAATCATCGGCACTGACAGTGCGGCGCGAACGACGAGGACGATCATCCTCGCTATCCGAGTCGGCCACTGCGGAAGCGGCGCGGCGCGAACGGCGGCGGGTTGGACGTTCGGCGGAATCCTGGGAATCGCTGGATTCATCGGAATCGCTGGAATCGGCTGACTTGGAATCGGCCGCAGTGCCGGCATCGGGAAGCGCGGGGGCTTCGAACAGCGGGGCGCGTTCCTGCACTTGCAGTTCCAGAGAAGCGCCGGCAGCACCGGTGCCGCGGACCACGCGGCGGCCGCCACGACGACGGCGAACAGGTTCGGCGGGCTGGGAGGCGGCGGCAGGCGCAGCGTTCACGGCTGCAGCCGAATCGGCATTGGATACGGTTGAATTATCGGTTCCGTCGTTGACGAAACCTTCACGGTTGTCAGTGGGCACAATGCTCCTCGCGGCGCGCTGCATCACGACGCCTATTTCCAGGCCTATACGCTTGTCTCACACCACGCTCTCACCGTGGCCGCACGAAAACGCGCCGCGTAAAGGCAACTTCGTCTCAAGTCTGTCCTGCGGGTGGCGGACACCGGCGCTTGCGTTGTCTCATTCTCAAGAGCCGCAAGGGGATCGACGCCATCTCGCACGCTGATGGTTATGCAGAACCACCATCCTTTAGTATGCCACATATTTTGTGCGGGCGTGGCCCGGCGAGGCTGACGTTCTCTCGGCTCCCCTCCCCCGCGGTGACAGCTCCCCTCAGGGAGGGGAGCTAGAGAGGTGTCAGACCAGCCAGTCGGTAAGGATTGCGGCCATGGCGGTCAGGTCGGATTCAGGCACCTGCTCGTCGTGCTTGTGAGCCAGCAGCGGATCGCCGGCACCGAGGTTGACGGCCGGGATACCGAGCTGAGAGAAGCGTGCCACGTCGGTCCAGCCGAGCTTGGCCAGCGGGTCGCGGCCAGTGCGCTCCTTAACCAGTCGGACCAGATCCTGGGCGAGCGGGGCGTTCAGGCCCGGGCGCGCGGAGGGGCTTTCGTCCTTCATTTCGATGCCGTAGCCCTCGAACACGCCGCCGGTAGCCACATGCTCGCCATTGCCGAGTTCGGCACCGGCGTCCGCGCCCATCATCAGAGCCTTGGCCTCGGCCAACGACTTGTCCGGGGCGAAGCGGTAGTTGACGTGTACGCGGCATTCATCCGGAATGACGTTCGTGCCTTTGCCGCCGGAGATCAGCGTGGCGTTGAGGCCCTCGCGATAATCGAGCCCGTCCACGTTCACGGTGGCCGGCTCGTAGGCGTTGAGTCGGTTCAGAATGTCGGCCGCCTTGTGGATGGCGTTCTCCCCCATCCATGCACGGGCGGAGTGCGCGGCCACGCCGTGGGTTACGACGTCGAAGCGAATCGTACCGTTGCAACCGCCCTCGATGCCGCTGTTGGTGGGCTCGCCGATGATGGCGAAATCGCCGGTGATCCAATCGGGATGGGCCTCGACGACTTTGCGTAGGCCATTCTTTTCGGCGACGACTTCCTCATGGTCGTAGAAGACGTAGGTGAGGTCGACTTTCGGGGTGGTTTCCGGCGTGCGGCCGTCGAGCGTGGCGGCGAGGTAGAGCATCACCGCGTCGGAGGCCTTCATATCGGTGGGACCCCGGCCCCACAGCACGCGGTCTTCGGGATGAGCGTGGGCGATTTCTTCGCGAATCAGCGAATCGCCGGGCTCCAGCCACTTTGGTGGGAAATTGTCGATGACCGGCACAGTATCGAGGTGCCCGGCCAAGATCACACGGCTCGGCTTGCCGAAGTCGGTGCTGGCCACCACTGTGTCGCCGTGACGGCGGACGGTCAGATGCTCTTGCTCGTTAAGGAAGGCCTCGACCTCGTCGGTGAGGGGGCCCTCGTGGTCGGACACGGAGAAGTTCTCCATGATCTGGGTGAGCAGGCTGTTCAGCTGCTCGGCAGTGGATGCGGTGCGGTTCAATTCAAGCGTCATGTGAACAGCGTACCGCGTGGACGGCGGGCCCAGCACACTCACTACATGAGATTTTGCGGCCGAATACATTTTTATGTGCCACACTGGGGTGGCGAAAGGGAGGATTATGCCAGGTCTAATCAGCGCCATGCAAGGCTTCTGCGTTATCGGCATCGTAATCGCGGTGGGATATGTTGCCGCACGAATGCGAATCGGCGGGCCGTCCGCTCAGATGGTGCTCAACCGGTTCTCCTTCTTCGTATCGAGCCCGTGCCTGATGTTCGCGATTCTCTCCAAGGAGCCGATTTTCGACATCTTCCACCCCTCGATTATCGTGGCGTTCTTCTCCGCCGTGCTGGTAGGCGTGGTGTTTTTGGTGCTCAACCGTATGTTCTTCCACCTGAATGCCCCGGACGCCACCATCGGTGCCCTGAATTCGCTGTACCTCAATTCCAATAACATCGGCCTGCCAATCGCCACCTACATTCTGGGCAATCCGGCTCTTGTGGCACCGATTCTGGTCATGCAGCAGGCCATCTTCACACCGGTGGGCCTGACAGTGCTGGACGTGACCACCAAGGGCAAGGTCTCCATCAAGGAAATCGCCAAGCAGCCACTG